>ERZ1370068.9655-contig-8416_pt1 | contig 31206 bp, 47 predicted proteins | sample MGYA00561227_ERZ1370068 | MGnify/ENA primary metagenome ERZ1370068 (study PRJEB38410, sample SAMEA6850437) | metagenome | study: Metagenomic assessment of the ecological functions of the soil: analysis of the soil microbiota associated with the...
GGTATTACTTCCGTTCAGTTACGTATTGCTCGCCGAGCGACATTAGTAGCCCGGGTATCCGCAAGACCGCCCGTAGGCGGGCGCATAGCCGGGATCGGCGGCGATGGCCTTTGGAAATATCCGAGCGCCTGTAGCGAGGGCCGCCTCGGTCCTTCGGTTATAGAAGAACCGTCCCCGCAGGTCCTCCTGGTAGGCCTCGGCGTATCGGACGGGCGCGCGCTAGGCGGGCCTGCGCGCCGGGCGTCAGCGTGATCGCGATGGTGCGGGCGACGGCCCCGGCGACCTCGCTCTGCACGATCAGCACATCGCGGAGGTCGCGCTCATAGGTGCTCGGCCCAGACCTGAGTCTGGTCGTCGACGCGGAACGAGGTGAACGGTGACGCGCACGCGCTCACCTGCCGCGCCGGAGGCTGCCCTCAGAACGTAATCCGCTCCGAGCTCGCGGCGGAGTCGCCCGATGTCTCTGTCTGCCCGCTTGTATTTCCACGTGGAGCTTCGCGCGAGGACCCTCAACCGATCGGGTTCCAGCCGGCCGAGCTGCGGTAATCATCTCCTCGGTCAGCCCGTCACTCAGATATTCCTGGTCCGCATCGCCGGAGAGGTTGTCGAAGGGAAGCACCGCGAGCGTCAACCTCTGGCCTGATTGCGTCGTCGGTCCCTGACGCGGACTACCCAATAGGCGACGACGGCCGCGGCACAGATCACGACGACGATCGCGAGGATGAGAAGGCGACGAGCGGAAGTCGACGGGCGCGCCGCAGGGGACGGCAGGGAGCGCGAGGCCACGGCCGCGTCGGCTGAATGGGCTACTGTACTGTGGGCCGCGGCACTACGGGGGCGATGAACCGGTAACCACGGCGCGCAATTGTTTCCACGTAGCGCGGGTCCTCGGCGGAGTCGCCCAGAGCCTCCCGCAGCTTTCTCACCGCCGTGTTGAGACTGTGGTCGAAGTCGACGTACGTGTCCGCCGGCCAGAGCGTCTCCGCACTTCCTCTCTGGTCACCACGTCGCCCGCGCGGTCCAGCAGCAGGACCAACAGCCGAAAAGGCTGGTCCTGCAAGCTTGATCTTCAGTCCCTGCCGGCGCAGTTCGCCAGGACGACGACGTCGACCTCGAAGGCCCTGAAGCAGAGGATCCGGTGTGGATCGGCCGACTGCCCCATCGCGTGCCTCGATCGCGGCCAGTCTAGCACCAGCGATCCAAGTCAGGTGCTCGGACAAACCCTCACGGCTCGCGCATCTTACGCAGGTTATCCACAGTTGATTTGCAGTTGCGCTGCTGTGCATTGAGTGCTTCCCTCTCCGGCCCCATGGTTAACGCCATCGGAGCCGTGCGCTCCGTTATGAAGAGGAGGCGGAAGATGACGCGAAACCACAGAATCGCAAGCAGCGTCTGCAGGTGGCCGCCGCCAGCAGACTGGGCGTGGCGTTGCTCGCGCTGATCGGCTTCTCAGCGACGGTGCGGGCGGACGTCGTGACCGATTGGAACACGATCGCCGTCAGCACCGTGTCTGCCGACCGAGTTAGTAACCGCCAGAGCCGTGACGTGGCCATGGTGCACGCGGCGATGTTCGACGCCATGAACGCGATCCGCCCGTACTACACGCCGGCCATGGTTTCGATCAGGGCAAGGGGCTACGCCTCGCGCGAGGCGGCCGCCGCCCAGGCGGCTCACGACGTGCTCCTTGCGCTGTTCCCGGCCCAGCAAGCCGACCTCGACGCGAAGCTCGCCGCGTCGCTGGCGCAGATCCCCAACGATGACGAGCACGGCCACCGGCCGAAGCTTACGAGGGCATCGTGACGGGGCAGGCGGCAGCAACAGCGGTGCTCAACGCGCGCCAGAATGATCACGCGTTCGATAGTGTCTCGTTCACACCGCTGCTCGGGGCCCGGCGAGTACCAGTTCACGCCAGGCTGCAGCGCGACCAACATCTCGGTGCCGGGCTGGGGTAACGTCACGCCGTTTACGGTGCCGGATCCCGACTACTTTCCGACGGCGACCCGGCCCGCGGTCACCGACCCGGAGTGGCTGGCCTCGCTCGAGGAGGTGCGGGCCTACGGTGCTTCGGACTCGACAGCTGCGCACCGCCGAGCAGCTGGAGATCGGCCTGTTCTACATCGAGGCCGTCAATGCACGCTCATGAATCGCCTGGCGCGCCAGCTGGTTGCGCAGGAGCCGGTGGAGACCAACCGCGCGGCCGCGTCGAAGCAGCTACTGGCCCACGCTCGTCTGTTCGCCGCGCTCAACATCGCGCAGGCAGACACCTACATCCGGACGTGGCGGGTCAAGTATCGCGAGCACTTCTGGCGTCCATACACCGCGATCAACTTCCTCTACCCGGGGACGAACTGGACGCCGGTCCGCCAGACGCCGTGCCATCCCGAGTTCTACGCCGCGCATGGCACGCTGACCCCGGCCGCCATCACCGCGATCCAGAACTACCTCGGCAGCAATACCATCGACGTCGACGACCACGAGCACCAGCCTTCCTGGCGCTACGCGGCACTACACGAGCTTGAATCAGATCATCGAGGACGTGAACCTCGCACGCATCTACACCGGGTTCCACTATCGGTCGACGCTGGTGCGCAGCAACACGCTCGGTATCGCAGTCGCCAACTGGGTGAACGGCAACATGATGACGGCGCTTCGCCGAGAGGCGCTGAGAGTCCCGGCGGTAAGGACAACGAGCGGTCGATCCTATCTGTCCCAGGGGAACTTCGCCGTCGGCGGATTGGCGTAGCGCTTCATCGCCAGCGTCAGCTTCGCGCCCGCACCCGGCGCGAGCTGCACCGCAAAATCGCGCGCGTTGATCGGCGTCACTCTCCCGTTCACGTCAGCCGAAAGAATCTGGTGCTCGCCGTAGCCGCCGCCCTGCACGACAACCGTCCGCGGTGTCGTTGGGCTCACATTCACCAGCGTCACGACCGTGCGGTCGTTCTTCAACTCCGACACCAGCGCGCCGACATCGTCCGGCACGCCAGCCCGGCGGCGAACGGGATCGAAATAGCGGAGCCGCGCGCTCAAGAGGCTGCCTTCGCGACCGGGAACCAGGGCGCCCACATCAGCTGCACCGATTCCGTCAACTGCCGCCGGGTTGAATTCCATCGCGTTGTCGGCGAGCCTGGTTTCCGCCGTCAAGACATCCTTCTGCATCTCCCGCGATCCGTCGGGGGATGCTGTCGAGATCCTTTTTCAGTACCCGCCTCGGGAAAGCCAGGATTCCTGCCCTCCAGATAGTCAACCCAGGCATTGCGCCCGATGCGCGGCCGATCCTCGGGCTTCATCGACCAGTACCACAGCTCGAGCGCGCCCACATTCCAGGGCGCGGTCCGCCAGCCATACCAGCCGCTCTCCCCGTCATCGTCGGATACTCGGAGCGCCCATCGACCGTGCGGACGTGGGAATTGACCGCGTCGATCATCGCGCGCCACGCATCGGCGTAGCTTCTGATCGCCCGTCACGAGCAGCGCGTTGGCGAATCCGACCGTCGCCCGCGGAATCCGGTTGCGATCCTCACGTTGGCCGGTGACTGGATTCACCGGACTGAAGCCCCAGCCGTAGGCGTTGTTCCACCACTTCCCCTCGGGCCCGCCGATGGTGCCATCGAGTGCCACGTAGCTCGGGATGACGCCGCCGTTCTGCTTCATCCGCGCCAGCCACGCGTCCATGTAGCTCGACGAGCCAGCGCCGGTAAGCTCGGCTCGTTGTCCAAAGAAAAGCGTTGAGCGGCAGCGTGGTGGCGACGAGATTGAGGAAGTGATCGCCGACGACGTCGGTGTATTCCTGATAGTGCGCGAGGAATTGCTCGTAGCTGCCCTCACCATGCAGCGCGACGAACTTCGAGACGTCGAACGGATCCCCCACCCAGTCGAGCGACGTCGCGCTTCCGGAGCATCGGGCCGCGGCTGCCATTGATCATCGACTTGATGATCTTGTGTTGCGGATCGTAGTTCGGCGCGTCGGGATCCTCCCCATGTAGAACGCCGCATAGGTTCGCGCCCGTTTCTGGTAGGCGGGCAGCGTCGGCACCGACAGCGCCAGCACGTTGAACGTTCGAAGCGCTTCGCCATGGTGCATCAGTCGGACTGCACCGAAAAATCCGCTGTAGTATATGCCTTGGCGGCCGATCGGCACGTCGGTCGTCCTTGCCTCGGTGAACTGGCGAATCATGCCCTCCCACGCCCTCAGATGCAGCTGGAGGATCTCGTCGCTGGCCCCCAACGCATGCAGCTCCGGCCACCCGGTCGTGTTCTCGAAGGCATCGTCCGGGCCGTCGTTGGCACCCCATCGGACGACGTGCTGAAAATAGCCGCGCTCGTCGTAGTAGCTTCGCGAAGAACGCCTTCGCCGCCGGTGCGCTGTCAGCGAGAATCCGCCGCTCCAGCGTTGCCCACTCGGGCGCGGGCATGGGGGTGGCGATGCTGACCGTGGTCCCTGCGGCCTGAAGGAAGGCGAAAGGCAGAATGCAAAGGACCGAAAGCAGCCACATCCGAGTGAGGCAGATTCATTCGGCAACTCTAAGGCCGTTCCCGGAATCCCCACCCAAAAAGCGGGCCTTCGCTGAAGAGTCTCCGCCCGGAGGTCTACAGAGACACTCTCAAAATCAGGATTTGCGTCGCATTCCTCCTCGCTCCGGTAATCGCGGGGGTAGTTACCTTCCTCGTCGTTGTAGGCCTATGGTACGGTCAGCTTGAATGTCTTTCCGAGCTCGTCCGATCCAGATCCGTTGACGGCGCCATTTGCATTGGCAGCGGGAGTGACTCTGGTCGCCTTCTTTGCGACTTTTGGTGCGGCAGTGCCGATCGTAACCACTCTAGCGAAGCGCGGGTGTCTACGTCACATTCCGCGCGAGTGTCTTCGGATGTAACGATCGGAGGTTCGACGGCTGCTGCCTGTTGAGTGGTTGGCGTCTGGGCCACGGAGTGGGATCAAGACCGAAGTGGAGAAACCCCGGCTCCTCGCGAGGAACAGTCAAGCGCGACCTGGCGGGTTCGACGGCCGTTCGTTCGGTTCACTGGCGCTGGCGTGACTCTTCCCTGAAGGGTCTATTCGCAGCTTCAGAATCCGCATGCGTCGCCCTAGCGGCACAGGGTCTGAGTGCTGTTGATCGTCCTCGTCTCGGTGGACGCCGTGACGCCGTTTTTGATGCTTTGCATCCTTACGACGTTGTCGTTCGAGTCGACCGTCACACTCTCGACGCCCGTGGTATCGCAGGTCACGGCTGTCTGAAAAGAGCGGCGTTGATCGTCGTAACTGATAGTGAGTCGGCACGGGGCCCGGTTTTCGCTGCTAGTCGCGGTTCCACCTGTCGGCCGGGCCCGATCATCCCAGGCGGAATAGACGACGTCGACGGGTGGGTTAAGCCGATTGCCGTAGCCGTCCTGGAGGTGAGTCGGCGCGACGCGTCATGCGCCAGCTTCACGGTCAGCGTGACGGTGCCCCGGCAGGCCGGCGAGGTAGTTGAGCGTTTCGCGCTCCTCGGTCTGGAGCACCCTGCCGACGGCTTTCACTTTCGGTGACGAAGTCAGAGACCGAAAGCCCACGAATTTGCCGTCGTCAGCGTGCCCGGACAACCGGGCGAGAGCGTGTACGGACCGGTGCAGGTCAAAGGTCGCGCTGACCGTGTCGAACGTGCAGCGCGATGTCTCCTACGGCGTCGTGAAGTCCGGCTTGACGACCTGCCGCGTGAACTCCGAGGCAAATGTGCGGCACTGCGGCGGCGTGGGCGATCCGGGGTTGTCGTTGTTCTTACCGACCCATTCAGAATTACCGCGACGATCAGCAGCGCGGTGCGACCGTTTCGTTCGTTCATAGGCGAAGTCCACGATGGCCATCCATCGATTCTCCCGAAGCCCGGGAGAATTGTCGATGATTCCGCTGCCGATGAGCCTTGCCGTCCTGCAGCCACTCGATGTGAAAGCCGACATCGCTTCCAAACACGACCGTTGGAGTTTCAGTACTGTATACGAAACCTGGAAATCCACGCAGCGCCTGCACTGAACTTGCACTGGTGATAAGCAGCGAAAACGCTCACAGGATCGCCGCCGCTCCTTGCCCAGCGCGTGTGCAAAACCGAGCGACTGTGTTCTGCGATGGGGATGGAAAGCCGCTGAACGAAAAGATCATCGCAGACCACGTTGACCACGCGGCGCGAGCGGCGAAGTTGAACCATCGCGGGGTTTTACGTTCTCCGTCACCCGTTTTGTTCGCACCTGGCGATGCGTGGCGCACCGGCAAGAGCAATTCAGGAACTGGCTGGACACGCGGATCTCAGAACCACGCAGCGGTAATGCATCTGAGTCCGGCCGCGCTGAGAGTGCGATTCGATTGTTGGATCAAAGGGATTTTTGGAGACATGGTGGAAGACGAGAACTACCGAGATCACTAACTCATCTCGGTAGAACAAGTTAGTTGGGGTGGGCGACGGGTATCGAACCCGCGACCTCCTGAGCCACAGTCAGGCGTTCTGCCACTGAACTACGCCCACCACACAGAGGACCGGCGACCTTCAAGTCTACCGCACCTCACCGGGCACGTCGCACCCGGAACCCAGAACCCAGCACCTCTAACCCAGAACCCGGCACCTTGAACCCAGCACTTTGAACCCAGCACCAGCACCAGAACCCGGCGCTCGGAACCCTGAACCAGACTATGGTCATTCGATGCTCTGGTGCCGCACTCGCTCGACTTTCCCGCATGCCAGTCCTGACTCGATCGATGGACTCGTCCAGGCGACCGCGATGGTCGTCGGCACCATCGTCGGCGTCGTCGATCTTCGTCCAGCCGTCCGAGGTCAGCCGCGACGGTGCCGACGCTTCGGCGGCATGCTGCTCGTGTGGGCGGCCGCCGGCGCGCTCACCTGGTTCGGCGCGAGCGATCTGCGCCGAGCTCGCATCCGCCAATCCGCGGACCGGCGGCGTCTACGTCTACCTGCGCGAGATGTTCTCGCCGGCCGCCGGGTTTCTCTGGGGCTGGGCGATGTTCTGGAGCATGCACTCGCGGCATCATCGCGGCGATCGCGATGGTGTTCGGCCGCTATGCCGCGACGATCGTGCCGCCGGCGACGCCGGCATCCGCCTGATCGCGGTCGGCGCCATCGTCGTGCTCTCCGCGATCAACTACTTCGGCGTGCGGCCGGGCAGCTCCGGTGCAGACCGGATTGACGATGGCGAAAATCGCGGCCGTGATTGGTACTGCTGGTCCTGCTGCTCACGAACGGCCCGCGCCAGGTGCCGGCACGCGGCCGGCTGCGATCGGAGGTTGGCGGATTTCTTCGCGCGCTCGTGGCCGGACTGTTCGCCTTCGGCGGCTGGCACATGGTCACCTACGCCGCAGAAGAAACCCGCGATCCTGAACGGACGATCCCGCGAGCGCTGATGATCGGCACGCTCGTGGTCGTCGTGATCTATCTTGCGCTGAACAGCGCCTATCTGCTCGTGCTGCCGCTCGACGCGCGTGCTGGCGTCGACCCGACATCGCCTTCGACGCGGCGCTGGCCAGCGCAGGCCCGGCGTGGGCGTCGGTCATTGCGGTCGTCGTGATCGTGTCCACCCTGGGCGCCGATCAGCGGGATCATCCTCGCCGGTCCGCGCGTCTATCTCGCGATGGCGGCGGACGGATCGCTCTTCTCGTGGATGGGCGCGGTGCACCCGCGCTATCGCACGTCCCTACGCCGCGATCATCGTGCAGGCGGTCTGGTCGTCGGTGCTCGTGCTGGACCGGCACCTACGGGACGATCGTGTCGCGCGTCATTTACACGGAGTGGATCTTTTTCGGCGCGCTCGCGCATCGGCACCTTGCGGCTCAGGCGCGATCCGCGACATCGTCCTGTCGTTCAGCGCGCCGGGCTTCCCGGTCCTTCCCGATGCTGTTTGCGCCGTCGTGCGCTGGCCATCGTCGTGAACCAGATCGTCAGCAATCCGCGGACCAGCCTGATCGGTCTCGCGCATTGTCGCCGCAGGACTTCCCGTCCACTATCTCTGGAGGAAACCTCGTGCCAGTGATCGACTTTCACAACCATTACTACCCGCCGCGACTACATGACAGGCGCTGCAGTCGGGCCAGAGCAGCGTGCAAGACGACCGTCGATAGCCGACGGCAACCCGATGCTGCATTATCCGGGAGATCTACAACGTCGCCGTGCGCGGGCACCGCGATCTCGCCTACCGGCAGGACGTGCTCGACCGCGAAGGCGTCGTCGATGCAGGTCCTGTCACGCTGACGACGCCGGGCACGCATCGTCGAGACGCCGGCGACCGCGGCGCGGCTGGCGTCGATGGTGAACGACGAGTTCAAGGAGGCGATCGATTCGCGCGGCAAGCATTTCACCGCGCTCGCGACGCTGCCGTTGAACGATCCGCAAGGCATCGCTGAAGGAGTTCGAGCGGGCGACGCGGCGAGCTCGGCATGCGCGGCGCCATGCTGTTCGGCAACGTCAACGGCGTCGCGCTGAGCGACGAGCGCTTCTGGCCGATCTACGAAGCGGCCAACGATCATCGGCGCGGTGCATGTACATCCACCCGACGCATCCGGTGAGCGTCGACATGATGCATGGACTTCTGGCTGATGCCGCTCGTCGGTTTCCTCTACGACACGACGCTGGCGGCGGCGTCGCTCGTGCTTCAGCGGCGTGGCCGAAGCGTTATCCGCGAATCACGCTGGGCGCTCTGTCATCTCGGCGGCACGATTCCGTACCTGGTCGAGCGTCTCGACCGCGGCTTCCACAATGTTCAAGGACTGCCGCGCGAAGATCCAGCAGCCCGCCGAGCACCTACCTCAACGAGTTCTATTACGACACCGTCAACTTCAGCCAGGGCGCGCTCGACGCTGGCGATCGATTTCGCCGGCGCGGACCACATCCTCGCCGGCAGCGACTACCCGCACCAGATCGGCAGCATCCCGCTCGATGCTCGATGCCATCGACGAAGCTGCCGGTTACCGGACGAGCAGCGGGAGGGATTTACGGCGGCAACGCGGCGAGAATTCTCAGGCTGTAGAATCCGTAGGATATGCCGGAGGCTCGCCGTAGTCCCACATCGCGCTCGCGGAGGTGCGGATGTCTCGAACATCTGTCGCGGCGGCGCGCCCTTCATCGCCGGCGCCGCCGGTCTCGTCGGCGCGATCGCGCGTCCACTCGCCGGCCAGAGCGCGGACCAGCCCGCCCGCGCGCGAGTGCCGGGAGATCCGACCAGGATTCAAGGTGCCGGCGGAACCGACGTCGGATCCCGATCGTCCGTTTGAAACCCCGAAGAGGATCTCGCAGGGCGGCGGCGCGCGACGCAACGCGACGCAGACGCCGCTTCAGGATCTCGACGGCATCATCACGCCGGCGGATCTTCACTTACGAACGTCATCACGCAGGCGTCCCGGCGATCGATCCGTCGCAGTACTCGCTGTTGATTCACGGCATGGTCGAGCGTCCGCCGGTGTTCACGCTCGCCGATCTGAAACGCTTCCCGGGCAAGTCGATCATCCGCTTCCATCGAGTGCTCCGGCAACGGCGGCCGCGCCTACCGGCGCGAAGCAGTCAGGACATCGAAGTCACGTCCGCAGCAGATCGACGGGCTGACGAGCACGAGCGAGTGGACCGGCGTGCCGCTGGCGACGCTGCTTCCGGGAAGTGGGCGCGTCGCCAAAGGCGACATGGTTTCTCGCCGAAGCGATGGACGCCGCGGTGATGACGCGCAGCATCCCGATGGAGAAGGCGTTCGACGATGCGCTGATTGCGTACGGACAGAACGGCGAGGCGCTCAGGCCCGAGCAGGGCTACCCGGCGCGGCTCTTCCTTCCGGGCTTCGAAGGCAGCTCCAACGTGAAATGGATTCGGCCGGATCGAGCTGGCCGATCGTCCGTTCATGACGCGCGAGGAAACGTCGAAGTACACCGATCCGCTGCCCGACGGCACGGCCCGGATGTTCAGCTTCGACGATGGACGCCAAGTCGATCATCACCGAGCCGGCGCTGGCCCGATCAGGCTGACCGGTCCCGGCTGGTGGGAGATTCGCGGCATCGCGTGGAGCGGACGCGGCACGCATCACGCGCGTTGACGTCAGCGCCGACGGCGGCAAGACGTGGCAGCGCGGCGACGCTCGACGATCCGGTTCTGCCGAAGTGTCACACGAGATTCCGCCTGCCGTGGAAGTGGAACGGGCGGCGAAGCGATGCTCATGAGCCGCGCCACCGACGAGACGGGCTACGTGCAGCCGACCACGGCGGCGCTCCTCGCCGCGCGCGGACCGTTCACCGTCGTATCACTTCAACAACATTCGACCATGGAAAGTGTCGGCCGACGGCACCGTGCGACTGGCGGGCGGTGCGGTATGAGATCAGGTTGCCTCGCTGTTCGTGTGCTGGCTCTCCGTAGCCATCGGCATCGCCGCTCAAGCCCCTGCGACCCCTCTGTGGCATTGGACGTCCCGCGACGCCTGACGAAATCCGCGCGATCGACATCGACGCGGCGCCGGACGGCCACGGTCTGCCCGAAGGCAAAGGCACGGCTGCGAGCGGCGCCACGATCTACGCCGCCAAATGCGCAGGCTGTCATGGCGCGAAGGGCGAAGGCGGATCCGCCGAGCGCCTGGTCGGCTTGAACGCAGGTGGCAGCTTCGCGTACGCGACCGACGGCAAGTTGATCCGAACGGTTGGCAGCTACTGGCCGTACGCGACGACGCTCTACGACTACACCTACCGCGCGATGCCGTTCGCGCAGCCGGGCTCGCTCACGCCCGACGAAACTCTACAGCCTCGTCGCCTATGTGCTGACGCTCAACGGGGTGATTCAAGACGGCGCGGTGATGGACAAGACGACGCTGCCGAAGGTCGCGATGCCGGCGCACGGTCATTTCGTTCCCGACAATCGGAAGGGTGGACCGACGGTCAGATAAACAGAATCGGGTAATCGGATAATCGGGTAATCGGGTAATTGATTGGGAATTGGCCGTCAATCCATCAATCCAATTACGCGATTACCCGATTCGCTAAAAACCCACTCGGTTTTATCCAGAAGCTCTCCGTCCACGTTCCGCCCGGCGCGATGCTTTCCAGCTCCTTATAGATCCCTTTATGCGCAAGGTTGAGCGCATCGGTGACGCCGGCCATCGGTTCGAAGCAGATGAAGTTGCGATCCGGTGCGCGGCTGGCCTGAAGACGCTGGCGCCGGCGCGGCACCGAGCGCCTGGCTTCCTCGGCCGACATTGTCTGGATGCGGCGCCCAGATGACGATCGAGTGGTATCTGGGTCCGACCGTCACGTCGAGCTTCTGAGACTTCCCGGACACCGTCATCGTCGCGCGGCCGGCCGCGTCGCGCACCAGATCCGAAAACACGTCATCGAGGTTGTAGTCGCGCAGCTTCGCGTCGCGAGAGAGACGGAAAGAGCCGTTCGATTGGTTCGGTCTCTCCCGACGGGACCTTGTTCCGGCTGAAGCAGCCAGTGCGTCCGCGCGGCGACGCTGATCGTCCAGTCGTTGCGAGGCGAATCGGTCAGCTTGAAATACGGATGGAATCCAATCGCCACCGGCATCGGCTCAGCGCTCTTGTTGATGATCCTGGTGGCCACTTCTGAGCGTCCCGTCGCGCAGGCGATGAGTCATCTCGACGGAATGCGGAAACGGCCACTGCCGCATCCACGACGGCTGGCTCGAGACATCGAGGACGGTCGTCACCCAGGCCGCATTGCCGTCGGCTTTCACTTCCTCGACCCGCCACTCGCTGGTCGTCGACAGGAATCCGTGAATGGGTATCGCGCCGCGAACGTTTCCAAGCGCCATGTCGAACGGATACCGCTTGCCGTTGGCATAGAAGGCCTGCTCGTCGAGCCTGTTTGCCCACGGCCCGACGAAAGGAATGCCGCTCAGTCCAGGACGCGCCTTGAAGGCCTCGATCGACTCGTAGGGCCAGCGCAGCACGTTCTGGCCGCGGACAATCATCTCGAAGGCGATGTTGCCGACCGAGGTGAGGATGGACACGCTCGTCGGCCGACTTCGCGTCGCGAAGCCGTACGATCTCGCCTTCTTTGAACTGCGGAATAGGGCTGCGCCATGACCGATCGCGCGAGCACAGTGGACTCAGAAGAAAGACCGCGAGTCGGAAGCTCCACGGCGCGGCCTCGGGAAGCGCAAACGCGTACACCTGCGTGCCGGCGGCAATCGCGACAAACTGCCGTCCGTTCACGCTGTAACTCATAGGCGACGCCGCCAGCGCCGCGCAGTCTGGAAGTGCCACAAGTGACGGCCCGTCCGCGCATCGAGCGCGGCGATGTTGCCGTCACGAATCGCGGCAAAGACCACGTTGCCTGCCGTCGCGAGGACACCATTCGTGCTGGAACCCTGATAGATCTTGAAGTCCCACTTCGTATCGCCGGTTTCCGGATCGAGCGCCTTGATCCCGGCAGACGCCGCCGGTTCGTTCGGCTTCGCCTCCCCGGCGTCGTCCCCGTCGTCGCCCGCCCGATGTACTGACGCCCGGCTTCGTAGGTCACCGAGGTGCTGATGTACTGCTGCCCGTTCTCGGAGTACGCCAGATAGAACCATCCGGTCTGCGGGCTGTACGACGGCGCCTGGAAATTGGTGCCGCCGCCAAGCGTCGGATAGACGAAGAAGCTGCCTTCGCGGCTGGAGTTGGATCCGGGCACCTGCTGCGGCCGCCCGTTCGCATCGAAGCCGCGATTCCAGTTCTGATAGACGAACGGCGTGCCCGACAAGGAATTTCCCGTTCGTGCGATCGAGGACGTAGAAGTGGCCGTTGCGATCGGCGTGCAGCAGAAGCTTCCGCATCTCCCCTCGCCACATCCGATCCACGAGCACCACATCCTGGGCCGAGTCCCAGTCGTGGCCGTCGTTGGGCGTGAACTGGTAGTGCCACTCGGCGCTGGCCGGTGTCGAGATCGATCGCGACCACCGAATCGCTGAACAGATTGTCCAGCTCACCGCGGGCAGACCGATCGATCTGGGGACCGGGATTGCCGACGGTCCAATACAGAAGGTTCAGCTCGACGATCGTGACGAACCAGTCAGCCACATCGGACTGCCGCCAAACGCCCAGCTGTCGCCAAGCCAGGTGTCGTTGCCGAATTCGCCGGGGCCCGGCACTGCATACCAGCGCCAGAGCCGCTTGCCGGTGGCGGAATCGTAGGCGTCGAGAAATCCGCGCGCGCCGAACTCCCCGCCGGTGATGCCCACGATGACTCTGTCGCTGCACGATGAGCGGCGCGCTGGTGAGGCTGTAACCACAGCATGGAGTCGGCGACCTGAACTTCCCACACCGGCAGTCCGGTCCGCGCATCGAGGGCCACGAGCGCGGCGTCGAGCGTGCCGAAGAACAACCGGTTGCCGACGATCGACACGCCGCGGTTGTACGGATTGATCTCTGTTGGGATTCCTGACCTTCTGTGGACGATTGAAGCGCCAGATCTGCCGTCCGGTGCTCGCGTCGAGCGCAGCCACGTTCGCCGGCTCGTCGTCGTACATCACGCCGTCGACGACGATCGGCGTGGCTTCGAGAACTGATTCGCCCGGCATCGGAAACGTCCATGCCGCTTGCAGCTGCGCAACGTTGCCCGCGTCGATCTGATTCAGTCCCGAATAATGCGAGCCCTGGTAGTTGCCCCAGTACATCAGCCAGTTGTTCGGCTCTCGCACCGCGTTGACCAGCCGATCTACCGTGACGCCGGCCGCGCAGCGACGAAATATCCGCGATGAAGGGCGCGCGCTCGCGCAGGCTCGCGAGATAGGCCACCACGTTGTCGATCTCGCCCGTCGTCAGCCGCGTTCGGTAGTCGGCCGGCATCAGCGACGCGCTTTTCCGCGCGCACGCTCGCGAGCTGGAGCTTGTCGAACATGTGGAGCGTGCCGAACGCATCGACGATCTGGACCGAGAACGTGTCTTCGTTTCGGCGGACGCCGCGCACTTCGCGTCCGTCCCGGGTGGTCACCACGATCACCTGGGGACGTGCTCCCGGACCACCGCGGCCTGGAGCCGGCTGCGCCCCACGGCCGGCGCCGGCAATCGGCACAGCCGGATCGAGAATCTTCTGGCGCAGCGCCGAGGCAGGATTGCGCCCGGTCGTCGAAAGATCCGGCCCCGTCACTCCGCCCTTGCCATTCACCTGGTGACATCCCGCGCATCCGGCCTTGCCAAAAACAATCCCTCGCCCGCCGCTCGATCGCCGGACACTGTCGCGCCGGCCGCGCCGCTCGAAGCAGAGAGACTTCGAACGTGCGAGATCACCTGCCAGACCTGATCGTCCGAGAGCGCGCGAAACGGCGGCATCTGCGTGCCGGAGATTCCCTCGCGAATCGTGCGGAAGAGATCGCCGTCGTTGGGCCGCGCGCAAACGAGCCGGTGTTGAGCGCAGGACCGCGGTCGCCCTGTCCGCCCGGTGCGTGACAGGTCGAACATGTCTGTTCGTAGGTTCGCTGTCTCGGCGGCGATCGCCGATGCGGTTGCCTGAGAACGGATTCCTGGCAGCCGGCTGTTGAGCAAGGATCACGCTGCCGCCGAGAGCGATCAGAAGAACGGCGGGACGAAGAATTCCCATCAGAGCATTCCTCAATTACTGGATGAAGGCACTCGGCGTTCGGATCCGGGCATCCCATCGCCGATCCGCCATGATTCGAGAACTCGCGCTCGGAGAGATGTCCGGCGTGCTGCTCGACCCAGTCCGACACCACTTCGCGCACAACCGGAGCGGTGTAAGACGAGGCAAAGCCGCCGAGCGGGCCCAGTTGCGCGAACGCCGCACCCGACGCCAGCATTTCGGTGGTGACCACGACGAGCGAATCACCGGCTGCGATGCGCGGGCCCGAATCGCGAAGGATATCGACCTGCAGGCCCGTGGCCGAACACGCGGCACGGACGCGGATGCCGGAAATGCCATAGGGCGCCCCGCCGGCCGCGACGGATCTCCTGCGAGACGACGTCGTACAGCGCAGCGCGCCGCTCAGCCGCAGATTCACGACCTGATTGTCGAAGGGAAAGACGTCGTAGAGCTCGCCGAAGGTCAGCGGTTCTCCGGGAAGATCTGCGCGCGCAGTCCGCCCGGCACATTGCTCATGGTGAGGCGCGACGTCGGCATGGGGCACGTCGGCTCGCATCGCATCGGCAAAGAGGTTGCCGAGCGGCGATTCGCCGTCGAGCACGCGCCTGATGGGACTTTCTGCCGTGACTACCGAGAGGCGTCGCCTGCAGCGCCCGCACGCGTGCGAGCTCCGGCGCCATCGCCTCGACGATGTCGACGATCGCGCTCGACCGTCTGTCCTTCGTATTCAACCGCGGCGACCAAATCCTTCGGCGCGAAGATCCGCGGCGTCAACGATCTTCCCGCGATCGCGATCGAAAGACAGATCCACGCGCCCGAAGGCGCGCCCAGCCGAGAACGACTGCGAGATCGGGATGCCGTTCACCTCGTGCGCCGATCGCGGCATGCGTGTGGTCCGGCGACGATGGCGTCGACCAGACCGCGCGGAAGCGCGTACGCCACCTGGAATATTTCGGCGGAGTCGTCGCACGATGACAGATCGACGGGGTTGTCGAAGCGCGCGCAGCTGCCGCCGGCGTGAGCCGTCGACGATGACAACCTGCGCGCCGGCGGCTCTCAGAGCGTTTTGCCTCTGCTTCAATCGCAGGCGCCAGCGCGCGCGACGATGAAGTCCGCGCGTGTTGACGACGAGGCGTGGACCGCAGCGCGTCGATGGTCATCACGCCGATGATGCCGACGCGCACGCCGGCGGCATCGACGATCACCGACGGCCTGACATTCGGCCAGTCGACCACGCGGCCCGTCGCGTCGTCGATCAGATTGGCGGTCAGCACCGGATATTTCGCGCGCGCGGTGATCGCTTTGAGGGCGCCGCGCGGATCGTCGTGCGCCGAACGGCGACGGCCGTCGACGTCCACGGCTCCGAAATCGAATTCGTGATTTCCGATGGCTGCCGCCGCGTAGCCCATTGCGGCATAGGCATCCACGACGATGCGCGCCTTCACTCAGATTCGATTCGATCCCGCCCTGATAGGGGTATCGCCGGCGTCGATGAGGAGCACGGCCCCGCCATCGGCAGCGCGGGCGTGGCGGAGGTTCCTGACGTAGCCGCCGAGGATCGCCAGGCCTCCGCGGCCGTCGCGCTCGAACGCGAAACCATGCAGATCGGTCGTGCCGACGATGGACAGCGGTGACGACGCCCGGCACGTTGAGACCTGCGACGGCGCACGGCGCCAGACAGGAAAGGAGTGCGGAAACCGCGATTGCGGCGGCCGCGCGCACCGCCAGACGCGTGAAGCCCGCCCCCGGCATGATCGCGATTATACGGCGGCGTCATGTTGCCGCCCGCGGGCACCTGCGCGAAAATACGCGTCACTGGGGGTCACTGCCGTGCGAATACGCTTGAAAGTCAGCCTGCTTGCGCTCGTCGTCGCGTTCGGCGTGTTTGCCGCCGCGGATCAGCGGCACGCGCCTCGTGGCGGCCGAAAAGTCTCGCGATCTGGCGGTCGCGCCGCCGGAATCGGTCGGCGTCTCGGCGGAACGCGTCCGGCGAATCGACGCCGTCATGAAGAAGATGGTCGACGAGGGGCAGCTCGCCGGCGTCGTCACGCTGCTGAACCGTCACGGGAAAATCGTGAACTTCAGCGCGCACGGCAAGAAGGACATCCGAAGCCAGGCGCCGCTCGAGCGCGACTCGATCTTCCGCATCTACTCGATGACCAAGCCCGTCACCGGCGTCGCGATGATGATGCTCTACGAAGAGGGCAAGTGGCGGCTCGACGATCCGGTGTCGCGCTACATTCCTGACTTCGCGAAGCTCAAGGTCCATGCGGGCGAGAACCCGGACGGCACGCCAAAGCTCGAAGACGCGCGGCGGTCGATGACGATGCGCGAGCTGATGACGCACACGGCAGGACTCGGCTACGTCATCAGCGCCACCAACCCGGTCGATCGGCATGTATCGCCAGACCGGCGTCCTCAATCCGCGCAAGCCGCTGCAGAACATGATCGACGGCCTCGCGAAGATGCCGCTGCTCGCGCAGCCGGGCACGCGCTGGGCACTACAGCATCGCGGTCGACGTGCAGGGCTATCTCGATCGAGAAGTTCTCGGGCATGAGCTTCGGCGATTTCGCGCAGCAGCGAATCTTCGAGCCGCTCGGCATGAAAGACACCGGCGTTCTTACGTGCCGGCTGAAAAACTGTCGACGGCTCGCGCTCGTGCACGGCAGGACGGCGCCGGCAAGCTGCCGCCGCCCGACGACAGCCGCGGCGATCCGACCGTGGTCCCCTCGGTCCATCAGGCGGCGGCGGACTCTTCTCGACCGCGTGCCGACTACGCGCGCTTCTGCGAGATGCTGCTCGAGGGCGGACAGTTCAACGGCGCGCGCCTGCTCGCGCCGAGAACCGTCGAGATGATGCGGACCAACCACGTCATGCCCGAGTCCGCTCAAGACGATGCGCGCCGGCACCGGCTGGGGCTCGACTTTTCCGTCGTCATGGACGCGCGCGGAGGCAGGTGAAGCCGTGTCGAACGGAACCTACAGCTGGTATGGGATCGCCGGCACGTGGTTCTGGATCGATCCCGTGAAGGATCTGGCGTTTGTCGGAATGATTCAGCACACGGGACCGGCGGCGGCCGACGTGCGATCCGTCTCCGCAATCTGGTGTATCAGGCTCTGGTCGATTGATGAAAGAGAGGCCGATGATGAGGCAGAAAGTATTTATCGCCATCGCGAGGTGCGGCGTTTGCGGCTCTGGTGCTGCAGGCGAAGGCACAAAATACGCAGGCGCCACCGAAGCCGACAGCGGATCCGCACGCGAACAACGCGGCGCCCGGCGCGACCGAGTTCCCGCTCGCCGCGCCGGCCGGCAGAGACAGCAACGCCAAGACGACGGCGCCGCCTGGAGCGCGTCAATCAGGGTCCGTTCGATCCGTCCACATGGAAGTACGGCCCCGCCTTCAATCCGCCGGCTGGCGCCAAAATCTGGAATCCGGTGAAGGCCAAGATGATCGCCGGGCGGGAAGGTCACCGGCGGCACGGTCTTCAGCGCCACCGATCCGGCCACCTACTGCGCGATGGCCAACGCCGGCTACGACTTCATCTGGACCGAGATGCAGCACGACCAGCACGATTGGAGGCCAGGTCGCGCGCATGTGGCGGACGTGTCCCAACGCGAAGGCGGTTCCCGGCGTCGCGCGTCGCCTACACCGACGAACGCGAAATCCAGCACGCGCTCGACGCCGGCGCGCTCGTCGTCGTCGTGCCGACGGTCGACACGGTCGAGGAAGCGATCGAGGCGCGCAACTGGACCTACTTCCCGCCGCTCGGCCGCCGCAGCAACGGCGGCGGTCAGGCGTTCGACGCGCACGATGTGGGGCGGCGTGCCCGGCGGCTACCGCAGCACGATCAACGACAACGTCGTGCTGATCCTGATGATCGAAACGCTCGAGGGCCTGAAGAACGCCGACGAGATCGCGAAGGTCCCGGGCGTGACCGCGGTCTTCGCGGCGAGCGGCGACCTCGGCAATTTCTCGGATACCGCCAGGGCACGCCCGACTACGAGCGCGCGATCAACATCGTCCACGACGCGGCGATCAAGGCCGGAACGTCCGGCTGTGCGGTCCGATGGCGTGGCGCGATCGACCGGACTTCACCTGCTTCCAGGCCGCCAGCGAGACGGCGGTTCGATCGCACGCGGCGTGGCCGCGGAGCTCGGGACCACTGGCCGAATACTCAGCGGAAAGGTCGGATGCTGGACCGTTCGCAACTAAGCCGTGACACAGAATCTGGTAACTGAGATAACGGGTACACACGGAGTTAAATGATTGATGGCGGACACGGCTTCATTCCGCAAGCAATTACTCGATGACGGCCGATGTCCTCCGACTCCTCCAGATTTCCAACGGCGCGCCTATTTCTTGCAGCACGAAATTTCTTACGTCGTTCAGAAAGTCGGCGCCGTAGACATTTCCATCCTGATCGACCGTCACTCCTTCTGCCAGCGACGACACGCCGCGCATGGGGTATGCGCACGGATCGGGAATGAACGCCTTCACTGATCCGTCGCGGGCGCTGCCGATGCGAATGCCGCGGCGGATGCCCGGGTTGTAGCCGTAGCCGGTCTGCGGCAGCGCGAACTGGCCGGTGTTCGTCCGGCCGTCACGCGATTCCGAGTCGGCGACGTACAGCGTGTCGGTGCGCTTGTCGATGTACATCCCGCTCGGCCGTCCGAACTGGAACCACTGCGCGATGAACTTGCCGTCCGCGTCGAACACCTGGATGCGGTTGTTCTGGCGATCGCCGACGAACAGCCGGCCGCGCGAATCGAGCGCGACCGTGTGGATCGACGTCGAACTCGCCGGGACCCATGCCCTTCTTGCCCCACGTCTTCAGGAACTTTCCGCTCTTGTCGAACTTCACGATGCGCGCGTTGCCGACGCGGTGCCGCCGCCCGTGTGGCCGTCGCCGACGAAGATGTCGCCGTTCTGCCGCGACCGCGACTTCGGTGGGCGCATCGAACTCGTCGAGGCCCGGGCCGGCGACGCCCTCTTGCCGAGCGTCATCAGCACCTTGCCGTCCGGACTCGAGCTTGAAGACCTGGTGGCTCGCCGTTGTCGGCCACCCAGACGTTGCCGTCCGTGATCGACCGTCAGCTTGTGCGGGCTGACGAACATGCCCGCGCCGAAGGTCTTCAGCAGCTTGCCCGACGTGTCGAACTGAAAGATCGGATTGACCGCCGCGCTCGGACCCGCGCACGTCGTGCCGCCGGCGCCCGGAATTGCCGCAGCGATCGACGACCCAGATCGTGCCATCCGGCGCGGTCGTCACGCTCGCCGACGAGCCCCACTTGCGTCCGGGCGGCAGCTGACCAAAATCGACGCCCGCCGCGTACGGATTCGGCAGATCGTTGCGCGCGCCGAGATGCGACACCGGTGGCAGCGCGACCGGATACTTGCCCGACGGAAACGGTCGGCTGCAGGTCCGCGTCCGCCTCGTGGCAGCCGGAGCGTCGCTCGGCATGCCGCACGAGTAGGCGAGCGGACCGGCCGGAGAATCAGGCGGCGGCACTGGAAATTGCGGCGGGGCCTGCGCGACGGCAATGATCGCGCACGCGGCGATCGCGCACGCCGTGCAACGACGCACAGCACGAGTCCCTCTCCACGATCGACCTCCGTGCTGGAAGCAGGGCCGGGTCCCTGCCAGCCCGCGAGTCTTCAGACCCGGCAAGATCACCGGGTCAGCGGCGATCGCCGCGGCCCAACCGTATTTCCAGCCGTCGGAGACGCGCACGATGCCCTTCAACGTGCATCTTCAGTTCGGCTGGATCGCGCGATGGGCTTCCGGTGACGATGACGTGGTCGCCCGGTTTCAGCGTATCGTGCAGGATCCCCGCTGCGCGAGGCGGCCGGGATTAGGCCCACTCGGCGCCGATCCGCTGCACTCCGCGCCGTCGTTGTCTCGCGCGTCGACGTGCACCCACGCGTGCGGGGTTGCGATAGGCGAGCTCGACGATCGTGCCTTCGATCGACACGGACTGGTCTTCGTTGTAGAAGGACGCGAACGAGTGGTGCGCGCTCATCGACGCATTCGCCGCGACGATCAAGAACCCGAGCGCCAGCCACTTCCGCATGACGAATCTAATCCCTAACCCCTAATCCCTAATCCTCATGCTACTGAGCGACGCAGCTGAAATTCGCCGCATCGTTCCGTACTGCCTGTTCCCTTCCACTTCGCGACCTGACCGACGCCGGCACAGCGGCCTCGTCCGATCGACCTTTCCGTCGGTCACGTGCGGAGGCGAGAATCTGCCCCGGCGCGCGTCCGCTGGCCACCCACGATTCCATGGCCGCGACCTTGTCGAAGCGACATCAGTGCCTGGACCGCCCGGCAATGATTCATGCCCGGCACCATGTAGAGCTGAATCGACTTGCCGGCATCGCCGCCTTGCCCCGTCGTCTTCAGGACGTCGTTGAAGTAGTTGACGCTGTTCATCGCCGGACACCTGCGGATCGCTCCAGCCGTGATACATCAGCAGCTTGCCGCCGCGATCGAAGAACGGCTTCAGGTTCGGATCGGTCAGGCCATGAACGCATTGTTGTCTTTCTTGATGAAGCGCATCGAGGTCGGTTTCGGCATTGAACGTGCCGCCAGTTCCAGCTGGGATCGTTGAAGACGCATGAACTTGAACGGCTCCTGCGCGTTGCCGAGCGGTTCCGGCACCGGCCAGCGTGGACCCATCCCAGTTCGAACCCGGCTGAAGCAGCGGATGCAGGATGATCGCGCCCGATTTCGGACTCTTGACCGGCGCGTAAAGGGCGCGCGCGGTATCGACCTGCTCGGCGGTCAGGCAGCTCGGGCCGTCGCCGCCCTTGCACTCGCAGCACCTTGGGATCGAAGCGGCACGTCGTCGGATCCTCGATCACGCCGTCCTTCACGCCGTCGGTCGCGTCGCACTCGTTCATGACGGCGTTGTGGATCGCCTGGAATTTTCGGAAGGAATGCGCACTCGATGCGGTGCGGTTCGCGTACTGGTTGATGGCCACTCGCGCCGCGTGCAGCCGCATGCGTTGACCGAGCCGACGCACCGGCGACGATCGCGTCGAAGTCGGCCGGATACCGCTGCGGCCTCGGTGACCGCCTGGCGTCCGCCCAGCGAGCAGTCCGTTGAAGCATCGAAAGGCTCGGCGCCGTGCCGTAGAAACGCGTCGACGATCGCCTTGGCCTGCACCGGTCATCTCGTGGACGGCGCGGTAGCCCATATCGATGACTTTCTCCGGATGACCGAGCGCGAATGCCGCGGAGTTGCCGGTGTGTCCGGTATCGGTGCTGGCGCGTCGCGTAGCCGCCGCGCGATGGCCGCGCCATGCAGCCGGATACGAAATGCTCCCCGCCCCATCCGCCGTTGCCGACCGCCTGGAACTTCGCCGTTCCAGCCGGCTGCCGGCAGCCAGACTTCGATCTTGATGTCGGAATCGTTCGAAGGCGTCAGCGTCGCGGCCACGCGGCAGAACGACGCAAGGTCGGCGAACGGCGACGGTGCGTTGCCGCGGCCGCCGCGGCCACCGCGCGCCGCCCGCGTCCCTCGCCGCCTTCAGCGGCAGGCGGCGCGAACGCACCGGCGGGCCACCGTCTGCGCGCTCGCGATCGTGACGTTGGGAAGCGCGACAGCACCCAGGCTTTCCGCACGGCGACGAGGCCGCGAAGGTCTGAACCGTTTGTGTTCCCGCCACACTCGCGATGAACGCCGCGCCGAGGAGTGCGAGAGGAGGCCGCCGAAGGTCCGCCGATTCATCATTGGCCGCTCCTTGATAAGGACGGCACGGGATCGCCGGAAAGGATACCTTTTATTGCACGCCCTCCGGCAATGGAATGGGCTGGTGGGCCGAGGGCGCAGTCCGGCCGCGGCGGCGCGGGCGCCACCGGCTCGGCCTGCCACTGCCGAATGAACGCAGCCACTTCGGAGCGGTAGACGTAGGCCCCGCCGGCCGCGCCCACCAGCAAGAAAGCAGCAGGAACATCGCGAAGGTGACCATCCTGGCGAAGCGTCGAAGCTGGCGACGGAGGAATGAGGTCGAGCTCCCTGGCGGCAGCTTCGAGAAGACTTCGGGTGATCGTCTTCGCCTTCCGCGGGAAGCCTTGCTCGAGCGCGCCGTCAGCGAGCACATTGATCAATCGCGGATTGCCGCCCGACAGCTCGTAGAGCCGCCCGAGTGGCCGCGGGCTGGAATTCCAGGCGCGGACCCGCTCCGGCCACCTGCAGGCGATGCGCGACATAGCCCGAGATTTCATCCTCAGGAAGAGGACCGAGCACCGCGCGGGCCGTGACGCGCCCGAAGGTCTGGCGGAGAGACGATCGAGACAGGGTTTTCAGGAGCGACGGCCCGCCGACGAGCAGCATCTGCGGCAGTGCTCCTCGCCGCCGGTCGCGGCCAGCGCTCGAACTTCCGCGAGGCTGATCCTCCGAGGCTGGCGGGCCTCGTCCACGATGACGAGCGAAGGCGCCGATGGGCGCGAGGAGAACAGAAAATCCTGCAGCGCCGACTTGAGATCCTCCCGCGACGCGCTTCGACAGCCGGCCCGTGCGGATATCTGCCGTCGAGCGCGACACCGAAATCCACCAGGGCTTTTCGAATGAGCATCTCGGGCGTGACCAGCGGATCGGCGACGAACGAGGTCAGCGTGCGGTGATCCATTTGCTCGATCACGACGCGGCACAGCGTCGTCTTTCCCACCCCGGCTTCGCGCCGGTCAGGATGGCGATGCCGTCGCGCTGACGGATCGCATCGAGCACCTGCTGGGCGACGCGATCGTAGGATTGGCCGTGAAAGATGAACCGCGGATCCGCGTCGATCGAGAAAGGCGGCTCGCGCAATCCGTAAAACTCTTCGTACGGCGCGTGCCTTCGATCGCTTTGAACGCCTCTCCTTCCTGAACGCTTTCCTGGGACGGCTCTCTTCGATCGGACGTGCTTCTTCGACCGGCCGGCGAACGGGCTCCGAACGATCTTCACTGACCGGATCAGCCTCGGCGACTGAATCGAGGATCGGAATGCAAGCGGCGCGCGCCGGAGTGTCGGTTGCGGCACGCCCCCGCCTGGAAATGTCACGGTCTCGCCGGGCGTCGAAGGAAAGAGAGCTCGCTCAGATGACGAGGCTTCCGTGCGTCGTGCGCAGACTGGGCGGAAGGTGGTTGCGTTCGTGACGAAGGAGGCTTTTCAGCGTCGGCCGTAATCCCTTGATCGAGATCCGAAAGGCTGGCGAGGAAGTGGGGATCATCAGCCAGCGAACGTCTCGACGGATCGTCCGATGTCACGGCTTCCGCATTCTCGCATATACACGGCTTTTGCCCGGGCCGCGGGGCCGTGACTCAGCCTGACACACCGATGTGGCGAAAAAGCCCAACAATCCAGCAAAGCGTTCCGTTCTGAGTCTCTACAGTTTCACAGAAATTGGACAAACAGGGCCTTAATGTCATATAAACGAACATACGAATTTACACACCTCGCCGCAAGCGAGCCACGAGCACGAGCCAGTTCACTAAATAACCGACTTTGAATCAATGACTTACGAGTTAGCGTGCAGATATGGATGGGGCTGGCGTCGACATTAGCTCCTCTTCCACTGCCAGCCCGGATACTCGTGTGCCGGGCCAAAAAGACTAATGACGGCCGAACGCGCGGCTGAATTTGCGAAGCAGGACTGGCGGCAGGAGTTGCCGATTCTGACCAGTCGCCTGGTTGCCCTGCGCGAAGCCAGCGACGAGGATCTCGACTCCATCGTCAATCTCCTCGCCATTTCAGACGCCAGCCGATTCGCCATCGACGAACCTATCACTGAAGATTCGGTCGACGCGTTCATCACGAAAGCCCGTCGCGAGCGCTCGGCCGGCATCTCGCTCACCTATGCGGTCGTCCTCGTCGCCACGGGCGCGCTGGTGGGAATGGTTCACGTTCGACAACTCGATCCCCCTGTTGGAAGCCGCGGAATGGGACGCTGACGCTGCTGCCCTCGGCCCGCGGAACAGGCGTCTTCCTCGAAACCGCGCGGCTGATCGGATCGTTTGCGTTCAACGTGCTCGCCACGCATCGCCTCGGGCGCGCGTGCTCGTGCAGAACGGACGGGCAAACGGCGCGCTGCGAAAACTGGGAGCGGTGCAGGAAGGGCTTCTTCGCCGGGCGGTGCGACGCGGCGACGACTACCTCGATCAGGTTCTGTGGTCCGTGCTGAAGGACGACTGGACCGAGCACGGCGCTTCGGCTTCGTCGCGGGTGCACTGATCAGGGCATGAAAACACTTCCTCTTCCAGCTCGGGTTTACGTGACCGGCGGTGATCGTCGTGGGTGCCGGCCTGTTGTTCATCGGCCTGCCGCACGTGACCTCGAGCGGCCATTCCTCTTCTCGCGCTGCTGGCCCCGGCAACGGCCAGCGCCGCCTCAGGTGACGCTGCCGCTCACCACCAGCGGCTCGACGATGTCGGTGTCGTACGCGGTCGATTTCGCGTCGCTGCTGCTGCTCGGCCCGCACGAGACGATGCTCGTCGCCGCGGGCAGCGCGTTCGCGCAGTGCAAGCCTGAATCGCAAGGAGAGCAGCAACCCGCTCCACCGCACGCTCGTTCGATGGGCCGCTCACTGGTCATCACCGGTGCAGGTCGCGGGCCTGGCGTTTAACCTGTTCGGCCTGGCACGCCGCGACGAATGCCGTGGACGGCCATGGCCCGTCCGTCTCGTCGCCGCCGGCGACGGTCTACTTACCTGCTGAATACCGGCCTGATCGCCACCGGCCATCGCGCTCTCGCAGCGCGCAGCGGCTGATGGACGACGTGGCACGACGAATTCCTGTGGAGCGCGCCGAGCTACTTCGTCGGCGCCGGACGGCCGCAGGCGGCGGCGACCTTCGTGCGAGCACTCGTCGTACTGGTGGCTGGTGCCGCTCTTCGTTCGCGCCGCTCTACCTGACGTATCACACCTACAAGATCTACATGGGCCGCATCGAAGATCGAGCAGCGGCACGTGCAGCAGACCTCCGACCTGCACCTCGCGACGATCGAAGCGCTGGCGCGCGCGATCGACGCCGAAGGATCAGCCGACGCAGTCTGCACATCCGCCGCGTGCAGCTCTATGCGACCGGGCTGGCGAAGGCCGATCGGACTGTCTGAAGCAGACATCCAGGGCGTCAAGACGGCGGCGCTGCTTCCACGACATCGGCAAGCTCGCGGTGCCCGAGCACATCCTGTCGAAGCCCGGTCCGCTCACGCAGGAGAGTTCCAGAAGATTCGCATTCATCCGCAGGTCGGCGCCGAGATCATCGCGCGCCGTGCCGTTCCCGTATCCGGTTGCGCCGCTCATCCTGAGCCATCACGAACGCTGGGACGGCAAGGGCTATCCGCAGGGCATCGGCGGCGAAGACATCCCGATCGGCGCGCGGATCCTGACGATCGTCGACTACTACGACGCGGTCACGACCGAGCGGCCGTATCACAAACCGCTGCTCGCACGAGAGCGCCGTGGGCCTGCTCAAGCACGAATCCGGACGCGCGCTCGATCCCTCGCTCGTCCAGACCTTCGTCGACCTTCTTCCGTCGCTGCTCGCACGAAGCCGATGCTCAGGCGGAACCCGGCAGGCATCCGGACGCCAGTCGAGTCGAAACGGCAGCGGGCACGACGACGGTCGGGCCTGATGCCGGCGCGCGACAGCGCGTTCGAGAACATCGCGCTCGCCCACCGCGAAATCTACGCGCTCTACGAAATCGCGCAGTCGATGGGCACGAGCCTCGGCGTCGCCGACACGATGGCGCTCATCTCGTCGAAGCTGACGAAGATCGTCCCGTGGTCGGGCTGCGCGCTGTACCTGATCCAGGGCGAAGACGCCACGCTCAAATGCCGTTATCCACGGCGGGCGTCGGCACGAACGAGCTGCTGAACAGCACGCATCGCGGTCGGCAGGGCCTCGCGGGCTGGGTGGCGCGCAACCGGCGCACGGTCGTCAACGCCGATCCCCGCGTCGCGTTCGAGGCCGCTCGGCCTGCCGTGGCCGAGTCGCTCTGAAGTCGGCGATCGTCTGCCCGCTGCAGCGTCGGCGACACGCTTCATCGGCTGCCTGGCGCTCTACCACACCGAGGCCAACCGCTACACCGAGGACCACCGCCGGCTGATGGAGCGCGATCGGCGAACAGGCCGGCGCCGTCATCCACAACTCGATCGTGTTCGAGCAGACGCAGGAAGACTCGCTGACCGACCCGCTGACGCACCTGCCGAACCGCCGTTCGATGTTCGTCCACCTGTCGCGCGAGCTCGCGCGCGCCGAGCGACTGAAGACCGAAGTCGCGCTCATCGTGATGGACGTCGACGAGCTTCAAGGCCATCAACGACACCTACGGCCACCACGTCGGCGACCGCGCGCTGCGCGAGGTCGCGCCGTCGCGCTGCAGAAGCGCGCTGCGTCCGTACGACCTGTGCGTCCGCTACGCCGGCGACGAGTTCATCGTCGTGCTCGCCGGACTGCTCGCGTGACGCCGCCGAGCTCAAGCGCCGCGAACTGCAGGCAACGCGTCGCCGAAATCGAGCTCGAAGTGCGGCCCGGCAAGCTGCTGCGGCTCGGCGCAAGCGCCGGCGCCGCGGTGTTCCCGTACGACGGATCGATCGTACGAGACGCTGCTGGCCGATGCCGATCAGCGGATGTATCGAGACAAGTCGGCCCGCCGCGGCCAGCTCCAGACATCACCGCGCGCGGAGTCGAGTTCGTGGCGGCCGATGTGTTCGACCACGCCGGCTCGCTGCGCGGCTGCGCGCCTCATAGAACCAGATAGTCGCAGCACAAGTCACATGCCGAGACCTGAGAACCTCGAGAACCCGAGAACCCGAGAACCTCAAGAACTCGAGAACCTCGAGAACCTCGGTAATATAGGCTGTATGTCCGACGATCTCGGTCGCGAGACGTCAGAAGCTACATCCAGCGTCAAATCGCGCTCGACAAGGGCACGGTGAACGTCAGATTTCTCGGCCAGGACCCTGAGAGGCACCGGTCGGCTGAATCGCGCACGGAATGCCGCAGCTCCCGGTCGGTCAGCACGAGGTGAAGAACTGGCCGGTGCTCGATCTTGGCGAGCAGCCCGAGGTCGACGCCGCGACACGTGGAAGCTCGAGGTCGGCGGCCACGTCGAGAATCCGTTCACGCTCGACTGGGACCAGTTCCTCGCCCTGCCGCAGGCCGAAGACGTGAGCGACTTCCACTGCGTGACGACGTGGAGCCGCTACGACAACCACTGGAGCGGCGTGCGGTTCAAGACGATTGCCGAGCTGGCGGTCCCGAAGGACGACGCGCGACATTCGTCCTGTGCACCGGCTACGACTTCATGCCCGGCACGCTACATTCCCTACACGACCAACCTGCCGCTCGCGCGCGCGATCGAAGACGACGTGCTGCTCGTGCACACGTGGGAGGGCATGCCGCTGCCGCGCGAGCACGGCGGACCGTGCCGGATGATCACGCCGAAGCTCTATGCGTGGAAGGGCACGAAGTGGATCCGCAAGATCGAGTTTCTGACCGAGCGACCAGAAGGGGTTCTGGGAAGAGCGCGGCTACTCGAACACCGCCGAGCCCTGGTTCAACGACAGATATTCAACGGAATAGGCGTCGATGATCGAACCGATGCTGGCTTCGCTGTCCGATGCGAAGCTCGACGACCCGGATTTCGTATTACGAACCCAGCGTACGACGGCATCCGGGCGATTGCCGATGTCTGCACGTTGGCGGACGCGTCACGTCTCTGGTCGCGGCTCGGCAACGAGAAGACCGCGCAATTCCGGAAATCGCCCGAGGCGCTCGAACGCTGGGCCGCCAGGCGGCGTGAGCCGGTCGTGCTCGACGGCGAGATCGTCGCGCTCGACGGAGCAGCGGGCCGCCCGACCAGTTTCCAGAATCTTCAGGGACGCATTCACCTCGGCAGGATCATTCATCGCGGCGCTCCGCGAGGACGCCGCGACGTCAGAAGCCGTCGGCGGATGTGCCGACCGCGTTCATCGCCTTCGATCTTCTGCAAGGAAGGTCCGGAAGATCTGCGCGAGCTGCCGCTCACGGCGCGGCGCGAGGCTCTCGAGAAGATCTTTTCGACGACGTGGCGATCCGCATTCTCCGGTTGAGCGAGCAGGTCCACGGCGACGGCCGGAAGCTGTACGCACGCGCGATGTCCAGCGGATGGGAAGGGCTGATCGCCAAGCGGGCCGACTCTGCGCTACCGATCCGGGCAAGCGACGCCCGACTGGCGGAAGCTGAAGAATTCAGTGCGAGCAGGAATTCGTCATCGGCGGATGGACCGAGCCGCGCGAACCCGCTCTACTTCGGCGCCGCTCATCCTCGGCGTCTACGGAGGATGGCACGAAGGCGCTCGTGTCTACGCCGGACACGTCGGCACCGGGATTCAACGAGCGCGAGCTCGCAAAGTTGAGCCGCCTGTTCGCCCGCTCGACGCACGAGATGTCCGTTCGTCGATCCGCCCGCCAGCAACGAACAGCCGCACTGGCTGAAGCCGAAGCTCGTCGCCCAGGTGAAATTCACCGAGTGGACGGCCGACGGCATCCTCCGGCATCCGGTTATCTGGGCCTGCGGGACGACAAGAAAGCCGGCGAGGTCGATGCGCGAGGACGGACGCCCGGTTCTCGGCGGCCACCAACGGGCGAGTCTCGGCTCGAGCGGCCGCGGCCAGATCCGCGCGGCTCGAACAGGAACATCAGCGTCGGCGATCAGCTGCGGTTCCTCGAGGACAACCGGCGCGATGGACGTCTCGACGCTGCCTGACGGCGAGACGATTGACGGTCACGAACCTTCACAAGGTGTTCTGGCCGAAGCTGAAGCTCACGAAGGGCGACCTGTTCCGCTACTACGTGGAGGTCGCGCCGTTCATCCTGCCGGCCGTCGCCGATCGTCCGCTGGTCGATGAAGCGGTTCCCGAATGGCATCACCGGCAAGACGACGTTCTATCAGCATCGCGCGACCGACGTCCCCGCGGGCGTGCGCGTCGAAGTCCGTGAAGGTGGCGAAGCGCGCGGCCGCAGATCATCGGCGGTGATCTGAAGACGCTTCTCTACATGACGCAGCTCGCGTCGATCTCGCAGGATCCGTGGTTCTCGCGCGTGCAGTCGCCCGACTCGGCGGACCACGCCGCGCTCGATCTCGATCCGATGCCGGGCGTGCCGTTCGCGCGCGTGCTCGACGTCGCCCGCTGGATCCGCGACGAGCTCGCAGCGGCTCGGCGCGACCGGCTGTCCCGAAGACGTCCGGCGCCGACGGCCTGCACGTCTACATGCCGCTGCCTCGCCGGCACGCCGCATGAAGCCGGTCTGATCTTCTGTCAGATCAGTTGCGACCGTCGTGGCGAACAAAGCATCCGAAGCACGCCACCGTCGAGAGCGATGCGTGCAGGCCACGCGGCCAGCGCGTGTCTACGTCGATTTCCTGCAGAACATCCTGGGCAAGACGCTGGCGACGGCCTACAGCGCGCGGGCCAGCGAGTACGCGGGCGTGTCGACGCCGCTCACCTGGAAGGAAGTGGACGAAGGCGTGCGCCGCGAAGATTTCACGATGAAGACCGTTCCGGCCCGCCTCGCGAAAGTGGGCGATCTGTGGGCCGCGCTGCGGAAATCGAAGGGGATCGACCTCTCGAAGGTGGTCTCGCTACGCGAGCGGGGACTGCCAACTTCTTTCCTTCCGGGTGTTCTAATATCTCGAGGAGAAAATGGCGTTCAGGCGATCCTCGGCCCAGCGGCTCACCGCGGCGCTCGTTGCGGCACGTCCTCGCCGCCGCGTGTCGATCGTCAGCGCACAAGACATTATTCGTGGCGGGCGGCGAGGCCAGCGGCCGCGATGGGCGACCGTCGAAGACTTCGACAGGCGGATTTTCGTATTGCCGGGCTCTACTACAACAGTGTCTTCAACACAGGCAGCGGCAGCGGATGGGATACGGACTACCCCGCGGCCGACAACAACTTTTCGGTCCGGCTCGCCGAGCTGACACGCGTTCCCGTGAGACTTGGATCCGATCGTCAGCCGCGAAACGTCGTCATCCGTCTCGACGATCCGTGCTCTTCCATTGCCCGCTGTTGTTCATCGAAGATACGGGCGGTGCCGAGCTCACCGGCGAGGAAGTGCTGCGGCTCCGCGAATATCTGCTGAAGGGCGGCTTTCTCTGGATGGACGACTCGTGGGGTTCCGAGAACTGGAACGGATGGATCCATCAGCTTTCACGCGTGCTGCCGCCGTCTGAGTTTCCCGTCGTCGATATCCCCGTGACGCATCAGATCATGCACACGCTCTACGATGGTGAAGGAGATTCCGCAGATTCCTTCGATCAACTTCTGGTAAGGAGCGGCGGGCAGACCTCGGAGAACGGCTCGGACAGCAGGCCGGTGTTCTTCAAGGAGTGTTCAGGATCAGCAGGGTCATCTGATGGTCGTGATGAGCCACTAACACCGACATTGCCGACAGCTGGGAGCGCGAGGGAGGCAACCGCGAATACCTTCGATCTGTTCTCGCCTCGCGGTACGCCGTCGGCGTCAACGTCGTCGTCTACGCCCTGACCCATTGACCTCGGGCCCGCGTGCCCGTTCAGAGACGAGCCACGTGGCCAGGACATTGGTTCTCATCACGTCGATATGGCTGCTGGCCGGCGCAGGCCCGGCGCACGCGAAATCCACGCTCGAACAGATCGCCGAGTTCAACGTCCCCGAGGCG
>ERZ1370068.2048-contig-1207_pt1 | contig 31203 bp, 39 predicted proteins | sample MGYA00561227_ERZ1370068 | MGnify/ENA primary metagenome ERZ1370068 (study PRJEB38410, sample SAMEA6850437) | metagenome | study: Metagenomic assessment of the ecological functions of the soil: analysis of the soil microbiota associated with the...
GCGTTACGTATTGCTGACAAGGGCTTCCGCCTGGAGGAGGGCGACACGGTCCTGGTCCCCAAGGGCAACACGTTCTTCGTGTTCGGCGAGGTCAAGAAGCCGGGGGCCTACCAGCTGGACAAGGAGACGAACGTGCTGGAGGGCATCACCATCGCGGGTGGCTTCACCGACAAGGCCGCGCCGGGGCGCTACCCGGGTCATCCGTACCGACGACCGCGGCCAGCAGACCATCAACATCGACATGAACGACATCATCCGCCGCGGCCAGCGTGAGAGGCGATCCGGCTGCTGGAGAACGACGTGATCGTCGTCCCGGAGAGCTTCTTCTGATGACGCCGCTGGAGACCGTCGAGGCGCATTCGCGACGCGCATCTCAAGGACTACTACCGCACGCTGCGCAAGCACCGCTGGCTGGTGTGCGGTCTGTTCCTCGCCACGGTGCTGACCGTCGGCATCTGGTCCTTCGTGAAGACGCCGATCTACCAGGCCACCGCCACCGTGCTGATCGAGCCGGAGCCGCCTGCAGGTTCTCAACATCCAGGAAGTCTCGCCCATCGGCTCGCCCACCAGGACTATTACCGCACGCAGTACGAGATCATCACCAGCCGGCCCATCCTCGAGAAGGTCATCGAGACGCTCAACCTCCGCAAAGCGGATGCCGGGACTCGACCGATCGGCCGATCCGGCTCAAACGTTCCTGAACGGCGTCACCGTCGAGCCGAAGCGCAACACGCGGCTGCGTGCTCGTCCGCTTCGAGAGCCCCGACCCGGCGCTGGCCGCCGAGGTCGCCAACGCGCGCTGGCCCGGCAGTACGCCAAGCACAACCTCGACGCATCAAGCTGAAGGGCGCGCAGGAGGCGCTGGCCTGGCTCACCGAGCAGATGGAACACGCTGCGGGCCAAGGTGCAGGAGTCCTCGGTGGCGCTGCAGAACTACCGCGTGAAGGTCGGGATCATGGGGCTGCAGGAGCAGCGGCAGATCACCGCCCAGAAGATCATGGACTTCAACAAGCAGTATCTGGAAAGCCAGGCGCCAGCGCCTCTCGGCCGAGTCCAAGATGACCGAGCTGCAGCGGATCGCCGGCGATCGCGGCGGGCCCAGACGATCTTCACGGTGGCCGACAGCCCGCTGCTCCAGAGGCTCAAGCAGGAGGCCTCCGAGCTCGACGTGCAGAAGGCCAAGCTGTCCAAGATCTACAAGGAGAAGCACCCGGAGATCCTCGAGATCGACGCGCCAGATCGAGCAGGTGAACCAGCGCATCGACGCCGAGACCAAGACGATGCTGCGGGCCGTGCAGACCGAGTTCCGCGTGGCCAAGGCCCGCGAGGAGACGCTGCTCGGCAACGTGAACCGGCTGCGCGCCGAGGCCCAGGAGCTGAACGAGAAGGAGATCCAGTACCTAAATCTACAGAGGGAGTCCGACTCGAACCAGCAGCTCTACGAGGCGGTGCTCAGCGGCTCAAGGAGACCGGCGTGACCGGCGGTCTCGAGACGAACAACGTCAGCATCGTGGAGGACGCCGTCGTGCCGCGAGTACCGAGTGCGGCCGCGCAAGACCGTCAACCTGGTCGTGGCAATCCTGGTCGGACTGCTGATCGGTGTCGGCACCGCGCTGACGATCGAGTACTTCGACACCACCGTGAAGACGCCCGACGACGTCGAGCGCTACCTGGGGCTGCCGGTCATCGGCATCGTCCCCCAGTTCGTGGCCGAAGCGGTAGCCATGGCCGAGCGCGCCCAGACCGCCAGCAACGCGCCGTCGTCGAGCCTGATCGCGCACATCGAGCCGAAGTCGCCGGCCGCCGAGGCCTATCGCAGCCTGCGGACCAGCATCCAGTTCGCCGGCCTCGACCACAAGTGCCGCACCATCGTGGTGACCTCGTCGAGCCCCGGCGAGGGCAAGTCGACGACCGTCGCCAACTTCGGGTGGTGATGGCGCAGACCGGCGCGCGGATCTGCCTGGTCGACTCCGACCTGCGCCGGCCGACGCTGCACCGCATCTTCGGCCTGAGCAACAGCCGAGGGCTGACCACCGCGCTGCTCGACGGCCTGCCGCTCAAGGACATCGCCCAGCCGACCCTCGTGCCCAACCTGTTCGTCGTCACCAGCGGGCCTTGCCGCCCAACCCTGCCGAGCTGGTCGGCTCCAACCGGATGCGCGAGTCGCTGGAGGCTGGCGTCACCGACTTCGAGATGGTGCTGCTGGACTCGCCGCCGGTGGTCTCGGTCGCCGACGCGGTGGCGCTGGCGTCCTTCACCGATGGCGTGGTGCTGGTCGTGCAGACCGGCAAGGTTCCTACGAGGTGATTCGGCGGGCGGCGGGGAGTATTCAGGCGGTGAAGGGTCGCATCCTCGGCGTCGTCGATGAACGCGGTCAACCTCAAGCGTGACGGCTACTACTACGACTACTACCGCTACTACCAGTCCTACTACAACGAGACTGAGGGCGAGTAAGCGGCGGTAGCTCCTCTGCACTTTGCTCGCGTGTTGTCTGGCCGTGCGTGGGCGGGCTGGGTGTGAGGTAGGGGCCGCGGGACCGCAGGGCTGGTGATCGTGTTGGGCCCGCCTGGTTGGCTCCATCTGGCGGGGGGCGCGGGGATGGGCGGCGGAACGGGTCCCGCGGTCCCTACCACACCCCAGCCCGCCCACGGCGGTCGCTGCCACCCGCGAGTCCATTGCGTGACCAGCGGTCGTGCTTTCGCTGCTAAGACCGGCGTCTGTGCTCGCGTCGTCGGCTGTGCTAAGGCCGGCGCCACTTTCCTCCGTCGCGCGCTATGAAGGCGTCGGCTTCGTTCGGGGCCCAGAGCCGGCATCGTATTGGGGAGCGGACCCGGCGTGCGGGCCCAGTGGTTCAGGACCGGCTCCGTCAGGCGCCAGGCTTGTTCTGATCCAGTCGCCGCGGGAGTAGAGGGTGGCGTCGCCGTTGATGGCGTCGAGGAGCAGGCGCTCGTAGGCCTCCGGCGGCTCGCTGCCGAACACTTCGTGGTACTTGAAGTCGAGCGTCACCGGGCTCAGCTTCAGCTCCGGTCCCGGCTCCTTCGCTTCCACGATGAGGCGAGATGCCTTCGTCGGGCTGGATGCGGATGACCAGGAGATTGGGATTCACGGGTACGGTGCCGCGGCGGAAGATCATGTGTGGGGTGCGGCGGAAGCGGATCACGATCTCGCTCACGCGCTTGGCCAAGCGCTTGCCCGTCTGCACGTAGAACGGCACGCCGGCCCAGCGCCAGTTGTCGATCTCCATGCGTAGCGCCGCGTACGTCTCGGTGGTGGACTGGGGCTTGACGCCCTTTTCTGCGTGTAGCCCGGGACCTGGCGGCCGTTGATCGAACCCCGGCCCGTACTGCGCGCGCAGCGCGACCTCGTCGATCTTCGCGGGATCGAACGGCCGGATGGCCTGCATGACCTTGGACTTCTCGTCGCGCACCGCGCGGGCGTCGAACGTCACCGGCGGCTCCATGGCCACCAGGCAGACGACCTGCGAGCAGGTGGTCTCTGGATCATGTCGCGCAGCGCGCCCGATTCCTCGTAGTAGCCGCCGCGCCCTCGACGCCCACCGCCTCGGCCACCGTGAGCTGCACCTCGGCCACGTGGTTGCGGTTCCACAGCGGCTCGAAGATGCCGTTGGCGAACCGCAGGGCCATGACGTTCTGGACGGTCTCCTTGCCGAGGTAGTGGTCGATGCGGTAGACCTGCTCCTCCTGGAAGACCTTGGTGACCAGCTCGTTCAGCTCCTGGGCGGAGGCCAGATCGTGGCCAGAACGGCTTCTCGATGATGATGCGGGTCCAGCCGCGCTGCTCCTCGGCGAGGCCGGCCTTGCCCAGCTGGGTGGTGATGGGCGCATAGAGGCTGGGCGGTGTCGAGAGGTAGTAGAGCCGGTTGCCGGCGTTGCCGTGCTTGGACTCGATCTGCTCCAGGCGCTGGCGCAGCTTGGCGTAGAGCTCGGCGCTGCTGGGATCGCCGGCCACGTAGTACAGGCTCGCCGCGAAGCGGTCCCACACGTTGTCGGAGGGCACCTTGAGCCGGGCGAACTGCTTGACGCCGTCCTTCATCTTGGCCCGGAAGGCGTCGTCGGTCATCTCGGAGCGGGCCGTGCCGATGATCGCGAACGGCTCTGGCAGTGTCCGCGCCGAGTAGAGACTCCACAGCGCGGAAGCAGCTTTGCGGTTCGTCAGGTCGCCCGACGCCCCGAAGATGACGAGCGAGAACACCTCATCGCCGGACGGCATGGCCACCGAACTGGTTGCGCATCGCGGCCAGCAGCCGGTCCGCGAAGGAGTTCTCACGCCGCGAGCGGAAGCGCGCGAACAGCGAGGCGGTGATGGTCGGGGCCGGAACGCCCTTCTCCACCGCGTCGTCCACCGTCCAGCGGCCCTCGCCGGAATCCTCGACCCAGGGCTTGAGCGCGCTCAGCTTGGGATCGGCGGCCAGCGCGTCGGCCGTGAGGTCGAGCAGCCACGAGCGCACCACGCTGCCCTGCATCCAGAGCTTGGCGATGGCCGGCAGGTCGAGCCCGTACTCGACTCCGACATCAGCTCGAAGCCCTCGGCGTAGCCCTGCATCATGGCGTACTCGATGCCGTTGTGGATCATCTTCACGTAGTGCCCGGCGCCGGCGGCGCCCACGTGCATCCAGCCGTCCGGCGGGCCGAGCGTCGTGAAGACCGGCGCCAGCCGCTGCACCGGCTCCTTGTCGCCGCCGACCATCAGGCAATAGCCGTTCGTGCAGGCCCCACACGCCGCCGCTGGTGCCGGCGTCGACGTAGTGAATGCCCGCGGCGCCAGCTCACGCGCCCGGCGGATGTCGTCCTTCCACTTCGAGTTGCCGCCGTCGATGATGGTGTCGCCCTTGGCGAGGATGCCGGTCAGGGCCTGGATCGTCTTCTCGGTCGGCTCGCCGGCCGGGACCATGACCCAGACGGCGCGCGGGGCGGCCAGCTTGGCGAAGCCCTCCAGCGAGGCGGCCAGCGACGCGCCGTTGGCTTCCGCCAGCTTGGCCGCGTTGGGTGAGGGGTCGTAGGCCAGAATCTTGTGGCCGCCGCGCACCAGGCGCGTGACCATGTTGCCGCCCATCCGTCCGAGCCCGACGAAGCCCAGTTCCATCAGAGCGTCCTCCCGGTGAGGTGCCGCGCGGTGGCGGCGGTCAACCTGTTCATTCCGTTTCGGCCGACGGTGCGTCGCATGACGTTGGCGAGTATGGCAGAACTAGCGGCTCTTGGCGACGTTCAGGAGTGACGCCGCGCCCCGATCCAGAGCCACACCAGTCGGCCGTCGATGGGCCGGGCCATGGCGGCCGGCAGCGAGTTGCCGGGCTCACCCAGGACGGCCTTCACCGACCTTGGCCTTCTCCGCGCCGGCGGCCAGGAACATCACGGCGGCCGCCGCGTTGATCACGGGGAACGTGAGCGTGAAGCGCTGGGGGATCGACGCGGCGCCGGCGTGCACGGCCGCGACCTGGCGGAAGACTTCCTTCAGCGCCGGCGAGCCGGGAAACAGCGAGGCGGTATGGCCGTCTACTCCGAGGCCGAGCAGGATCAGATCGAAGCGCGGCAGCTCGCCGCGTCGGACGCCGAACACCTCGGCGACCGTCCGCGCGTAGTTGCTGGCGGCCGCCTCGGGATCGCCGTCCTCGCCGCGGATGCGGAAGACCTGGGTCGGGGAACCGGGACCTTCGAGATGAGGGCGGTGTTGGCCATGCGAGTTCGACTCCGCGTGCTCGGGGCCCACGCCGCGCTCGTCGCCGAAGAAGATCCAGGTCTGCGCCCACGGCATCTTCTCGCGCAGCGGAGACTGCGCCAGTCGCTCATAGGTCGTCCGGGGCGCGCTGCCACCGGCGAGCGAGATCGTGAAGCGACCGCGCGCCTTCACGGCTTCGCAGGGCGGCGTCGACGATGGCGCGGGCGGCGGTCTCGGCAGAGCTCGGCGGGATCGTCCGTGACGATGATCTCGGGCGGGTGCTGCATGTCCACGATCATACCCTTCGTCCAGATGTTGCTGGCGTTCCAACGCCGCGAGGTAGCGCGTGACGCGCGCGCGTCGGGTGCGAACGACTCGCCGAGCGACGCCGGGGCTGCCGCGAGGTCGGGCAGGGCCCCGAGCGCCCGAGTGCCAGCAGCGCGGCGCCGCGACTGGTCGCCTCGCTCTCCGACGACCAGTAGATCGGACGGCCCCAGGCCGATCCGCGAGCATGCGGGTCCAAGCGCGCGATCGGGCGACGAGCCGCCCGAGGCGACCAGCAGGTGATCCGGGGTGGCCAGGGCCGCCAGCCGCTTGTAGATCAGCATCAGCCGGAGCGTCACGGCCTCCATCGCGGCGTGGACGACGTCCACGGCCGACGTGCTGAGCGACAGGCCGGCGATAACGGCCCGGCGGTCTCCGCGCCAGCCCGGAGCCGCTCGCCGGCCAGGAACGGGCAGCAGCGTGAGGCCGTGACTGTCGGGCGCGCGCTCGGCGAGAATCCGCTCGACGTCCTCCGGCCGAGCGGAAGCTTGAGGACGTCGCGGCACCACGCGTACACGTTGCCGCCCTCGGACGTCGCGCCTCGACCAGTTCCGCCGCCGATCAACCCGGTAGCGCCACAGTCCCGAGGGCGCCGCCGCATGATCGGCGGTCACCAGGCGATCGCGGCCGAGGTTCCCACGTTGAGCGCGATCCGGGTCGGGTCGATGCAGTTCGAGCCCACGTTGCTGGCCGCGCCGTCGCCGACGGCGGGAAACCACGGCACGCTCGCGCAGCGATGGCCAGCGGCTGCTCCACGGCGCGCGCAGGCCTCGGCGCCCGCCGCCAGCGGCCAGCGGCGGAAGAGCTGGTCGGGCGCGACGCCGGCCGCCGCCAGCGCCCGGGTCCCAGCGCAGCGTGTCCTGATCGAGCAGCCCGGTCCCCGAGGCCATCGACACACTCGTCGCCGTCTCGCCGAAGAACGTGAGCTCCAGATGCTCGCCGATCGATCCCCAGGAGGCGACACGCGGACCTCGGCCGGCCGCTCGCGTCCCAGCCACGCGGAGCTTGGCCGGCCAGCACGAGCTGTAGCAGATGACACCCCGTCCGGTCGTGGAGGCTCGGCGTCGAGGGCGCCCCGCAGCGAGCGCGGCGTCGAGGCGCGCTGCGCGAGTCGGCCCAGGTGAAGATCGGCGTGACCGGCCGGCGGGCCGGCGTCGAAGCCGAGCAGCCCATGCCAGAAGGTCGTGACGCCGACTGCCTGATGTCGTCGTTCCGCGAGGCGCCGGTGATCGCGTCGAGGCGAGGTCGCCACGCGCGTCGAGCAGCACGGTCGGGTCGTGCTCCACGCCGCCGTCATGGGTGAGTGTGGGCGCGTAGGTGATCTGATGGAATCGCCCGGGACCGCGCGGCCGTGCTGGTCGTAGAGGGTGGCGCGCGGGACGACGTCCCGAGATCGAGGGCGATCACCATCGAGCCGGTATTGTAAGATGCTCGCGATGGTCGCGGGCGGGGAAGTGCTCGCCGCCGAGCGCTTCGGGAGCCCGCTCACAGAAGGAAGACACGCATGGCCCGCATTCGCGTCCTGAGCCCCGTCGGAGTCCTCACCACTGAATCGGTCGCCGTTCCGCCGCTGCCCCACGACTGGACGGGCCGCACGATCGGCTTCCTGGACAACACCAAGTCGAACTTCGACCGGCTGACCGGCGGGATCGGCGAGCTGCTCGCGGGAGCGGCACGGCGTGAAGACCATCGTCCACCGCCGCAAGGCCAACGCCGCCACGCCGGCGCCGCCCGAGCTGATCGCCGAGATGGGCAAGCTCTGCGACGTCGTCTTCGCCGGCTCCGCCGACTGAGGGTCGTGCACGTCGTGGAGTCTCCACGACGCCATCGAGGCTGGCCAAGACCGGCACGCCCGCCGGATTCATCGCGACCACGGCGTTCCAGGGACTCGCCGTCAGTGAGCTGAGCGCGCTCGGCGCCGGCGGCCTGCCGCTGCTCGTCATCGACCACCCCCTCGGCGGCGAGCGCCCCGACTCCGTCGCCCGCCGCGCCCACCAAGCCTTCGAGCAGCTCTCCAGCCTGATTGCCGGCGGAGCCACCACCCTCGAACAGGCCACCCACGTCCTGCCGGCCTCTCGCGGGCCCCGCGACAACCAGACGACGGCCGACGTCACGCTCGACGACGATCCGATGGCCTTGCTCACCGAATTCAGCGCGGCAGTGGTCGGACGGACTCCCATCGTGGCGCCGCACGCCCGAGCGCGTGGCCGCGATGCTCGGCGGCCGCGACGGCGCCCGGTCGCTCGGCGCCATGCCGCCGCTGTGGCGGCAGGCCACGCTGGATAAGCTCGCGGTCAACGCCGTGCATGGCCGGCTGCGAGCCCGCGGCATTTCCCATCGTGGTGGCGCGCGGTCGAGGCGATGCTGGATCCGACGTTCAACCTCTATGGCGTGCAGGCCACGACCCATCCGGTCGCGCCGCTCGCTGGTGGTCAACGGTCCCTACGGCCGTCGCCTCGGCTGCACGGCGGCAGCGGCTGCTTCGGTCCCGGATTCCGCGCCAACGCGCACGCTCGGCCGCGCCATCCGGCTCATCCTGCTCAACGTCGGCGGCGCGTGGCCGGGGCGTTACGACATGGCGACGCAGGGCAGCCCGGCGAAGTTCGCCTACTGCATTGCCGAGAACGAAGAGGCCTCGCCGTGGGGGCCGCTCTACAAGGGCGACGTCGTCGACGGTGTACGGCGGTGAGAGGCCGCACAACGTGGAACGACCACGTGTCGACCACGGCGAGCGGCATCCTGGCCAACGTGGCCGACACCGCCATCTCGCTGGGCTCGAACGTCGGCTGGTACTTCTCCGCAGGCGCAGCTGCTCGTCGCGCTGGGCCCCGAGCACGCCCGCACGATCGCGGGCGACGGCCTCACCCGGCGCGACGTGCAGCGCTTCGTCTACGAGAACGCACGCCAGCCGCTCGGTCTGATGCGGCTGGGCGGGATGGGGAATGCACGACTGGCCGGCGTGGATGACACGCGACGACCGATCCGAGCGCGCGGCTGCCGCGCGTGCCCTCGCCGGAGGACGTCTTCGTGATCGTCGCCGGCGGCTCGGGCAAGCACTCCTCGGTGGTGCCCAACTGCACCTTCAGCCGCGCGGTGAGCCGTCCGATCGTCGCCGGCTGATCCGCCAGGGCTCGATGAGCCCTTCGTAGACGATGTTGGCGGACATCTTGAGCGCCCCAGCCGGCGGTCCACGAACGTGATCGGCACCTCGGCGATGCGGGCGCCGCGCCGGTGGAAGAGCGTGCGCAGCGCGATCCACCACAGCGTAGCCCGGGCCCGGACGTCGCCGAACGGCACGCGCCAGGAAGTCCGTCCGCATGCACGAGAACCCGCTGGTGAGGTCGCGGATCGGCGTGCAGCGTGATCAGCCGCGCGTAGAGATTGCCACCGACGCTCAGCAGGCGCCGGCCCGGATGCCAGTTGGAGACGGACCGCCCGCGGTGTATCGCGACCCGACGACCAGATCGTGGTCTGCCGCGGCGGCGATCAGCGAGGGGACCGCCGCCGGATCGTGCGAGAAGTCGGCGTCCATCGTCACGATGCAGTCGTCGCCGCCCTCGGTCAGGACGCCGACGGAAGGCCGTCTGGTAGGCCGTCCCCAGCCCCAGCTTGCCGGCGCGTTCGATCAGCGCGAGCCCGGCGTCGGTCCGCATGAGGTCGCGCACCGAGCCGACCTGTTCCGTCGGGAGAGCCGTCGTCCACGATGAGCAATCGCGTGTCGGACGGCAGCCAGCGGCGCAGCGCGCCGATCAGCGACCCGATGGTCTCGCGCTCGTCGAAGGTCGGAATGACGACGCGTGCTCTCATTATGTTATTCGAGGGGAACCCTCGGAGGGTTCCCCTCCTCGGTGGCCCAGCCCAGAGCAGGACTGAGCGCGGCCAACAGCAGCCCGGCGCCCAGTATGCCGAGCGTGCCCAGTCGCTCGCCGAAGAGGAAGACGCCCAGCAATACGGCGGTGAGGGGCTCGGCGAGAGAGGCGACGCCGGCGGACGAGGCCGAGACGTCGCGCAGGCCATACGCATAGATGGCGTAGGCGCCGGCGCTGGTGATGGCGCCGAGATAGACGAACCAGGGGCCAGCCGAGCGCAGCTGCCGGCCGACACCATCGGCCGCCAGCGTCGGCGCGAGCACCAGCGGCGGCCACCGTGAAGGTGGCGCTGGTCGCCGGCAGTGGCGCGGTGCGAGCCAGCGTGGCCTGGCGAGCACCACGTAGAGCGCGTAGGTCAGGCTCGGCGGCGAGGCCAGCAGCCACGCCGGTGACGAAGCGCGCGAGAGATCCGCGGTGGTCCGCGGACCCACGATCAGCAGCGCGGTGCCGGTCACGCCAAGGGCGAGCGCCACCCGCCGCGCGCGCGGTCAACCGCTCGCCGAGCACGGCGGCGGCCAGCCCGGTGATGAGCAGGGGGCGCCGCAGATGGCGATGAGTGCGGCGATCGCGATCCCGGCCCGGGGCACCGCGTTGAAGTAGGTGACCTGGAAGGCGGCCATGCACACGCCGAGTACCAGGCAACGCCAGCGGTCGGCGTGTGGAGACGGGCAGAGCCGCGCGGACCAGGCGGCCGCTCGCGAGCAGGAGCGGCGCCGGCGATCACCATGCGGAAGGCGGCAATCACCAGGGTGTGGCGCCGGCCCCGGCAATCAGCACGCTCTGTCACCGAGCCCGTCGTCCCCCACGAGACGGCCGCCAGACCGATGAGGCCGAGACCGCGGAGCCGGGCTGGACTTGACGGAGCCGCCACCGCCGCTGATCATAACGCTCCGCCAACGATCCGCGACAAAGGAGATGCGGCATGAACGTCGGCTTCATCGGCACCGGAACCATGGGCAACCGATGGTGGCGAATCTCTGAAGAAGGGCTTCGCCGTCCTCGCCTGGGACGTCGTCCGCGCGGCGCTGACGCGCCGCCGTCAAGCTCGGGGCGACCGCGGCCAGCTCGATCGCCGAGGTCGCCAAGCCCGCAGCGACCTGATCGTCACGATGCTGCCTTCCTCGGGCAACGTCGAGACGGTCTATCTCGGTGACAGTGGCATCCTGGCGAACGTTCCGGCCGGCCGGCTCTGCGTGGACATGTCCACCATCGACCCCAGCGTGTCCCGGCGGGTGGCGCCGCGCTCGCCCGCAAGCAGGCGCGCTTCATCGACGCGCCGGTGTCCGGCGGTGTCCCGGGCGCCGTCGACGGCACGCTGGCGATCATGGTCGGCGGCGACGCGCGTGATTTGGAAGAGGCGCGTGGGCCCTGGCCGCCATGGGCGCGAACGTCATCCACGTGGGGCTGTCGGCAGCGGCGAGGCCGCGAAGCCTGCAACAATCTGATCGCCGGCGTGGCGGCGGTGGCGGTCAGCGAGGCGTTCCGAATCGCGGAGGGCTTCGGCGTGGACCCCAAGATCCTGACCGACGTCATCTCGAAGTCCTCGGGCAACACCTGGGTGATGCAGCAGGCGCACCCGGTGCCGGGCCTGGTGGCGCGCGCCTCGAGCCGCGACTACGCCCCGGCTTCATGACCGACCTGATGGCCGAGGATCTGGGCCTGGCCGTGAACGCCGCGCGCGCTGAGCTGCGCATCCCGGTCATCGTCGCGCCCGCGGCGCAGCAGGCGCTCCGGCTGGCGTCCTCGCACGGCCTCGGCCGCAAGGACTTCACCGCGATCTATACCTTTCCTCAAGCCGTCGAGTCCGCGACGTGCCTGCGTTTGAGCTGGGGCCTCGAACGGGCCCCCAGACCCCGGTTGCGCAGGCGGGCCCCGGCGGAGCCGGGGCGCCCTCTGTCGCACGCGCGGTGGGTGGTGGGACTTCGCGCGAGACCCTGCGGTCAGCGTTCGGGCGTGCGAGCTTGGCAGCTCGTGGCGCTGAGTGTTGTGACTTCTCGTGCATTCCGGGCGGTCTCGTTTGCTGCGTGCTGGACTTCCTGATTGAGCGATCGGATCTGGACTCGCCGCGACTGCCGCAGCGGAATTGTGCTCGGCGTGGCCGAATGGGCTCGGAGGGCGATGCTATACTTGCGGCCGTTGCCGCGCGGGTGGTACGCGCATGGAGGCGTTGTCGTGAGTCTCTACGTGATGTTGAGCACGCTGTCCGAGTCCGGGCGGAAGGTGCTGCGTGGCGGCCGGGGTGGATCCGCAAGGTCAACGCCGACGTGCAGCGCATGGGCGCGCGGGTCGTCGCGCAGTACGCGGTGCTCGGGCCGTACGACTTCGTGACGATCATGGAGGCGCCGGACAACGCCACGATCTCGCGGGTATCGGTGGAGCTGGGCGCGCGGGCGGCGTGGCCGGCATGACGATGGCCGCGATCCCGCTGGATGAGTTCATCGAGCGGCCTCGAGCGGCGGCAAGAGCCGCCAGGGAAGAAGAAGCGCGCATGAAAGTTCTGAAGCTGACACCCGAGCGCTGCACCGGCTGTCTGCGCTGTGAGATCGCCTGCTCGTACATGCAGACCGGGCGTACCAGCCCGCCAAGTCCGTCATCCGCGTGTCGCCCTTCGAGAGCCACACCTCCTACGCGCCCTACACCTGCACGCAGTGCGCGGAGGCTGGTGCATGACGGCCTGTCCGGTGGGCGCCATCACGATCAACGCGGCGGGCGCCAAGGACGTGTCGACGACAAGTGCGTGGGCTGCAAGCTCTGCACGATCGCCTGCCCGTACGGGACGATGTTCTACGACACGACGACGCGCAAGGCCTTCAAGTGCAACCTCTGCGGCGGCGATCCGGCGTGCGCCGCACGCGTGCCCCACGGCCGCCATCGACATACGCGGACGTGGCTACCGCCGGACTGGCTCGGCGACTTCGCGCGCGAGCGGGTCGAGCTACGTGCTGGCGCTGGAAGGAGCCCGCTGATGCCGGTCCGGCACCTGATCATCGGCGGCGGCACCGCGGGCATGAACGCCATGCGCACCATCCGCGAGGAGGAGCGCGAGCCCTCCGAGATCACGCTGGTCAGCGCCGAGCGGCCCTACTCGCGCATGGTGCTGCCGTACTACCTCGACCGCTCGATCGCCGAGAACCACGTGTACACGGCGACCGGCGCCGATCTCGCTGCGCTGGAAGGTCAAGACGCTGATCGGGCGGCGGGCGACCGCGCTCGACGTGAAGGCCAACGTGTGCACGCTCGACGACGGCACGCGCGGTCGAGTACGACGACTGCCTGATCGCCACCGGCTCCTCCGCCGCGCGCGCGCCGGTGCCGGGCGCCGACAGCGCCGGCGTGCACTCGTTCTGGACCCTCGAGGAAGCCCGCGGGCGTGCTCGCGTCGGTCACGCCGGGCAGCCAGGTCGTGATGGTCGGGGCCGGCTTCATCTCGTTCACCATCCTGAACTCGATCCTCGTCGCTGGGCGCCAAGCTCACCGTCGTCGAGCTCGCCCCGCGCATCCTGCCGCGGATGGTCGACGGCCCCGGCGCCGAGCTGGTCGAGGACTGGCTGAAGAGCCACGGCGTCGCGGTCCGCACCAACGCCAAGCTGGCGAAGATCGAGGACGTCAAGGGACGCAAGCGCCTGAAGTTCGCGTCGGGGACGGACCTCGCCGCCGACGTCGTCATCATGGCGCACCGGCATCCGGACGAACCTCGGGTGGCTCAAGGACTCGGGCGTCGACGTCAAGCAGGGCGTCGTCGTCGACGAGCACCTGCGCTCGCAGCGTTCCCAACGTCTACGCGCGCCGGCGACGTGGCCCAGGGGCGCGACCTGATCTCCGGCCAGAGCGCGGTGCACGCCATCGAGCCGACCGCCCAGGAGCACGGCCGGATCGTCGGCGCGAACATGGCTGGCAAGGACGTGCGGTATCGCGGCTCGCTCATCATCAACATCGTGGAGGTCTGCCACCTCGACGCGGCCTCGTTCGGCGCCTGGGACGACGCGCAGGCGGAGGCGGTCAGCGGCCTCAAGAAGGACCGCCACGCCTACCGCAAGCTGCTGTTCACGGGCGAGCGGCTGACCGGCGCGATCATCATCGGCCGCTCCAAGCGACATCTGGACGACCAACGACGTCGGCATGCTGAAGGGCTGGTGCAGTCGGGCCAGCCGATCGGCCGCTAAGGCGATCATCTGCGGCGCAATCCGTTCGACGTGAAGACCGTGTTCATCGCCGCCAAGACCACGAGCACGCTGCTCCCCGAAACCATCCTGGGCGCCCGTCGAAGGCGCCCGGGAGACTCCCGGTGGCCGTATGAGCCCAGCGACCCTGCGCGCGCCGAAGAAGTCCGCGAAGACGCAGCCCGTCGATGCCCGGCGGCTTCGCCGGCCAGCTCCTGCGCGTCGATCTGACGAAGCGGCAGCTGCTGGGCCGAGCCGTGGAGCTCGGAGGAGATGCGCGACGCAGCTCGGCGGCATCGGCCTCGGGCTCGCGCATGTCCTGCTACAAGGAGACTGCGCGAGGAGGCAGGGCAACGTGTCGTGGGATCATCCGGACAACCGGCTGGTCCTGGGCACCGGCCCGCTGGCCGGGCTTGCCGGTGTGAGGCACGGGCGGTCTCACCGTCGTCACCATCGGCGCCGGGCACCAACGGCCCGACGTCGACCCAGGTCCAACGGCTTCTTCGGGACCAACCTCAAGTACTGCGGCTACGACGCCATCGTCATCCAGGGCCAGTCGCGCGACTGGGTCTATCTCTACATCGACGACGACGTGCGTCGAGCTGCGCGACGCCAGCGTGTCTCCGTCGGCAGGACACGTGGCAGACCCAGGACACGCTGACCGGGCGACCTGCGGCCTGCGCGGTCACCAGCTCTCGGTGTACTCGATCGGGCCGGCCGGCGAGAACGTGCGCGCGCTTCGCGGCCATCCAGGGCGACTACGGCCACGTGGCGTCCAAGAACGGCGTCGGCGCCGTGATGGGCAAGAAGCAGCTGAAGGCCGTGGCCATCGGTGAAGGGCACCAAGGCGCTCCGCGCCGCCGACCCGCTGGGGCGTCGTCCAGCGCCGCCGACGAGATCGCGCACGATCTCCGGACCGATCCCGTCCGCGCGCTCGCTGTACGAGTACGGCACGCTGCCCGGCGTCGTGAACCTGAACAAGATGGGCGCGCTGCCGATCCAGCAACTACACGACCAGCGTCACCGACGCCGACATGAGCGCAGTGGGAGGCGCCCAAGCTGCGCGAGGGCTTCGACCACCGCGGCCACCAGTGCAACGCGTGCGGCATGCACCACTGCCACATGTCGGTCATCCGGCAGGGCGCGCACAAGGGCAAGATCGTCGACGAGCCGGAGTACGAGGGCTGGTCGGGCGCGGGCTGGACGATCGGCGTCACCGCCGACCGCGACGGCGTCGCGTGGCTCAACACCGCAGCTCGACCGCGCGTGTCTGGACGTCAACGAGTTCGGCTGGCTGTGCGGCTGGGTCGATGGAGGGCCAGGAGAAGGGCTGGATCACGAAGAAGCAGCTCGGGCTTCGATCTCAAGTGGGGCGACATCGCGGGCGCCGATCGGCTGATCCAGATGATCTGCAAGCGGGAGGGCTTCGGCGATCTGCTCGCCGAGGGCGTCAAGCGCGCCGCCGAGAAGCTCGGCGGCGCGCGCATGGACGTGCGGCGATCTACATCGATGAAGGGCGCCTCGCCGCGCGGCCACGACCACCGCGCGCGCTGGGAGGAGATGCTCGACACCTGCACGTCGTCCACGGCCACGATGGAGACGCGGCAACCCCGTCCACCAGACGGAGCTCGGGCTGCCCGCGCGCATCAATCCGTTCGACGGCGTGGCAGGTCGCCAAGCTGCGTGGCCGGGCTGCCGCGGGCGCCGCAACTTCGAGGACTCGCTCGGCATCTGCATCTTCACCACGCGCACGCGGCTGGAGAACGTCTGCCGCGCGCTGTCGGCGGCGACGGGCTGGAACTATCACCGTCGAGGAGGCCATGCGCCAGGGCCGCCGCACGGCGGCGATCAACCGCGCCGTCGCGCCTGCGCTGCGGGCTGACGCCGGACCTCGAGTATCCGTCCAAGCGCTACGGCTCCACGCCGCACGGACGGCCCGGCCAAGGGCCGGGCCGTCGGCGCGCAGTGGGAGAAGATGGTCGACACCTGGTACGCGAGGTCGGCTACGACCGCAAGACCGGCAAGCCGCTGCCGAAGACGCTCAAGGCGCTCGGGCTCGACTGGCTCGGCGAAGAGCTCTGGGGCGCTAGGGCTAGCCGCAGCGTCGCGGATCCGGCGCGCGCGGGCGCTGCGCGGCGGTCATCGCCCGGATGGCGAATGCGCTGAACGGCGTCACGAACACCTGCCGCCCGCGGTTCACGCCGCCATCGTGCCGGCGACGCCTTCGGCCGCGCGCGCGCGTTTCGCGTGCTCGTGGCCGAGGCGAGGCGACCGCGTCGTCGGCTACGCCTCGTTTCTTGCTGGCTACAACACCGACATCGCCGCTGCCCGAGCTGTGGATGCTCGACCTCGTTCGATGCAGGCGCGTGGCGCAGCCACGCAGGATCGAGCAGGCGCTGGTCGTGTCGGTGGCGCGCGAGACGATCCGCCCGCGGCCTCACGTGCTGAGTAGGGGTGCGCGGCGACTGCTCGACGCCCAGAATTCTATATCGGGCCTCGGGGCCCGCGTCGGCAATGCGCGAGTGGCCGGCCTGCTCGGCGCGCCGCGCCCGACCGCGCTCGCGCGTCGAGGTGCGATCCTACCTCCTCATCAACGCCACCGTCAGACGATGGATCCCTCGCTGCCGTCGTGTCGCAGGCGCTGGCGGTGCGAAGGACGGAGCCGGATCGTCGAGATCGGCGGCACCGACGAGATCCTCTGGCTCCGCGAGGACGACTACGAGCTGATCGACACCTCGAGGGCGCGTACGGTGGTCCCCGGGACCGTGGGACAGCAGCGCCGCGTATGCGATTCGCGGGACCCTCACTGCAGGCATATGGTCCGATTTCCTGGTGCTTTCGGACGATCCTGGCGAAACCGACCTGCCAGCGCCGCGGTATCACGCGTGATCGAGGCCTGGGTCAACGGGAGGCGAATCCTGGTTCGACCTTGACCGGCCTCGCGCTCCGTACTGCTATTTGTCGGGGCCCTGCGCAGCGGCTCCTGAGCGGTTCGGGCCGGGGGACTCATGCCTCAAGTCATTGGATTCATTGGTCTCGGGATCATGGGCCGCCCCATGGCCGCGAATCTCATCAAGGCCGGGCACTCGCTCGTCGTGCACAGCCGGAGCCGGTGGTCCCGTCCGACGAAATCGTGAAGGCCGGGGCCGAAGCGGCCGCCTCCGCCAAGGACGTCGCTGCTCAGCGCGATACGATGCTGATCACGATGCTGCCCAAGCTCCCCGAGGTCGAGCAGGTCGCGCTCGGGCCCAACGGCATCATCGAGGGCGCGCGTCGCGGGCTCACCTTCCTGGACATGTCCACGATCTCGCCGATCGTGTCGCAGAAGATCGGCAAGGCGCTCGAGGCCAAAGGGCGTCGGCGATGCTCGACGCGCCGGTGTCGGGCGGCGAGAAGAGTGCGCGATCGACGGCGTGCTCTCGATCATGGTCGGCGGCGACAAGGCGGTGTTCGACCAGGTGCTGCCGATCTTCCAGGCGATGGGCAAGACCATCACGCTGCTCGGTCCGCTCGGCATGGGCGGCTTCACCAAGCTCGCCAACCAGATCATCGTGGCGGTGAACCTCACCGCGCTGGCCGAGGGCGCTGACGCTGGGCAAGAAGGCCGGTCTCGATCGCGACGCTGCTGCTCACCGCGCTGGCCGGTGGGCTGGCCGGCACGCAAGTGCCTCGAGCAGAAGACGGCGCAACTACGTGTCGGCACGTACAAGCCCGGCTTCAAGATCGACCTGCACTACAGGACCTCGGGCTCATCATGTGAGTCGGCGCGCGCGCTCGGCGTGCCGCTGCCGGCCACCGCGGTCGTGCAGGAGCTCTTCAGCGCGCTGCGCGTGAAGGGCCGTGGCGGCCTCGATCACTCGGGATCATCACCGCTGCTGGAAGATCTCGCCGGGCGCCTCGTAGAGGGCCACCGTCGACCGGGCGGGCCTCGACCCGCAGGGCCGGCTCACCCAAGGTCCAGATCCGGCGCGTCCAGCAAGGGCGATCTCGCGCGGTGCAGGACGTCTTCGAGCAGAGCTTCGGCGACTTCCTCGAGCGCCAGCTGGGGACGCGTGCCGCGCCAGGTCCTTCAGCGGCGCCCAGTACGTGCACCACCGGTGGCTGATGGAGCCGTGGGGCTGCTTCGTGGCCGAGGAAGACAGCGCCAAGCTCGTCGGCGCCGCGCTGGCGCGTCACCTGCGAGGGCACGGTCGGGCTGCTGGGCCCGGTGGCGGTGCTCGACGCACTATCACAGCCAGAGGATCGCCCAGCAGCTCATCCGCGCGGTGGAGGAGTTCTTCGACGAGAACAAGGCGACCCTGCACGGCTGCCGTGAGCTTATGCGACCAGCGCCAGCAGCACCTGGCGATCTTCCACAAGTTCGGCTACCGGCCGCCAGTCGCTGCTGGCGGTGATGAGCCGCGCGCTGGAACGCCCGGGCACCGCTCACCCGGCTGGTCACGCCGCCGCGCCACGCGTGCAGCCGCTGACGGATGCGGCGGTTCTCGGCGCTTTCGAGGAGACGAAGAAGGCGCGCGCTGACGCGTTTCCACGCCGGATCACCAACGCGGTCTGCCGCGAGGATGGACTCTGGCCAGAGGAAGTGGAGATCGTCGACGGTCTGCGCGCTGGGCGACACGCTGCTCCTCGGAGCGCGGCGCCAGACCTGTCCGGCTTCCGCGCGTCTACCACACCCCTGGCGTGAGCGAGGCCCCGGCCGGAAGCCGGCTACGTGAAGTTCCTGGCCATCGATCCCAGCGCCAGCGCAAGACCGAGCATCTCTGAGCAGGCAGTTCTGATCGGCTCGATCGAGGGACCTGGCGCAGGAGCAGGGCTCTCGCGGGTGATCCTGCCGGTGTACTTGCGATACTGGCAGGCCTACAGCACTCTGGTGAAGTGCGGCTACCAGGTGGACCTGCACGATGGTGCGGATGCAGAAGGCAAGCAAGAGGACTACGAGGATCCCGCGGACCTCGTCCTCGACGACTGGCGCTGAGCCTGAGCCCATCGACGGCTGCCTGCTGGCCGCGCCGGCACTCACCGCCGTGGCGACCGACCCGCCGTCGCCCCCACTCGCTCCTGCTCGCATCGAGCTCCGGCCGCCGGCGCCACGCTGTCGTCGGCGCCACCGCCAGCGCCTCATGCTGCGCTTCAACAACCGTATCGAGAAACCGCTCTCGCGAGTCCGTATGGTCGATGCCGCCGGCGTGAAGCGGCAGCTCGCCCTGTCGACCTGACGAGGGAGGGCTGACCGCCTGATCGCTGACCGTGCCGCCGCTGGCACCCGGCACGCTGGCGCGTCGAGTGGCAGGTCCTCTCGACCGACAGCCACGTTGGTGGCAGGCCGCTTCGAAGTTCACGGTCGCGCCGTAGCCGATGGCCGGGTTTGCCGATGTGCTGCTGCGGGGCGCGATCCTCGTGCTCGGCAGCGCTGGCCGCTGGGCGGGTGGCCTGGACGCGCGTCTCGGTGCTCCGCGCTGAGCCCCATGCCAAGCCCGCGCCGGCCGCCGTGCTCGCGCTACGCGCATCGTCGCGGGCCGCCGCACGCGGCTCGCCGCGCGCTCGCCCAGCTGGCGACGATGATCGTCGCACTCGGGCGAGCTGGGCTGTCGCCATCCACGATGGCCGGTTGCCGAGTTCAGCCTACGACCTTCGCGCGCACGCGCAGTGGTGCGCGCCGGTGCTCGGGCCTCCTCGTCGGAGGATTGGCCGTGACGCTCGTCGCGCCGCCCCGCCGGCGCTTGGCCGTGGCACGCGCTGACCGCCGGCGCACTCGGGCTGGTGGCGCGCGTCCGCCGTGCTGAGCCACGCGGTGGCGCGGCGTCGAGGGCCGCCCGCGCTGATCGCGCTGGATGCGCTCCACCAGATCGCCGCGGCCGGTGTGGATCGGCGGCCTGGCTGCACCTGACCGCGTACGCCGCGCTGCGCCGGCGCGAGGCCCTCGCGCGTGATCTCCGGCGTCGACCACGGGCAGGTGATCGGGCGGATTCTCGAATCTGGCGCTCGCCTCGATCGTCACGCTGGTGGTGGCCGGTCTCCTGCTGACCTGGATCTACGTCGGTGAGGCCACCGCGCTGACGTGGCACCGCCTACGGCGTGATGATCCTGAGCAAGGTCGCTTCTCCTCGCGCGCGATCCTCGAGCCTGGCACTGGTCACATCATCCGCGCCGTTCGCGTCGCGCGCGGCGCCGGCAGTCTGCGGCTCTGCGCTTCGTCGAGGTGGAGCTCGGGCTCGGCGTCACCGTGCTGTTCGCCGCCGCCTCGCTGACGTCGCTGCCGCCAGCGGTGGACGTCGCGCATCGATCGGGCGATCGGTTGCCGAGGTGGCCTCGCGCTTCGATCCCTCGCCGCCGCGGCTCACCAGCGCCGCCGGTGCACGAGCTCATCGCCCGCGCCGAGCCCCTGATGGGTGCGGTCACCCGGCGTCGAGCCGGTCGAGCGCGCGTGGTCGGATGCAACCATCACTGGGCCGGCTTCTTCGTTCTCGATGGGGACTGCTCGCCGCCCTCGAGCGCCTCGGCGTGCGGGCGGCCCGCCACTGGCCGTGCTTGTTTGCTCGGCCTGGCCACCTTCCTGTTTCTCCGCAACGATCCGCGGGCTGGCCGCTGGGCCCCGCGCCGGCTTCTGGAGAGCCTGAGCCTGCCCGATGTCCTGCAGCACCGCACGGCGTTCGTCGTGCTGCTCATCGTGGCCTTCGCCGTCTTCGAAGTGGATGGTGCGCAGCGGCCGGCTGGCAGCGGCGTCCCTGGGGCTACGTCTTCCGCTGCTGTGCGCGGCCGGGGTTGGGCTGCTGCTCACGCACTCCCACGCGATGTTCAACCTCAAGACCGAATTCCTCGCCGAGGTGACGCACGCGCCCATCAGCATCCTCTGGCGCCTTCGCCGGCTGGGCCCGCTGGCTCGAGCTCCGCCTCCCGACGCCAGCCGGACCCGCCGGCTGGCTCTGGATCACCCTCGCTTGCACCACCATCGGCCTCCTCCTCTCGTACTAGAGAAGCCTGACTGCGCGAGCCCTGCCACGTTGCGTGCTGCTGCGTTCCGCGAATCTCCGATTTATTCCAAGGGCACCCTAGGAGGAGCGTTCCCCCCTTCCCCTCCTGTTTCGCAGTGACGCGGGGAGACAGGAGGATAATGATGCCTGTGATTGCCGGACTAGGCCACCGCGGAGGGCACCTGCACGCTACGCGACGCGATTCCCCGACCTGCCCGCCGAGCACTTCCGCGAGCTGCACGGGCGCGCGCCTGTCTACACGTCGGCCTCGGCACCTACCTCGGACGGGACGATGCGGTTACCGACACGCTCTATCGAGAAGGCGGTGGAGCGGGCGGTCGAGCGCGGCGTGAACGTCATCGACACCGCGATCAACTATCGCAACCAGGCGGAGCGAGCGCGCGGTGGGCGCGCGGCGCTGGCGGCGGCGATCCGCCGTGGCGCCGTCCAGCGCGACGAGGATCGTCGTCGACCAGACGGCGCGGCTACCTGGCCTTCGACAGCGCAACGTGCCGTCCCGATCCGCGCGAGTACTTCATGACGACGTACGTAACCGCTCCGGCATCATCCAGCCGCGGCGATATCGTCGGCCACCGCACTGCATGACGCCGCGCTTACTCCGCGGACCAGCTCGACCGCAGCCGGGCCAACCTCAGCGCCTCGGGGACGGTGGACGTCTACTACCTGCACAATCCCGAGAGCCCAGCTCGACGAGGTGAATGCGCCGAAGTTCCTCGAGCCGCCTGCGCGCCGCGTTCGCCGCGCTCGAGGAGGCCGCCACGGAGGGCAAGCTCGGTTCTACGGCGCCGCGACGTGGAACGGCTTTCGGGCCGATCCCGGCGGCGCTAGGCTATCTGTCGCTCCCCGAGCTCGTGGAGGTCGCGCCGGGACGTCGGCGGCCCCGACCACCGCCGTTCCGCGCGATCCAGCTGCCGTACAACCTCGCGATGCCGGAGGCGTTCACCCGCGCCAACCAGAAGCTGGCGAAGGCGGGTTCTTCAGCGTCGCTCGACGCCGGCTCGCCACCTCGGCGTCTCACGTGCATGGCCTCGGCCTCCGTGATGCAAAGGCCAGCTCGCGCAGAATCTGCCTGCCGAGCTCGCCGCGCTGCTCCGGGACTTCAGACCGACGCGCAGCGCTCCATCCAGTTCGTCCGCTCGACGCCCGGCATCGGCACCTCGCTGGTCGGCATGAAATCGGTCGCCCACGTCGAGGAGAACGCCGGCGTGGCGCGCGTGCCACCGCTCGGGCGGCGACCAGGTGAAGCGGCTGTTCAGCGAGGCGTGAGCTTGCGAGCCACGACGGCGTCAGATAGGGTGGCCGGCGGCGGGATCCGGCCCGAGGCCGACTGGGAGCGGGCGCTGGGCATACGGCCGAGCAGCCTCGGCGGTGATCTTCGATCGACGCGGCCGCGTGCTGCTGCAGGAGCGGTCCGACGGCGGGCAATGGGGACTCCCGGGCGGCTCGGTCGAGATTGGCGAATCGGTGACCGACGCGGCGATCCGCGAGGTGCGCGAAGAAACCGGCCTGGTGGGCGGCAGTCCGCCGGCTCGTCGGCGCTCTACTCCGAGCCAGCGCTGCAGGTCGTCCGGTATCCCTGACGGCAACGTGTGGCACTACGATGAACGTCTGCTTCGAGTGCGTGGTCCGGGGCGGGACGCTGACGACATGCGATGAAACCTTGAGACCTCCGGTACGTCTCCCCACGCGCCTGCCGCGGACCTGCGCTACCCAACCATCGCATCCGGATACGCGACGCGTTGCAGTCGGCAGGCCGCGGCATTCGTTCGCTGAGGAGCCAACGCCGATGCGGCGGATTCATCACGTCGGAATCGTCGTGAATCGTCCAACCGAGGCGCCAGTTCTGGGGATCTGTGCTACGGGCGCGCGCCGCTCGTGCGCGAGGCGGAGATCGCCGACCTAGGGCGTGCGGGCCGCGCTGCCTGGCCGCCGGCGACAGCGAGGTCGAGCTGCTCGAGCCGCTGGGCGCGACCACGTCCGGTGGGCCGCTTCCCAGCCGAAGCGCGGCGAGGGGCGCACCACCTCTGCTTCGAGCGCCGGACGTCAGCGCCGCGCTGACGTCCCTGAAGGACTGCGCGGCGTGGCGCTGCTCCGACACCGCGCCGCGCAGGGGCTGGCAGGCCAGATCGCGTTTCTCCCCCGCGCGCGCGTGCTCGGGCGTGCTCGTCGAGGTGTAGCCACCCGCCGGCCTCGCGCCGGGGTCGGCGGCACCACCACCGCTGGGGCTCAAGCGGCTGGTCTATCAGCGCCGACGACGTCGCGGCGCCACCGCCGACATCAGCCAATCGCTGTTCAGGGTTCTCGAGGTGACGATGAACGGCGGCCCGCGCACCGTGCTGGCGGTGGGCGCGGCACGCTCCTGGTAGGTGCCGGCGCACGAGGTGGGCGGCGCACGGCCGGCATGGTGGCGCTGTCGCTTCGGCGTCGCCGAGGACTTCGCGCCGCGCTGACCGCGTCCGCTGCGCCGCGCCGGCACGCCGCGCCTGGAGTGGACGCGGCAGGGTGACCGTGCGAGCCGGCCGGCGAGTCACGGCGTGCCACCTGCACATCGCGCCGGTACATGTTCCCGTGAGCGGATCGACGGATCCGCATACACCCGCGCCGGCAGCCCTGTCGAGCAGGATAGGTCTGCCGACGTGCGACCGCGCCGCCCTCGCGGCGCTGCGTCGTGTGGGCCCCGCTGGCCTCCGGCGCCACCGCGGCTGGCCGCTGGCGATCGCCTTTCTCGCGGGTCGGCGCGACCGCCGCCGCCTGCTCGCTGCGCGCATCCGTCAGAGCGGCAGCTGCAGTGGCGGCGCACGCCGCCGCTGATACCGCTGGCCCTCCTGCCGGGCCTCGTGGCGCTCAGATCGTCATCGGCAATCGGGCGCCTGGTCGCGCAGGCGCTGGCTTCAGCAGCCCGGACCTCGTGACCGAGGTCGGCCGCCGGACTTCCCGGCGCCCGTTCCCTCACGTCGGCAGCGTGACGCCGCCGTCAGACGCTGACCTCGGGGCTCGTCTTCGCCGGCTACGCGGCGGTGCTACCTCCTCGTCGTGCAGGGCGGTACGGACGCGCCGGCCAGGCTGGGATTCTTCGTGAGCCTGCTGTTGACGGTCGGCGGCGTCATGGCGTTTCTCGGGCTGCTCGACTATCTGACCGAAGCCGAGCACGATGGCTGCTGGCGTCGGCGCGACCACCCGTTCACGGGCCGGCTGTCGGGGACGTTCGGCGATCCCGATCACTTCCGAATCGTGGCTCGCGATGCTGATGATCCTGCGGCCTCGGTTGGCTGGTGGCGCGCACGCCGAGCCGCCGCGCGGACGTCGCCTGGCCACCCGCCTACGAGCGTGCCTGGCGAGCTGCGCGAGCAGGCTGTGCGCCGCTACCTGCCGATGATCCGGCGTGATCGTGATGGGGGTGGCGCTCGTGTGTTCACGCTCAAGCCGCGGCGGCCTGGTCGGGCTGGTGGCGAGCTTGCTGGCGCTGGTCGGACTCCTCGTCAGCCTCCGGACGGGCGCGGCAAGCACTGGCTGGTTACCGATCGCTGTTGATCGCCGTGGTCGCGTCATGGCGGATGGATCGGCTTCTGGCCCCTGGGTCGCGCGCCTGGCCCAGACACCGGCCGGGTCGCTCGACCGAGCTCACAGCAGTATCGCCTCGCTGCCGATTGCTGCGGAGTTCCCGATCCATCGTCGGGCTCGGCGCGTATCGTGACATCTGCACCGCCACCAGCCGCTGGCGCACCATCCTGATCGCTTCTACTTTCCCACGCGCACAACGACCTGGGCTGCAGCTCGTGCATAGGAGCTCAGGCGTCGTCGGCGCCGCGCTGATCTGTGAGCGTTCTTCGAACGGCGTGGCTGGTCGCCGATCTGAGTCGGCACGCACCTGCTCGGGCGCGGCGCCTGCCCGGTGGATGGCGGCGAGGGGCCGCAGGAGGCGGCGATGCGGAAGCGACCGCTTCAGCGTGGGGATCGCGGCGGTCGCTGGCCAGGCGCGGCCGGCCTCGCGGCGCACAGCGCGCTGGTCTGCGCGTACCGCACCGGCCGTCGGGCTCGCCGGCCGCCGCCTGGGGCTGGGCGACGCAGTGCGCCTGCGCCGTCGCCGTGACGCCGCAGCCGATCGCGGCGCTCTACAGCTGCGGGAGCGCCGGGTTGCGGGTCGCTGGCGCACCGTCCCCGGCATGGCGACTGGACGATCGGCGCGCCGTCGCGCACTCGTACCGTGCTGGGCGGCTGGTCCTGGGCGTGGGTTCACGGCACGCGCGGGTCGCCAGAGCCAGCGCCGAACAGGCGTTGTCGCCCGCGGTTGCCAATGAACAGCGCCGCGCGGGCGGAGGCCGCCCCGGCGATCGACAGACGCCAGTATGCCGGCGCGCGGCGGCAGCGCGCCCGCGTCCGGCTGGAAGCGGCGTCGCCGGCCTGGCGCGCGGCGCCCGCGCCTGGGCGTGGACTGCGAGTGAGCGCGCGGCGCTGCGACCTGCTTCGGCTGCGTTGGCGCGCGGGGATCTTCGCGCGGCGATCGCCGTGCGGTGCCGACAGCCAATCCGCACCTGCATCCTCGACCTGACCTGGGCTGGGTCGAGGCGACCGGTTTGCGCTGGTGCGAGGGCCGCAGCGGGCCCGAAGGCCTCGGCGTCAGTAGCCTCGACGCGAACGGCGCGCGCGCCGTTGCGCTGAGGGGCCGGTTGGTAGTCCGGCGCTCACGCGGGGATGCATGCGTCGGTCGACCTGCTCGGTAGCCGGAAGCTCAGCATGAAGGCGGCAGAGGCGGTGCGTCGCGAGCCGTTAACCTTCGCGCTGCTCGTCGGGAATGGTGGATCTCTCTGCTTGCGGCCGATGGGGCTGACCGACACCGAGTGGCTGAGCGTCGTCCCCGAGCGCGCGGTGGACCGGCTGGATCTGGCGACGGTCCTGGAGGCGCGCGGGACGGCGCGCCGAGAGCCTGGCCGCGTACCGCGCGGCCCTCGCGGTGGCCTCGCTCGGCGCGAGGCGATCGTGTTGCCGCTGGGCGCTGGCCGAGGCGCCCGGGCGCATCGGCGCTGGCGGCAACGATCGATCCAGGCGATGTCGCCGTGCTGCAGGGCGAGGCGCGCCGACGCGAGCAACCCTGAGCTTCCAGCGGGCGCTGGGCTTGCGTGCTGGCGCGGCGGAGAACGAGACCCCGAGGCGCTCGACCACCTGCGCCTGGCGGTCAGACGCCACCGAGCTGGCACTGGGTGAGGCCGAGGAGAGCGGCGATCGATTTCGCTCGTCGGCGACCCGCGCCTGGCTGGTCCGCTCGTGGCGCGAATCTGGCCCGCGGTCGCGATCGCCCGGCCACTCGCCGCCCAGCGCTGCCGGCGGCGTGGCCACCCTGCCGAGCGAGGTCTGTGGGACCAGAGCGCTGCCGGAGCTGGCGGAGCCCCGCGCCGGGACGCGACCCGAAGAGCGCCCGAGGCGCGCTTTCCGGCATCGGCCGCGCCCGGGAAGGCTGGGCGTTCGACGAGGCGCTCGAAGGGGCATCTATCGCGCGGCGGTCGCGCTCGACGGAACGCGACACGGTACCGGCGGCGGCTGGCCGACCGTCTGTGGCAGAGCGAGCAGTACTTCCAGGCGATCAACGAGTGGCGATCGTGCAAGTCCCAGGCGCCCGAGGATCTCAGGACGCTGGCTGGCCTGGCGCTACGCTGAAAAGTGGGTCATGACCAGTCGAGATATCGCGCCAGTATCGCGAGGTGCTGGTTGCCGCCAGCCCAGGCCGAGGCCGCGCGCGTGCGGTGGCGCGGCTCGAAGGGCGGCGTCGATAAGACTCGCCGTGGCATAATTCGTGTTCCATGATGCCCAAGGAAGATCTATCATCGGTACGGAGCAGCCCGAATGAGCTCGACAAAGACCCCACTCTGGGCGCAGCTCTGCCGCATTCCGGCCTATGATGCAGCCGCGTGCGGATTTTCCGCTGCTGCCACACGCTGAACAACTACCTGGCGAAGTGACCGGCGTTGCGCCGAAATACCTGCGAGTGACCCTGACGAGAAACCATGGCAGGTCAGGCCGGCTCGAGGCTACTGCGGCACGCGACGGCACCGTTGAACCACATCGTCGGGCAGCTGCTGAATATCCCCACCGCCGATGTGCAGACGCTCGTCCGGGAGAAGGTGGACCTGCAAGTCCTGACCGATCGCGTGTGCGACTACTATCGGCATTCGGCCAGCCTCAAGGAAGATGACGATCATCACCGAGCGGCCGCCACCGCGCCCCCTCGTTGTGGACCGATCTGGTGTGCGTCGCCGCCGTCCTCGACAACCTGCTCAACGCCCTCAAGTTCTCGCCGGCCGGCCGGCGCGGTGTGGTACGCATCTCCTTCGACGGCGCCCATGCGTGCAAATCCCGCGATGAGGGGCCCGGACTGGCCCCTGACGTCCACGCCATCACTCAGCGTGGCGCCCATCTCGTAACGCGCCCACCGGCGGCATGACGCCGACGACCGGCTTTATGGTCTCGCCGTGGCCAGAACTGATCGATCAGCTGGGCGGCGAGATCTGGCTCTGCGAGCGCCGCGGCGACGGGCGAGAGCTTCTTCTTCACGGCTTCCGCTCTACTCGAAGCTCAACCACGGGAGCCGTGACCTAAGAGCCTGTCTGCGAGAAGTATCGAGTGCTGCGGTCCCGTATGCTGACCGCCTGCGCTCGCGAAGCGCCACGGCTCAGGGGTTGTGAAGGAATCGGGGGCGGGGGCGTCGAGCTTGAGCGGGGTGAAGGGGCGGCAGTATTCGGGCCAGCCGGCGCCGCCAGCCGCGGCCACGCGACCAGGGGCGCGCCGGCGGGCAGTGGCTGGCAGGCCTCACACCACCGCAACCGCGGCGTGGCGCAGCGACGCTGCGCAGGAGTTGTCGCGCCAAGGCAAACCAGAAATTTCGCGTGGACTTGCGCCGCGCGCGAGGAGTCGCTGCAGCCCGCGATTGCGCGCCTGGGCGTTCACTGTTCGGCGTCGCCGCGCGCTCTTTGTGAATCGCTTGCGCCGCGTCGTTGGCCATGCGCGCCGCCACGCCAGGGCTGGAGACCTCATCGTTACGCCGCCGCCAGTCGCCCGCCCATCTTCCGCGCGGCCTCGGCAACGCGTACACGCGGCAGCCGCCAGCCGGGTTCTGAGGGCGCGGATGTCGCGCAGCGTGACGTAGCGCCATCCGCCAAGCTCGGCCGGGCCGCTGGCCGTAGCGCCACTGCAACTGCTCGACCAGCGGAGCGCCCGGTGCCTTCTGAATCCGTGCCCGCGTCGTGATCGCGACGCTCGACGATCACCTGACTCTCCGTCGCCGTCATGGAGTTGGACATTAGACGCCGGGCGCACTTTAATCGTATCGTCGTCGCCGCTGCCAGTTATCGTCGACACCCGCGCCAGCCCCTTAGACCGGCCTTCTTCCGCCAGCCGTGACCCCGCCGGCCTGCTGCGCCAGGCCGCGCCGCCCGGTCCTGGCTCCCGCGCCGCGCCATGCCGCCGCCCGCCGCCGCCGCGGGTGGCACCAATAAATAAATTGCGCCAGCTGGCCTCACCTGCGCCCGTCGCTATAAGCCACCAAACGCTCCTGAACCGCGCGCCGCTTCGAGCAGGCCTTTGCTGTTTTCCATTCGCCGTCGTTAGCCGCCACGCTGCAACCTGGATAAGCCTCCGGCCATCGGCGCGACCACGCTGGGTCGATCAATACCATAGTCAGGTACTCCACGCTGCTACCCCGAAAGTCGGCCAGCGTGTGATACCAGTTCACCGCCACGCCGCACCGCCAGCGATGCGTCGTCATTCTCTACACCATGCGCCACCGCCACGCCGCTGCCCTCCCCTCCGATTCGCGTGCAACCACGGGGGTCGTCCCGGGATCGCGGTCAATCGCCGGAGGGCGGCCCGCGTGGCGCGACGGCTGGACGCAGCGTAGCGGGCGCAATTCAGCCCACCTCGACGGTGCCCCAGACCACCGGGCGCGATCGCTCGGCCGGCATGCGTGCCGTCAGATCGGCGGGCTGGCTCAGTTGCTGTGTTCAGGCCGGGCAGCCGCGGCTCTTGAAGACGCTGGGGGGCGGGAGGCTCGCTCGATCGGGCTGACGGAGCGCCGGGGACTCATTCACGCGCAATGTCGCGGGTCCCCGGCCGCGCCGCCACCGGTTTCTTTACAACCTCTCGCCAGCCACCTGGGCATCAGAGTGTGGGTATGGGGGTAGCCAGGGGAGGTATCTGGGGGGTGTGGGGGCCTTCAGAACTTGAGATCACTCAGTCGACAAAGGGCCCTGGCGTGAGTCGCTCCAGCGATTACGACAGCCTGGCAACCGCCGCCGCCCCACACGTCTTCGCCCCTCGAGTCGGGCGAGGCAGAAGGCGACGGTGAGCGGCACCGATCAGTCCGGAAGCCGACCTGACTATTCGGCGTACCGGGTGTAGGCGCGCGTCATCCGCGCGTAGATGCCGGAAGCGTCGAGCCAGCCGCAGGCGGTGAGGCCGTCGATCCCGGCCAGCTACTCAGCGCTGTGAAGGCGGGAACTTATCCTCGTCGATCTCTGCGGCAGCCGATTGGTATCGCCGACAAACGCGCCGGACCCAGTGTCGCAAATCTCTTGCAGCCGAGCCACCGCCGTCCGGTGAAATTCGCTTCCGTTCCGCTCCACCCAGTTCCGGGACGTACATGGCGCGTCGGCCAGGGCGCCATCGGCCGCGGCGACCAGCAGCCGGCTACGCGGCGCGGCGCTTGCAACGAGAAAACCGCCGCAGCGGATGGCGCGCGGCGACCAAACGTTGAGGCCGCCACGCTCGGGATCGCAATCAAATCATTCGCGAGACAGACCCTGCCGGGCGAGCGCGCCGCGGCCAGGGCCGGGCGATCGGCAGCGTCGCCAGACTCCGAGTGCCGGCGACGTCGGGCTAACGCGCGTCTGGCGCGCGATGGCCATTTTCCCCGCCACTCACCCGAATGTTCCGCCATGATCCGCATGTCCAGTCTTTGGCGAGTCGCCGTCGCCGCGCCCGCCGCGTGCCGTCGAGAGCAACATCACCTTGTCACACCACGAGGCGGCATTAGCGGACCAACTGCAGCACCCAGGTGGCGGGCGCGACATCCGCCCGATGCCTCTCATGCTGCGCCTGAAGAACGATTGCGGCAACTGCGGATCTCGACCCGAAAGCGCCGGCGAAAGCGCCGAAGGCGTACTCGTGCGCCTTCCGGTGGAGTTGACCCGGTTTCGTGGAGGGTTCACTGCTGGGGATCACGCCGGGGTGAGCTCCCGTGTCTCATACGCCATGGGCGACAGATAGTCGAGCGACGAGATGGCGCCGGCGCGGGTTCATACCAGCCCTCGATGAAGTCGAACACGGCCAGCCGGGCCTCCGCCGGGGTGGCAAAGCGGTGCCGATCGAGCAGTTCGCATTCGAGCGTCGCGAAGCTTTCGCACAGCGCGTTGTCATACGCGTCGCCGAGCGCTGCCGCCATCGAGGGGCGGACTGCCCGCGTCCGACTTTGTCTGCAGCTGCCCGAACGCCCAATGGCGACGTGCCGCTGACCAGCCCCTGATCCGAAGCCGATGAACGCCGCCTGGCTGCCGTTTGCGCCAGGGCCATTGACTGGGCGCGGCCCAGCGCCAGGCCGGTTCGGAAGAGTGCCCCTCCATGTCAGCCCAGCCGATGACCCGGCGGCTCAGGCGTCGAGCACGACAGCCAGTGAACAACCCACTCCAGGTCGGCGCATGCGTAATGTCCGCGACCCGCAGCGATCGCGACGGTCGCCATGAACGGCGGTCGACGAGATCGGGCGCCGGCTCGCCCCGATCTGGCTGCGGACCGTCTGTCACCGCCGCTCTCGCTACGCCGGCTGACGCCGCTGCCCGCACCAGGCGCACGCGCTGAGCCACCTGATCAGGCGCACCGTCCCGCAGCCCCTGGGCCGTCAGCTCGGCGTGATGCGGCGCGCCGCCGGGTCCACACCTGCGAGGGCTCCGCTGACCGCCGCCAGTGTGGCCGCGCCTCGGTGTACGTCCACGCGACGCGGCACATAACAAGCAGGCATTGGCGCCGACGTAGAAGCCGCTTCGGGGAGGCCCCAGCCACTCAAGCGCATCGCGTCCTTACCGGATGCTCGAACTTCTGGTTGGGCGCTCACGAACTCGAATCGCGGACGGGATCGAGCCGGCCTCCCGCCTGAACCAGGCCGCGGCACTGGGTCTCCCGCTCCTTCACGCAGCAAAT
>ERZ1370068.582-contig-10530_pt1 | contig 31189 bp, 47 predicted proteins | sample MGYA00561227_ERZ1370068 | MGnify/ENA primary metagenome ERZ1370068 (study PRJEB38410, sample SAMEA6850437) | metagenome | study: Metagenomic assessment of the ecological functions of the soil: analysis of the soil microbiota associated with the...
ACCGGCAGCCATCCCAATTGAATCGAGAAGAGCAAGATCAGAACTGGACCAAGCGCGAAAGGTGGGGAATGACAACCCGAACAAGCTGACAACACTTAACGCCCGGTCATCCCACTGGTTTCGATGTCGCGCGGAACGCACGCCCGCGGGAATCGCCAACAAGATTGCCACCAGCAAAGCAGCCAGAGTCAGCTGCAGAGTGTAGGGATAGCGCTGCGCAATCAACTTGCTCACTCCCTGATTGAAGCGGAGTGGATGGCCCAAGGTCGCCATGCAGAACGCCCTTCCAGTAGTTCAAGTATTGCCGCCCGAGGGGGATCATCCAGTCCGTACGCGTGCCGCGCTGACTCGATGTCGGCGGACGCGGCACCCTCGCCAGCATCTGTTGGATCGGGTCGCCCGGTACAAAGTGAATTAACAGAAAAACAATCGATACCACGAGCCAGATGACAGGCAGGGTGTAGAGCAGGCGATGGAGGAGATAGGCGGAGCATCAGTGGTTGGTGGCCGGTGGCAGGGAGTCAGTCATCAGCTCTGCTTCGCTTATGTTCAACCACTTAGAGTGCCTCGATGCGGCTTGCAGCAGTCCTGAAAACTCACGTCTTGAAACAGCTCCGACCCTAGTTGGCCACACGGGCTCACGCGCCGCGTAATGCGATTCAACGTAGTCGTCGAGAATCTGATGAACTCGGCGACGATCTTGTCGCCCTTCAGCGTGGTGAACAGGCGGCCGTCGACGTAGACCGGGGCTTTCGGTTCCTCGAAGGTTCCGGGCAGCGAGATGCCGAGGCTGGCGTGCTTCGATTCGCCGGGCCCATTGACTACGCAGCCCATCACCGCAAGCTTTCATTTCTTCGACGCCGATATAGCGGCCTTTCCACGATGGCATCTGCTCGCGCAGATAGGATCTGAATCTGCTCCGCCATTTCCTGAAAGAACGTGCTGGTGGTGCGTCCGCAACCGGGACAAGCGGTGACTTGCGGAGTGAAGCTGCGAATACCAATCGACTGCAAGGATCTGCTGCCCTACTCGAACTTCTTCGGTGCGATCGCCACCCGGAGCGGGCGTAAGCGATACGCGAATGGTGTCGCCGATGCCCTCCTGAAGAACCACGCCCAGCGCCGCGGACGGAGGCCACGATTCCTTTCGCGCCCATGCCCGCTTCGGTCAGTCCGAGGTGCAGCGGATAGTTGCAGCGCGCAGCTAGCGAGCGATAGACATCGATCAAATCCTGCACGCCGCTGACCTTCGCACTCAGGATAATCTGGTCGGATCGCAGACCGTATTTTTCCGCAAGCGCCGCCGAGTTCAGCGCGCTCACAACCATGGCTTCCATGGTGACTTCGCGGGCGTCTTTCGGTTCGGCGAGCAGGGAATTCTCGTCCATCATCCTGGTCAGCAAAGCGCCGTCGAGCGATCCCCAGTTCACGCCGATTCGCACCGGCTTCTGGTTCTTCACTGCAACTTCGATCATGGTGCGAAAGTTGTCGTCATTCTTGCGACCGACACTCACGTTGCCGGGATTAATGCGGTACTTCGCCAGCGCTCGCGCGCATGCCGGATACTTGGTCAGCAGTAAGTGTCCGTTGTAGTGGAAGTCGCCGATGATCGGCACGCGCACGCCCTGCTTGTCGAGTTCTTCGACGATCGTGGGCAACGGCTGCTGCTGCTTCATCGTTGTTTACGGTCACGCGAACCAGTTCGGAGCCGGCGCGGGCGAGATCAGCCACCTGCTTCACGGTCGAGGGAATATCCGCGGTGTCGCGTGTTGGTCATCGGACTGCACCACAACTGGTGCACCGCTGCCCACGCGCACACCCCCGACTACCGCTGTAACGCACTGCCTGCGTTGAATCTGTGCCATATTGGAAGTCCTATTTTAACATGTGATCATGGCTCGGTTTGAGCGACCCCAAGGTTATGAAAATGCATATTTCAGAGGAAAGAAAGCGCGGCGAGTGCCGCGCTTTTGGTGACGCATGGGCAAGGACGCTGAGACCCAATCGGATCTTTAAGGCAGTCTCTGGGCTAACCCTGGAATCGTCTTCATTAAATCGTTGTAGATGACCATCACGGCGAACAGTACCAGGAATACAAACGCCGCCTGATACACCCGTTCTTTGATAGACAGGCTGGATATCTCTCCGCATCAGTCCTTCGATTAAGAGAAACAGAATCACGCCTCCGTCCAGGATAGGAATTGGCAGAAGGTTAAAGATTCCAAGATTCAGACTGATCGCGGCCGTGAGTTCGAGCAGCGGGGTCCAGCCTTTTTCCATCGCCGCCTGGCCAGCAGCCTGACCACTTCGTACTGGGCCTTCGATGGTCCGAAGAGAAATCTTTCTCTGCACCATCTTCTGCACGAGTTCCAAAATCAGGAACTGACGCCCTTTTGTTCCGCTCGAGCGACATGTTGAAGGCCTGCACAAAGGGCAGGGTGGTGACTTTCATCGGAATGCTCGAGATGCCCACGCGATAACGCTTTTCGCGCAGTCCGGTAACGTCGCTCAACACCGGCTGAACCGTGAATGTCTGCGTCTTGCCGTCCCGCAGTACGGTTAGCTGGACAGGCTGATCTTTTGTCTTCTTCAACGTCTCGATCATCGCTTCCAGCGCAGGTACTGAGTTGCCCATTAACAGCCGTGATTTGGTCGCCGATTTTCAATCCTGCTTTTTCGGCAGGCATACCAGCTTCAAGATCGGTGATGGTGACAGCGGGCTGCTTGGGAATCCATCCGGAGAATCCGATCTGCGAAACGCCTGTCGGCTCGGGCACGATCGTCTTTTCGATTAGCTGGCCGTTGCGATCAAGCGTTACATGTAACGGTTGATTGGGGCTCAGGGCCTCTTTTGGGTCAACCTGTTCCCACGTGGGATTCGCGATGCCCTCGATGTTCGTGATGCGGTCTCCGACCTGTACCCCGGCTTTCGCCGCGGGGTGTCATCCATCACCCAACCCACGACCGCCGGCTCATCGAGAAAAGCCGGGTATTCGTAATGCACCATGTAGACGGCCGTTAGCAGGAAGATCGCGAGAAAATGTTCATCGCCGGTCCTGCCAATGCAACCAGGAAACGCTGCCAGCGCGGGTGGCTCAAGAATTCGCCGGGATCGCCCGTGCGCTCATCCATCGGGTTTTCGCCGGACATTTTTACGTACCCGCCCAGCGGAATGGCAGCGATACGGTAGTCTGTGTCGCCTCTTTTGAAACCAGTAAGCCGCGGCCCGAAGCCGATCGAGAACACTTCGACGCGAACTTTGAAGAATTTCGCCACGGCGTAGTGTCCGAATTCATGAATCAGGACTCATGAATCCGAGCACAACCACCATCGCCAGGACCGAAATGAAGACAGAACTAAAGAAATGAGCCATAAACTTGCGGATTAATTCCTTTGCCGAGATGCTGAAACAGATACCACTGGAGCTTTGATGCGGCTAACTCGCTTTACGTACTCGCTGGCTACGCCTCTAGCTTCGGCGTCAAGCTTCAGAACTTGTTGAATAGACTCCAGTCTGCCAGCTTTTGTGTCAGAAAGCACTGACCCGATAGTGCCAGGAATCTCGTCAAAAGGGATACTACCTTCGAGGAAGGCGGCCACGGCCACCTCGTCCGCGGCATTCAAGGCTATTGTTTTGGCTCCTCCAGCCTCCACTGCCTCGTACGCCAACCTCAGACAGGGAATTTCTCCATGTCCGGCGGGGTGAAGTCCAAGTGGCGCAAGTCATTGACGGGAAAACGCAAGTCGGAGGTGATTCGATCCGGATAGGTCAACGCATATAGGATCGGCAGCCGCATATCGGTCACGGAAAATTGCGCAAGTATGCTGCCATCTATGAATTCGACCATGGAATGAATCGTAGACTGCGGATGGACAATCACTTGAACCTGGCTGGAGGGCACGTGGAAGAGGCGGCATGCCTCGATTACTTCAAAGCCCTTGTTCATCAAAGTTGCGGAGTCAATGGTAATCCGCCTACCCATCTTCCAAGTAGGGTGATTCAACGCCTGCTCAACCGTGATTCCGGGGAATTCTGACTTCGGAGTCTTTAGGAACGGCCCGCCTGACGCGGTCAGCCAGATTTGATAAACCTCGTCCATTCGTCCGCCCGCGCAGGCATTGGTGCACGGCGTTGTGCTCGCTGTCGATCGGAAGAATGGGCTTATCCTGTCGACGAGCCTCTGCGGTGATCAATTCACCCGCGACTACGAGCGATTCTTTGTTAGCGACGCCGAGGGTCTTTCCCGCCTTGACTGCCTCATAGGTGGCTTCGAGTCCGGCTACACCAACAATCGCACTGACCACGAAGTCAACATCTGGATGCGTGGCAACGCGAACTGCGCCCGCCGAACCATGAACGACTTCTGTTTCGCCGGATCCGTTAGATTTCAGGCGCGCCTTCAACGCGTTCGCATCCTGCTCGGAAGCCATTGAAATGACGCGAGGCTTCCAGCGGACAGCCTGTTCATGCGCTAATTCGAGGTTGCTGCCGGCCGCGAGAGAAACGATTTGAAAGCGATCCGGATAGGATTCAACAACACTGAGCGTGCTGCGCCCGATCGATCCGGTCGAGCCCAAGATGGCGATACGTTTCATGCGAAGGCTGGCGGCCAAGACGTCTATTTTACGCGGAAACGGACGAATCGTAATCAAGACCGACCTACCCTCCGTGCTGCACTGCCGAGTCCATTATTCGCGAACCGTCGAACACTGAAAGAAATCGGTAATCCGACCACCACCACTAGTGTATCAACAGCCCTTGAATCAGGTCGCGAAGCTGATATGGACCTGTGGAGTGCAGCGCCGACAGCGGCAGCACGACAAGATTCATCACCTCTTCAACCGCTGCTCCAAAGAACAACCCGCACACCAGCGGGTGTTCCGTCAAAAATTCAGCCTGCGGCTAGCCAGGTAGTAAATTGCCGCTGCTGATGTCGCGATAAAGAAATGTAGAAGTACGCCGAGAATGTAGGTTCCAGCTCCGCCTGGAACGCCTGTCGGCCCAGAGACTCTCCGGCGATCGCGAGCGGAATATCCCACCCGAACAAGATGCAAGCTTGTAGAAGGTCCAGAGTTCCGGCAATGAGGCCGCCGACTCCGATGGCTAACACAGCGTTTCTTTTCCCGATGGTCCCGTGGAGTCTCCGATCATCCGTCATCCTCTCTTGTCACAGCAGGTTTTGTTTTCAAGCAGTGACGATATCGGCGACGACTCGCGAAGTCCTGAACAGGCGTTGAAATACCCTGAATAGTTCTGAAATTAATCGGCTGGTCGCGGAAAACGACGGCTTGCTACCAATTCCGCCCCCAAGTCGTCTACACGTTCGAGTGTTCAGACAAGTTGTGTGTAGAGCAATGAGGTTCCGGGCTCTGCGGTTCACTAGGTGCATGTCATCTATGCTTCGACATCTTGCTCTATGTGCTGCTGGTCTCTTGTTGGGGCCCTTCGCCCTTTCCCAAACACCGCAAACCACCTCCGTTCCACCAGACTCCCGCGTTGGAATCTGGAAGGAGAGGGCCAAGGCGACGGAATATCAAGGTCGCAAGTGCCTGCTGCTTGATGGTGGGGCAGCGGTACTGAAGGACCTTGAGCTGCGCGACGGGGTCATCGATGTAGATGTTGCAACGCCAGCAAGTCGTGGGTTCTTCGGCATTCAGTTTCGGATTGCCAATGATGGGGCTAACGCTGAATGGGTTTACCTGCGCCAGCATAAGTCCGGGCTCCCGGATGCCTTGCAGTACACGCCAGTTCTGAGCACCGGCCTGAACTGGCAGATCTTTAACGGAGCCGGTTTCACGGGTGCGGTTGATATCCCAAAGAACATCTGGTTTCACCTACGACTGGTGGTGACGGGCGCGCAGGCAAAACTCTATGTGAAAGACATGGACCAGCCCGCACTCGTAGTCGACGATTTGAAAAGCGGAGTCCAGAAAGGACAGGTGGCGCTGGCTGTCCTGACGGGAGCGACCTACTTTTCGAATTTCGAAATACACACTACGCCCGATGCTGCGTGGCAGAGGCATTCGCCGCCGATGCCACCAGGCACGTTGACGCGTTGGAGTTTGTCGCCTTCGTACGACGCGCTCCAGAGAAACCTTGAACGTCCGCTCACGGCCTTCGAGACTAAAGCCATCCAGTGGCAAGATGTGGAGGCGGAGCCACCCGGCTTTGTGGTTCTCTATCGTTATCGCGAAGCTCCCCACCCAAAGGTGTCTTTCGCGAACGACTTTTCGAAGCGGCTGGAACCACAGCCAGGGATGAAAGTCATCTATGCGCGGACTAACATTGATTCTGATCGAGACCAGGTGAGGAAGCTCTACCTCGGCTACAGCGACGACGTTAGCCTGTTTCTCAATGGCAAAATTCTCTTCCGTGGCCGAAGCGCTCAGAACTTCCGCGATCCCGGTTTCCTTGGCATCGTGAACCCGGAAAACGACGCGGTGTACCTTCCGTTGAAGAAGGGCCGCAACGAATTGATGTTGGCTGTAAGCGAGCTGGGCGGCGGATGGGGCTTCATTTGCCGGTTAGAGGACACGGAACACTAAGATTCACTCTGTCCCGGCGCCTAACTCTGGGTGTGTTGGTGCCGCGGTTCAAGGTGAACTGTCCTCGTTAGAAATGGTAGTAATTGATGCTGTATGGAACGTACAACTGCGACAACGTTTCGCGTCGGCGAGTGGTGCGTCAACCCAATCGCCGGCGAGATTTCACGGGATGGCGAAACGGCTCGGGTTGAAGTGAGGACGATGCGGCTGCTTGTGTGTCTCGCCGAGCATGCCGGCGAAGTCGTTAGCATCGATGACTTGCTCACCGAGGTCTGGCCGGATGTCACAGTCGCGCCGGACTCTGTATACTGCTGTGACGTCGCTCCGACGTCTGCTCGGCGACGATCCTAAGCAACCCACCTACATCGCAACCGTGCCGCGACTCGGGTATCGGATGGTGGCGCCGGTGAGCTTGTCGCCGGATCCGCTACGGAGCGAGCCCATCGCACAGAGGGTGACTCCTCAGGCATTGAAGAACGACCATCGAGGGAACATCAAAGCGGTGGAGTGGACCTCTCGTCGCAGCGCTGCCTTTAAGTGGGCCGTCGGCGGGGCACTTTGCGTTGCTCTCGTTGCATTTTTGGCTGCGTTGCAGTTTCGCGGCAAGGTGACGAACAGCGGCCAGTCCGTAGCGGCCGCTGCCACACAGCCAGAAAATCCATCGCTGTGCTGCCGTTCCTCGATCTGACAGAGGGAATGAAGGAAGAAGAATTCGCAGACGGCATGATCGAAGAACTGATCGACAAGCTCAGTAAGATCCAGGGCTTCTGCGTGCCGTCTCCCACTTCGTCGTTTTACTTCAAGGGCAAACAAGTACCGGTCGGCGATATCGCCAAGACGCTGGGTGTCGCGTACGTGCTCGATGGGAGCGTGCGGAAATCTGGCGGCAGAGTGCGGATTGCGGCCCGATTGGTGCGCGCCGAGAATGGATACGTCGCTTGGTCGGAGACCTACGACCGGCCGTTCGGCGACCTGCTGATGGTTCAGGAAGACATTGCCGGCGAAGTGACGAAGGCGCTGAAGGCATCCATCGATGCCTCGACGAGCCGCTAGAGATTCGGCGGGTTACTCCGGATGCTGGAGCTGGCTATTGCATGACTTGCCAGGCTGCGTAGAACCACATCAACGGTGCGGCGAACAAGAGAGCGTCGACTCGATCCAGCATTCCACCGTGACCCGGCAGTAATGTCCCAGAGTCCTTCACGCCCGCGCCTCGCTTGATCAGTGACTCGACCAAGTCTCCGAACTGCGCCGCAATGTTTAGAACCACCGATAGCGCGACGACTGGCCAGACTGACGGCTTCTCCAATCCGAAAATTCCATCGCGGCGTTCGATCAATCCGACATTGAGTAGCCAGGTGCTGATTTCGATCGAGTAGTGGAGAAACGTTGTGCCAATCAGCACATCTTCGCCGCTACGGACGCGATCGCGCCCTCCCAGGTTTTCTTGGGACTGATTCGCGGCGCCAGTGAGATTGCGGCCGAGCGTCTTTCCTACAAAGTAGGCGAAAATGTCCCCGCCCAAACCACCAGCAGTAAGTAAATGATGTAGATCGCACCGGAAGGTTGCTGCCGAAGCTGTACAAGAAACGCGAGCGGCATGGCGACGTATGCAAAGGCAAAAGACGATGGCTGCCGCGGCCGGATAACCACTGCTCAGATCCTGACGCCGGCACGCGAATGTCAGGAACGCGAATGGCACAAGACAAGCTAGAAACGCCGCGCTGTAAAGAAAAATCCCTGTCGAAAGTAACGGCTTCTCCTGGCCCGCATCGAGCGCGAGTAAAACGAATGGAACAATGATCGCGACATACGAAGCCTTGTAGTAGGGAACAACGTTGTAGTGCTCGGTCAGCTTAAGGAATTCAGATGCTGTTAGCACGGCAACTATCGCAGTTACGACGGCAAGCACCGGAACCGGAGCGTGTAAAACCATCAGCAGGACAATCGGGATCAAGACAACCGCAGTGGCGATGCGTTTTAGCAAAAGGGAAGTAGTCCTCAGCCGTGGATCACACTTTTGGATTTGTAAAACGATTGGAACTGTATCAAATTACCGGGAATTCAGTTTCACGAGTAACCGCATTTGCGACATCGACTACCCGAGCCCATTGGCCTTCATCGCTCTCCGATATGCCACCGCGACGGCGTCGAATTTCAGATGAAGCTCAGCTGCCAAGTCAAATGGAACCTTATCGGGACGTTGTGACTCAGCAATTCGCTGGTCTTGCGAAAAGATGACTCTCTCAAATTCCTGAAGCACTGACGCGGGCTGTTCGAAGTTGTAGTTGCGGCCGATGATGCAATACCCGCGGCACTGGTCCTCCTTTGATCGGTTGCGAGACAAAAAATAAACCATTCCCTCGCGCCCGCCCCAACCCAGGCGCAGCACGATCGTGTAAGGGAGATGCAACTCGTATCGGCTTCGCCGCTCGGGCTGCTTCTGTCCGGCATTCGAAAAGACGGGGAACTCTTCGCTATTCGGAGCTTCCGGGCGTACTACCTCGTAGTGGAGTACATCGCATTCTGTGCGCACGTTATGTGGAGCGGAACCTCCGGACGGTCAGGATCACCCAAGAGGCCAGGATGAACCCACGGAAATGTCCGAAGTCGGTGAAATTTTCGACCTGCCGCGAAGCGTTCGTTTGCCACGAGAATGGTCCAGTCTCGACCACAGTCCACTCACCTGATTCCAGTTCGGGCACCTCGTGCAAGCGGCCGCTCAGGCTGCTCTCAAGAGTGAGAGAGCAATGCAACCCAGACAAGCCCGTAGCGCTCCTGGCAATGGTATGCATCGACGCGTGCCTTCGGCGGGATCTGCGACGAATCTGTGAGCTGAGGAATGCGGGAGCATTTTCCATCCGCGGTGAATCGCCAGCCATGGTAAGCGCAGATGATCTCACTGCGCTCAACACGTCCCAGCGACAATGCGGTGCCCCGGTGAATGCAAAGGTCGCGCATCGCATGAGGCCGTCCCGTTTCATCCCGCCAAACGACAACAGGCTCTCCCAATAACGTTGTTCCGAAGGGCTGCTGGGTTATTTCGGTGCTATAGCCGACCGGATGCCAGCGTCTGGTGAGCGCGGTCAAAGCACGAGCATCAGCGCCACTCTCGAGCGATGTTGGCATGACGCTGGCATTGTATCCCCGTGTCTTGGCGGCGTTCGATGGGGTGTCGAGGCTTAGTGCGATGCGCTTGACTGTGTGCGTCGTCGTTCAACCCGCCGTAGCGGCGTTCGCGCTTCTGATACTCGGCAATGCCTTCGAGCAGATGCGTGCCGCGGAAATCAGGCCACAGAGTGGGCGTCACATAAATCTCCGCATAGGCGAGCTGCCACAAAAGAAAATTGCTGAGCCGCATTTCGCCACTCGTGCGAATCAACAAGGTCCGGATCCGGCAGGTCTCGCGTGTAGAGATGACGGCCGATCGCGTCTTCATCAATCTTCAAGTGGTCGAGCCCGCCATTCGACGCGGCGACCTTTGCCAGCGCGCGGAAGGCGTCGACAATCTCCGATCGCGCGCTATAGTTCAAGCGCTAACGTCAGGATCATCCCGGTATTGCGCGAGGTCGCCTCGCGAGCCCATGCCATGCGCTCTTGAACTTCTTCCGGCAGCCTCGTGCTGTCGCCCAATGTATTCCAGCCGGATATTGTTTTCGTTCAGCGTTGGAACTTCACCCTTCAAGTAGCGGGCGAGCAGCCCCATTAGAAATCCGACTTCACCTTTGGGTCGCTTCTTCCAATTTTCTTCGGAAAACGCGTACAGCGTCAGTGCAGGAATGTGAATGCGCGCGGCAGTTTCTCACGGTCGAGCGCACTGCAGTTACACCAGCCCGGTGTCCGGCAACACAGAGGCATGTGACGCCGACGAGCCCAACGCCCGTTGCCGTCCATAATGATTGCGATGTGTCTGGGGAGCCGCTCCGGATCGAGCCGCAAATAAACTTCGTTTCCTTGCGATCGAGCCCCGCGGGAACTTTGTGCCGCACGCGTGACCTCTGCAGGTCGAAGCTAACACAGCACTTACGTCCGTGCAATCGAGCAGGAGTGAACCAGTCCGGTTCCCCGCGCGACTACCAAACCATGAAGTCGATCAGTCGTTTAGCGCACTTCTTCAGGGACTACAACAAACTCCAACTTCTCCGTGTGCCGCAAAGCCGTGAGTTTGCAAACTGTACCCACTCGGGCATCACTCAGTGCGCGATGCAGGTCGTCGACGCCTGCCATGGGCTGTCCCTCGAACGAAAGGATCACGTCTCTTCACGCAACCCGGCGCCTCGAGCCGGACTATCTTCTCAACCGACATCACCACCGCTCCGGTTTCTCGCGGTAGGTCATAAAAATCGTACGACTCGTCGCAGTAGCGGCACCGTTTGTGCGGAGATACCAATGAAACTCCGACGGATACGACCTTCTGCAACAAGCGGCTCGCGACAAACTTTGCAGTGTTGATTCCAATCGCGAAGCAAATTCCTGGTGCGCAGGAAGAATCGTCGCCGTATCTCACGCCGACGACTTCGCCGTGTGAGTTCACCAGCGGCCTCCAGAGTTTCCCGGGTTCAGAGATGCGTCCGTCTGTACGACATCCTCAATCAGCCGCCCGGAATAGGATCGCAGCGATCGTCCGAGCGCACTCACTACTCCAGCCGTAACGGTCGATTGAAATCCATACGGATTCCCGATCGCAATCACAACCTGTCCCACGCGGAGTTGTTGCGAATCACCCAACTTAGCCGCTGTAACGCTCAAGGCTTCGGTGCTTGGGGCATCCAGTCGAACCACCGCGAGGTCGGAAGCAGGATCGTCGCCGATCGTCCGCGCCGGAAGTTGCCGCCCATCCATCAACGTAACCAGAACCCGGCTTGCATCGTGGCACGACGTGGCTGTTCGTCAGAACGAGCCCGTCCGGCGTAAAGATGAATCCTGATCCCGCCGCCCTTGCGCTCACGAGGCTCTCCCGAACGGGAACGCCCACCTGCCTGGTGAACCTCGATATTGACGACAGACGGGCTGACCCGTTCTACCGCGCCCGTAACTGCGCGCGAATACGCATCCAGCAGGGAAGTCGTCATAGTCGGCCGGACTGGGTACGGCAGACGACTCGGAGACAATCCCGCGTCCTGGGACGAAACAAACTCAACAGAATTCTCGAAATACATATTTGGATAGATGTGAGTCGATATAAACAAGATTCAAGCGAGGGGCGGCAAATTCCAAGTCAAATTCAAAAGAAAGGTTTCAAAAGAAAGGTGTGGGCCAAACTTTCAGCCTTTGTCATTCCGAGCTAAAGTGAGGAATCTGCTTTTGCAGGGCGAGATCACGCATCGCTGGACAATATGCGCGAACGCAAAGCCGGAGCTCCGAAAGCCCCGGCTGTTCAGTTGGCTGGTTGCCCGGATAAAAGTCGAAGTTTAGCGGCCCGAGATCCGTCACCCATGCGGCCAAACCGTTAACTTAACGAACATCACGCTGACAGCTAAAAGCTGAGTGAAAGCTGCTGTTCTACGCCGTTCTCCTCGGCCGCACCGTCAAATCCCGCACCTGCGTCAGAATGCTCGACATCTGCATCCCGTTCAGCTGCGAGACGAAGGGCAGAATCTCCGCGATGAACTGATCCTGCATCAGTTCGCGCATCTCTTCCTGCCGGTTGCGCTCGCCGCCGGAAAGCAGATCCGGCACCGTGACTTCGAGCGCTCGCGCCAGCCGCTCCAGCGACGGACAAGGGTCGGCGTCGCCTTCTCGTTCTCAATCTTCGAGACGTAGGTTCGCGGTACCGACATGCGCGCCAGCCAGCTGGCGCTGGCTCAGCCCATTCCGCAAACGCAGTGAGCGAATGGAGGTCGCCAGGTTCAGATGTCCGCGACCATGTCCCGGCATCGGGAGCATTTGCGGCTCAGGCGGCGCCGAAACGATCTCCGGCTCCTCCTCGTCTAACGACAGCGTGGCAGCGCCGGCAAAGGTCATTGGTTGTACGGAATTGAACTAGCAGACAGCGATCGCAACGGACGACCTCCCGGAATCCACAGGAGCAAGAGTCGTGGCCATCTAGGTTGTGGGAGTGCCAGAGCAGGCTACTCCTGAAGCTGCTAAACTGGTGCAAACTTCTAAGCTGCAGCGTAATCTGCAGGTATATACCCTGTGGATGTCAAGCAAAATGTAGGGCGAAACGCGAAGCGGTTCTGAAGAAAGCCATAATTAAACAGCAAAAACCAGGAGAAAACGGGTGCGAAAGCATGATTGATCGATCTGCTGCATGGGGTTTACTAACTGAGTTCACTCAATCAGAAAGTCTGCGGAAACATGCTCTGGCCGTTGAGGCTTGCATGCGCGCGTACGCGCGTAAACTCGCGCCCGGTTCCACCGAACGAGAGGAGCTGTGGGGCATCGTCGGCCTGCATGCACGACTTCGACTACGATCGGTATCCGAGCCTCGACGATCATCCGTACAAAGGAATGCCAATTCTGAAGGAGCGCGGATACTCGGACGAAATCCGTCGCGCCATCATGTCGCACGCCGAATACTCAGGCGTGTCGCGCGACTCGCAGATGGAGAAGGCACTCTTCGCCTGCGACGAACTCGCCGGCTTCATCACCGCCTGCGCACTGGTGAAGCCAGGGAAGTCGCTTGACGAAGTGGAAGCGAAATCGGTGCGGAAGAAAATGAAAGACAAAGCCTTCGCGACGAAGTGTGCAATCGCGACGACATCGTGAATGGTGCGGCGGATCTGGGCGTCGATCTGAAGAACACATTGCGTTCTGTATCGAGGCAATGAAGGGCATCGCAGGAGAGTTGGGATTGAACGGCAGCGCGGCGAAGACGGCGCTTAACGCGAAGAGAACGAACACGGCTCAGGGACACAGAGACTGTATTTCACAGTGGCACCACACGACCAGTGCCGCTACAGTCGGCGATCTGGATTGACCTGACCTTACCGCAGCACCTCCGCCACCCTTCCGCTCGCCGCCGATAACTCACTCGATCCGCGCGAAATCCTTGTACATTACGCGATCTTTCTCCATCGTCGGACACACTGCGCCGAATCGCCGCATGCGCCTGCTGCAGCGGCTTCGAGGTTTTCAAAGGCGCGAGCAGATCAAGCGCCTGGCGCCGCGGCCATCGCTTCAATCGGCGATTGCATTGCGCGTGTTCTCGACGATCTTCTTCAGCTTGATTGCCGCACCCATTCCCATCGACACATAATCTTCCTTGTTGCCCGACGTCGTGATCGAATCGACCGATGCCGGATGCGCCAGCACTTTGTTCTCGCTGACCAGCGCGGCCGCCGTCACCTGCGGCATCATGAAACCGGAATTCAGCCCAGCACCCGGCGCAAGAAACGGCGGCAGCCCTTCGCTCAGCGCCGGATTCACCAGGCGCTCCAGACGTCGCTCGCTGATTCCCGCCAGCGCACTGAGCGCGATCCCGAGATAGTCCAGCGCAAACGCGACTGGTTCGCCATGAAAGTTGCCGCCGGAGATGACGTCGGCCTGGTCGTACTTGTTCTTGTCAGAATCTGGAAACACGAGCGGGTTGTCGACCGCCGAATTCATCTCGACCTCGAACACCGCGCGGCAGTGCGTCAGCGTATCGCGCACGGCGCCATGCACCTGCGGCATGCAGCGCAAGGAGTAGGCGTCCTGTACTCGCCCACAATCGCGATGCGATTCGCGAATCGCGCTGCCTGCCAGCAGCTTGCGAAGATTCGCGGCCGTCGTGATCTGACCCGCATGCGGACGAGCCTTGATGAATCCGCTCATCGAAAGCCGCGTCCGTGCCCTTCAGCGCGTCGCAACGCCATGGCCCCAATCACGTCAGCCGAATCGACCAGCGTCTCCGCAGCCATCAGTGCCAGCGTCCCAACCGCCAGCATGGCCTGGGTGCCATTGATCATCGAAACCGCTTCCTTGGCTTCGAGCACTAGAGGCTTGATCCGTGCGCGCCTTCAGCGCGTCCGCGCTCGGAATGCGTGCCGCCGCTCTCGTCTACGCACTCGCCTTCGCCAATCAGAGGCAACGCGCAGGTGCGCCAGTGGCGCCAGATCTCCGCTGGCCCCGACGCTGCCTTGGGACGGCACACACGGCGTAACTCCGCGGTTCAACATCTCGCAGATTGTGTCGATCGATGACGGCCCGTACGCCGGAATAGCCCTTCGAAAGGGATGCCGCGCGCAACAGCATCATGGCGCGAGTCTCGGCAATCGAAAGCGGCTCGCCCACGCCAACCGCGTGCGAGCGCACCAGGTTGACCTGCAATTCGCGGATCTGGTCGCCGACGATCCGGACATCGCTGAGCTTTGCCGACACCAGTCGTGATGGCATACGAAACCTTGTTGTCCGCGACCAGCGCAGTCGACCACGTCGCTCGCGCTCGATCCACGCGCTCGCGCGCATCAGGTGCCAGCAGTACAGGACGGCGCTCGACCGCGACTTCGCGCACCGCTTCGGGAGTCAGATCATTTCCGTTGATGTGAGAGCTTTCATGGGTCAGGTAACAGGGAGGAGCTTTCAGCTGTCAGCCATCAGCTTTCAGCTTCGACCAACAGCTAACGCCCGTTCCACCAAGACATTTGTCATGCTGAGCAATAGCGAAGGACCTGTTGTTTCGGTGCTGCAGCACGATCCTCAGGATTCCCTCAGCACGGCTAGCGTCCTTTGCGCTTCGCTTCGTGAACTTTGCGGTTACAGGTTTGCAAGATCATGCAAATTCTATTTTCCGGCCGCCTCGCGAAACGCACTTCATGTACTTCTCCGGCAATCGCCGTCTTTCGCATCTGCGCATCGGCAACGATGTGGGTGGTCTCGCCTTCGGCGAGGAGTACGCCGATCGGCTACGAGCGCACCAGTTCGTACCCAAAATGAATGACCGACTCGCGGATGTTCTTCAAGCGCGTGCGCAACAATAATCTCGTCGTCATACCGCGCCGGAGCCTTGTAGCGGCAGCGCGCGTCCACCACCGCGATGAAGCAGCTGTCATGCTGCTTCCATATCTTTGTACGAAAAGCCTAGCTGCCGCAAGCAATTCCACCCGGCCCATCTCGAACCAGATGAAATGATTCGACGTGATAGACCACGCCCATCTGGTCGGTCTCGGCGTAGCGCACCCGCACGCGCGTTTCATTGCACCGTGGGATTCGCGGCAGTTGGGTTCGCCGCTCTCACTCATCCTGAACTCCAGCTTGCGGTTTGCGCTTCTCGAGAAACGACGTGACGCCTTCGCGGAAGTCCGGCCGTCGAGCGGACCGCGCGCGTTCTCACGAACGGCTGCTTCGATCTGCATATCCGAGTTCAGCGCGTGCCGCATCGCTTGAGCAGTCGCTTTGGTGTAGCGCAGCGACGCGGGGCTGTTCTCCATCAACTGCGCGGCCAGTTCGCGCGCGCGATTCATCAGCTGCTCAGCGGCCACGATCTCATTAATCAGCCCGATCCGCTGCGCTTCTGCCGCATCGAACAATCGCGCCGGTGAGAAGCAAGGTCGCGCGCGATCTTTTCTCCCACCTGGCGCAAGCAGAAACGTGGAAACAATCGCGGGCACGAATCCGATGCGCACTTCGGTGTATCCGAACTTCGCTTCGGGAACCGCAAGCGTGAAGTCGCAGCAGAGTCGCCAGACCCGTGCCGCCGGCGATCGGCAGCGCCGATTCACCGCGGCAATCGTCGGCTTGGGAAAGTCGTACAACGTGCGAAACAGGCTGCGCCATTGTCTTCGAATCTTCCAGACTCTGTTCCGAACGTGCGCCCGATCAGTGACTTCCAAATTGTCGAGGTCCATCCCCGAGCAGAAGGCTTTGCCCGCACCAGTGAGAATCAGGATGTGTGCAGGCGACTTCGCTACTTCGCGCAACGCGCCGAGAAGATCGTCGATCAGGTCATAGCTGATCGCGTTCCGCTTCTCCGGACGGTTTCAGCGTGATCGTCGCGACGCTGCCGTCATACGCGAGTTGGAGGGTTGTGTATGGCATTTGCAGTGAACCTAATCTCTTGTCATGCTGAGCAACGCGAACGAACCTGCTTTCGTATGCGACTTCGCGGTGCACCTAATTTCTTGTCATCCTGAGCAAAGCGAAGGACCTGCTTCGTATGCGTACAGCGACCAACAGTTTTCGCCCGTTTTAATCCGCGTCCGTCGCACTCGAATACTTTGCTCGCAGCCGTCCGTCGCCCGCAGCAAAACATCCAGCGGCTTCAATGCCGGCAACTGAGCGCCACGTTCGCGCAAGGTTTCAATCACACGCTCCGTGGGAATATTCCCCACCAATGCATCCTGCGCAAACGGACATCCCCGAGCCCACCAATCGCCGAATCGAAGCGTCGGCACCCGGCATCATACGCCGCGAGAATTTTCGCCGCCGCTTCTTCAGGTCGCGAATGCAGATGCACTCCGATCTCGAGATACCCGTACCTTTCCTGCACCGCCCCGACCAGATCGCTGACGTGCTGTGGCGTGGCCATGCCAACCGTGTCCGCGAGCGAAATCGTTTTGATCGCCTCGACCTCGAGCAGTCCGACCGCCTCAACGGTTTCGTCTACCGTCCACGGATCTCCATACGGATTGCCGAACGCCATTGAAATGTAGACGACAACATCTAATCCCGCGTCGTCCGCTTTCTTTTCGATTTTTCCCAGTTCCTCGATGGCATCTTCAAGAGATTGCCTCTGGTTGTTCTGAAGAAATGTGGGCGAGACCGAGTATGGGAATCCAACCGTCTTCACCGCCTGCGAGTCGACTGCCCGTTGCGCGCCTTTCTCGTTCACAACAATTCCAATAATCTCGACATCATCCGGCGGATCAAGTTCCTTGAGCACTTCTTCCGAATCCGCCATCTGCGGCACCGCGTTCGGCGACACGAACGACACCGCATCAATGTGTCTTGAACCCCGCGCTGATCAAGGCTTTCAGGTAAGTCCGCCTTCGTGTCGGCAGGGATCATCCCCTTCAGCCCTTGCCAGGCATCGCGCGGGCATTCGACGAGTTTGACGGAATACATTCTAGGAGATTCAGGTCACGGCGTGTAGACTGTGCTCCTGTTGATCTGCATGTCTTGCAACACTCCCGACCTTGAACTCGGGCACATCCGGATTCAGCGCCGCTGCTTCAAGCGCCTGCGTGATCGCATCCCGCGTCTCCACCGGATCGATAATCTTGTCGATCCACAGTCGCGCCGCGCCGTAGCGCGGGATCGGTCTGTTCGTCGTAGGTTCGCTTCACGGATTCGAACAGCTCCTTTCGTTCTTCGTCGCTCAGCTTCTTGCCGCTGCGCTCGAGTTGCTTGATCTTGATCTCAACCAGCGTGCCGGCGGCCGGAATCGCCGCTCATCACGGCATATTTCGCTGTCGGCCACGCAAATACAAAGCGCGGATCGTAAGCCTTGCCGCACATGGCGTAGTGTCCAGCGCCGAACGATCCGCCCACGATCACGGTGATCTTCGGTACCACGGAGTTCGACACCGCGTTCACCATCTTCGCGCCCGCTTTGATGATGCCGCTCCACTCCGCATCGCGGCCGACCATGAAGCCGTTCACGTCGTGAAAGAAGACAAGGGGAATCAGGTTCTGATTGCAGTCCATGATGAAGCGCGCAGCTTTCTCCGCCGACTCGGTGTAGATCACGCCACCAAACTCCATGCGCTTGTGGCCTTCGTGGTCCGTCTGTTGCGCATGCAGCTTCTGGTTGGCAACGATGCCGACGGCGAATCCGCCAATACGCGCGTAGCCGCAAATCAGCGTCTTGCCGTACTCGGCCTTGTATTCGTCGAAGCGGCCCGCATCGACGACGCGGGCCAGCACTTCCTTCATGTCGTAGGACGCGCCGGCGACGGAATCGTAAATGCCGTAGATTTCTTCGGCAGCAATCGCCGGCGCTTCCGGCTTCTTTGCGGTCCCAGGGAGACTGCCGCCGGTATCCCCACTTTTCAACGATCGAGCGAATGCGCGCGATGACACGCTTCGTCGTTCGGTTCGCGAAAATCCACCGTTCCGCTGATGGCGGCGTGCATCGCCGCGCCACCCAGTTCTTCCGCCGAATATTTCTGCCCGATTGCGGCCTGCACCAGCGCCGGGCCGGCGAGAAACAGTCCGCTGCCATCGGTCATCAGGACGTGATCGCACATCACGGGCAGATATCCGCCGCCCGCCACGCACATGCCCATGATGGCGGCAATCTGCGGAATGCCCATGCGCCGACATCACCGCGTTATTGCGGAACACGCGTCCGAAATCGTCGGTGTCGGGAAATACATCTTCCTGCAGCGGCAGAAACACGCCCGCCGAGTCGACCAGGTAGATCGTGGGAACGCGATTCTCGATCGCGATGTTCTGCGACCGGATAACTTTCTTTGATGTCATCGGGAAGAATGCCCCGGCTTTCACCGTCGCATCGTTCGCTTGTGGTCATCACCTGAGCCGCGTGTGTATACGTGCCAGGCCCGTGACAACACCGGCTTGCCGGGAGCTCCACCCCACTCTTCATACATGCCCGCCGGGCTGAATAGATTCAAGTTCAAAAAGACCCGGGGTCAGCCAGCAAATTGATCCGCTCGCGCGTCGGTCAAGCCGCGATTTCGCGTGTTGGCTTTCGATCGCCTTGGGCGCCGCCCCCTTCGCGAATCTTTTTTCTTCTTTCGTTTCTTACTTGCGACACCAAGATCCGCCATGAAGCGCATGTTTGCTTCGAAGCGCGCCGAAGTGGGATCTACTTTGGAAGGAAGCTTAGCGTGGACGCCGCCTGCGACTGCGATGGTGCTTTCCTGTCAGCCATGAGGTCAGTAGTGCAAACTGTTTACGGTATATCAGCACACGAGAACGGCGCAAACCGGACCGCCACGGCCAGCACCGAGCGCATCTTAGCGCTCAGCGAAAGCCCATCCCCTCTGCCAGTATCATCCTGAGCAAAGCGAAGGACCTGCTGATTGGCGATATCAAATATTCAGCGAGCGATTACAGAGGCGATCGCATCAGCCACGCTCTGCCGATAAAAGCTCCAAGCGTCGCACGGCCTCCGCAACCGGATCGTCTACTACTGGATCCACTAACCCGACCCGCAAAGCCTCCTTCGCGGTAACCTTCTCACGCAGCGAGAAACATGCCAAGTGCTCGTGCCTTTCCGATCAAGGCGCGGCAGTCGCTGCGTTCCGCCCCATCCTGTAATCAAGCCGAGCGCGGCACCACGGTGTCCAAATACTGCGATCGGGCCGTGCAATTCGGCGATCACATGCCAGCGCAAGATCCAGTCCTCCACCCCATGCAGTATCCGTTCACCGCTGCGAAAACCGTGGCAGGGAAGTCCGCAACGCGGTTCATTAACTCCTGGCCCATTTTCGAAAACTCATATGCGTCCGGACCACGAAGTGGCACTGAATCTCGCTAAGATCAGCGCCAGCGAAAGAACTTTGAGTTACCAGTGAAGATGAGGGGCCGCTGCGAAACAGAAAGCTGATGCACGGCGTCGATTAAGGTCCAATACACACAAACGTGTCAGTCGATTCGTCCCATCTCGGAAACGAGTCGCAGAACATTGACCCTATCGCGCTTCTCGATGTGGAAGAATTGGAAACACGAAAATTGTCGTTGCCGGTACGCGTTTGACTAACGCCAAGCGCCACTACTCAGCACTGAGAACCGAGAACTGACTCAGTCGACTACTGTTCTTCCTCAATCCACCGTTCAGGCGGCACCATCTTCCTCTAGCAAGGACTTCCCAACGCCAAAGCATTCGCCGACAAGACGGTGTGATTCTGGATCTCGGGCCGCGCGCGGAATCCACTGTGGCCCCACTTGATATTGCGAAGAAGTGAACCACTTCTGCGGCAGCACTCTACCAGCCCGGCATTTGGATACACCACGAAGAGCGCGAACGCCGGATCGTCAGCCGACAGCGCCTTATAACTGGTCGGCGCAATAATCTCATCCACGGCGGAAAATTCCGGTGGTATGTCCAACTGCGCGGTTCCTGCGGGCAAATCGAGCCGGACGCCGAATTCGGCCGCCGGAGCGGTTACGGCGTAAATGCGATCGTAGAAGATGGTTTGAACCACCCGGCGATCTCGGCAAGGTCAAACGCCTTCAGGCTGTCAGGATCAAAACAAGTGAAGCGAAGCGATCGTCCCTCCGGACACCAGTTTCCGAGACCAGAAGAGTTGTTCCCGACCGTAAACGGGCGGCAGTACGTGTTCAGCGCCAAGCGGGCCTTGTCCGGTTCCTGTTCAAGCCCTAATGTGACGACATATCCCACGGGACCATCGTTGCCATGATGAGTCCAGACAAACCGTTGACCAGCGACCGAACGAAAAGCCGGAAACGTTTGCCAGTACCACGGTGTTGGCCCAATAGCGCGAACCACGAGTTCTCGAAGATGCGCAGTACTTGTTTCAGTCATGAAGGAAGAAGGACTTGAGACCATCAGCCTACCACGCGATTCAGGCTGAAAGAGCTGGAGTGGCTGAAGCCAAACCCCGATTCTAAGCGGTTACTCCGCGCGGCTTACGTTCGAGCGGATAAACTTCACGATGTCATCCATCGCGGTGCCTGGTTGAAGAATTGCGGCTACGCCTGCCTTTTAAGCGCGTCCACGTCTTGATCGGAATAATCCCGCCAACTAGCAGCAGAACATCATCCATCTTGTTCTGCTTCAGCAGATCTAGAACCCGTGGCACGATGCGCGTTGTGCGCCCCGGAGAGGATTGACAACCCGATCACCGCGACATCTTCCTGGAGCGCGGCTGTCACGATCATTTCCGGCGTTTGCCGCAGCCCGCGTAGATGACTTCCATGCCCGCGTCGCGCAGGCGCGCGCGATGACTTTGCGCCCTCGATCGTGTCCGTCCAGACCGGGCTTGGTGACCAGCACGCGAATCTTTATCGCTCGTCATCGGGTCGAATTTAACCAGACAAAGAACACGAGGGGTCACGCAACTTCGGTCTGTCAGCCTTTGTGTTCCTTTAGTGTTCTGCGTGGTTGGTAAGGTCTTGATGCTGAGACCGCCACAAATACCAGCAAGCGATCGATCGGTACGGGTGACCATACCTTGGCGATCTTCTCCATATCCTTGGCTTGGGCAATTTTCGCTTGCGATGATAGTGCTCTCTTCATGGCCGCCTGAACGCCGTAATCGCCTGTCAGGAAGAAAGAATATTTTGGCGGCGCAACGTGAACATCAGGACATGTGTGTGCGGTCCACACTCCAACGCCTTCGACCTGCGTAAGATGCTGGATCGCTAAGCTCGTCGGTTTTGTTCGCGCAATCGTGAGAAATCCAGCGCAACCCGCTGTCTCAGTCTTCTCGACCCAAATCTCGCTTTCATGACGATTTCTGTTTCGATAGACCCACCGCTCTCAACTGCGCGTCCGGCAATTCCAGGTTCCGTCCGGAGTGACTGGCAAGCCAGCAGCGTCGCGTAAACGCTTGAAGATGGTGACTGCGAAGCCTTTCCATTCAACTGCTGATAGATAATTGCCTCGGCCACACTATGGAACGTTGGATCGCCAAACCCCATTCAGACAAAGGCCCAACGCGCTCTCTCGATAGTAATCGCCCGCAGCACGGGGGTCAGATTTCTTTAAATGATTCTCCGCTTTGCGCATAGGTCCCTGCCAGCTGCCCACGACTTGCTGACAAAAGCCGCCACAAATACTTTATCGCAGCAACTGCTCGGTCTTCTCAATCAGCGCGCGCGTACCCGCATACGTGATCTCCCGGACTGTGCCAAACTCCACCGAGCAATAGCCACTTGAATCCGCCTTGCTTCAGCAGCCCGAAGAAGCCGAGCGTATCTACTTCAACTGGTTCGCCAGCGTCATTCAATTCCATCGCCTTCACGTGACAAATCGAATAAGCGTGCGGACACATCTCCCCAAATCCCGCTATACTTTGCATGCCGGCGTCTCGATGCGCAGTGAATTCGCAAAGTCTGGCAGGGTGTATGGCTAGCCACGGATTTCCCACTTTCTCCACCAGTTTCACCAGGAAAAACTTGGGTCTTCGCTGACCGGATTATCATTCTCCAGGTTAATCCCCAACGTTCTTCGCACTCGCATATTCCCGAGACGCGCCGAAGGGCTGTCCGCAGTCCTGTCCGAGACTTGGTTCGCTGTCTTTCGCCGACGGAAGATTGGTCCTAATCCCCGGAGCGCCAAGAAATGCCGCCACATCGATCCACTTCTTGCTGAATGCAACAGCGCGAGCTCGCTCCGAGGCATCCACCGCATAGGGGCCATCTTTCGCCCCATCCACTGCCATGTTCGCCACGGAAGCCTTTAGACCTTCCAGTGCCACCGCCGAAACTGCTCCAAAACATTTTAGCGGATCGGTCGAAGCGAAGTGTTTTCCGGTCCATCGGTTCGATCTTTGCGTACTCCGAATTTCCACCAGTTCACATGCGCCGCAAAATCCTTAGAGGTCGATGGATGGGCCGACCAGAAAGCTGCTTTTCACCACCCACAATAAAAATCACGAAACGGATAGGACGCAATTGCAATGCGCTCGCGTGTCGGTCGGAAGCTTCACGGCCGGGCTCGCAGTTGTCTCCGGCGACCGCGTGACACAGTACACCGCTGGCAGACGACCATCGTCGGTCGTTTCAAAAACTGTCGTCGGGTATGTTCCAGCGAATGTCATGTCCCTTGTGAAGACTAGCCGACGTCCTGCAGATCTGGGGATTGGTTCAAAATCCGCGTGAACATCAGCGTCCATCTGCAACGATACTCCACGTGCTATCCGGGAGCCGCTCCTCGCCGAGGATATGAAATTCGTTTTCGCTCTTCTTGCTAGTGTCTGGCGCACCTCAATCGACGCCTAGCATTGTGTGAGGTCCAGTGAATACGATCTGCGATCCAGCCCACTCCCTTGCCTGAAGCACTGCGTAGATGACCTCGGTGGAACATCATCATCCACCGTTCGCTCTAAAGCGCGTCAAACGTGAGGTAAGGAAATTTCTCTTCCTCCGGCCTTCGCACCGCGACTACGCCATGAGCAATCCCTCTATCTTTCCGTCGCGTAGGTGTATTCATACGTGTCCCCCATAAGCCGGGAGTCGTGGGTGTCGCGCGTACGGTATCGACCGCCCTCCAACTGTACCGGCCATCCACGCAAACGAGAGCATTTTCTCTTTGCGCTTCGCGGCGAAACCGCTCACCATGGGGAGTTCTGCAACGTTCCAACATTCTTGTCCCGATCCATCACCATGAAGCCGCGTTTGAAAATTTCCTCGAAAGCAAACATCGATTTACGTGAGAATCTCCTCGTACGAAAAATATCCAATAGATCGCTGCCTCTGCCCGGAGGTAATAGCGAAAAGCAAATCAATGCGGTTGCTCCAACAGGAACCTAGCCGAAACCCTTCGATATACTCAATACTTCAATTCATATGGCCTAAGGACTACATGATCGCCATCGTTTCCGGCCTTCCTCGTTCTGGCAGCATCTCTCATGATGCAAATGCTCGTTGCGGGTGGTATGACGGCTCTCTTCCGATGGCGAGCGCCGCGCCGACATCGACAACCCCATGGGATATCTCGAGTGGGAACTCATCAAGCAACTCCCCAAAGATCCCACGCTTATCGCGCTGGGCCGAAGGCCAAAGTTGTCAAAGCAATTTTCCCGACTCCTGCTTTCGCTGCCGCTCACCTTTTCATCAACATCGAATCATGTTCATGCAGCGCCCGCTCGCCGAAGTATTGATGAAATCGGCAGGAAGAAATGTTAAAGCGTCGAGGCGCAGCCGTTCCCGCTGTAGATCCGGTCGCAATTACGCGAGCGTTTCAGACTCATTTGTGGATGAAGTGAACACATGGTTGAATGGCAAGCCGAAGTCGTCCCAGTGCTTCGCGTGCACACTGTCACAACTTATTAAAAGACGGAAAAGATACCGCTGAGAAAATCGCCGCGTTTCTGGGATTACTCTCAACATCGTGAAGCGATGACGCAGCGATGGATCAAAATCTCTATCGCAACCGCTCGAAACCAACAGCGCAATCCTACGATAACGGAGGAGTTTTGAGGTCGCAATTTGCGACCTCAAAAACCGGCTCAATTCACTTCACTACGTCTATTTCTTTGGCTGGCGTCTGGAATCAATCTTCTTCGAGGAGCTTCTGGCGGAATCATCAGCTGGCGGATCGCATCGATCAGATCCTGAATCGACGCGTCATGTGTATCGAGTCTCGCTTCGAGTTCCCACTCTCGCAGCAATCTCGATTTGCCCCCAGCATCTCTCTCACTTTGACGAAAGCCCGCACGACAAACAAGCTCATCTGTACGGCGCGTTCGGAGTTCAATACCGTCGCAGCCATAATCGCGCCATGCTCCAGTAGCGCATACGGCGCATATCTGCGTCCGCCACTCCCGCTTTTGAGGTCGCAATTTGCGACCTCAAAATCTGTTGCTCCTTCGCCCTAACCGGAACATACAAAATCGGCGGGAAACGTTCACGATTACGTTTGACCTGTTCATTAAAGCGTTTCACAGTCATGCCATAAAGCGCCGCCAGATCACTATCTAAAATCACTCTTCGTTTCCGCAAAAACAAGATTCTCGATTCCACCGAGAACGGCAGACTTCCTGGCTTCGGCATTCGGATCAACTTCCACCCGCTTTTTTCTTCATATCGAATCACCGCAAACGGAACAAAATTCATCATAGCCCGATCATCCAATCAATTTCAGCGTTGCGCCCAATTTTATCTCGCGGGATTCCTGTTCTGGATAACTGCTTGCATCATTCCACTTGCAATTCGCTATAAGCTTTGACGTCGCAATTTGCGACCTCAAGATTCAATCCCGCCCTCCCCGATCCAAACCGCTATTTACCGGTATTCAGCCTCCATTCACCGAATACTAAAAGCTCGTTCCTTGCCCTCGTATTAGCGTTGCCCCTGTAGAAACGCAGGCCGAAGGAACTACAGGAGTGAAGAACATGACAAGCAGACGCTACCCCTTCTGGACGCAAGATACGATCGCAGCTGCCGTTCTGGCCGGCGTTGGAACCGCTAGCGTGCAAGAGTAAACTCGAAGCTTGGGCATCCGACGTGAACATCGCCGCCAGTAACTGCCTTGGACACATTACTGGCCGGTCCTGATGATCTTGGCGGGACTCATCCTATTGTTGACTCATCCGGTGGCCGTGCCGAGTTCCTCCCGTCGCACGGCCGCAGCCACAGAAACGACGGAGTCTTCTCATGAATCTCGACCGTAAGCGCGGAGCGCTCGTAGCAGGCATTGCCGTTATTTCAATCGGCGTCATCTGCTGCTCAACCAGTTCCGGCGTGTTTCAGTGGATGTCGCTCTCCCGCTTCACGGCCCGTGGTCTGGTCGTCGTAGGGCTGAATCAAAGCCCTCACCGGCAACGATCGCGGCGAGCGCGTCTTTGGAGGAATACTGATTCTTGGCGGCACCATCCTCCAACTGAACTCCATGGAATCACCATATCACCTGGGGTCAGGCGTGGCCGCTTTTCATCATCATCGCTGGTGTCAATGCTGATCATTCACTCGCTAAGTGACAAGCCGAGCCCGGAAAATATTGAATTTATCTCTGACCCTCATCTGAATTCGTTTTTCACGTTTTCGGAGGAGGTGAACGTCAGGTGACGGCAAAGGACTTTCAAAGCGCGAAAACTCGGCGCCATTTTTGGCGGATATCAGCTTGATCTCACCCGTGCTGAAATGGCCGGCAATGAGGCTTTCATAGAAGCCAATGCTATTTTCGGCGGCGGAGAAATTCGCGTCCTATCAATTGGAATGTAGTTGTACAAGGCATCGGAATCTTCGGCGCTTACGATGACAAGACACAGTATGTTCAGACTGATCCAACCGCCGCTCGCAAGACTCTCTACATCCGCGGCGCGGCCGTCTTCGGTGGAGTCGAAATCAAGAACCAAAGCGCCATGCATCCCATCCTTGGACAATCCGGACGTCTTGGACCTTACCTCTTGGCGTGGGTCCCACTCGCAGGTGTTCTCCTATACCCACTATCCGACCGGGCGGCCTGACCACCCTGGAAGCGGACGATGATGGTTTTGCCACTCTGCGTTGTGTACGCATCTCATCTGTCTTTCCGCCTGGTACTCGTGCCGGGGAACACCGCTTGAGACTTCGGGATTCTGGCGAGCTCGCCCTCACCCACCAGATGGCAGCGATTCTTGTCAGCCTCTTGGTGGGTATTGATCGCGAAATGTTTAGCCGTCGCGCTCTCGAAAGCCGACATGTTCCAGTGATCTCGGGAAAAGGTCGCGCGCCTTGATCCGCTGCTATTCCGCCAGCGGTGTCTTGCTTTACCTGCTGTTGGATTGCACTACGTCCTGTTTTCTGTCGAAGCCTCGCGGGACGCCGAGCGACGAGAGAGCGAAGCCCGTGTGCTCGCTCGCCGGGTCAGAACTCAAGGCGCTGAAAGCTCAGGTTCCGGCTTCCGCGCTTCCTTGTTTAACAGCCTTAACTCGATCGGTGCTCCCCGGCGTCGATCGATGCGTCAAAGGCGCGCAGAGATGTGCATCTTGCTGGCTGATTTTCTTCGCCGCACTGCTTGGCATGGGCGGAAAAACTGGCGCATTTCCGCCCCAGGAGGAGCTTGCCTTTGGAACCGCGTTCAGTTTCTCTCGGTCGAAAAGGTTCGTTTCCGGTGCGCGTCATCTGAACGTCGAGGAACTCGTGGCCCCAACGAACGCCCTCAGGTTTTTCCGTCCCCCGTTAGCTCCCCTGCGGCCGCTCGTCGAAAACGCCGTAGGAACACGGAATCTCGAGTCTCACTGCCGAGGAGGGGATACATAAAGATCGATGCGCTGCTGCGGGTCCGGCGGTAAGAACGATCAAAATTCGGAAGGAGGCACCCCTGGTCCTCGGGGATCTCTTCCATCGCTGTCGAAAATAATTTTTGAGTCCGAAGCCCCGCGTCGTCGTGGGCACGGCGTCGAAGCTTGGCCAATGTTCGACAACGTCTCGGCGCGCGCTACGGGAATCTGCGCTCAATTCGGAAGCTGCACGCCGGAGGCGATGGCTTCCGTGTCCACGGATCGTATTGCCTGCCGAGAATGCAGGAGCCCCAGTCGCATGAACGGGATGAATCAGCTGACTCACGGCTGTGATTCGTTGAAAGTCGACGAAGACCTGGCGCGCGCCATCGTTCGCGAACTGACTGAACCCTGCGCACGCGGACATTGAAATTCTCCGGCGGGTGCGCCAACAACGGTTCATTGAAGCCGTCAAACTCGCTCGTCTCGAGCGCAAGCCCGGCTTGCTCTTCCTCGACGTCAGATGCCGAAGCTCGGCGGGTTTAGAAGTGCTGCTGGAACCGGTCCACGGGCCGGATATTGCCGTAGTCTTTTGTGTCACCGCACACTTGACGAACACGCTGCCGGGCGTTCGAAGTGCACGCCGTCGACTATCTGTTGTTGAAACCCGTGGGCGCCGAGGCGATTCGATGCCGCTCTCGAACGATATGCAAAGGCTGCGATAGCCGGGGACGGTGGCACACCTGAAGCCGACGGATATCTCGCCGCACCGCACGAGCTCCAGGGAACTACGCCGAACGACTGGTAGTGAAGGATTACGGAACAAAGAAGGTTCAAATCATCGCAGTCGCAAAACTCGATTATGTCGAGCGCCAGGCGGAGCAGCCTTCCGTAGCGCCTCGGCGTCGCAAGGTAAAAGCACCTGAAGCAGCAAGAAGCCATTTCAAGCGTCGAAGCAATGGCGGTCCCAGACAGACGTTCTGCGAATTCGTCGTTCAATCATCGCGTCAACACTCTTGAGCGCGTAGTCCGTGTCCGAAGACCGTATTCCGAAAGGCGCAGCGCACATCGCCATCCTGCAGACGGTTGCCCGCCTTCCGGTAAGCCGCGCCGGCTACACCCGCCTGCGCGGAAGATTCTGGATCACGCCAAGGTTAGAATAACAATCTTACTGTCATTCCGATCCGAAGGGAGGAGATCCGCTGTCCTCGGCGGCGACGTCACGGGCCGCCGAATGCCATTCGCTGTCTGGCTTCCACCAGCCTGGCCAGCCCAGCGCTTCCCAAATCGGAACCGTCGCTCCAGCAACGTGACGCTCGTCACGCCAACCGCTTGCACCATCGGCTTCGAAAGCGTGGAAGAGCGTCGTTGCTCCCGGCCACCCTCCCCATGGTTCGGTGCACTTCTTACCATGCCGGATCCCCTCGCTCTTCGGCCTGCGCGCAGTCTGCATTGCCTTCGCGATCTTGCTCACGCTCACCTTCCCGGCACAAGAAACTGATCAGCCGCTCCGCACACTCTCGAGCTCTACGGAAATTTGGGTTCGGCGCATTTTCCTTGTACTCTCCGGATACCCTCATCACGTCGCCGACTCCTCCGCGACGCGGGCGCGGGAATCAATTTCGCTGAAGAATTTCTATGTTCGCCGCGCCTATCGCATCTTTCCACGCCGCCGTATCGACCTTCATGGGCATCACCATGTGCGCGTGCCACTGGCGCGGAGTGAGGCTGGCGCAACATCGCACGCCGTCGCAACCTCACCGGCAGCTTCCATGGGAGCACGCTGGGTTCGCGGGCACCTCTGAAAGTCGCTCGGCGTGGAAGAACAGTTCTGCGCTGCAATGGCCGCTCGCGCTAGTGTCTTGTTTTTCGAAAGCGGGCAGTGGTTGTCTGCTCGCCGCGATCCTCGCCCCGGACCACCATTGCATGTGCTGACTCTGTGGTTTCTTTGGGGATCGTCGAGTCTCGGCGCCCAATTCCCGCGCTCTACATGGGCAGCCTTGCCATGGGATGCGCGATGTCCCATGCTCGAACCGCGCCTCGCGCGCTGGGGGGACCACGCGTCTTTCGCAAAGCCGCTGGTTCTTGCGCTGGTGCCGATTGCAACCGTGACGCTCCCGTTTGGTCCAGCTACATGGAGATAGCCGTGCGTACCAAAGGTCGTCGGGTTGACCACACTGCGTGCACGGGAATGCGCCCTGTCGCTTGCGTCACGACTGATCAGCGCGCAGCTACGCGATCCGCAATCCCTGAAGCCGGTGGCCTGGCTTCGGAGGCATCACCTACAAGCCTCTATCCTCTGGCGGCAGCTCTTCCTGAACCGCGGCTCGTCAGTCATCGACCGTGGACGGCCTTCCCGCTGAACCTGTGTCTACAGCGCTGCTCTGCGGCACGATTTCGTACTATGCGATCGAACAACGCCTTCCTCAAACTCCGCAGCAGCGCGCCCACGCCGAAAGCCGCAAGCGATTCGCGTGAACCGCACGCCCAAACCGCACCGCCGAGTAGCGTAGAAGCCCGCAGCAACTGTAGCGCGGACATACTGTCCGCGGCCCGGACACTCCTATGTCTTTTGTCATTCCGAACAAAGGGAGGAATCTGCTCTGTCGCGGCAATAGCAAGAACCGCCGAGCCCCGCACCTCGCCGGGACAAACCAACTCAAAAACGCTTCCAGATCAGATCCTCACCGTCACCGACGTCGATCATTTCGCTTCACACGACTTCCCATCCGCACCTCGACTCGCAAATGCGCCGCCCGGCGCTACCCTTGCGACGGAAAGACATCTTTCATACTCCGGTATCAGTTCTTCCTTCTTGCGTCCGGTCCTCACGCCCGGGGATACATGTCCGCTGTCGACCGACACCGTGTGCACTGAACGCTCGGCGCCAGTCCATAAACACGCCCACGCGGTCCTTTGCACGGTCCGGAGCCAGCGTCGCGGCCTGGCGGGGATCGCACTCCGCACGCGCACGACCTGCGACGCAATCATTGCCGCCACTTGCGCCATCGCGCCGCACCCACGTATCCGTCAGGCGTGATACCGCGCGTGCAACTCCCTGGCCCAAACACCGTCTCCTGCTCGCATTCAGTTCGTAAGCCAGAATCGCGGCGGTGTCTCCAGCCCAGAACAAATTGCGGCTTCTCCGGCTTGATGTTCCCGAAATACCCCGCCGGCAACGAAGGGCCAAGCTCCTCCAGAAGCGCAGCCTTCGTCATACGTCGTTTCCGTTCCTCATCGGGTAAAGACGTTCCTCCGCCATACGGCCTTCGCCCACGGGCCTTGTCCCACCGGGAGCAATCGCATCAAGTAGTTTCACGCGTCCTCTCGGCCGGCTTTGCTGCCTGTGACCGCGGAATCCGCCGAGAGCGTCGGCGGCGTGGGCCGGGCTACGCTCATCATCGCCAGCGCGATAAATACAGCCAAACACGGGCGCGTAACCGGGGCCGCAGCAAGACCGCCAAATGATCAGGTTGTTCTAACTAATTCGTGACATGGCCGAATCTTAATGTAACAAAAGCGCCTTCTGAAGTTTGAGGTCGCATTTTGCGACCTCAAAAATGTGCTGTCTAGTTCGCATGCAGCCCCTCATTGTTTTCAGCCAAGTGCGCCTTGTATCATGCGTTTACCACGTTGCGCTTCTCCACGCTCTTCTTCGAGCGCGCGGCCGTTTGTTCCTTCGTGTCTGTGTTCCACCACAGCTTCTGCCTGAGTCTTTCCACTCATCACTTTTTCCCGTCTGCCGAAGCTGCTCGAAGCTCGTGTCGCGCGAGACTTCGCATCCGTGTACGCGGCATATCTCTGGATTTATTTCACCGCGCTCTTCCCCTTCTTCGTTGCTGACCGCCGCATTGGCTGTCGGTGCTGTGGAACTGATTCCTCGCGCCGCGGGCACCATCTTAGCGGCTTCATGTTTTTAATACTGTG
>ERZ1370068.4399-contig-3474_pt1 | contig 31180 bp, 33 predicted proteins | sample MGYA00561227_ERZ1370068 | MGnify/ENA primary metagenome ERZ1370068 (study PRJEB38410, sample SAMEA6850437) | metagenome | study: Metagenomic assessment of the ecological functions of the soil: analysis of the soil microbiota associated with the...
TGCTCGCCGAGCTCACGGCCGAGGATTCGAGTGGGTGCTGGTCGACTCGCCGCCGCTCGCGTCGGGTGACCGACCGCGCTGCTGCTGGCGCGCCACGCCGACCACACGGTGCTCGTGGTGCAGCACGACAAGGTCGACAAGAAGCTGATCAAGCGCAGCGTGAACGCGCTGCGCAAGGTGACGACGCACCTGCTGGGCGTGGTGCTCAACGTGGTCGACGTGCGCGGCCACGATTACCACTACTACTACTATCCGCACCGCGAGGCGCGACGGACAGCACCGCCATCCAAGGCCGCGACCACGGCGCGGACGCGGACCGGATGAGGCGGCGCACTCCCGCGCGATGCGGGGCGGCACGCTCGTCGTGGCTCTCGCGTTGCTCTCGGCCACGGCTTCGGCTCAGTCGTCGCACCCGACGCCCGACGCCCGCGCGCGACCCCGCGGCCACGCGGGGCCGGGATCAGGATCGGCACGCTGTCGTGGCTGGACCGCGAGCTGGAGCGTGCCGAGCTGCCGGCCAAGAGCTCCGTGGCAGCGCCTGCGCGAGGGCGACAAGGTTCGCACCGGCGACAGCTTCAAGACCGGGCCGGACGCGACGGCGCGGCTCGACTTCCCTGGATGACGGTGACGCTCGGCGGCTCGTCGCTCCTGACGATCCCCGCGAGCACCGTGCTGTCGACCGTGCTCGAGCAGGGCCCGCGCCGAGTTCTCGGGCGAAGGCCGCGACATCGTGAAGATCGTGGTCGGCGACGGCGAGGTGCGGGGCGGCGGGCGGCTCGTGCTGCGCCGCTCGGTGGGTCGCACGAGCGCGGCCGTCCTCGCCGGAAGCTTCCGCCTGCGGGCCGCGGGCCGGACCGTGGAGATCAAGAGCGGCGAGGGCACCGTCATCAACGACGGGCGCCCGCCGGAAGCGCCCGCGGCCGCTGCCGGCGTCGCCCGGCGGCCTCGTGCCCGGCAAGGACCCGGCCTTCGTGCGTGAGGGACGTCCGGTCGAGCTGAACTGGGCGGCCGGCCCGACGCCCTATCACGTCGAGGTGCTGGCGCTCGATCGCGAGCAGGTGCTGCTCGCGCGCGACGTGAGCGCCCCGCCCGTCCGCCTCGAGCTGCCGTGGCGCGGCACCTACCGCTGGCGCGTGAGCGCGCGCGACGGCCTCGGCATCGAGAGCCGGCCGTCGAGCGAGGGGCTGATCTGCTCGGTCGAGCGCTAACGTGCGCTTCAAGCCCTGGGATCTCTTGTGCAATCGCTCGAGCGTATCGAGCGGCAGCTCTGGGTAGAGGGCTACCGGAGGCTATTATCGGAGCGCGCCCTCGGCGAGCCGGGACTGGCCCGGTAGGCGCGAGGCGACGGAGGCGACCAGTGCCCGTGTTCGTGCACCCACAGGGCCTTTGCGAAAGTCAGAGCGTCGGCGATGCGACACGCGTCTGGGCATTCGCGCACGTGCTTCCAGGCGCACGCATCGGGCGAGACTGCAACATCTGCGACCACGTTTCGTGGAGAACGACGTGGTGCTCGGCGATCGAGTCACTGTCAAGTGCGGGGTGCAGCTTTGGAACGGGCTGCGAGTCGCCGACGACGTGTTTATCGGTCGAACGCTGCTTTTTCACGAACGACGCCTTTCCACGGGTAAGCAGTTTCGTCAACCGCTCGTCGACGATTGCGCAGGGCGCCAACATCGGAGCCAATGCCACGATCCTGCCCGGAATCACGGTCGGCCGCCTCGCTGTGGTAGGAGCCGGTGCCGTCGTCACGCACAGCGTGCCGGCGCGCGGGATTGTCACCGGCAACCCGGCACGGATCGTCGGGTACGTGGACGTGGAAGCTCAGGCGCTGCCCGAACCCAGGGCTCCCGAGCGCCGTAGGCTGCCGGAGTGGAGCCGCGCTCGTTCCACTGGGCGCCTTTATGGACCTGCGCGGCACCATCACGTGGTGGCAGAGGCGAGGCCAGCAGATCCCGTTCGTTCCGCGCCGTGCATTTTTCATCTCTGAGGTGCCGGGCCGCGAAGTTCGCGGCGAGCACGCACCACCGCTGCCAGCAGTTCTTGGTTTGCGTGCCTGGCTCGCTGTCGGTGATCGTAGACGACGGGCGCCAGCACGGGTACACCTCGACAATCCGGCTGTCGAGCGATTTCCTTCCAGAGATGGTTTGGTTGGTCACTATCGCTTCTCTGCCGACACCACGCTTGCCGTTTCGCTTCGGACCCGTACGACGCTGCCGATTACGTTCGCGACTACGAGGTTCCTGCGCCTCGCATCTGCGGATGCGCGGTGAGCGTTGCTTCCCAGGAGACAAGCTCCTGGACGGTGTTCCGGAGCTGGGGGGCGAATAGCCAGATGGATCATGGCCCTGGGGGCCGGGTTGAGGCGCGCTAGCGCCGCCCGCTCGCGGGCGCGACGCTGGTCGGGCTGCCGGGCGGTAGCGGCGGGATGATCGGCGGCGGGACGTTGCCGCCGCCCCGGTGTTGCCGCCCCCGCCGGTGTTGCCGCCGCCGGTGCTGGCGCCGCCGCATTCGCACCTGCGGTCGATGTTCGACGCGGAAGTGATCTCGGCGACGAGCGTCCCGGGACGCAGGATGTCCGCCGCACAGCTCGCGCTGCCGCTGCGCGCGGCGGCCCTCGAGGGAAGCGCCGCGCCTCGTCGGCCTTGCTCGCGCGTCCACCGGGCCGGGAGCGCCGAGCGGGAGGCCGAGCCGCTCGAGCGTCGCCGGGTAGTCGGCCGGCGTGTCCTTCTTCTGCTCGATCTTCAGCCGCTCGACGCTGGTCTCGGGCCCGAGCGTCGCGGAGAAGTAGTGCTTGCCCTTCGGGAAGACGCCGCTCAGCACGTCGCGCCAGCGCGCGGCCTCGTCGACGTGCGGGCAGATCAGGCTGGTGCGGCAGCCGTCGGCGAGCCAGCGCTGTCCGCCGGCGGCCGTCCCGAAGACCGAGAGCGTGTAGAGGCCGCTCTCGGGGATGTCGACCATCAGCACGACGCGCGAGCCCCGCGGTCCGCTGCGGAAGCCGCCCTCGCCGGAGCTGGCGCCCGCACTCGAGCCGTCCTCGAGCTGCAGGTCGCCGCCCGTGGAACTCGAGCGGCGCGGCCGCCGGCGGCAGCTCGGACTCGAGGTCGAGCCCCTGCAGCACCGTCATCCCCACGTCCTCGGTCGAGGCGATCGCGGTCGGCTTCCATCCGCCGCGCGGCTCGATCAGGTGGACGCACTGGCGGCTGGAGCTCGACGTAGTCGAGCGAGCCGCCGTCGGAGCAGCAGCACCGTCGTCTCGTAGGCGCCCGGGTCGAGGTGAAGCGCTCCGGCGTCGATCCAGCCCATCGTGCCGGCCGCGGGCACGCTGAACGAGCGCAGCACGTTCTCGGAGCCGGCGGGCGTGATCTCGGCCTCGGCCGCGGCGGGCGCCGCGAGGTGCAGGCGCAGGCGGTAGTCGCCGCTGCGCGCGACGCCGAAAGCGTAGCTCGCCTCGCCGATGCCGCCGGCGGCGCGGATGCCCTTGTCACCCGCGGCCTCGAACGTCTCCACGCGCTGCCCGCGCACGTACTGCGGGCCGGGCCGGAGCGGCTCTCGCGGCCCGAGAGCGTCGCGAAGACCTGGGCGGCGCTGTCGTTGATGCCGGGGTCGTCGCTCAGCAAGTCCAGGCCGCGCAGCATCATGCGGGCCCATTCCGGGTGGGTGACGATGTCGTTGGGCCGGACGTCACCGTAAAGCGGTAAGAGAGCGACCGCAGCGATTCCGCTCAACAGCAGAAGGCCCCGAAACGCGCGCACGCTGCTCACCCCGCGGTTTGACAACCCCGCGAAACCAAACCTACGCTCCTTCGATGGTTCCGTCAAAGGCGCGGGCCTACGTGCGCTGAGCTCGTGACTTCCGGCGCACTCGCCCCGCGCTGCCTGCGGACCTCCCGCGCCGAGGCCGTGCTCGAAGCGGCCTGCGAGCAGGGTCTCGCGTCGCTCGCTGCTCGCGGCGCTCGACCGCGAGCGGCCGGCGTGGGCCGCCGAGCTCGAGCCACGGCTCGCCAACCAGCGGCGCGCGCTTCTCGTGCGCACGCTCGGGCAGATCGCCCTTGCCGCGAGCAGCATCGAGCGGCTCGGCGCGCGGGATCCGGGCACTGCCGATGAAGGGCGCGGTCGTGGCGGAGTCGGTCTGCGGCGTCGAGTCGGAGCGGCCGATGTCCGACGTCGACGTGCTGGTGCTCGAGCGCTTCCAGGACGCCGTGGCGGCGCTGCGCGATGCGGGCTTCGCCGAGGTGGCGCGCGGCGACCACGCGTGGGCGTTCCGCGACCCCGCGGGCGAGCGGGATCGTGGAGCTCCACCGCAGCGTGGTGTCGGCGCCAGGACCTCTTCCCGCTCGACCGCTGAAGGGCTCTGGCAGCGGCGGCGCGCGGGGCGCAGCCAGCTGCCGGCCTGGCCGTCGGCCGAGGACCTGCTGCTGCAGCTCGCGCTCCACGCGGCGTTCCAGCACGGGCTCGTGCTGTCGCTCGTGCAATGGCTCGACTTCCCGCCTGCTGCTGGAGCGCGAGGCGCTCGACGTCGCGCGCGTGCTGGAGCTCGCGGCGGCGTCGCGCGCGCGCGTCCGCTCGCGGCTGCGCTCCGCGTCGCCGAGGTCGTGGTGGGGGCTCCGGTGCCGAAGGCCCTGCTCGCCGGCGTGCCGCGCGGCATGGCGTCGTTCCTGGACGCGCAGCTCGCGACACCGCTCGCGTTCGTGGCGCCGTCCGAGCCCGACCTCGCGCGCGTGCGGCTCGACCTGCTCGCGGGCCGGCGCGCGAGGCTCGTCTGGCGCACGCTGGTGCAGCCCGAGACGCCGGACGGCGACGAGCGGCTTCGTCTCTCGCCTGCGCTTCGCGTTCTCGCGCGGGTGGCGCCTCGCGCGCGAGGGCGTTGCGGTCGCCCCGCCGCCGAGCGTCCGCGATCTCGGCGAGCCTCCGGCTCCCGCGGCCGCCGGGGTCAGGTGCCGTTCGGCGAGGAGCTGCTGCGCGACTGCCTGGCGTCGTTCCCGCACGTGCGGCTCACGGTCACCGGCTGCTGCATGGAGCCGGCGATCGCCCACGGCGACAAGGTCCAGCTCGTGAGAGCGCCGCGCGCCAGAGGCCGCGCAGTCGGAGACGTGGTGCTGTCGCGGCAGAAGGAAGGCCTGCGGCTCCATCGCCTGGTGTTCGGGCCTCCGATCGCGCTGCCGGGCAGCCGCTGGCGCACCAAGGCCGACCGCGGGCTGCTGCTCGACCCGCCGCTCGACGCGCGCGACGTTGCTGGCCAAGGTCGTGGTGATCGAGGGACGGCCGCGGGCGCGGCCGCGGCGCCGCTGCGGGCGCTCGTCTCGCTCGCCCGCGGCCTCGCCGCGCGCGCGCGCGGCGTCGCGCGGCAGGACGCCGAGGCGCTCTCGTGAGCCGCTCCGCGCAGGGGCCGGCTCGCCGAGGTTTGGGCGCGCTCGGCGCGCATGGTTGGCCGCCGGATCGGCGACGAGTACGTGCTGGTGCCGCTCGCCGGCCGCGGCGCCGACCTCGACTCGATCCTCAACCTGAACAGCGTCGCGGCGTTCGTGTGGGAGCAGCTCGACGGCTCGCGCAGCGGCGGGTGATTGACGCGGTGATCGAGCAGTTCGAGGTCGAGCGCTCGCGCGCCGAGCAGGACTACCTCGAGCTCGTCGAGACGCTGGTCGAAGCTCGACGCGGTCAAGCGCGCCCCGAAGCAGGCCTGACGCGTGGCGGGCCCCGCGCGTCCCACGCTCGCGCGGCTCGCGGGCGCGTCGCGTACCAGCAGCTGCTGCTCGGCGACGCGCGGCGCAACCGCGCCTTCGCCCGCGCGATCGGGCGCGGGTGCGAAGGGCGCGAGCGTCCTCGACCTCGGCTCGGGCAGCGGCGTGTGGGCGGTGCTGGCCGCGCAGTCCGCGCGCGGCGGGTGGTCGCGATCGAGCGCGAGGCCGTGCTGGTGCCGCTGATCGAGGCCTTCGCGCGCGGGCAGGGTGTCGCCGACCGCGTGCGCGTGCGGCGCGCGGAGGCGGGCCGCGTGCGGCTGCGCCGCGAGTTCGACGTCGTGATCGGCGAGCTCGTGGGCAACGAGGGGTTCGAGGAGGGACTGCTGCCGATCTTCGAGCGCGCGCGCGACCGCTTCCTGCGCCGGGGCGGGGCTCTCGTGCCCGAGTGGCTGGCGCTCGTGGCCGCGCCGGCGCGCGTGCCGGTGGCACTCGGGATCGCGCCGCCGATCCTGCCCGGCGCGCGTCGCGTCGCTCACGACGCACGCGCCGCGCCGAGCGTGCACGCTGCCGAGCTGCGAACGCTCGCGCCCGGCCGGGAGCTCTTCCGGATCGACCTGCGCACGGCGCGCGCCCGCGACCGGCTGCCCGTGGCGCGCGGCGCGCTTCCGGAGTGAAGGATGCCTCCGCCGCCTCCGGCATCGCCGTCTGGGTGCGGATGGGCCTCGCGCCGGGCGTCGTCCTCGAAACGCGCTCCGGGACGCACTGGCGGCCCACGCTGCTTACCGATCGAGAGGCTGCCGAAGGGGCCCCGGAGCCCTCGAGGTCGAGATCGACTGGACGCCCGCGCGGCGCCGCTGGACGGTTGGCTTCGCGGGAACGCGCGCCGGCTCGCAGCCGGCCGGTCAGCTACTCGCCGCTCTTCGCCTGGGGCATCGTGCGGGCGGCGCTCGCACGTCGTTGACACGCCGAAGGTACGGAGGCTAAAGGCTCGGCCCACCATGACCCCCACGGCGAGCCGCGCGGCCGTCACGCCGCCGCGCGAGGAGCAGCGCGTGCTCTCGGAGTACCTGACTCAGCACGGCCTGAAGCGCAGCACGCAGCGCGAAGGTGATCCTCGACGCCTTCCTGCGCTCCGGCAGCCACGTCTCGGTCGAGGACCTGCTGCAGCATCGTCAAGCGCAAGGGCCCGGCGGTCGGCCGCACCACGATCTATCGGACGCTGAAGCTGTTCAGGCAAGCGGGGCTCGCGAGCGAGCTGCTCTGTCAGCGCGGAGGCGCGCTTCGAGCTCGACTACTGGAACCGCGACCACCACGACCACCTCGTCTGCAAGTCCACTGCGGCGAGATCATCGAGTTCTCAGAGCCCGGAGATCGAGGACCTGCAGGACCGAGATCGCGAACGGGCTCGGCTTCGTGATCGAGGGCCACCGCCACCACGATCTTCGGCCGCTGCCAGAAGTGCGCGCACAAGGCCCCGCGCGCGGTCCGGGCCGCGCTTAGCGCCGCCGTCCCGCCGGATCGGAGCGCGCCACTTGAAGCTCGAGCGCATCGAGGTGCGCCGGCTGACGCTTCCGCTGCGGACGCCGTTCGAGACTTCGTTCGGCCGACCACCGCGTCAAGGAGTTCCTGCTCGTGAGCGTCTCGGCGCCGACGGCGTCACCGGCTACGGCGAGTGCGTGGCCGACGTCGATCCCCTACTACCTGCCCGAGACCAACGAGCACCGTGCTCCACGTGCTGCGCGACTTCCTGGTGCCGCTCGCGCTCTCGACTCGACGATCGCGCATCCGCGCGACCTGCTGCCCGCGTTCGCGCGCGTGCGGGGCCACGAGATGGCCAAGGCCGCGCTCGAGATGGCGGTCTGCGAGCTCTGGGCGCGCCGCGAGGGCGAGCCGCTCTGGCGCGTGCTCGGCGGCCGCCGGCGGGCATCCAGTCCCGGGGTCTCGATCGGGCTGCAGAGGGACGACGGCGGCGCTCGTCGACGCAGCGTGGCGACGCGAGGTGGCGGCGGGCTACCGGCGCGTCAAGATCAAGATCAAGCCCGGCCGCGACACGCGCAGCTCGTCGAGGCGGTGCGGCGCGCGCTTCCCCGAGCTGCCGCTGATGGTCGACGCGAACAGCGCCTACACGCTCGCCGACGCCGAGCGGCTCGGCCGAGCTCGACGCGCTTCGACCTCATGATGATCGAGCAGCCGCTCGGCTGGGACGACATCGTCGACCACGCGGCGCTCCAGAGCGCGGCTCAGGACGCCGATCTGCCTCGACGAGTCGATCCACGCGCAGGACGACGCGCGCCACGCGCTCGAGCTCGGCGCCTGCCGCATCGTCAACGTCAAGGTCGGCCGCGTCGGCGGCTTCGCCGAGGCGCTGCGCGATCCACGACCTGTGCCGCGGCGCGCGGCGTCCCGGTCTGGTGCGGCGGCATGCTCGAGTCCGGGATCGGCCGGCTCGCGCAACGTGCACCTGCAGACGCTGCCCGGCTTCGTGCTGCCCGGCGACACCTCGGCCAGCGCGCGCTACTTCGAAGAGGACCTGGTCGATCCGCCGGTGGTGGTCACGCCGCGCGGGACGATCGCGGTGCCGAGCGGCCGGGATCGGTCACGACGTCGTGTGGTCGCGGGTCGAGCGCGCGACCGACTCGCGAGGACTGGACGCGCTTGAGCCGCAGCACCGCGCCCACAAGGTAGAGGCTGCCGGCCACCACGACCTGCGTCTTCGGCCGTGGGCGCGCGCCAGGCGACTACGCGAGGGCGACGCCCGGCCGACGCGCGGCTCGTGGCGCGCCCCCGCCGCGAGCGTTCCGGCGCGGCGCGAGCGCCCGCGGCGTCGAGGCGCGCGAGACGCGCGGGGTGGTGAGCACGATGCCGCTCGCGAGCGGAAAGAGCGGGCCGGGCGAGTCCGCGCATGTGTCGGACATCGCCGCCGAACACCAGCACGAAGGCGGCCGCCCGAGAGGTGCGCCGCGAGCGCGCGCGCACCACGCGCAGGTTAGTGGGCGCCGTCGAGCAGGATCTCCGGACGCCCTGGCAGGCGCTGCAGCCGTCGGCGCCTATTCGACTCCCGCGCCACCGCGTCGCGTCACGCGCTCGAGCCGGGCCGCGATCCCCGCGCGGCGGGCTTCCTCGAGCAGTCGGATCGCGACCAGCAGGTTGTCGCGCTGGTGGGCGCCGGGCAGCGGCACGACACCGCGGTAGCGGTGGCCCGGCGTGCGCAGATCGAAAGCCTCGGGCTCGTCGGGGCTCGCGCCGCGCAAGGGAACCAGGCGTGCGCCGCCGCGCCTCCACGACGCGGGCGCCGCGGGCCGCGCCAGGGCGAGGACGGCGCGCCGCGCGTCAGGAGCCAGCGGGCCCACGACCGTCGCGCTCGGCCTGCAGCATGCCGGCTTCTCTCGCGCGATCTTCGCGAGCGTGCGGCCCGAGGTACGACCTCGTGGTCGAGGTCGACGCTGACGATGGCCGAGGCGACGGGCTCCGCGACGTTGGTGGCGTCGAGCCGACCCGCCGAGGCCCACCTCGAGCACGGCCACGTCGACGCGCTCGCGCGCGGAAGTGCGCGAAGGCGGCGGCGGTGAGTACCTCGAAGAAGGTCGGATGGCCGCGCATCACGCGCCGCGCGCACGAGCGCGCGCCGCGGCAGCCCTCACGCTCGTAGCACGGCGCGCGCGAAGCGCGGCATCGGTGATCGCGCCGGCCCGTCGACCGCGATGCGCTCGTTGACCCGCACGAGGTGCGGTGACGTGTAGCGTCCGGTCCTGTAGCCCCGAGGCGCGCAGTGACCGCGTCGCGTAGGCCACGACCGAGCCCTTCCCGTTCGTGCCCGCGACGAGCAGGCGTCGGGAAGGCGCGCTCGGGATGGCCCATCTCGGCCACGAGCGGCCCGCATCGTCTCGAGGCCGAACTTGATGCCGAAACGGACGCGCTGGGCGAGGTAGCGCCGGCGCGATGCTGGCGCGGGACGGCGCATCGCGGCGATGGACCAGCGGATTACAGCGCCGACGGTGCCGGAGATCCTTCGGAGACCCTCACCGCCAGGTCGGGAGGGCCTCGCTCAGGACTAGCTAGGTGTGGAAAAGTGGAAGAAAAGTGTGGAATACTCCTAGGCCTCGCTGTGTTCAAAGGGACTTATCGCCACCGGATCGACGCCGAAGGGGCGCCTGCCGGTGCCCGCGGCCTTCCGCCGCGCCCTCGCCGAGCAGGCGGCCGCGGCGTGGTCGTCACGCTGCTCGACCAGTGCCTGGCCGCCTATCCGCCCGCGGAGTGGGCGCGCCTCGAGGCGCAGCTCGCGTCGCTGCCCGCCTTCAGCAAGCCGGTGAAGGCGCTCACGCGCCTGCTCGCCAGCCGCGCGGCGGACTGCGAGCTCGACGTGCAGGGCCGCATCCTGCTGCCGCCCGCGCTGCGCGCGGCCGCGGGGCTCGGCGCGAGGCGGTCGTGGTCGGCGTCCTGAACCGCTTCGAGGTCTGGGCGCCCGAGCGCTGGGACGGCGTTCCTCGCAGGAGTCCGAGCGGCTGCTCGACGACGTCATCCTGGACGTCCAGTGGCCCCCGCCCGTCGCCTCGGCCCCGGCCCGGCCCTCCGGCCGACCCGCCGTCCACAGGCGAAACCCAGCCGCTAGTTCATTTTCCGCTTGACACCCCCGGGGCCGCGCTCTAGACTCCTGGTGGAATTTTGTGGAGAAAAGTGGGTCACGGTCTCCGTCGCCGCGACGCGTGGCCGACGGGGTCGCCCTCGCGCGACGGCGCGAGCGAGCTCGAGCGATGCTTCGCGGCAACCATCCGGCGCGCATCGACGACAAGGGGCGGCTCAAGATCCCGAACGGCTTCCGCTCGCTCGTCGAGTCGCAGTACGGCGCCGAGCTGTTCGTCACCAGCGTCACCGGCGAGTACGTGCGCGTCTATCCGATGGCGGTGTGGCTCGAGATCGAGCGCCGGCTCGCGGACGTCCCGTCCGACGAATCCCTCGAAGCTGCGCTTCCTCGACCGCGTGAACTTCTTCGGCCAGGCGGCGACGCATGGACAAGCAGGGCCGCGTGCGTGCTGCCCGCAGCTGCTGCGCGAGACCGCGGCCATGGCGGGCGAGGTGAGCGTGCTCGGCCTGCAGAACCACCTCGCGGTGTGGAACCAGAAGCGGCTGCAGGAGCGGCTGTTCAAGAAGGAGCCCTTCACCGACGAGGACGGCACGCGCTGCTCTCGGAGTTCGGGATCTGATGTGGGCGCGGCACGAGCCGGTCCTGCTCGCGGAGACGCTGGAGCTGCTCGCGGTGAGGCCGGGCGGCCTCTACGTCGACGGCACCGCTGGGCCTGGGCGGCCACGCCGCGGCGGTCCTGCGCGCGAGCGCGCCCGACGGCCGCCTGCTCGGCGTCGACCGCGACGCGAGACGCGCTCGAGCGCGCGGCGCGCAGCGCTCGCGCGCCTTCGGCGACGCGCGTGCGCTTCGCGCACGCCGACTACCGCGAGATCCCCGAGCTGCTCGCGGGCGAGCGCGCCGGACGGGATCCTGCTCGACCTCGGCGTCAGCTCGCTGCAGCTCGACGACGCCGAGCGCGGCTTCAGCTTCCAGCGCCGACGGCCCGCTCGACATGCGCATGGACCGCAGCCGGCGGCGAGACCGCGGCCGACGTCGTGAACCGCACTGCGCGAGACGCGAGCTGGCCGACCTGATCTACCGCTACGGCGAGGAGCGCGCCTCGCGCCGCATCGCGCGCGCGCATCGTGCGCGCGCGCGGCGCAGGCGCCGATCCGCACCACGACCGGAGCTGGCCGAGATCGTGCGCCGCGCCGCGCGGACGCGCGCGCCGGCCCGGCCTCGACCCCGCCACGCGCACCTTCCAGGCCCTGCGCATCCACGTGAACCGCGAGCTCGAGGGCCTGGGCGACGCGCTCGCAGCGCTCGCGCGAGTGCCTGCGCCCGGCGGGCGCCTGGCCGTGATCGCCTTCCACAGCCTCGAGGACCGCGAGGTCAAGCAGACGTTCCGCGCGCTCGCCAGCGCGCGGCTTCCGCCTGCTCACCACGAAGCCGCTGCGGCCCGGCGACGACGAGGTGCGGCGCAACCCGCGGTCGCGCAGCGCGCGGCCTGCGCGCGATCGCGCGAGGAGGCCGCGTGAGGGACGAGGCGCTGGAGCGTCGACGCTCGTGCTCGGCAAGCCGATCGACAACTCGCAGGTCGTGCGCGAGGTCGACCCGCGCTCGAGCCGCGACCTCTGGCTGCTGCTCCTGCTGGTGGCGGCTGCTGGTGGGCGGCCTCGTGCTCTACGCCTGGCCGCACCTGCAGATGCGCAGACGCGCCGGCGCGCGCGGAGCAGCTCGCCGCGAGACGCGAGCGCCTGCATCGAGGAGAACCGCAAGCTGCGCCTGGAGAAGGCCGCGCCTCGAGAACCTGCGCCGCGTGGAGGCGATCGCCGACGCGCGACCTCGGGCCTCGTCACGCCGCCGCCCGAGCAGCTCGTGGTGGTGGAGGTCGAGCAGCCGCCGCCGGCGCGCGCCGGCGCGCGGCTGGCCAGCGCGGCGACGTGCCCGGCGGCGAGCGGACCTGAGCGAGCGGCGCCGCTCCGCTGGCTGCCGCCCGCGGGCCCCGGGCCGCACCGCGCGCGAGCGCCGCATGCGCGCTGCGCCTGATGCTGGTCGCGCTCTCGATCTGCCTCTGGGCGCTCGTGATCATCGATGCGCCTGGTCCAGCTGCAGGTGCTGGGCCGCGCGTCCTTCGAGCGCCAGGCCGCGCGCCAGAGCGAGCGCACGATCAACCTCGACCCGCGCCGCGGCGCCGATCCTCGACCGCAACGGCCAGCCGCTCGCGGTGTCGCGTGGACGCCGAGAGCATCTACGCGGTGCCCCAGGACATCGACGACGCCGCGGCACCGCGGCCGCCGCTCGCGCGCGCGCTCGGCCTCGACGCCGCCGGCCGCAAGGAGCTGCTGGCCCAGCTGCAGAAGACGCCGCGCCTTCGTCTGGGTGCGGCGCAAGGTCGACCCCGGCGACCGCGCGCGCGGTGCGCGACCTGCAGCTCGACGGCATCGGCTTCCTCACCGAGAACCGCCGCTACTACCCGCAAGCGCGAGCTGGCCGCGCAGGTGCTCGGCTACGTCGGCCTCGACAACACCGGGCATGAGCGGCATCGAGTACGCGTTCGAGGACGCAGATCCGCGGGCGCGCGGCCAAGGTCGCGGTGCACACCGACGCGCGGCGCCGGCCGGTGGGCCACACCGAGAAGCCCTCCACCGACGGCGCACACGGTGGTGCTCACGCTCGACGAGGCCATCCAGCACGTCGGCGGAGCAGCGAGCTCGAGCGCGCGGTCGCCGAGACGGCAGTCGGTCGCCGGCGGCGTCGTGGTGATGGACCCGCGCACGGGCGAGGTGCTGGCCATGGCCAACCGGCCGACCTTCAACCCCAACCGCTTCGGCGCCTACCCGAGCGCGCGCTGGCGCAACCGCGCGGTGGCCGACGCCTACGAGCCGGGCAGCATCTTCAAGATCGTCACCGCCGCCGCGCGGCCTGCAGGAGAAGGTCGTCGACCCCGACGAGGTGATCGACTGCGGCCACGGCTCGATCGAGATCGCGGGCACGCGCATCAACGACCACGCGGTCTTCGACCAGCTCACCTTCCGCGACGTGATCGCGCAGTCGAGCGACATCGGCGTGATCCGCGTGGCCCAGCGCCTGGGCCGCGAGAACTTCAACCGCTACATGCGGCGACTTCGGCTTCGGCGCCGCCACCGGCGTCGAGCTGCCCGGCGAGTCGAGCGGCCTGCCTGCGCCCGACCGCGCGCTGGAGCGCGCCTCGCTCGCCTCGCTGTCCTTCGGCCAGGAGATCGGCGTCACCGCGCTGCAGATGACCGCGGCGGTGGCGGCGGTGGCCAACGGCGGCTACCTGATGAAGCCGCTGATCGTGCGCGCAGGTCGAGGACGCGCGCGGGCCGCGTGCGTGAAGGCGATGAAGCCGGTGCGGTGCGGCGCGTGCTCGAGCCGCGACACGGTGGACATCGCTCACCGACCTGCTGAAGGGCGTCGTCACGAGCGGCACCGGCACGCGCGCGGCGATGCCCGGCTACGCGGTGGCGGGCAAGACCGGCACCGCGCAGAAGATCGACGCCAGCGGCCGCTACTCGATGATCGACCACGTGGCCTCGTTCGTGGGCTTCGTGCCCGCCTCGCGCCCGGCGCTCGTGATCCTCGTCTCGCTCGACACGCCGCGCGGGACCGCGCAACGAGGGCGGCGACGTGGCGGCGCCCGTCTTCGCGCGCATCGCCGAGCACGCCGCTGCGCCACCTCGCGGTGCCGCCCGACGATCCCGACCGCGTGCTGCGCGCGGTCGGCGCTATCGCGCCCGACGCGCTGACGCCCGCGGCCTATCCGGCCCGGAGCCGCCGCCGCGCCGCGGCTCGCGCGCGGCCCGGACGAGCCCGGCGCTGATGCCCGACCTGCGCGGCCGCTCGGCGCGCGAGGCGGCGATCGCCGCCGCGCGCCGCGGCCTGATCGTGGAGCTGCAGGGCTCGGGCCGCGTGGTCGCGCAGACGCCCGAGCCCGGGCACGGAGATCGAAGCCGGGCATGACGTGCGTGCTGACGCTGGGCCGCGACGCCGCGGCCGGACGCGAGCGCCGTGACGCTCGGCGAGCTGGTGCGCGCGGCTGCCGGGAGCCGCGCCTCGCCGGCGACCCGGCGCTCGGCGATCGCCGTCGGTGACCGCACGACTCGCGCACGCGCGGGCCCGGGCGCGCTCTTCGTGGCCATCCGCGGGCTCGGCGACCGACGGCAACCAGTTCGTGGACGCGGCGCGCAAGAAGGGCGCGGTCGGCGGTCGTCTCCGAGGCAGCCGCCGCGCCGGGCGGCGCCCTGGGTGCAGGTGCCGGACGCGCGCGAGGCGCTGGCCGCTGCTCTCGGCCGCCGTCCTCGGCGATCCCGCGCGCGTCGCTCGACGCTCGTCGGCGTGACGGGCACCAACGGCAAGACCACCACCACCTACCTGATCGACGCGGCGCTGCGCGCGGCCGGGCACACGGTCGGCCTGCTCGGCACGGTGCAGTACCGCATCGGCGACCGCGCTGGCCGAGGCCGCGCGCACGACGCCCGAGTCCTCCGACCTGCAGGCGCTGTTCCGCGAGATGGTGGACGCCGGCTGCCGCCACGCGGTGCTCGAGGTCTCGTCGCACTCGCTGGCGCTGAAGCGCGTCCACGGCTGCGCGTTCCAGGTCGCGGTCTTCACGAACCTGACCCGCGACCACCTCGACTTCCACGGCGACATGGACGCGCTACTTCGCGGCCAAGCGGCTGCTGTTCGACACGCTGCTGCGCGAGGACGGACACGCCGATCGTCAACGCCGACGACGACCGCGCGGCCGAGCTGGCCGCGCGTCGCGCGCGGCACGCGTCTGGACCTACGGCATCGACGAGCCCGGCGCGACCTCGCGGCCGCGGACGATCGCGCTCTCGCTCGACGGCACGCGCTTCCGCGTGCCGCACGCCGGCGGGCGACCTCGAGGTGCGAGACGCCGCTCGTCGGCCGCTTCAACGTGCAGAACCTGCTGGCCGCCCTCGGCGCCGGCGCTCGCGCTCGGCGTCGACCCGCGACGCGCCGCTGCGCGGCCTCGCCACGCTGACGGGCGTGCCCGGCCGGCTCGAGCGCGTGGACGGCGGGCCAGGACTTCACGGTGATCGTCGACTACGCCCACACCGACGACGCGCTCAAGAACCTGCTGGAGACGGTGCGCGAGCTGAGGCCGCGGCGGCGTCATCACCGTGTTCGGCTGCGGCGGCGACCGCGACCGCACCAAGCGGCCGCTGATGGGCGCCGTGGCCTCGCGCCTCTCGCGACGTGGTGGTCGTCACCTCCGACAACCCGCGCAGCGAGCCGCCCGAGGCGATCCTCGACGAGATCCAGCGCGGGATGAACGGCGGCCGCGGCGCCGAGCGCCACGTGATCGTGGACCGCCGCGACGCCATCGCGCGCGCGCTCGGAGATGGCGCGGCCCGGGCGACGCGGTGGTGATCGCCGGCAAGGGCCACGAGACCTACCAGGTGCTGCGCGACCGCACGGTCCCCTTCGACGACCGCCAGGTGGCGCGCGACGCTGCTCGCGCCGCCTCGCCGGCGCGGCGGAAGGCGTGAGGGCGCCGTGACGGCGCGCGGTAGCGCTCAGCTCGACGACGTGGTCGACGCGACCGGCGGCGGCGCGCGTCACGGCCGCCGGCGGCCGCGCCGCTCCTGCGCCGGCGTCTCGATCGACTCGCGCACGCTCGCGCCGGGCGAGCTCTTCGTGGCCATCGCGGGGCCGCGCTTCGACGGCCACGACTTCCTGGCGCAGGCGCCGCGCGCGGGCGCGCCGCGGCGCCGTCGTCCATCGCGACGTGGCCGGCGCCCGCCGGGCCTGCCGCTCGTGCGCGTCGCCGACACCACGCGCGCGCTCGGCCGACCTCGCCCGCCACGTGCGCGCAGGCCGCGGACGTCCCGGTCGTGGCCATCACCGGCTCGGCGGGCAAGACCACGACCAAGGAGATGACGGCGGCGCTGCTCGCGCACGCGCGGCCCGGTGCTCAAGACCGAGGGCAACCTCAACAACCAGTACGGCCTGCCCCTGACGCCTGCTGCGCCTGCGCGCCCGAGCACACGGCCGCGGTGCTCGAGCTGGGCATGTCGGCGGCGGGCGAGCTGCGCGCGCTCACCGCGCATCGCGCGGCCCGACGTGGCCGTCATCACGCATGGTGGCGCCGGTCCACCTCGAGTTCTTCGACTCGCGTCGACGCCATCGCGGCGGCCAAGGCGGAGATCCTGGAGGGCCTGCGGCCCGGACGGCGTCGCGGTCCTGAACGGCGACGACCCGCGCGTGCGGCGGATCGGCGAGGCGCGCGCGCGGGCGCGGCGCGTGTCTGGTTCGGCCGCGACCGCGCGCTACGACGTCTCGGCCGAGAACTGGCGCGGGCACCGTCGCACGGCATGCGCTTCGACCTGCGCGTGGGCGGCACGCAGCGTCGACGTGGCGCTGCCCCTGCCCGGTCCGCACTTCCTCACGAACTTCCTGGCCGCCGCCGCGGTCGCGCACCACCTCGGCATCGCCGCCGAGGCGATCGCGGAGGCGGCGCCGCGCTGCTGCCGGCGCGCCACCGCGGCCAGGCTGCTGCCGGCTCGGCGAGGGCGTCACGCTGCTCGACGACTGCTACAACTCGAACCCGGCCGCGGTGGAGGCCGCGGTGACGGCGCTCGGCATGGCCGCGCCGGGCGCGGCGCGTGGCGTTCCTGGGCGACATGCTCGAGCTGGGCACCGACGGGCCCGGAGCTGCACCGCGAGACGGGCGCGCGGCTGGCCGGCGCGCGTGGACGTGCTGGTCGGCGGTCGGGCCCGCTCGGCCGCGAGCTCGTCGAGGGCGCGCGCGCGCCGGCGTCACGGCGAACGGCGCTCGTGCGCTTCGCCGACGCCGCGCGGCGCGCGGCCGCGGTCGCCGAGCCTCGTGCGAGCCGGGCGACGCCGTGCTCGTGAAGGGCTCGCGCGGCGTGCGCATGGAGACGGTCGTGGAGGCGCTCGTGCGCGCGCTTCGGCGCGTGGAGGAGTGAGCGCGATGCTCTACCACCTCCTCTACGCTCCTGCGCCACGAGGTCTCAGGTGCTCAACGTCGTCCGCTACATCACGTTCCGCACCGCGGTGGCCAGCCTCACCGCGCTCTTCCTGGTGCTCGTGCTCGGGCCCTGGATGATCGAGCGGCTGCGGCGGCTGCAGATCGGCCAGTACATCCGCGAGGAGGGGCCGCAGGCGCACCAGGCCAAGGCGGGCACGCCGACCATGGGCGGCGTGCTGATCCTGGCCGGCATCCTGGTGCCCACGCTGCTGTGGGCCGACCTCACCAACCGCAACATCTGGATCCTGGTGCTCTCGACGCTGGCCTTCGGCGCGATCGGCTTCGCCGACGACTACCTGAAGGTGGTGAAGAAGCAGAACCTCGGCCTGCGCGGCGCGGCGCAAGCTGCTCGGCCAGCTCGCTGGTCGGCGCTCGCCGTCGGGCGGCGCGTCTACGCTGCTCGCGCAGGCCGAGCCCAGCGCAGTACTCGACGCGCGTCATCGTTCCCGTTCTTCAAGACGCTGCATGCCGGACCTCGGGCTCTTCTACATCGCTCTTCGCGGTGGCGTGCTCGTGGCCATCGTCGAACGCCGTGAACCTGACCGACGGCCTCGACGGCCTCGCCATCGGCACCACGCTGATCGCCGCCGCCGCCTTCACCGTGCCTCGCCTACGTCACGCGGCCACCGCGTCTTCTCGAGCTACCTCGACCTGCTGTTACCTGCCCGGGCGCCGGCGAGGTGACGGTCTTCTGCGGGGCGATGGTGGGCGCGTCCATGGGCTTCCTGTGGTGGAACTGCTACCCGGCCCAGATCTTCATGGGCGACGTGGGCAGCCTGGCGCTGGGCGGCGCGCTGGGCACGGTGGCCATCCTGATCAAGCAGGAGCTGCTGCTCGTTCTCGGTCGGCGGGCTGTTCGTGATCGAGGCGCTCTCGGTGATCCTGCAGGTGGCGCTCCTTCAAGCTGACGCGGCAAGCGCATCTTCCGCATGGCGCCGCTGCACCACCACTTCGAGCTCGATCGGCTGGAAGGAGCCGCAGATCATCATCCGCTTCTGGATCGTGGCGTTCATCTTCGCGCTGTTCACGCTCACGACGCTGAAGCTGCGATGAGCGGAGCAGTGATGAAGCGCCATGGAGCTGGCAGGGCAAGCGCGTCGTGGTCGTGGGCTGGCGCGGTCGGGCGTCGCGGCGGCGGCGTTCCTCGCGCGGCGCGGGGCGCGCGGTCGTGGCCGCCGACCGCAAGCCGGCGGGCGAGCTCGCGGCGGAGGCGCTGAGGCTGCGGAGCAGGGCGTGCGGCTCGAGCTCGGCGCGCACCGCCGCGGCGACCTTCACCGGCGCGACCTCGTGGTCGTGTCTCCCGGGCGTGCCCTGGGACCTGCCGGAGCTGCAGGCGGCGCGCGCGCGCGCGGCGTGCCGGTGATGGCGGAGCTGGAGCTGGGCTTCCAGCACCTGCGCGGCACGGTGGCGGCGGTGACCGGCACCAAGGGCAAGTCCACGACGACCGCGGCGCTCGGGCGCGATGCTGCGCGAGGCGGGCGCGCGACGTGCGCGTGGGCGGCAACATCGGCCAGGCCGCTCACCGGGCCTCGTCGAGGGCTCGACCGACGACGACCGTCTTCGTGCTCGAGGTCTCGAGCTTCCAGCTCGAGGGCACCGACGACCTTCCGCCCGCAGCGTGGCGGTCTTCCTGAACCTCTCCGCCGACCACCTCGACCGCCACCCGAGCTTCGAGGACTACGCGCAGGCCAAGGCGCGCATCTTCGCGCAACCAGACCGCGGAGGACTGGGCGGTCGTCAACGCGGACGACCCGGCGGTGCTGGCGCTGGCGCGCGCAGCGGGCGCGCGCGCCGCTGCCGTTCCGCGTCGCGCGGCGGCGCCGCTCGCGCGAGCGGCGACGGGGCGTTCTTCGACGGACGGCGACGCGCGCCTGCGCCGCGACGGGCGCGACGAGACGCTCTTCCGCGCTCGCCGACGTCGCAGCTGCCCGGGCGCGCACCTGCGCGGCGGACCTGCTGGCCGCGGCGGCCGCCGCCGCGCCTGCTGGGCGCGCCCGCCGGAGGCGATCGCCCGCGCCGTGCGCGGCTTCGCGCGGCGTCGAGCACGTGCTCGAGCGCGTGGCCGAGATCGACGGCGTCGCGTTCTTCAACGACTCGAAGGCCACCAACGTCGACGCCGGCGCGCAAGAGCCTCGAGGCGTTCGACCGGCCGGTCGTCGCTGATCCTGGGCGGCCGCTACAAGGGCGGCGACTTCGGCGACCTGCGCGCCGTCGCTGCGCGCGCACGGCAAGGCGGTGCTCGCGATCGGCGAGGCGCGCGACCGCGATCGCGGCGCGCTCTGGCCGCGGTCGTGCCGCGTCGTGCCGTGCGACGTCGCTGCGTGAGGCGGTCGAGCGCGCCTGGCGCTGGCCGCGCCCGGCGACACCGTGCTGCTCGCCCCGGCCTGCTCGTCCTTCGACATGTTCGCGGACTACGCGGAGCGCGGCCGCGCGTTCAAGGCCGAAGTGCGCGCGGCTGCGGGCGCGAGGCGCGGCCGTGGCTAAGAAGCTCTCCTCCGACACGCACGCTGCTTCGCCGTGACCGTGGCCCTCCTGGGCCTCGGGCCTGGTGATGGTGTGGAGCGCGTCCTCGGCGCTCGCCCAGGAGCGCCACGGCAACGCCTACTACTTCCTGATCCGGCAGGTCGTGTGGGCGCGCGTCGGCCTCGTCGGCATGGTGGCGGCGATGCGGCATCGACTACCGCAAGCTGCGCCAGCCGGCCGTCGTCTACCCGGCGCGTGGTCGTCACCACGCTGCTCCTGATCGCTGGTGCTCTTCCTGCGCCCGGTGAACGACACCCACCGCTGGATCCGCCTGGGCGCGCTCTCGTTCCAGCCGGCGGAGCTGGCCAAGCTCGCGGTCGATCCTGTTCCTCGCCTACCACCTCGAGCGCCGCGGCGACCGCGTCAACGAGTTCCTGCCCTCGCTCTTCCCGGCGCTGCTGCTGCTCGGCTGGTTCGCCTTCCTCATCTTCATCCAGCCCGACCTCGGCACGCGCCGCCACCATCGGTCGCTGATCGGCGGCGTGATGCTGTTCCTGGCCGGCGTGCGGCTGCGCTACTTCGCGGCCCTCGCCGTGCCCGGCGCGTGCCCGTCCTCTACCAGGCCGTCATGGCGGCCGCCTACCGGCGCGACCGCATCGAGGCGTTCCTGAACCCGTGGTCCGACGCGCGCGGCGCCGGCTACCAGATCATCCAGAGCCTGATCGCGGTGGGCACCGGCGGCGTCAGCGGGCGTCGGCCTCGATGGAGGGCCGGCAGAAGCTCTTCTACCTGCCCTACCCGTACAGCGACTTCATCTTCGCGGTGATCGGCGAGGAGCTGGGCCTGCTCGGCGCGCTGGCGGTGGTGCTCGGCGTTCGTGCTGCTCCTCTGGCGCGGCCTGCGCGCGGCCTGGAAGGCGCCCGACGCGTTCGGCACGTTCCTGGCCGCGGGCCTGACGCTCGCCGATCGTGCTGCAGGCGCTCATCAACATGAGCGTGGTCCTGGGCCTGCTGCCCGACCAAGGGCATCCCGCTGCCGTTCATCAGCGCGGGCGGCTCGTCGCTCGTCTTCACGCTCGTCGGCGTGGGCCTGGTCCTGAACGTCTCCCAGCATGCGGACTGACATGGCGCGGACGATCCTCATCGCGGCGGGCGGCACCGGCGGCCACCTCTTCCCGGGCATCGCGGTGGCGGACGAGCTGCGTGCGGCGCGACGCCGCGACGCGCGTCGTCTTCGTCGGCACGCCGCGCGGCCTCGGAGTCGCGGCTCGTGCCGCAGGCCGGCTACGCGCTCGAGCTGCTGCCGATCCTGCCGCTCAACGGCGTCGGCGCTCGCGCGGCTGCTCAAGGGCCTGCTCGCCCTGCCGTGGGCGCTCGTGCGCGCCGCGCCGCTCGTCCGCCGCGCTGCGGCCGGCGGCCGTCCTCGGCGTCGGCGGCTACGCGGGCGGCCCGATCGTCCTGGTGGCCGCGCTCCTCGGGGTGCGCACGGTGATCCTCGAGCCCAACGCGCAGCCCGGCTTCACGAACCGCGTGCTGCGGCCGTTCGTCGCGCCGCGCCGCCTGCGCGTACGAGGAGGCGCGCCGCGCGTTCGGCGCGCAAGGGCGTCGTCACGGGCAACCCGGTGCGCGGCGGCTTCGCGTCGCTGCCGCGCGAAGGCGCATCGGCCGCCCCTCACGCTGCTCGCCTTCGGCGGCAGCCAGGGCTCGCGCGTCCTGAACCGGCGCGCTCGTCGCGGCGCTGCCGCACCTGCCGGGCCCGACGCGCTGCGCATCGTCCACCAGACGGGCGCGGCGATGCGCGACGAGGTCGCGGCGCGCCTACGCGGCGGCCGGCCGCGAGGCCGAGGTGCGTCGCGTTCCTCGACGACATGGAGGCGCGCTTCGCCGAGGCCGACCTCGTCGCTCTGCGCGCAGCGGCGCCACGACCTGCGCCGAGCTGACGGCGGCGGGCAAGGCCGCGCGTGCTCGTGCCCGTTCGCGCGCGCGGCCGACGACCACCAGCGCGAGCAACGCGCGCGCGCTGGCAGGCGGCGGGCGCGGCGCGCATGGTCGAGGAGAAGGACCTCACGGGCGAGTCGCTGGCCGCGCGCGATCGGCGACGCTCGTCGAGCACGCCGGCGCGCTCGACGGCGATGGAAGCAGGCGGCGCGGCGCCTCGGCGCGTCCGGACGCGCGCCGCGCGCGTCGCCGACCTGCTGGAAGCGCGGAGGCGCGCGTGCTTACGGCAAGATCCAGCACATCCACTTCGTCGGCATCGGCGGCTCCGGCATGAGCGGCATCGCCGAGGTGCTGCTGAACCTCGGCTACGCGGTCTCCGGCTCCGACCTGCAAGCGCTCGCCGTCGACCGACCGCCTGGCGGCGCTCGGGCGCGCGCGTCTTCGAGGGCCACGCCGCCGCGCACGTCGACGGGCGCCGCACGTCGTGGTGACCTCGACCGCGGTCCGCGCCGACAACCCCGAGGTCGTCGAGGCGCGCGCGCCGCGGCATCCCGGTGATCCCGCGCGCCGAGATGCTCGCCGAGCTGATGCGCCTGAAGTACGGCGTCGCGGTGGCCGGCAGCCACGGCAAGACCACCACCACCTCGATGGTCGGCGCTCGTCCTCGACAGCGGCGGGCTCGACCCGACGGTCGTCGTCGGCGGCCGGCTCGACGTGCTCGGCTCGGGCGCGCGCCTCGGCAAGGGCGACTTCATGGTCGCCGAGGCCGACGAGTCCGACCGCTCGTTCCTGAAGCTCGCGCCGACGCGTGGCCGTCGTCACCAACATCGACCGCGAGCACCTCGACACCTACCGCGACCTCGCGGACGTGCAGGAGGCGTTCGTCGGCTTCGTCGAACAAGGTGCCGTTCTACGGCGCGCGCCGTGCTGTGCCTCGACGACGCGCCGCGTGCAGGACATCCTGCCGCGCGTCGAGCGCCGCGTCGTGACCTACGGCCTCTCGCCGCAGGCCGAGCGTCTCGCGCGCGCGACGTGCAGCTGCGGCCGACGGGCTCGACGCTACACGGCGCGTCGCAGCGGCGGCGACCGCTCGGGCGCGATCGACGCTGGCCGTGCCCGGCGCCCACAACGTCGCTCAACTCGCTGGCCGCGGTCGCGGTGGGCCTCGACCTCGGCGTCGCCGTTCGACGCGATCCGCGCAGGGCCTCGCCGTCCTTCACCGGCGTCGACCGGCGCTTCCAGATGCGCGGCGAGGCGGGCGGCGTCGCTGGTGATCGACGACTACGGCCACCACCCGACCGAGATCCGGGCCACGCTCGAGACGCTGCGCGACGCGCGCCGGCGGCCGGCGCACGGTGGTGCTCTTCCAGCCGCACCGCTACACGCGCACGCAGGCGCTCTGGGACGAGTTCTGCCGCGCCTTCCACCAGGCCGACGTCGCTGCTGCGTGGCCGACGTCTACGCCGCGGGCGAGGAGCCGATCCCGGGCGTCGGCTCGGAGGCGCTGGCGCGGCGCGATCGCCGAGCGCGGCCACCGCCAGGTCGTCTACGCGGGCGACCTGAAGCGCGGCCAGCGAGCGGCTGGCCGACGGAGGTCCGCGAGGGCGACGTCGTGCTGACGCTCGGCGCGGGCAGCGTGTGGACCGCGCGGCGAGGAGCTGCTGCACCGGAGGCGAGGGCTGACCGAGCGCCGCGCGCCGACCGCGACCGGCGCCAGAGGCGCCTCGCGGCTCGTGCCCGTGGAGCTCCCGCGCCGACGGACGAAGCCGCCGTTCCTCCGGCCGCAGCCGCCGCACGCGCGTGCGGCGGCGCGCCGCGGCTGCTGGGCGCGCGCGATCGTGCGCGCTGCGAGGTCGCGGCGGTGGCGCTCGTCGTGCGTCGTCGCGCGGCTGGGCCGGCGTACGCGCGGGTGATGGCCAGCGAGCGCCTGCGGGTCGGCCAGCGTGGAGGTGCGCGGCAGCCACTTCCTCTCCGAAGGCGAGGTGCGCGAGCTGCTCGGACCCGCGGTGGGCGAGAACATCCTCGGCCTCGACATCGACGCCCTGAAGGCCCGCCTGCGCGCGTCGCCCTGGGTGGCCGACGCCACGGTGCGCGCACGCTGCCCGACACGCTGCGCGGTCGAGATCCACGAGCGCGCGCCGCTGGCGCTGGCCGAGCTGGACCGCCTCTACCTGATGGACGGCGACGGCGCGCTGATCGACCTCTACGGCCCGCGCACCGCCGGCTTCGACCTGCCCATCGTGCGCGGCCTCGCCGGGCGTCGACGGCGAGGCGCGCGCCGCGATCGCGCGCAGCGCGCGGGGCGCTGCTGCGCGGACCTCGGCGAGCTGGCCGCGGAGGTCTCGGAGGTGCAGGTCGAGGCCGTCGGGCGACCTGCGCGTCGTGCTGCGCGGCGCGGGCGAGGTGCTGCGCATGGGCGCGCCGCCCTATCGCAAGCGGTTCCTGACGTTCCTCGGCCTGCGCAAGGAGCTCGCGCGCGCGCTGCCCGGACGCCGAGTACTTCGACCTGCGCTTCCGCGACCGCATCTTCGCGAAACAGCCGAGCGCCGGCCCGAGCCGTGCCGCCGCACCAGGCGGCGCGCCGCGAGCGACCGCCTGACGCCGTGCGCCCGGCCGAGCGACGCGGCGATCGCACCGCGCCGGACCGGCGTCGAGCCGGCAGTCGCCGCGACCCAGTGGCAAGACAGGGAGGTAGACCCTGGCCAAGAAGAAAGACCGCTACATCGTCGGCCTCGACATCGGGCACCCACAAGATCTGCGCCGATCGTCGCCGAGATCACCGACGAGGGCCGCCTCGACGTCATCGGCATCGGCCAGACCGAGTCGAAGGGCCTGCGCAAGGGCGTCGTCATCAACCTCGAGGCCACCGTCGACTCCATCAAGCGCGTGGTCGAGGAGGCCGAGCTGATGGCCGGGGTCGAGATCGGCTCCGCCTACGTCGGCATCGCCGGCACCCACATCCGCGGCTTCAACTCGCGCGGCGTGATCGCGGTCTCCAGCAAGAACCGCGTCGATCGAGCGCGAGGACGTCGCGCCGCGCGCATCGAGGCGGCCAAGGCGGTCTCGATCCCCATGGACCGCGAGATCCTGCACGTGCTGCCCCAGGAGTTCGTGGTCGACGACCAGGACGGCATCGGCGATCCCACCGGCATGACGGGCACGCGGCTCGAGGTGAACGTCCACGTCATCACCTGCTCGTCCGACCGCGGCGCAGAACACCGTCACCTGCGTGAACCGCGCCGGGCTCGAGGTGATCGGACACCGTGCTCACGCAGCTCGCGGCGGCCGAGGCCTGCCTGACGCCCGACGAGAAGGAGCTGGGCGTGGCCGCTGGTGGACATCGGCGGCGGCACCACCGACCTCGCCATCTTCGAGAAGGGCTCGCTCTGGCACACCGCGGTGCTGCAGGTGGGCGGCGAGCACTTCACGAACGACGTGGCGGTGGCGCTGCGCACGCCGGTCAACGAGGCCGAGAAGATCAAGAAGAAGCACGGCTGCGCGCTGACCTCGATGGTCCCGAGGAGGACTCGATCGAGGTGCCCGAGCGTGGGCGGGCGCAAGCCCCGCATCATGGCCCGCGCAGGTGCTGGGCGACGTGCTGCAGGCGCGCGCGGAAGAGATCTGCCAGATGGTGCTGCACCGAGATCCGCCGCGCGGGCTTCGACCGCAGCCTCAACAGCGGCGTCGTGCTGACCGGCGGCGGCGGCATCCTCGAGGGCATGCCCGAGATCGCGGAGCAGATCTTCGACATGCCGGTGCGGCGCGGCACGCCGTCCGGGATCGGCGGGCTGGTGGACGTGGTGGCGAGCCCGGTCTACTCGACCGCGGTCGGGCTGGTGCTGTGCGGCTATCGCAACCGCGCGGGCCGCGGCGCTCGGCGACGTGCCGCCACGGCGGCGACGGGGACCTTCGGCAAGGTCACCGGGCGTCTCATGGGCTGGCTGTCGGACTTCTTCTGAGGGAGGCGACGCATGGACACGAAGCGCGAAGGCGTCGCGTTTCCGCCCGTCCCGTGACCGACGCCAGCGCAGCGGCGGCCGCAAGCGCGCGGTCCCTGTCGACGATGGCGACACCGCGCTGCGAGATGTGCGGCGCCGCCGTGATCGCGTCGCCATTGCAAGCGGATCTGCCTGCGCTGCGGTTTCATGACCGGCTGTTCGGAGGGGATTTAAGGAGCTCATGACCAACAGAGAACGACGGGCCGGGCCGCATCACGTTCGCCGACGAAGAGACGCCGCGGCGCCCGCATCAAGGTGGTGGGCGTGGGCGGCGGCGGCGGCAACGCCGTCAGCCGCATGATCGCCTCCGGCCTGCAGGGCGTCGAGTTCATCGCCGTCAACACCGACCTGCAGGCGCTGCGCGCGCAACCGCGCGCCGGTCAAGATCCAGATCGGCGGCAAGCTCACCAAGGGCCTGGGCGCGGGCGCCAACCCCGACGTCGGCCGGCAGGCCGCGGTCGAGGACACCGAGAAGATCTGCGACGCCCTCGAGGGCTCGGACATGGTCTTCATCACCACCGGCCTCGGCGGCGGCACCGGCACCGGCGCGGCGCCGGTGGTGGCGTCGATCGCCAGCCAGCTCGGCGGCGACAGCGGCAACGTGCTCACCGTCGCCGTCGTCACGCTGCCCTTCAGCCTCGAGGGCAAGCGGCGCATGGCCCAGGCCATGGACGGCCTCGCCCAGCTCCGCGAGTGCGTCGGACTCGCGTGATCGCGATCCCCAACGACCGGCTGCTGCAGACCGTGGCCCGCAACACGCCCGTCTCGGAGGCGTTCCGCGTGGCCGACGACGTGCTGCGCCAGGCGGTGCAGGGCATCAGCGACATCATCACCGTGCCCGGCCAGATCAACCTCGACTTCGCCGACGTGCGCGCGGTCATGAAGGGCATGGGCCAGGCGGTGATGGGCACCGGCATCGGCGAGGGCGAGAACCGCGCGGTCGAGGCCGCCCAGCGCGCGATCTCGAACCCGCTGCTCGAGGACAGCTCGATCGAGGGCGCGCGCGGCATCATCGTCAACATCACCGGCGGCCCCGACCTCTCGCTGGCCGAGGCCTCGGAGGCGACCGCGCTCATCACCAAGGTGGCCGACCCCGAGGCCAACGTCATCTACGGCATCGTCACCGACGAGTCGATGGGCGACGCGGTGAAGGTCACGGTCATCGCCACCGGCTTCAGCCGGCGACCGCCGCAAGGTCGCGCCGACGCCGGTGGACCTCGTCGAACTACGTCGACGCCGGCGGCCGCAGCGCGCGCGCGCCACGCGGCCGCGGCGAGGCGGGCGGCTTCTACCGCAAGACGCCCGAACGCCAGGCGGCCGTCGAGGCGGCGGCCAGCGTCGACCTCGACGTGCCGCGCGTTCCTGCGCAGGAAGGGCAGCGAGCCGGCGAGCGGAACGCGAGCTGAAGCAGCATCGACCGCGACGGCCGCTGCGGGAGCTGTCGGACGAGAGTCTCAGCGATCGCACCGGCGTCGTGCCCTGCCACCCGGGCCGGCGACCGAGCGCCCCACTAGCGAGTGCGACAGTCGCGGCTCATCGACGCCTTCGTCCGGCAGCGTCAACGACGGCTGGCGGTGATCGCAGCAACGGCGAGCCGAAGCAGGCTCTAGGCGCCACAGGCGCCTCGAATAGAGTGTCGGCTCATCTCGCTCGAGGGCCGAGCCTTCGATGTCCCGGACCTCCTGCAGCGAACGCCACCGCAGCCTGCTGCGAGGCCGAGGTGTCCCTGCAGCGACGTGCAAGCGCATCGGGCTCGTTCCGGATCGCGCTCGTGCTATCCGAACCTCTACTTCGTCGGGATGTCGAACCTCGGCTTCCAGGGCGTCTACCAGCTGCTCGAACGCCTGCGCCGACGTGCTCTGCGAGCGCGCCTTCCTGCCCGACGACGTGGACACGCGAGGAGCTCGAGCGCGCGGGCAGCCCGCTCGCGCAGCTTCGAGTCGGGCACGCGACCTGCGCGACTTCGACGTGCTCGCCTTCTCGGTCTCCTTCGAGAACGACTACCTGCACGTCCTGCAGATGCTGCGCGCTGGCCGGCATCCCGCTGCGCGCGCAGGACCGCGGCCCGAGCGATCCGCTCGTCGTCCTGGGCGGCGCGGCGATGTTCCTGAACCCGGAGCCCCTGGCGCCCTTCGCCGACCTCATCGCGGTGGGCGAGGGCGAGGCGCTCGTGCCGCGGATGATGGACGCGCTCGCTCGGCGCCGCCGACGCCGCGGCAGGGCCTCGAGTCGCTGCAGCGCGAAGGACGGCTTCTACGTCCCGTCGCGCTACGAGGTGCGCTACCACGACGGACGGCACCGTCGCCGCCTACGACGGGCCGGGCGCGGTCGTGCGCCAGCGCGGCTGGCCGGGCAAGATGGCGCTGCCGCAGTCGGTCGATCCTGACGCCGCACACCGAGATGTCGATGAAGTTCATGGTCGAGATCTCGCGCGGCTGCCCGTGCATGTGCCGCTTCTGCTGGGCCGGGCTACAACTACCTGCCGGTGCGCGGCTTCTCGCGCGCCGAGATCGTGGACCGCGCGCGCGAGGTGCGCGCAGTCACGAACAAGATCGGCCTCGTCTCCACCGCGGTCTGCGACCATCCGGAGATCGACGGCATCGTGGACGACCTGGCCGGGCTGGACTACGAGGTCTCGGTCGCCTCGCTGCGCCTCGACGACCTCACGCCCGAGTTCGTCTTCAAGCTGGCGGACACCGGGCGTGCAGGGCCTGACCCTCGCGCCCGAGTGCGGCTCCGACCGCATGCGCAAGATCCTGAACAAGCAGTTCACGAACGCCGAGATCCTCGACAAGGCCGACCTGGATCTTCGAGAACGGCATCCAGAACCTGAAGCTCTACTACATGGTCGGCCTGCCCTGGGAGGAGCACGCGCGACGTCGAGGCGATCGTCGACCTGACCGAGCAGATCCGCGAGCGCATGCTCGCGGTCGGCGCGCGGCCGCGGCCGCATCGGCCGCATCCATCCGTCGGTGAACCCGTTCGTGCCCAAGCCGGGCACGCCCTACCAGTGGCTGCCCATGGAGGACCCGAAGGAGACCGACCGCAAGCTGCAGTACCTGCGCAAGGCCTTCGGCGCAGATGCCGAACGTGGACGCGATCATGCAAGAGCGCGCGCACCGGCGTGTCGCAGTCGATCCTGGCGCTCGGCGACCGGCGCGTGGCGCGACGCGCTCGAGGTCGCGGTGCGTGAACGGCGTGGACCTGAAGCGCGGCGATGAAGGCCGCGGGCCTCGATCCCGCGTTCTACCTCTTCCGCGGCCGCGGCCGCGACGAGGTGCTGCCCTGGGACATCGTCGACAACGGCGTCAGCAAGGCCTACTACCTGCGCGAGCTGGACAAGAGCGCTGCAGGAGAAGCTCTCGCCGCACTGCCCGGAGATCCAGGGCTGCATCCGCTGCGGCGTCTGCGTCGAGACGCCGAACCCGTCCTACCGCCTGCCCGAGAAGTGGAAGGTGCCTGGCGGTGCTGCCGCTCTGCGAGAAGCTCGGCGCCCGCGGCCGCCTGAGGGCCTGGCCCTCGCCCTACTCTCGGACAGTCTGCGCCAGTGCCGCTCGTAGGCGCGCCAGTCCTTCTCGTCCGGTCGTCCACTCCGCGCATAGATCGCGACGCCCCTTCGTAAGGTCCCGCCGGCGCCGAGCCACGCGCAGCGCCGCGACACGCCGGCGAGGGCGTTCTCGGGCGTCTCGACGCCGCGCCGGTGCATGAAGCCGTAGGGCTCGTAGGTCGGGGATGCCCCATCAGCACCCGCGTCTTCGAGCCGGACTGTCGAGAGCACCCGGCCGACCGAGCGCGCCGCCCAGCTCACGTAGCGCCTGTAGAGAGAGCGACGACGTGGGCAGCGCCGTGTCGTAGGCCATGATCACGAGCTGGTCCACGACGGCGGCGACGCGCGCGTAGTAGTCGGGCTCCAGGCGAAGTTGGGAGCCCGCGGCAGGCAGCGGCGCGGGCCGCGTCGCGGCGACCGACAGCAGGCGGTCGCCCCGATGGCCGTGCGCAGCGCGCGCAGCAGGGCCGAGAACTCGACGTTGTCGTCGTCGACGGGCTCGACGTTCACGTGCACGCCGTCGAAGCCCTCGTCGACGAGCCCGCGCACCTCGGCCACGATTCGCTGGCGCTGCGCCAGGTCGTTGAGCTCGATCGTCCCCACCGCTGGCGCTTGTAGCCCGCACGCAGGCCCCCGACCCACGGCAGCGAAAGCTTGAGCTGGGGCGCCACGCGCCGCGCGCTGGCCAGGAACGCGCGCATCTGCGTCGCGCGAGTGCGGCGGCAGCTGGCCCGACGCGTCGAACGGGATCCAGGTGCGGGTAGGCGTAGGCGATCCCGCGCTCGTGCAGCCTCGCGAAGAGCGCCTCCATCTCCGGCGCAGGTGGGGCTTGCTCGGAGCCAGCGGTGCTCGAGCCAGACGGCGTTCCTGTCGTGGTTGAAGGGATGGCGGCGTCGTCGCCGAACGGCGCGTAGGCGAAGCACACGAGCCCCGCCGCGCCGACGACGAGCCCGGAGCGCGGCGAGCCGCGCGACGAGCGGCCCCGCCTTCAAAGCCTCGTCCCGCAGCAGCAGCCAGCGCGCGGCGTGTCGCCGCTCGTGGGTCAGGCTGACGAGCGCGCGCGACGCGCCCAGCGCCAGAGCCGCTCGCGCGCCGGCCGGCGAGCGCGAGCCGCGGCGGGCCGTAGTCCGCGCACGCACCTCGACCTCGACGGCACGGCCCCGCCGCCGAGCAGCTGCACGGCGGCGCTTGGCCGCGAGCCGCGCGGCGAGCCGCCGGGCCGGGTCGAGCCGGGCACCGGCGAACGCCAGCTCGCCCGGGCAGAAGACGGAATCCGCTCCCGAGGCGAGCAGCGCCTCGGCCTCCTCGAGCGCCACACCGAGACAGACGGCGCTCGCGACGACGCCGTCGTCCTGGCCGCGGGCGCGCTCATGCGCGAGGAGCCTCTCATCGGCTTAGGTGTAGTCCGCCCGCCGCTGCTAGCTAGCATGGGCGAGCGCGTGGAACGAACGGCTGAGGTCGAAGCGCTCGCCGCGATCGCGGGCCACCGTGCGCGGTTCGGGCGGCGCGCCCCGGGCCCACACCCCGAGACGCGCGACGAGACGGTGCGGCGCGTCCGCCTCGGGCTCGACGCGGACGGAGAGCTGCTGCCTGCTGCGGCAGGTGCACGGCTGCGCGGTCGCCCTCTCTCGCCCTGGGACGAGCCGCCCGAGGCGGACGCCGCCGTCGCGGCCGCGCCGGGAGCTGCTGCTCGGCATCCAGACCGCCGGACTGTCTGCCGGTCCTGCTGGTCGACACCGTCGCGGCGAGCGGTGGCCGCTGCCCACGCGCCGGCTGGCGCGGGACAGTCCCAGGCGTCACGCGCGAGGCCGTGCGCGCCCTCGAGACACGCGCGGCTCGCGGCCGCAGGACCTCGTCGCCGCGCTGGCCCCGGCATCGGTGCCTGCTGCTACGAGGTCGGTGACGAGCTGCGCGAGGCGTTCGGCCCAGGCGGCGCGTCGTTTAGCAATACGTAACTG
>ERZ1370068.4242-contig-3326_pt1 | contig 31176 bp, 25 predicted proteins | sample MGYA00561227_ERZ1370068 | MGnify/ENA primary metagenome ERZ1370068 (study PRJEB38410, sample SAMEA6850437) | metagenome | study: Metagenomic assessment of the ecological functions of the soil: analysis of the soil microbiota associated with the...
GTTGTACTTCGTTCAGTTACGTATTGCTAATTAAGATGATCCAGCGTCAGGTAATTGTTAATGTAATAAATCGAAAATTTCATGACGTCATAAGTTCTGCGGATCAAAGGTGTTATAAAGGGCATTTACAAGCTGAATGGCGTCCTCTGGTTTTTTAAACAAGGCATCTGCAGCAACATTCGACGTATCAGTTTGCTGCAAGGAACTTCTCACAACTCAATTGAGGGCAGGCAGTGCCAGGAACAGGGCCAGCAGGTATATAATCTGTTTAATTTTCATATTCTCAATTATTTTCATTGTGTTAGAATGTTACATTTAATCCAAACGTGTAAAAATTTGGATAGAAGGATAAGTACCTACATCTACGCCGGATGACCCTACGCTCCTTGTAAGTTCCCGCCGCCAGCGGGTCCATATCTCTTTGCAGGCATCATACTGTTGCGGTAATCCAACCTCAGGGTCAAGACCGGAGTAGCCTGTAATGGTAAACAGGTTTTGCGCAGATACAAACAGCCTGAGCCTTGTTATTGAATACCTGCGCGACAAATTTGAAGGCAATGTATATCCTACCTGAACATTTCTTAAACGCAGGTAACTTCCGTCTTCAGCAGTACACGTCGGATGGGCGAGGTATTATCATTATTATCCTCATTTGTAACCCTTGTAAACCTGTCGTCTGATGTTTTACCTTTCTGTCCAGCGGTTTAAATAAAATTCCTCGCTAATATTGGAAAGTCCCCCAAAGCTTTCAAGTGTGGCTTTCTGATAATTTAAAATCTTGTTTCCGGAAACACCGTAAAAAATACATTAAAATCAAATGATTTATAAGTAGCATCCAAATTTAACCCTCCAAAAATTTTGGGGATAGGGCTTCCCAAAGAAACCCGGTCATCTGCTGTAACCTGGGCCATCACCATTGATATCAACAAACTTACGGTCACCCGGCACGGCCCCGGATTGGTAAGTTGCACCCGGACCATACTTAGCTACGGCCTGCTGCATTTAATGCATCAATTTCTGCCTGTGTCTGGAAAATACCTGCGGATTTATAGCCGTAAAACTCGCCCACCGGACCACCAATTTTTGTCAGGCTATACTGACGCCAGCTGCTACCTGCCGGAAAACCCTAAGCCCTCACCGTCGTTACTAAGTTGTAAGCCGGATAGTGTAGTTAGGATCCTTGGTCAGGCTTAATAATTCATTGTTAAGAGTAGTTAGTGTTTAAATTAATACCATAGCTAAAATCTGTTTTTGCTTTCCTGTAGTCTACAGCAGATTTCTATAACCATTGTTTCGGATACTACCCACATTTCGCGCTGCTGTAGTAAAGCCTGTTTGAGCAGGCACCGGAATATTCAGCAGGAAATCTTCTGACTCTTTTCTGCAATAGTCAAGCGTCAACGTGAGGGCGCCATTTAAAAATGCTATATCAAAGCCTATATCTGTCATCTTTGAGGTTTCCATTTCAGGTCTGGATTAGGTAATGCGGCAAGTTGAAGACCCGGTTGATAAACTCCGCCAAACGGATAACCAAAATTACCGAGGGTCAATCTGCGGGCCTCCTGTACTATACTGGGCTAAGTATTGAAACGAGCCAACGCCATCCTGGTTGCCCACCTCACCATAACTGGCCCTGATCTTTAAGATCATTAATGGCATCGTACGTCTTGCAAAAATGATTCTTCCTTAACACGCCAGGCTATTGAGCCTGACGGGAACGTGCCATATTGATTATTCCGGTGCAAATCTTGAAGATCCGTCTCTTCTTACAGTACCCGTAATAAGGTACTTATCCTTAAACTATATAGTTTATCCTCCCAAATTGAAGCAGCAAGAGAATAAGTTTGCTGGTTACCAGATATGTCGGTTAATATCCTGAATACTACCCACATCTCTCAGCACGTCGCTTATAGAACCAAATCCTTTTACACCCATCTGACGATAAAGTGTTTTCTTGCGCAGAAACACCACCCACAAAATCAATGCTGTGATTGCCAAAAGTTTTAGTGTAGAAATTGTATTTTCCCAGAGCCATTCAAAGGAGTTATTAGCGTATTGAGAATAAGTGTTTTGGGCTCTTTGGATTCCGTGATCACCATATTGATCTAACGCAACGCGTATCGGAAGGTTTGAATAAGTAGCCGGAAATCATCATTGGTGCTAATTCCAAAATTTGTTTTAATTCTCAACCCATCCCATATAGTAACTTCCAATGAAGTAGTCCCTCAAAAAAACATCGTTCTCATTTTTTACATCATTGGTTTCAGCATCAGGTAAACAGGATTCCCATAATCATTAAGAAATAATGACCTTGCTAGGGAGGATAGAAGCCATAATTACCACTGCCGTCCTTTAACCTGGTCAGTAAGCTTGTTACCCCGGCCATTGTTGGTGGCAGAAAACTTAAGTCGAGTATTCCTTTTTCTTCTGAATCTCCTACCTGGCCACCCGTTTGAATACTGAGTTTTTACTGTTACCTCTTGTGTACTTAAAGCTGGATGAGGATTCTAAGCCAGGCAAAAGCGTTATAGTCCGAGGTTAAGGCTTGCGTTAATATCTTTTAAAATCAGAACCCAGTACTACGCCTTTCTGATCAAAATAACCGGCTGAGAATGCTGATCGCACTTTATCACTGCCTCCGCGTAGTGCAATGTTGTAGTTTTGCTTTAATCCTGGTCCGATAAACTGCATCCTGCCAGTCTAATACTGCGTAAGGCTGATGGATTACTCCATTCAGGCAGGAGCTAACAATATCTCGTCAATATAGTCGCGACGCTCGTTGGCCAGTGTAGCGTATTAGCTGTGCATTCAATACCTTATACATTTCAGGTTGCGACTGAACAGATATCTACACGGATCAAGAGAGAACCATGCACGCCATTTCTCGTTACCGCGTTTGGTAGTGATGATCACCACACCATTGGATGCCCTGTTGCCATATATGGCAGTAGCTGAGGCATCTTTAAGGATATCAATGGTAGCAATATCATTGGGGTTGATGAGTGCATCGAGCCCTCCTGAGATGAGGATAAACCATCAACCACATACAAAGGAGCATTACTTCCTAGACTGCCCACTGCCCCCTTATTTGAACGAACACACTCGCACCTGGCGCACCATCGTTATTTGTAACATTTAACACCAGCTGCCCTGCCCTGGATTGCCTGGTCCACAGTAGAGTTACAGGCACGTTTTACAATCTGTGCTGCACCTATCGAACTTACAGAACCCGTTAAATCCTTACGTCTCTGTGTTCCATAACCTACCACAACAACACAGAAGTCGAGTCCCTTATAATCCAGAAATTAAGGAAACATCAATAACAAGATTAGTTTTGCCTACCTTAATTTTTTGATTAAAGTATCCCACATAGGAAAACAATAGGGTAGCATTAGAAGAGGGTGCTTCAATAGAATAAGAGCCCGAAGTATCTGTGATCGTGGAAATAGCAAGAGCCTTCGATTGTCACAGTAACTCCAACCAATCCATGTGGCGTTTAAGTCTACTTACTTTACCAGTTACTTTTTTGATTGCGACAAGGCCATTGAAACGAAAACTAACAGGAAAAAAAGAGCAAGTGAAAGTCTCTTTAAGAATGGATTGAAGTCCTAAGTATCTCTTTTAAAAGACAGGATCATGCCTTTTCTTGAGCAGGTAATCATGGTTAGAAATTTGATTGTAGGTAGCGAATTTTTGAAGGCCATTTGAGTTCTTAAAATTTGCTTTTATGATTGTTATATCATTGTTTCAATTTATTACTTTGCGATTAACACATCTGTCTTCGCCCATTATGTAAATGATTTGTCATTGCATCTAAAATTCAATGCGAAATTTAGGTGATTGTTTATTAAAGTTCATTTTTACGCGATGATTTCGTGTATTACTTTACCTGCTACATCGGTGAGTCAGTACGGTCTTCCCTTGAAGTGGTAAGTGAATTGCTCATGATTAAAAGTCAACGCTGGTGCAGGATGGTTGCCTGGGAATTGGCGGCAATCTGTTTTCCTTACATTTGTGTAGTATCCGATCTCGTCAGTTTCACCATGGCTGTATCCTTTCTTTATACCTCCGCCCGCCATCAAATAGTAGAATGCTTCCAGTATGTTGATCCCTGCCCTTATAAGGATTGTCGGCCCCGTTGCGTCTTTCAAAAAGCGGTTAGTGCGGCCAAATTCTCCACCCCAAACCGCAATGCATCTTCCAGCAGTCCCCTTTGTTTCAGATCGAAATTAATGCAAGTAATTTGCTTTATCCAACCGACCTGTATTTATTGATCATGCCAGGGGTTAAGGGCGTTGAAAGCACGGTCGCCGTGTGCGTCCCATCCCCAATCGAAAATGGACGAACCTTACACCTTTTTCCACCAGTTTTCTGGCCAGCAACATTGTTTGCAAAACAGGCCCTCATAGTTTGGTACCATGCGTTTCATGAATGTATTCCGGTTCATTGTTAATGTTCATTACATCGGGAGCAGTGATCTGCATCCTGTAAGCCATTTCATACTGTGATCCAGGGCTTACAATATAGCAAGGGTCCTACCAGAGACATTCGTAAGTGTGTTAAGTCCATATTTTATTAATGTTTGCGCGAAATAAAAATAATCAAAGAATACATCTCTTAATTCTATTTTCCCAACAACTCCCAGTCCACCTTACCAAAAGGACTGTTTTGTGTAATGATTTGATCCACTCATAGTTTAGTTTCATATAGCACCACAGGCATCAATTCCGTATCGTTCTAATAACCCTTCCCCAATGGTTCCCGGATTTCTAAAATCAGCACCTCGTAGCTACTCCCGGTAAACCACGTATCGTTTACCTTGCGTAGCGAGGTTTCGCAGTCGTTTCATATTTTGGGAGATATTTTTGTCAAATTAACGTTTGGGCGGCTGAGTTCAAGATTCCCATTGCTGTCATTATGAAGGTCGATTGCCAGGTCAGGTTTCTGGCTTCTCTTCCGGATCGTGTTCTTCAGCCAGCCAGGTTTCCAAAGCATAATTTTCGGGTGCATAATTCGAAATCCCGCTGGCTGATCCCAATTCCGGATTCAAGATCTTTTCCTAAACCATTAAGAGCAACGGATCGATCCACGCCACCACCGTCTTTATTAGCCATAAGGCATTATACTTAAACACAATATTTCTTAAAGATAAGAGGTTCCATCCTTTTTGAAGGAGACTCCGGATTAAAACCCTGAACTACCCAGTTGCCACCAGATTCCCATGAATGAGCACGAGCTCTGATGAAAACTCTGTAAGGAGCGTCGGGATTACCCACCCGTGTATTATTTCGAGTGAAACGGCCTTCTGCCGCTTTAGCCACGGTAGTTATTATTTCAACAAGGAGGGTTCTCAGCTAATTTCTGTTTTAAGCTTTTCGTTGATCACTTTTAATCTATAGGGTTCAACACTTGCTACATAAAGCTTATCGCTTTTCATATGTACCTGGGGAAATTTGAGGCGATTCCCCGGTTATCAATTCAGTAGGAACGGCATTCTCAGTCAACACGCATTCTCTGAGAAATAAGACAATTTGTTTGTATCCGTTTTCAGGAATTTCTCTGCTGCCATTATATATGTTATCGAAGTTTTTTAACACCAACGTCAAATCAGAGCCAGGTTCTGCTCTGTATCTGAAAAGCAACGTAGCCGGCAGCTTCGAAGTCTAGGTAGAAGACCGTTTACCATGATCATAAATCAAACTCAGGAGTTAACAACCCCATCCGGATCAACTTCCCAGTCAGGATTTGGGAAGGCATTTTCCAAAAGGAAGTATCAATGTGCTTCAAATTTTGTTCTAATTGTGTCATTGTAGTTATTAAATGAAGCAGGGGATGGGAAACTGATCGGTCTACTATCCCGCCAAGGACAGGTTGACAATAGTAATTAAAAAGAGTGGGCCACGTCAGTAAAATGCGCTGCCTGAAAGTTGCATAATCAAAAGATTTAAATGACAATGTTTTTTTTATTGTTATTTACGCCTGGTGCCAGTTTTCAAACTTTTTTATTTTATAAATATGATAATCTGTCAATGCATGTTTTAAAATGTAGTTTTCACTGTCATTTTTAATTTCGAGAAATGAGGGACGTGTTATTAAGTAACAAATTATAAGTAAAATATTTTTTTCATTCAGGAAAGGTAAAGATTCCCGTAAAGACCTTATTGTCACTTAGCTCAATGAAAGATTGGTGCGGGGATAGCTCCCATCATTTTTATCCAATATAAATTTGAAGTTACATTTAAACAAGTAAATAAATGATTATGAAAATTATTGAGTACTACCCTACGCTCATTATAAAATTTAATTTTTGTAATGTGCCTTACCTCCATTTTTGGTTTCGCCCGGTTCTCCGAAAATTCCCGGAAGAGATGACAGAAAAGAAGTGACAGCCTATACATTCAATGGAAAAACAATACACTCACTATTTCGGGTGAAGATTTACCCGGTAAAAAATGAACATTAACTATCTCGAAGCGTTTTGTAAAACCGGTTCAACAAACAGGAAATGGGAAGAAACCACCATTCCACATAGAGACAGAATTGGATCTCCACTGAGGATAACGACAAACATATCAAACTTAGGACTATCGTGAAACCGGGTATAGAAGTGATGCATGATATCAGGGCTGCGCAAAGATGAAGTGGAATTTAGCCTCGTAATTCACAATAAAGGCGATAAGGCTATAGATATAGACTGGTTTCAGCCGTGCATCAGTGTAGATCAGTTTACGAACCGCGAAGCAGGAAGATTATATTTCCCGATGTTTTATTTTCACCGGTTCAGGTTTGACAACCTTAGATAAAACAAGGCGGACTGAAGAGGCAGTTTACAAAGGTGGCCAGGTTTACGTACCTGCGGGCATCAATCTAAAAGATGTTAACCCCGCCCTATAAGTCAAGACCAACCAGTCAATGGTCTCATAGGTTGTTTCTCTGATGATAATAAATATATAATGGCAACTGCCTGGGATAGTACCAGGAATTATTCCAGGGGAATATTTGTATGCATTCATTCTGATCCCAGGATCGGAGGTTTAAAGGCTGGCGAAGTGAAGAAGCTAATGGGCAAACTTTATATTGTAGAAAATGATCCGGAGAAATTAATTCAGCGTTATCGGCGCGATTTTCCGCTAAAAAATAACCAGGCAAATCCCGCTGCCCGGTTCGTGTCCTTTACGAACCATAGGGATTGTATTCACATGGTTGTTAATTGCAGAGTTGAAAAAATCAGGATCATCAAATCTTGGTTAACAGAAAAATATTCGTTGACAAATGCAACTGAAAAATTAAATCCCGGGCAATATAAAGTGGCGGCCACGGGCTTTCTCAGTTTATTTTCAGTGGTTGGAATTATGTTTTACGGCATTCCTTTCTTTTTCGATTTTTGGGTGAAGGATTTTAACTGGTCCCGTGCCACAGTCACTTCGGGCGAGTATGTTCGGGAAAATTATTATTGGTCCCCTATTCGGATTTGCTGCAGGGTGGTTTGTTGATCGTTTTGGACCACGAAGATTGCTGCTTTCCGGAATAGTGATGTGTGGGCTTGCAGTGATTGGCTTAAGTACAATGACCACTCTGTGGCAGTATTATTCATTTTATTTATTAATGGCACTTGGATATATGTGCGGCGGGCCGTTGCCAAACCAGGTGTTAACCTCACGATGGTTTAATAAGTCACGGGGTAAAGCGATGGCCATTGCTTCACCTGGGTATTGGGGTTGGCGGAATGTTGGTGCCGCAATTAGCGAAAATGGCTTAACATGCAAATGGACTGGCGTTCGTCCCTGGTAGTTTTGGGACTGTTTATGATTGCTATTGCATTTCTATGGCCTGGTTTGTCCGGGACAACCCGGAGGGCAAATTGAAAGTGGCCAAAGCAGCTGAACCAAAATACCTTTCAAAACTATTTTGAAAAGCAGGTCTTTTTCTATCTTTTAGGCATAGAAGTATGTGTTCCATTGGAGCGGTGGCTGGGGTAAGTCAAAACCTCAAACTCTTTTTAGTCTTGATTTAAAATATTCACAGGGGACATGCTGCAAATATCATATCGTTAGTTCTTGGAGCAAGTTTAATTGGGCGTTTATTGATGGGGTGGCTTGCTGACCGGTATTCAAAAAATACGTGATGATGCTGATTTACACACTTTATTTCAGGGTCCATTTTACTGCTTGTACTTCGCTTCTTCACCGGGTGTTGTTTATCTTTTCGCTTTTATATTCGGCATTGGCCTGGGAGGAGATTACATGATTATTCCTTTGATGGCAGCGGAATTACTTGGTGTGAAAGTCACGGACGCGTAATGGGCCTCATAATAACCGTAGATGGGATTGGGCGAAGCGTTTGGTCCATTACTGGCAGGTTGGCTTCGTGATCGTACTGGCAGCTACACCGCAGGGTTTACTGCTTTAATTTTATTGTCTCTGATTGGCACCATTGCAGTGGGAATGCTGCGCGTAAAAAAACCGTCATAATGATCCTTTAAGAGATTTGGCGGTAGTTTCACCTCCATCATAATGACGCACATTATTACTGGTTTCTTATATCATTGAACTGTATTCATAAGCCACTCAAAAAAAAAGGCAATTTTTAATCTTAAATTAATTTTAAAGAAAGATGATTAAAACAACAGTAGTAGGATCATATCCTATGTTAGATTGGCTCGCTGTCAGTCCAAGCCAGCAAGCTTTGGAAGATGCAACAATGGTAGTATTGAAAACCCAGGAGTTGGCAGATATTGATGTTCTTGCTGATGGGGAACTCTATCGTTTTGATATAAATCACCCGGAAACAAATGGGATGATCGAATATTTTGTGCGGCCACTGGGTAATGTACGCCGTGAGATTACCCGGTCAGATATTGAAGCATTTGGCAAACAGAAAGGAATGGGTTTCAGGGTTCGTCCTGCAGCAGTAATTGAAGGGGCTGTTAATGAAGGTACGCTCGACCTGGTGAATGCTTATCGTAGAATTAAACCCTGACAAAAATGCACTTAATTAAGTTCACCATTACCGGGCCACATGCGCCAGCAAGAACTTTACTTGACTATCACTACAAAGATCTTCCAACCTTAGCACATGCGATTGCGGGGGTTTAGCAAAACAAATTGCCGAAATTGATGCGGCGGTTGTGCAGGTAGACGAAGCCAATCTTCCGGGTTCACCAAATGAGTGGGAATGGGCAGTAAGCGCCATCAATTTAATGTTGGATGAGAGTGCCCAATACGCCAGCCGTACATCTGTGCTTTGGTAATTATGGGGGCAAACGGTACAAAAAGGTACCTGGGATAAACTAATTTCATACATGAATGCCCTCCATACTCGATCATGTTGTGCTTGAATTTGCACATCGGGGATGATAGAATTGAAATATTTTAAAGACTTGCGCCCTGAAATTGGCATCGGGTTAGGCGTTGTAGATATAAAATCTACAGTAGTGTGAAACTCCCGAACTTATTGCAGGCAGATTGGAGCATGCGAAGCCAAGGTGCTGGGTGAAAATCGTATTCGTTACATCCATCCCGATTGCGGCTTTTGGATGCTGAAACGTTCTATTGCCAACGCAAAAATTCAAGCATCACTTTAGGAAGGAACTTGTTTGAAGGACGCTAACCCATTGCTCCTTTTACATAAAAACTTAAATGAAAGTAATTATAGATTTCATGGCAGAAATCACCAGGTTTAATCTTATTCGTAGCAGTAGACAACCGGTAAATTATTCTGGAACATGTTGACCCTGTCCTGGAAGGTCTATTCAGCTAAAAACAATAATCCCCTTTCGCCAGATTATAAGTTAATTATCTGATATAATGTCATCCCTGAAAGCATCCTGAGTATGTCCGATAACATAGGGAATTCTAAATTTTTTTGATGTTCGGTACGTTACCGTAAATTCAATGATGAACCTGTCAAAGAACCGGAGAGATTTTCAAAACAGCTGCTATCGCAGGACTTGGTGTTGGGCATAAGCGGGTCAGCATATGGTGGAATTTTCAGTGAGCCTGCGATAACCCCTATCTCCCATCTTCCTTCTTTTCCTGCCTACCGGACGGGTGGGTATGATTGGCCTGGATACTTCCCATTGTGAAGCGTTTACCAAAATATTGAATGAACCGAATCCGGAACCCGACTTCGCAGGTTTCCGCGTTGTTGCTGCCTTTCCCCATGGCAGCAAAGACATTGAATCCAGTGTCAGCAGGATACCAAAGATCACAGAGGATATAAAAATATAGTGTGCAGATTGTTGGATCAATAGATGAACTGCTTAAACAGGTTGATGTTGTACTTCTTGAAACAAACGATGGACGTTTACATTACGAGGCAGGCTTTGCCTGTGTCTCAAAGCAGGCAAAAGAATGCGTTCATTGATAAACCGGCTTGCAGGTAGTCTTGTTGATGCAGTAGCTATTTTTACGGCGGCTAAAAATATAACACGCCCGTCTTTCCTGCTCTTCCCTGCGATTCAGTCCGGCAGTACAGGATATTGCAAAGGAAACACTGTTGGAAAAGTATTAGGCGCTGAGACCTTCTCACCCTGCACCATCGAGAAAAACTCATCCTGATCTTTTCTGGTATGGCATCCATGGTGTTGAAACATTATTCACTATCATGGGCAGGGGATGCAGGCAGGTGGTAAGGGTGCACCAGGACGGCACTGATGTGGCGGTAGGCACCTGGCAGGATGGACGAATAGGAACCTTCCGTGGCACCAGAACAGGTCAGTACGACTTGGGCGGTACCCGCATTTGGCGAAAAAGGCAAACAATCATTTTTCAGCTGAAGGCGGATATGAGCCATTAGTAAAAGAAATAGTACAGTTCTTTAAAACCGGTATAACTCCCGGTGTCCTCTGAAGAAACCATTGAAATATGCGCTTTCATGGAAGCTGCTGATGAAAGTAAACGACTGGGAGGAGTTCCTGTAGAATTGGAAAAGGTGATGGCGAAAATAAAATAAAGAAGTGCATCCCGTATGGTGAAGCATTATTTCATTTCATATACATTAGGGAAGCATTAAGTTCTTATATCCCTTCCAACGGGCAATCATAGACAAAAATAAATAAGGGCGTTTTTTGGACCCGGATAAGAAATATCACTAAAACAGCGGAGGTATTTTTTCAGTTTCACCGCACTATGAAAGTTTATTTCAATCAATTCCGATGCATATTTAGGTCACATGAATAATAATCGAAGATATTTTATCAAGAATACGATCAAAGGCGCAGCGGCTGTTGCTGTAGGTGGCATCCTGCCATCTTTTACTTCAAAAAGTTATGCGGCTATTATTGGCGCGGCAAAACGAAAAGAATTGTGATTGGCGTGATGGGGAGTGAATAGCCGGGGACTGGCTCTTGCGAAGAATTTTGCAATACAAAAAAATGCTCAGGTGATCTCCAGTTTCTTGATGTTGACACCCGTGCAGCCGATACTTGCATTGGAGAGGTTGGAGGAAGATTCAAAAAAGCCGCCCCCTTGCCACTACCTGGATTTCAAGAGCGCCACTGAGCAAAAGATAGCGGATGCCTCTTGCGATTGCGGCCCCTGATCATTGGCATGCTCCTGCTGGCAGACACCTTGCTTTAAAAAGCAGGCAAGCATCGTAGTACCTGGAAAAACCCTGCAGCCACAATCCGAATGAGGGTGAAAGGCTTGCTCGATGAAAGCTGCTCGGGAAATGCAAGAAATGTGATACAGATGGGAAACCAGCGCAGATCATGGCCAGAATGTGGCTGCCGCAATCACTGAATTACATGGTGGAATAATTGGCCGGCCCTATTTTTGCAAAGACATGGTATACCAATAACCGCCCATCAATCGGAAAAGGAAAAGAAACTACAGTTCCTTCATGGCTGGATTATGAACTCTGGCAGGGACCTGCACCGCGGCAACCATATAAAGACAATCTTATTCATTATAACTGGCATTGGTTCTGGAACTGGGCATGCAGCAGGCGAAGCAGCAAACAATGGAGTGCATACATGATCGATCTGGCCCGCTTGGGGATTGAATGTCGAATTCCCAACGCGTGTAACATCTGCGGGTGGCCGCTACCGTTACCAGGATGCACTGGCAAACACCCGACACCCAAGTGATCACTCTTGAATTCAATAACAATTCCAGCATTTCATGGGAAGGACGCAGCGTGCAACGGCCGCGGTATTGAAGGTGCCCGGTGTGGGAGTTATTTTTAGCGCGGCGAAACCGGGACGACGATGATCGGCGGAGGAAATGGATATACGATTTACGACCTCGAAAATAAAAAATCATTAAGGAAGTTAAAGATTCCGGAAATTGTAGATCCCCGGTAATTTATCCAGCCCTGCGGACGACCGCGATGGTCGCCAAAAATGTCACACACAAAATTTTCTGTCCGGAATAAGCAAGGGCGCTAAAGCTAGCCTTCTCCTATAGCGGAGAGGGGTATAAAAGCACGCTTCTTTGCCAATTCGGGAAATATAGTTCCCAGCGTTCATGGCGGCAGCCTCAAAACAGATCCCGCAAGCATGGTCATATCATTGGAGATCCTGTTGCCCAGGAATACTGGACACGCAAGTACGAGCCGGGCTGGGAGCCAGTGATATAAGAATATTCGATTTTATCAGCACCGCCGCCATAGCTCTTTGAAAAAAAGGGCGTACAGGTCAGATGCCTAGTTTTTGCTGCCGCAATTAAATAGGGTGACATGATAATCGGGAATAGACTCCTTTATCATTCGGGCCAACGTTCAATAAAAAGCTTGCAGTGAATGTTTGCGTGGCAATATGTGATGCCATCCGGCAATGGTATCAACTGAAGGATGAAGGGGAAAACTTGCCTCCAGCCGGTCCAGAACCATTGAGGGCTTAATGAAGTACAATATTCCATGGGCAGATTATACCTTTCTTCTCCCTAGGATTGGTAAAAACCGGATCAAGCACGGGTTGAATTTATTTTTTCATTCATGATGAAGTCGAATTGTTCACGGTGCGGTCCTTGCATCTACCGGAAAATATCTTACCTGGCCAAGCCTGTCGCTGGCTTGAGATTATTCGTGAACGATGCAGGAAGGTTGTAACCAGGTGCCTTTAATTGTATAAAGATCTCCCATTCCCAGCGCTCACCATGTTTTAATCCTGAATCAGGATTCTTTTCCCACTCAGGGATTATATTGCCATTGCGCTGGTTGGGGAAGTCCTTGGTCCCAGGCGCCATCAAACCATGTACCTGTGTGATTTCCTCCATAGTTCGTAAGCAATTCTGCTACGCTGGTTGCGCATGTATTCAGCATATATTTTATATCATTTTCGTAGCCGGGGAAATCTCGTTCATATCCTGCCCATAGTGAATGATAAAAACCGGCTTTCAATATCCCTTTCTTCCTGAAATGATTCTCAACGAATGCACCCACCACATCTTTTTATTTTTTGAATTTTTGGGACGGCCAAGTATTCCGTATATCGGCGTGATGGCCAGAGGCAGAAGCCATCGTGATGTTTGGTAGTGAGCACAGCATATTTCATTCCGGCATCAGCTGCTGCTCGCGCCCATTGATCAGTGTTTGAAATTGTCAAACATAAATTTCTCCGGTGGAAATTTTCCATCACCCCATCCCACCTTGGTGATAGTATTGGGACCGGAAATGGAAGAGAACAATCTGCCATATTTTAGTTTCATCCAAATCCCCTGTGCTGCGCTTTTTGTGGAGGCTTTGCGTTTAGTTGAGGTTCCTTATCAGCAACTTGGAACCAATTTGGGAAAGTAACTATTCCCGCAGCAACTGAACTCAGAGTGGTTATTTCCAGAAAACGGCGCTCTCGTGAATTTTTCACTTATACGGGAGGTATTAAGGATGATTACTTTACCAGGATTTTTTCAATTGTTCTTCCATCTGTAATGCGATCCTTGTAAAACCGAGGTCTGGGTGAGATGCGCAGCCATCTGACTGTAGCTTCACCATCGTCTCCTATCAGTTGCTTTGCAGGAAGATAATACAGATCTCATCATCCCCTCTTTTTCAAAGTTGTATAGGCTTGATTGAAAGCCGATATTTATTTCATCGTATTCGTTGCTCCGTGTTTTTAATGAATCTTGAAGTTGGAAATATGAGATGTTCAACAAGCAAAATCGGAATTCCGGGACGGTTTTTTCTGAGCAACCGGATAAAAGGCAATGTTCTTTCTTTGGCAAGCTGCGGAGTAAGATTGCCTCCACAATCTATCACATAGCAAGATGCATCTATCTCTGAAAGTGCTTCAGCCAATTCTTTTTCCATCTTGCCATTAGCCACTAAACCCAAGATTGATTGTTTCAATATTCAGATGACGTGAAATGATTGCCAGGATAACCCATGCCGGGACGCATGGCAGATGCACCTGGGTAATGCTGGTACCATAAAAACAACAGGAGGTTTTTATGAAAAGTCCATTGACCGGTTTATTGATAGCCGATCCCTGTTGCACACTCTACATACACAGAATCCACGGTTTCTTGTACATCAGGTAGATAAAGAATGAATTCTTTCATGGAGCTATCCATATCCTTTATCAATACTGTTTCGCCATTATTTTCCAGGGTCGTATGGTTTTCCAACACCGGCATAAAACCATTTGTTATTCTTGAAGACAATACAGGTCCACTCCTTTACCATTGTTTCCCGCACCATGGGGATAATGAACATTATTCCCGTGTTTTCCATTTAACATCGATCCTTGGAGAATTGGTGGCAAACCGTATGCTTATTCCTGAGGAATGCCTCAAGATCCCAAACTTCTGGGACGAACTTTTTCTTTGTATTTACCTGGCAGCCGGGTGTACGCGTAGAATCTTTGAATCCTTTCCCGTTTATCTGAAATTGTTTTGCGTCGTGGAATTCAATAGGAACAGTTTTGCTTTCACACGCTTAGCCTGCACCGCATCACTCAATTCCATAGCAATTATCGTTACCTGCGGATGTTGCAAACGATCAATTCCTGTAACAGTGATTTCTTTCCAGTCGTTAAGCGTGAAATTCAAAGGCATTTTATCATAAACATTGTAAACCTTTTTCACTTTTTCGATGATCAACTGAAGGAAACTTGAAGCTATTTCCCATGATAGTCTTTATATAAATATGCATAAATGGTATTATCACGATAACAATATCCATACTGCCCATCTTTCGGATTCCATGGGCCACCCCTGGTTTTATAAACGGCTTCTCCTACTTTGCTCAGCCATTGTCCAACTTCCCTTAATACATCAGCTTCTGCTTTAGGTATTGTACCATGCCTTGTCGGGTCCAACGTTTAATAACAGGACCATATTCCTGATAATGCAATCAGATAAGATTCTTTTTACCTTGTCGGCCGACATTATCTTATCCGGGTCTTCAGCGGTTGCATCATATCCCCATGATTGCAGCGGAGTAAGTATTTGCTCGTATAGTTGGGTAACTTCTAACAGGCCCGGTGATAGGCGATGCACCTTCTTCTGATAAATAGTCACCCATACCATCCTGTTCGTGGATTGACTAAAATGTCTGGCTGATATTTTCCTTACCATCCCCCATCAGTCCCAAGGGTTTCCGGTTTCCTTGTTCTACATCGCCTGACCCGGGGCAATCGGCCACGCATTTTGAATCGCGGTATTTTCCCCGGCTCCCAAAAAAAAGCCGCATCCGCATCTGTTCCTCTTTCTCCAAGCCAGCCTCCATCCCAGAATACCTGGTCTATCTTTCCATATTTAGTCATTAATTCTTTTGTCTGGTAATACAATTCATCCTTCATTATCCTCGCATTTTCCTTGTGGGGAGGTGTCGGCTTTGTAACCCCATTTTGTATTGCCTTTGAAGAAGGCGCTTTTCCAGTTCCGTCAATATCATAGTATCCGGGGGTAACGCCAGTTGATAAGTGGTTTTATAAATACCAACTTTAAGTCCTGCTTTGCGGCAGGCTTCAGCATATTCTTTAACAAGGTCCCTACCCAATGTTTGTTTTGCCGTAAATGCCTTGGGATAACTGCTTTCAAATAAGGCGAAGCCGTCATGATGCATTGCGGTCAGGTTCATGTATTTCATTCCGGCATCTTTCGCAATCTGTGCCCATTCACTCGCATTAAAACGGTCGGCAGTAAATTGTTTATCTCCACTTTCAGGATAAGCAAACTTCCTGTATTCATTTATCGGGATACCTGCCCAGTTCATGTACCATTCCCCGTTTTCCGCGCCTGAATAAAGTCCCCAGTGGAGGAACATGCCAAATTTGGCGTCCATTAACCAACTAAGCTTTTCATTTGATTGCTGTATGATTCCAAGGTCTTCCTCTAGGAATCCTTTCCGGCAGCGGATAAATTTGAGCTGAAGTATATAAATTAAACTGGCAAAGGAGGATCAAAAATAAAGGGTGAGGCTCTTCACTTTGAATATTTTTGCGAAGTGCAAATATTTAATGGGCTGATGCCTGGTTTGTTTTGTCCCTGATATATTTTGCAACGGTGCCCACGGGTGCAAGCCAGATTTTATTTGCAGGATCCAGTGCATACTGAATAAGCTTTTCCAGCACTTCAAGATTTGTCGGTTTGTTCGCCCGCTCCTCCCATTTCATGGCCTGCAAAAACTCAACCACTTGCCCGATTCGCCTGCGTTTTTTATTAAGTTTAAAACCTGTTCGAAAGATTTTCCGTCGAGTTCCATTCCTGTTATTTGGGCGAGGTCCCCGTATAAAGGATCATTTGGTCCTTCACCGAGCCATCCCTCGTCCTGAAAGGAACTGTTTTGCAACAACGGGCAATAGCTTTGTGTCTTCAATCCTTTTCTCAACGAAAGTTTGACCACAGGGATAAGCGAATACTTCCAGGGTAACGCCGAGTAATTTATTTACCTGTGCATTTGCTTCCTTCAATTCATTGCTCATTCGCTTAATGGTATAGTCCTCGAGTGCATTTGCTCTTGTCCAGGGAAAGTTTGCTGTACAGGGATGGTTGACGGAATGATTTGCCTATTTCATGACCTCGCTGCCACAGCTTTTTTCCATCCTTCCAGGCGCTTCTCAACACTACTCTGGCACAACATAGAAGGCTGCTTTTACATTATAACGGTCAAGTAAGGCTGTCCCGGAATCAACCTGGCTCATGCGTGCATCATCGAAGCTGAGGTTTAAAGCCATTTGATAACCCTCAGGCCATTTAGAAATCCTTTTCATTTGTCTGTGCTGATAAACGGGGAGAACGACCATAAAACAAGAATAATTATTATTCCATTTTTCCAGCCTGCCATATGGGTAGAGTTGTTTTTGTATTCATAATATTTAATGTAATCATTCTCTAAATTAAAGGGAACTCTGTTAACTCTATGAAAGAATTCTCGGGTCACCTCCGGGTCTGAAGATCATTTATCCCACCAAAACCGTGTAGTTGATTGTAGTCACCTCACCTGCAAACAGCAATGCGTTGCCATCATTAATACCGGCAATAATGCTTTTCGATTTTCCTGTCTTAATCTTCTGAAGGCTTCTTACATTTCCCCGAATATTTAAACCACTTTCTGTCTGCGCTGCATAAGTAAAATCTCCTTTTCCATCTCCCAGCAGCATCCACTCCATGATTGGCGCTGTAACGGCCAAATTCTTATTCTTGTCCACGCTATTATTGCCTGTTAGCAAGATATCTTTTTGCCATCGGCGTTTATGTCTGTTGTTACAATTCCATACACAGGGCGAATACTGCGCCGGCAATGGTAAAGTATGCAGCGAAAACCCTTTACTGCCCTGGTTTTCAAGATAAACAGTTTGCATGGTTTCTGCCTTTAAAAGACCTGCATCCTTTAATTGCTCAGGTGGAAATATATCGTTGATGGTTGCAACGGAATATGCTTTATACTCAAGAAATTTTTCTTTAGCCCGGGCAGCTGATTCTGTTAAGTCATCCCTTGAATTAACAGGGTAAGACACACCACCGATATAGTAACAAAGCACAGGATCTATAGAGCCATTACCATCAAAATCTTTATAATAAATGCTCATGGGTTCTTTTTCATTTACATGGAACTGTGTGTTTAAACCACAATTGCCTATGATAAGATCCAGATCGCCATCGCCATCCATATCGTCTGCATTGATGCTGTTCCACCAGCCGGTACTTGCAAAATGGATATACTGAGATGAAGCATCTGTAAGTTTCCCTTTTGATTGATAAATACTTTTACGGGCATCCATTCGCCAACTACTATTAAGTCCGGCTGTTTATCATTGTTCAAATCGGCGAAAACGGCATCTGTTACCATACCTGCCTGCTGCAAAGCCGCACAAATAGTTGAAGTAGCATCTGCAAATATTCCTTTTCCATCATTGATCAAAATATAACTGCGCGGAGCGGTTGGATATTTTCCAGGCACTACTCTTCCACCAACAAACAAATCCATATCGCCATCCCCATCAATATCTGCAGCTTTTACACATCCTTTGCTGGTTAGCATTTTGGGCAAGGCATTTTCTTTTTTGCTGAAAATCCCCTTGCCATCATTGTAGGTAAAGCCGGTCCTGCAAAGCGAGCATCGTTCTCACTAAATTCATAGCCACCACCTGCAACATACAAATCTTTATCTCCGTCATTGTCTGCATCAAAAAAGCAGCGGCCACATCTTCACTTTAGCATCTTTCAGCATTTCCGGTTCCAGTCTTAACAGTAAATGTTCCGTTCGTGTTTTGTATAAATATTTGTGATGGCTGGTCTTTCGCACCACCCATAAAAAATCTTCGAGGCCATCTTTATTGATATCCTGCCACTTCGATACATGGGCCCTGGCTGGATAAATAATTTGGCAATAAACCCTGAACATTAAAATCGCTGAATGCGTTTTCATGATGCCGCACATCCGGCAAAGCTGGTTGTGTAAAAGTGATCGTGCTATTTCCAATTGTATCGTAGACCCATTTTCTCTTTAGCATCGTGAGTGTTTAATTGTTATGGTTTGGATTTGGTTTTACATTAACGAGTTTTTGAAAGCTGTCATCAGGCCAGATTACCAATATAGAATCTATTGAAATATTCTTGCCTATCCCGAAATTCAATACAGGATCTGATGAAGACTGAAAACCCCGCACAGGAGATTGCTCCTGGTAATTTTGCTGCCCCTTACAAAACAGTTTAACCTTTGTGCCTATTCCTCTTTCGTTTGCAGGACTGCCCTGTAAACGAATACGGATGTAGTTATTCCTGGTAAGGGTTTCACTATTGTTTTTGTAAATGCGGGCATAATCATTGGCATTAGTCACTACCAGATCAAGGTCGCCGTCGTTATCAAGGTCTGCATAGGCAGCACCGGCAGAGACGCCCGAGCTGATCCATTCCCCATTCTGTTGTTTTCTTTGTAAATGTTTCGTTGCCGTTATTTTGAAATATATAATTGGCAATCCTGTAGGGTAGGCATTTTTCTTATGTACTCCGGAATAGGATCAACTGATTTCTTTATTCATAGCACGGATCAAGCCTGTCCATGGAATATTTCATAAAATCCATGTCTGTATGATCCTTAACGTACCCATTGGTTACAAACAGGTCTTTGTTACCATCATTATCATAATCGGCAAAGAGAGCTGACCAGCTCCAGTCTGTATTGGAAACACCGGACAATTGCCCCACTTCGCTGAAAGTACCATCTCCATTGTTTTTCTGCAGCATGTTGCGGCTGTACTGGTAATAAAACCCTGGGTAAAACAGGAATTGAAATTTATCAAAATTCTCTGCCCCGCTGTGCATCTTTTGGGTTTTATTATCTTCAGCCAGCATGTCTAATGTTATGAGGTCAACCAAGCCATCGTTGTTATAATCAGCAGCATCCGAGCCCATAGAAAACAGCGAAGTTTCGTCCATACATTTTGAAAGCTGTTCTGTAAATGTTCCGTCACGATTATTAGTGAAAAGATAATCCGGTTCATTAAAATCGTTCGATACAACAATATCCGGCCACCCATCATTATTCAAATCCGATACAGCAAGCCCTAAACCAAAGGTGAGTACATTTGAGGTGATGCCTGCCGCCTCAGTTACATCATTAAAATGCCCGTTATCGTTACGGTATAATTTACTGGCAAATACCGGATCATGTTTTTTGCGCAATTCGGGTTTTCCTGCACCCCGGACGTCCATTTCTGTAAAGAAGTGATTGATGATAAAGCAATCAATGTCCCCATCTTTATCATAATCAAAAATGTGGACTGCGTAGTATATCCCGGATCTGCAAGACCATATTGCTCTGGCCTTTTCAGAAAAGGTCAAATCACCATTATTTATAAAAAGTAAATTCTCTCCGTTTTGGGTCTCACATCGGCACTGCGGCAAATATAAATATCTAATTTGCCATCTGCGTTAATATCGGCCATTGTTGCCCCTGTGCACCATCCCTGTTTTCGGCAACGCCGCTGCGCGCGGTTATATCTTCAAATTCAAAATTTCCTTTGTTCAAAAACAAGCGGTTTTTGACCATGTTCCCGGTAAATAAAATATCCTGCAGGCCATCATTGTTAATATCACCGATAGCAACACCTCCGCCATTGTAGAAATACATATAATTATTCATATTTAATGGCCCATCATCCACAAACATATTTCGGAAATTTACACCGGTAGTGCTTTTGTCAAGACTGGTAAATAAAATGTCGCTATCGCTTTTACAAGAGTAAAAAGAAGGGAAAGAAATAATACTATGCAGAAATAATATTTAACCAAATTGCAAAATGATTAATTTTATAAATGTAGAATAGTTTTCTTAGCTCTGAATATTGACCTTTAATAAGCAGCAATCAGATCGAGTACGCTGGTTTCCAAACCTGGGAAGTTTCCACGTATCAGCTGCCGCATTACCCATATGTATCGCTATCGAGGTATTACACCCCGATTCTACGTTTGAAATTGGTTTCTTTTTATTATGAATACAATCAATAAAATCAAGCAGGGAATAAGTGCGAGGCTTCCAGTTCTTTTCACCTTCTTTTTAAAAAGGAGTTCAACTTTGCCCTCAGGGGGGCGGCTTTGGTAGCGCCGGTCACTCCATCCACTATCCCTGTCACCCTGTCAATTGATTCCGCATATAAATAAGCATGTTCTGTTTGCATATCCAAAGTAGCCTTATCACCCAAAATGCGGATATTATACCCATTGTATGCATTTGAGAGAACTGAAGTAGCGCTGGATTGCACCCCGCCATGATATTCATAAATTGTCCTGATATGATCATAGGTATCCCTTCCGTCTTTCCAACAACTTATTCCTCCCATTCCAGTTACCTTTATGGGATGACTATCAAGCAAAAAATTTACTACATCAATTTGATGGGAACATAATTCTGACAGCGGCCCCCTGGCAATATTTCCTGTGCATACGCCAATTAATCGCAAGCTCCTGTTTTGGATCTTTTACCGGAAATCGCCAATCCGAATTCCGGTTGTATTGACTTACTCGAAATGGGTAATCTTTCCTAACCAATTTTGTGACATAATTTCTTTCACCCGATGAATGAGACCAAAGTACCGATTTTGAAATCCAACCTGGAAAACCAGGTTAGAATCTCTTACTTTTTTACCAGGTCAATGGCCTGTGGAATATCATAGGTCATTGACTTTTCCAGGTACACATGCTTGCCTGCGTCCAGGGCATCTAATGCCATGCTATAATGTAAATAAAGGGGAGTAGCAATAATTACAGCATCAATTTCTTTATCCTCCAGTAGTTTTCTATAGTCTGTATAAGATTTAGCTCCTTTGCCTGCCTGGTTCATTCCGTTTTGGAGATGTTCAGCTATTACATCACAGCAAGCCACTATTTGCATTCCCTTTATTTCTTTTATAAGAGAAGCCAGCCCCGTACCCCTTGAACCCGTACCGATCACTCCTACCCGGACAATATCGTTTTAAAAGATGATAATCCTAAAGATTGAAAGCCAAGAGCCGCCAGTCCGGAAACTGTTATAGCTCCTGATGCTACAAATTTTCTTCGTGAGATGTTGTTATTTGTCACTTCAATTAAATTAGACTATGAAAATAAAATACTGAATACTCTTTCTTTGGGAAGGTGCCCGTCAAAAAGAATACAGAAAAAGAGGTCAAGATAACGTTTCGTTTTTTCTTCGGTGCCATTGTCGTTAATATTTTCGTTTCATCCGGGATCGGATTGTTCATTATTTTTTTCATTTATTTCATAAAAATACGAATTTAGGTGTACGTATCCGGATAAGTAACTCTCTCCACGCGGGACAGAAAGGATAATTTATACCTATATCAAAATAAAAATTTCGCCTGAGAATATTCATTCCTGTTGCATTAATCACCTGGGTATATACACTATTTTTAGAAGTTGTTTGCGTCGATATGATAAAGATTTCGGAACTTAGGTTATTAAGAGGAATCTTCTTTAACTCAACTGCTTAAAAGATACGAATGCCTGCAGATTCATTCTATGATGAACATGAATTATTAAGCCGGCTTAAAGCAGGCGATAAATTGGCATTCGCCCGTTTATATGAATTGTATAGCCGACCATTGTATCTCAACCTGCTTAAATTATTGAAGACTGAACAAGTCGCTGAAGAAATTTTACAGAGTATCTTTTTTATTGTATGGGAAAAAGAGAAACCATTACAATTAATCATAGTATCAGGAGGCTACTTGTTTCGTATTGCAGAAAATAAAGTGCATGACTTTTTCGAAAGCTGAAACGTGACAGGAAACTGTATGATCATATTCTGGAAATATCCTGTGGAGAATATGAAGACGTGGAAATTAAGATTCTTCATAGTGAAGAAACTGCCTTATTGAATAAAGCTATAGAAAACCTCCCCGCAGCGAAAAGAGGTTTTTATTTGTGCTAAAATGGAGGGAAAATCCTACCTGGAGGTAAGCCGGCTCCTTGGCATTTCTGCCTCCACTATTAATGATCACATCGTTAAAGCCAACCGTGCCGTTCGTGATTTTATTCATGCCCATACATAGAATGACGACGGTTTGCCTGGCTGGTTCTTAATTTTCCTTTTATTAGAGACTGTCTTTGGCACCAGGAAATCAGAACACAGATCACACAGATCAGACCAATATGGTGCGTGTTCCGCTCTTTAAAATTTAAACAGCTTCCATAAATTAATTTTTCTTAAGTGAGCGGTAAATTTCCTCAGGTTGGTGGTTTCATTTCCGCAGGCATTTGAAATTGCTAAAAAATTTTTTCCAGCAGATGATTAATTGCTTTCATGCGTCTTTATAGAAAAATCCAGGACTTGAACAACAATCAATATTTAGAAATGCTTTTTCACAAATACCTGGAAAACCGGTGCACTACCAGAAGAAACGGAAGCTATATTGGCATGGCTAATGGTGGAAGAGTATAGCCAGGAACAAAAAGATTTAATCAGCCGGTTACTTTCCGGCCATCCTGAAAGTAGCAAACCCCTGACGAAAGTATTGCAACAGCGATTGCAAAAAAATTTGCAGGAGACGTTACAAAAAATCGAAGAAAAAGAAAATGCAGGCAGCAGACTGAAAAAGCTCCCCTGGCTACGATACGCTGCAGTTGTTTTGCTTGTCATTGCTGGAAGCGGAACCTACCTGTTGTTGCAACATAAAACTCCTTCTAAGCCTTCAACTGTTGCCAGCAATAAAGAACTAACAAAACAAACAAGAGAGACCTGGCCCCAGGTGGCAGCAAAGCTGTTTTAACACTTGGCGACGGTTCTACTATTGTGCTGGACGATGCGAAGAACGGAGCCCTCACCCAACAAGGTAACACCAAAGTTCTCAAGTTCAACGGTAAACTGACTTATGATCCCGTCGAACACAAAAAATGATGAAATATTATACAATACCATATCTACACCCCGGGGCGGACAGTATCAAGTCGAATTACCAGATGGCAGCCAGGTTTGGCTGAATGCAGTTTCATCCCTTCGTTTTCCAACAGCATTTGCCGGAAAGAAAGAAGGGTTGAGATAGCAAGGAGAGGCTTATTTTGAAGTGGCAAAGAATGCGGCCATGCCTTTTAAAGTTGTTGTAGTGACGCCTTCAGAAAATGGGCCTGAGATAGAAGTAACAGGAACCCAGTTTAACATCATGGCTTATAATGATGAAGCTGCTGTAAAAACTACCTTATTGGAGGGCAGCCGTAAAAATAAATCAAGATAGTAAACACGGTGCTGTTGAAACCCGGACAACAGGCCAGGTGGCAGGATAGAGTCCATAAAAATAATTGATAATATAGATACCGACGAAGTGGTAGCCTGGAAGAACGGGTACTTCCAGTTTACTTCAGCCAGCCTGCAACAGGTAATGCGACAAATAGCCCGTTGGTATGATGTAGATATCAACTATGAAGGTAAAGTACCTGAGCGGAGATTTGGAGGTAAAATTTCAAGGGACAATAATGCTTCTGAAGTATTAAAAGTGCTTGAGCTCAGTAAGGTAAAATTCAGGATAGAAGATAAAAAAATCATAGTAACTCCGTAGCCGTAAAAAAGCCGTTCGGGGATCGAGCCCGAACGGCGAATGAATGAGCTAACATAATAAACAACTTTTCGACGATTGCTTGCGCCATAGCCGAAGAATATTAGTTAACCCCAAAACAAATCAAAGTTATGTATTTGACTGCTGTTTTAAAAGCCCCTGTTTTGCCAGGGGACCACCCTAACTAAAACGCTGCGGATTATGAAATTACTGGCCATTATGCCCTACTTGCTGCCTGCATACAGGTAAGTGCCAAAGGCTACTCACAACTGATTACATTTTCCGGCAAAAATGTTTCGCTGGAAAAAGTTTTCAAAAAAATTGAACGACAGTCCCAGTATGTCTTTTTTATGACGAGGACGGTTTGCAACAGGCAAAGCTGGTAAGTGTGAGCGTAAAAAACGCTACGTTGACAGAAGTGCTTGACCTGTGTTTTAAAGACCAGCCCCTTCATTACAATATCGTTGGCAAAACGATTGTGGTCAACAACAACGAGGCAAGCGAACAAGGGAAAATACCATTCCGCCTATTCCGGTTTTTATTGATGTTACAGGAAAGAGTAAAAGACGAAAAAGGTAATCCTCTCGCCGGCGTATCGGTTTCAGTTGTAGGTGAAACAAGAGGTGTTACCACGGATGAAAAGGAAATTTCTTAATTAATGTTTCAGAGAATGCTGTATTAAGTTTCAGCCTATGTAGGCTATAAAACAATTACTGTATCTGTAGCAGGTAAGGCCAGAATTGAAGTTACTGGAACCTGAAACGTCAATTTTGACTGATGTAGTAGTAACGGCTTTGGGAATTCAACGACTGAGACACGGACCACTACCTATTCAACTCAAAAGGTTACCGAGGAACAAATCAATGCAAAGTGAGGCATGCCAATCTTGCTAATTCACTTAGTGGAAAGGTGGCGGGAATGGTGGTTACGTCACAAGCATTTGGGCCCGGGGCTCCGCAAAGATTTTGCTGCGTGGTAACCGGTCTATTGCCGGAGATAACGGCGCACTTATTGTGGTGGACGGAGCCATCGTCGACAACTCCAGCGGGTTTAACCGTTACGGCTATAACAGTAATACAAATAACAGCTCCGATGGCATTTCCAGCATTAACCTGACGACGTGGAAAGTGTCAATGTGCTGAAAAGGTTCTGCTGCAACTGCGCTATATGGAACAAACGGGGCCAATGGCGTTGTTTTAATCACCACAAAGAGGAAAGTCAGGTAGATTGTCGAGTCGATTTCAACTCCGGAATTACTCTTGATAGTCCATGCTGTCACCTGAGGTGCAGAATGAATTCGCACAGGGAAATGGCGGAGTGTTCGGCGCTAATTCACCACAAAGCTGGGGCCCGGCAATAGGCGGGCAACAGGTTACCGACTGGACAGGCAAACCAAACCACCCTCGCCTGCACAACCTGATAACCTCAAAGGTTGTTTCGAAAATGCATTAACTGTAAACAATTCTATCGGCATTCGCGGTGGGCACAGACATAGCACTAAACATATTTTTCTTTATGCTCAGCTTCACTCTGACGGAGTGGTTCTCAAAAACGTGCTAAACAGGCATACAGTTAATCTCCGCGTCACCTCTAATATTGGCAAACGTTTTTCTACCGATGCTAAAGTAACCTATGCACACCAGGAAATATCCGGCAAACCGGGTGTGGGTGGTGGTTCGGCTACCATCAATATTGACGGGATTCCGCGCACTGTTCGCCTTGAAGATGTAAAAATTATGAAAGTGTTGATCCTAATACTGGCGAAATAAAGCCTAACTTACTGGTATGTTTCACCTTTTATGGAAACCCATATTGGACCGTGTATAACAACCCGTTCAGATGAGAGGTAGAACCGGATTACCGGGTTGATTTTCGGAAAGTACCAGATCACCGATTGGCTGGATGTAAAAGCAGTTTTCTCACTGGACCTGAATAATAATAAAAGTAGTTATCAAGCCAATAACAACACCCCGGGCGCTGCCGGTAGTGATAATGGCTCATTTGGCTATGACAGCTTGTCAGGACTGACGCAAGCGAACATTGATCTGCTGCTGTTTTCAGGGCAAAACAGTATCACCAATGATCTCAAGATCAGCTATAACGCTGGCGCACCGTGTTGATGACAACAGGGACGATGTTACGGGCATTAGCGCCAGAAAACTGATCGTTCCCAACAGGTTCAACCTGGCATTTGCCCCACAAGCAGACCAATTCAATTGGAATGCAAATACGCACATTCAACGACAGGCGATACTTATGGTACTGCCCAGTTGTCGTTCAAAAAGCTACTTGTATCTCGATGGGACTGCCAGGCAGGAATATTTTCCACGCTGCCATCGCCACTATTACCTCTTTTTATCCTTCAGTCGGCGTTAGCGCCATTTTATCTGATATATTCAATATAGGTTCTATATGTGGACTACGCCAAAGTAAGAGTGGGATATTTGCCGAAACCGGCGGCGGCGGCCCGCCATATCTCGAACAAACAAACATACACCATCTATCCGAACGGTATCCAAAGGGATGTTGTTTCCCACTCCCGGAGTCTGGAACCTGAATTAACCGCAGGATGGGAAGCGGGAACAGAATGGAGGTTCTTTGAAAACAGGCTATACCCTTGACGGTTTACAGTATACGAATCCAATACCACAAACCAATTGCTCAAGGTGCCCACCCACCTGCCACAGGATATCGCCTCTCAATATATCAATGCTGCGGTAATATCCAGAATTCAGGGGTGGAAGTGGTGCTGAACGTAACCCCTGTTAAAAGACCTGATCTAGGGATATCGGCGTAAACTTTGCCTCGAACAAAAGCAAGGTGCTCGAAATATTGCCTGACATTAGACCAGGTGCAATTGGATCAAAATTTTACTGACTTTGTGTAATATCCGTAGCGAAAGTGGGCGGGGCTTTGGAGACCTATATGCTTTTGGATGGAAACGGAATGCCGCTCCGGGGATTTTATCAGACTTGACGGCTAGACGGCAGACCGCAAAGAACCGATGAAATTGTCAAGAGTCAGGCAATTACAGCCCGGATTTTACGCTTGGTCTCAATAACTCCTTTACTCTATAAAAACTTTGTGTTTCAATCTCCTGATTGATGACGGCCGTTTCGGAGGCGAAATGATATCTGCCAGCGATGCAATAATGGCGGCGGACGGAACCCCTGCGCTATACAAGTTCGCACCGCGAGCCTAGGTAGCTGGCTATTGCCCGCTGTACTGGAAGATGGCTCCAAAAACACCACACCGATAGATGCCGGAGACCTTCTGGACTAGTGTGTCAGGCACAAACGCCTGGTCCGAAGAATTCACATATGACGCAACCAACGTGCGGCTTAAGGGAGTTTTCCATGGGGTATAGGTTCACCAAGTTCCGGGGTTCGAGTAATTAAAGAGGCAAAACTTTCTCTTGTAGCGAGGAATGTGTTCTATTTCTATAGGGGATACGCAAAGGTAGATTTGCCCGGAATAGACAAACGTAAAGCAAATTTTGATTCGGAAGTAAACCTCTTCAACAGCAACCTGCAGGGACTTGAGATATGGCACGCTGCCTCCTACACGCAGCATTGGCCTTAATTTAAAATTATCTTTATAAAAATAATTGATTATGAAAGCGCTTGTAAAAACAATCTTGAAATCGGCTTGCAGCCTGGTTCTTTTATGGCTTCATGATTGTGCCTTCGGGGTGTACAGAAAAATTCGATGAATTCAATACCGATGAGACTAAATTGACGGAAGTGACTCCGACAGAATTTCCCCGCCTGTTTTTCGAGAGCGCAAGCTGCGTCTTCATTTATTAACTGGCGTTACCAGTATGGGGAGAACTTATTCGCAGATCTGTATTCGCCAATATTTCTTTATGACGGCTACCTACCCATACGACCGGTATTCCTATTCCAGCGGCGATCTCGAGGTACCATGGAGAGTTATATATACCGAGGTCGTACCTCAGTTGAAGACCTTGCTGGCTGAAACAGACCCGGCCTCCGCTGAAAATGCGCTGGCAAAGATCTGGTGGGTATGGACCTTCCACAGAAACACAGATTATTATGGGCCAATACCATTACTTTAAGGCGGGAGATCCCGGAAGCAGCGTGCCGTACGATTCGCGGGAAAGTATGTACGATGATTTCTTTATTAAACTTACAGAGGCGGAGGCGGCACTAAAAAGCCAATACAGGAGGCAACTCCCTATGGAGAGTTCGACAAGGTTTATCAGGGTGATGTAAGTAAGTGGATAAAATTTGCTAATACTTTGCGTTTAAGACTGGCCCTTCGGTATCTCCAAGTGAATCCTGCAGAAGCCCAAGTTGAAGCTGAAGCTGCTGTATCGGCCGGGGTAATGACGGATATTTCCGGCGACGCCCTGATGAAGACTACCGCCCGGTAGGAGACGATTATGGCGGGCTATCTTCCATCGCCGTATGGAATGAGTTCCGGATGAGCGCATCCATGGAATCGGTGTTGAAAGGATACACACGATCCGAGGGATCGGTGTCTATTTTCAAAAGACCGATAGCACGCAATGACTAGATGGTGGAAGAAATGGCATGCTTGCATCTGAAGTAATAGTAGGGATCAACTCAGCCAACCTGTAATTCTAATGTGGGGACACGCTGGGTCACAGGCGGTGGAGATGATTGGAGCAACGTGCCTCGCCGACTAGCGAGATATCGGCATGCTGCGGAGCCTTTTCCTCGGGCAGAAGGTGCACTGAATGGATGGATATGGGAGGTGGCGCGGAGGAATTGTATAACAGGGCATTGAAGCATCGATGCGGCAATGGGGTATCACTAATGCAGCTACAATTACGGCTTATATAAATAGCGCTGCCACGCCTATAGCGCCGAACGATTATTTCAACTCTCCCCGATGAATGATTATCCCCATTAAATGGAGCAGCGATCCGGTCATGCACACGCAAGCAACTGGCGCAAGCAGAAATGGCTGGCCTTGTACCCCTGACGGAATGGAAGCATGGGCCGACATGAGAAGAGCAGGAGTTCAGCAGATCTATCCGGTACTCCATTCGGATAATGCAGACATACCGCGCAGGGGAAATTTATCAGAAGGTTGCCATATCTTGATTTGGAGAAGCAGACCAATAAGGTCCGGAGGTGGATAGCCGGCGTATCACCGTTGCTCCTGGCGGGGCTGATGAGCCATTGACGCCATTGTGGTGGGATAAAAATTAACCCGGCAGCCAGGTTTGCAAAGAGTATCGGCATCAATGGTTTGCTCCCATTGCTCGGAGGTGAGTAAGCATTTCTGTGGCATTTTCGTCCAACGTCATCAAGTATTAATCCACTCCGACCAGCGAACGTACTAGTGATAACTATTCAGCCATCTTTTTTATTCTTTCTTATCCCAAAGCCCATTTGATGCCGCCACGGGTTAACAGCGTAACGAATTGCCTGTGTTTGGAAATCATCGAGGGTAGCCCATTGATATATAGAAAACCCTGCTCTTGCCAGCATGGTTCGTGTGTCCATGCAATTGGTTCGAGCCAAATCGTTCGCTTTTTCCCATTAGCCAAAACTTTGTGAGCTTCATTATCAAGCAAAGGGGCTGCTTTATAAGTCCTCCCTTGCTATGCCATTGTTTTATTTGAAGATCCTTTACAATAGGATGACTGTCTACTTCCAGGCACCAGTTCCACATCATACCCTAGTGCATCTGGGCCATAGCCCAGTTTTGGCAACCTAAAAATCTGCAACAAAATCAAGCCAGTCTTCAAACCCGTCAGCTACATCCGCAATCTTACCTTGTACCGCAAGCTTGTGGTTGGCTGTGCGGATGCCTATCAGCGGCTTGCCTTTACTGAGGTAGGTCTTTATAGCATTCATTTGCTCATGAGGTAACACCAATACGTCGTGCAAAGACCACCAACAGGTCGGCCTGGAAAGCGCATCATGCTGGGATAACGATAAGAACCATGATCCCCATTACCCAGCGAAAACGGTTACCTCATAGCCATACTCTTTTAGTGTTTCAGCAAACCGCGGCACTGTCTTATGTGCCTCATAGTTGTTTGTATCCCTGGTAATAAAACACTATGCGAGGCTTTTGGCTATGTATTCCGCCTTTTGTTTTATTGGCTGAATTGATTTTTGCTCCCACAGATGTCTTAATGAAAGCAAAAGCAGGATAATCGTTTATGATGCAATTTTTGTTGATGATCTAGGTTCGTTTTATTTTTATTACTGAACATAATTTAAAGTTTAAGTCCCGGAAATTATTCAAACCCCCAGTGTACCAGTGAAACAGGTCATCCATTTTTTCAAAATCACTCGTTACCTGGTGCTTTTACAGAAGGAATATACAGACCGAGGGAAATTCAGTTCGCATCAATCAATTCTGTTGACGCTGGCTCGAGCATCGGTCTCTGAGATCTGTCAATGCAATTTTCTTGGGGCAATACAACCCATTAAATCCGGTAAATCATACGCGGTCAATACCGAAGCTATGCCCCATGTAAAATCAATCTCAAAAAGGATGCCAATAATCATCTGACCCCAGCCTCTTTGTTACCCAATTCTACAAAACCTGTTCATGGCGACTGATTGGTAGAAATGATCGAACCAATAAGTGAAATATTATCAGTGAAGGATCAAATGCTGCGGCATGGATAAGTGGAAGACACATTTCATTAAAGGCAATAGCACCAATTTTAAGCCGGATGCCATCACCTCGGCTTTTTTAAATAATTTACTACTCTTACTATATCCAGCAATACGTAG
>ERZ1370068.5666-contig-4683_pt1 | contig 31176 bp, 39 predicted proteins | sample MGYA00561227_ERZ1370068 | MGnify/ENA primary metagenome ERZ1370068 (study PRJEB38410, sample SAMEA6850437) | metagenome | study: Metagenomic assessment of the ecological functions of the soil: analysis of the soil microbiota associated with the...
TCAGTTACGTATTGCTCACGTCAGCGATCGATCTCTCCTCGGCCACCCTAACTTGTGCACACACTTCACGCATGCCGGCCTCAAGTCCAATGGTCAGAAGCACCGTTGGCGCCCAGGCCGATTGCCAGACAAGGGCCTCGCCGGGGCAGGCGACTCTGGGCCGCTGGATCCGCATTAGGATGATGCCCCAGGGAGGACGCGCCGGGGCGCAAAGGGACTGACCGCCGTGCTCAATCAGCCGGGAAAGCCGCTCGAGCTGGAGACGCTGCCGACGCCGGAGGTCGAGCCGGGAGGCATCCTCATCAAGAACACCGCCGCCGCCATCTGCGGCTCCGACCTGCACTACTGGCGCAACGACGGCAACTACACGGGGCCCGGACCTGCGCCGCGTGCCCGGTCACGAGTTCACCGGGCGTCGTCCACAGCCTCGGCAAGGGCGTCGACGACCGACTCGCTGCGCCGGCCCCTGAAGGAAGGCGATCGCGTCGCGTTTCCCGTTCTTCACGCCGTGCAACCGGTGCTACTGGTGCGTGCGCGGCGAGCATCACGCGTGCCCGCACCGCCAGCGGCGGAGCATGCAGTTCAACCTCGACGAGTACCCGTACTGCGACGGCGGCTACGCCGAGTACTACTCCTGCCGCCCGGCCACTACGTCGTTCAAGGTGCCGGACGTGCTCCCGGACGACGCGATCCCGCCGGTGAACTGCGCGCTCTGCCAGGTGCTCCACGGCCTCGAGTACGCGGAGATGAAGTTCGGCGACGTCGTCGTCATCCAGGGCGCGGGCGGCCTCGGCATCTACGCGGCCGCCGTCGCCGCCGAGAAGGGCGCGTCGAAGGTCATCTCGATCGACGAGCAGCCGCTGCGCCTCGACTTCGCGCGAGCAGTGCGGCGCGACCGACGTGATCGACATGAACGAGTTCCCGACGCCGGAGGCGCGCGTGCAGCGCGTGAAGGATCTCACCGACGGGCGCGGCGCCGACGTGGTGGTCGAGGTGGTCGGCATCGCCGCGGCGACGGTCGAAGGGCTCGACATGGTCCGGATCAACGGCAAGTTCGTCGACATCGGCAACATCGTGCCGCAGCCGGTGAGCTTCCCCGCCACCAAGGTCATCACGCCAGCAGATCAAGTGGACGCGGGCTCATGCACTACAACCCGTGGATCATGCCGGCGGCGCTCGACTTCCTGGTGCGGACGCAGGGACAAGTACCCGCTCTCGAAGGTCGTCTCCCACAGCTTCCCGCTCGTCGGAGGTCAACAAGGCGTTCGAGTTCGCCGAGTGGCAGGGCAAGGGCAGCGGGACGGCCGCGACGCGGGTGATCCTCAAGCCGTAGCGGCGGCGCCGTCGACCAGCCAGTCGAGGATTCGCGGGTTCTCGTCCACGCGGGTAGGTGTGAGGACAGGTCCGCGATCTCGCGGTAGACGACCTCGCGCGCCGGCTTCCCGTAAGGCCTCGCGGGCGAAGTGGGCGGTGGCGATCGGGAACATCCAGTCGAGCGCGCCGTGGATCAGGTAGATCGGCATGCCGCGCGCGCGCTGCAGAGCCGCCGGGGACCATCAGGTACGGATGGAGCACGCCGCACGCCGGCGCCAGGTGCGTGAAGGGCATGCCTCGCGGAGGCCTGCAGAGGAACGTGTAGGTGGCGCCGTCCGACATGCCGGTCAGTAGCACGCGCGCGCGATCGACCGGGTAGCGCGTGGCGACCGATCTCGACCATCTGGCGCAGTGGCTCCGGCGTCGACGTCCTCGCCGCCCATGATCGACCAGGTGCGATCGCGCGGCCGTCGGGGCCAGCACGAGCACCTCGCGCGAGCGCCCGCCTCGCGTGAGCCAGCTCCAGAGAAAGTCGCGGCCGTGCCCGCTGCCCCCGTGCAGGGCGACCACCGAGCGGCATCGGCGATCGGCCGTCCCACTGCTCTGGGACGTAGAGCGAGAAGCCGCCCCGGCGCGTCGCGCTCGTTGTCGGCGTGGAGCACGCCCACGACGCAGGTCGTCGTCGCGCAGCGCCCTTCGCGCAGCCGCGCCACCAGCTCGTCGTCGTCGCGCCGCTCCGGCTCGAGAAACCACCGGCTCACCGGCTCGAGGGCAGGGGCCAGCGGATAGAGCGTCTCCTGCACGCGGGCGAAGCGCCGGAGCGCCCGGTAGAGATCGATCGGGTTGTTCGGCGACTTCGCGGCGGCGACGAAGGACGTGACCAGCTCGACGGTCTGTCGCGACACGTCGACGAGCCGATCGCGCATGAACCGGAGATCGTCCGGCCAGTCGAGCACCTCGGCGGCCTTGAGCGGCCCGGCGATCTCGTCGGCGCCCGGGGCCAGTGCTCGTCGGCGAGACGGCTCGCGAGGGGAGGAGAGATGACGCTGGACCCAGCTCACGCGCTCCATGGTCTCCAGCAGCGGCTGGAGCAGCTCTCCGATCGCTACGATCACTTCCGGCGAGGCCGGCATGACTATCTCTCCGTTTCGGCGGGCTGCTTCACCAGCACTGAAGGCCCAGTTCTGGCAGAACGGGGCCAGCACGCTGCTCCAGCCCGGCGTCGATCCCAGTTGATGATCGCCACCCCGCGGACGCCTCTCGCTCATGACGGCCGGAAGGCGACTGAGGCGGTTGCGGGGAGCCAGCCGTAGCGCCAGGCCTCGACGACTTCGAACGTCGTGGCTCGCAGCAAGTCGCCGAACGAGCGATTCGTGTAGAGCACCGGGGTGGAATTCCTCGGCCGCGCCCAGCCGCTTCAGCACCTTCCGTAGATTCTCGCCCCACGCGTATCGATTGGAGCAGGTGGAAGCAGAGAAAATGACCGCCCCGGCTTCAGAGTTACGCGCTCGAGCTTCCAGGATCCCGGAAGCCGCGCGCGTGTTGCCGCCCGCCTCGTGGACGTGAAAACTCGGAGCACGCCGATGCTGAACACCAGGGGTCGAAGACATCGGCGTCGAAGGGAAGCTTCACCGGCTCGCGCGGGATCGCCTCTGCCGTGGTGCTCGGGAAGAGCGCGTCGCCGGCCCCATGAGAGGCAGGCGGAGCCTCGGGCAGAGTACCCGACGCTCCCGGACGCCGTGGCGCGCGAGGGAAGCGGTGAAAAGCGCCCGTTGCCGCAGCCCCGGTCGAAGGCGCCAGGGCCGGGCCGCAGGTATCCCACGGTCGCCTCGTGGACTCGACGGTACTGGCAGAACGCGGCGAAGCTCTGCCACTGCCAGACGTGGCGTTGAAGGCCAGCCCGGCGAATCTTCCTCGAACAGCGCCGCGTCACGCACGGTCGCCAGCATCGCACAGACCGCGCTCGCGTGACGACTCGGCGCGACGACGGCCGTTCTGGCACCCGTCCCGCGCTCGATTTTGCCGATCACGCCTCGATTTCCCGTCGGCCCGGCTGGCACCGCCAGTGCTGCTTCATCCCAGGCGCATGGCCCGGACATTCCGAATATTGGCTGCCGCCGTCCTGGCGATCGGGATCGTCTGCAGCCCCGCCGGCGCCGCCCCGCTCCGCACCTTCTACGTCGATCCCGCCGGGAACGACTCGGCGGCCGGCTCGGCCACCCAGCCCTGGCGCACGCTGCAGAAGGCCGCGAACACGGTCCGCGCCGGCGACCTCGTGATCGTGCGGGCCGGCCACTACGCGGGCCTCTACCTGACGACCAGCGGGACGGCGACCGATCCGATCACCTTCCACGGCGAGCCGGGCGCCATCGTCGACACGCCGAACCCGACGCACGCAGGACGGCATCAACCTCGAGGGCGCGAGCTACGTGGTGATCGAGGGCTTCACCGTGACCGGCGTGCCGCGCGCGGGCATCCGCTCGGTCGAACCACCACGTGATCATCCGCGGCAACACCGGCGACCTGAACGGGCGCTGGGGCATCTTCACCGGCTTCAGCGACGACATCCTGATCGAGAACAACGTGATGTCGCGCTCCGCAGGCCGAGCACGGCATCTACGTCTCCAACAGCGGCGACCGCCCGGTCGATCCGGCGCAACCATGTCTGGGACAACCGCGCCAACGGCATCCACATGAACGGCGACGTGAGCCAGGGCGGCGACGGCATCATCTCGGGCGCGCTCGTCGAGCGGCAACACGATCTACGACAACGGGCATGGGCGGCGGCTCCGGCATCAACTGCGACGGCGTCGGCAGAGCTCGCGTCTTCCGCAACAACCTCCTGTACGACAACCACGCCAGCGGCATCTCGCTCTACCAGATCGACGCCGCGCAGCCAGACCCCAGCAACAACGCAGGTCGCTCAACAACACGATCGTGCATGGCGACCGACGCGCGCTGGGCGATCAACATCCAGAACGGCGAGCACCGGCAACGTCGCTGCGCAACAACATCTCTGTACAACCAGCAGTCGTTCCGCGGCAGCGATCGCGATCTCGGCCGACAGCCCGCCCGGCTTCGTGAGCGACTACGAACGTGGTGATGGACCGGTTCTCGGTCGACGGCGGCGACACGCGGCATCGGCCTGGCAGCGTGGCGCGCCACGACCGGCCAGGACCAGAGCTCGATCATCGCCACGCCGGCGCAGCTCTTCGTGAGCTTTGCCGGCAACGACTACCACCTCAGCGCCACCTCGCCGGCGCGCGACGCCGGCGCGTGACGCTCGCCGCCGTGCCCGACGACCTCGAGGGCGCGCCGCGGCCCCAGGGCCCGGCGTCGGACATCGGCGCGTACGAATTCCCGGTCGCGGCCGGGCCGGTCCAGCTCACGGTGACGCGGGCCGGCACGCGGCACCGTCACCAGCACGCCCAGCGGGATCGATTGCGGGTCCAGCTGCACCGCGACCTTCGCGGCCGGGACCGCTGTCACGCTGAGTGCGACGCCGGCCGCGGGCTGGGTCTTCACGGGCTGGTCGGGCGGCGGATGCGCCGGCATCGGGACCGTGTTCGCTCACGCTCACGACGGCGACGACCGTGAGCGCCACTTTCGCGCCCGCGCGGGTGACGCTCACGGTGGTCCGGGCCGGGCTCGGCACCGGCAGCGTCATCAGCGCTCCGCCGGCATCTCGTGCGGCACGATCTGCTCGGCGAGCTTCCCATCGGGTAGCCCGGTCGTCCTCGCGGCCATCGCGGCGGGCGGCTCGGTCTTCACGGGCTGGTCGGGCGGCGGCTGCGCGGGAACGGGCACCTGCACGGTCTCGCCCGTCAGCGCGACGACGGTGACCGCGACCCTTCGCGCCCGCGACGGTCGCGCTCGCGGTGACCGTCACGGGCGCCGGGACCGGCACGGTGACCAGCGTACCGGCCGGCCTGTCATTGCAGCACCGCGTGCAGCGCGAGCTTCGCGGCGTGGGAACGTCGGTCGCGCTCACCGCGATCGCCCGCCGCCGGGGCCGTCTTCGCGGGATGGACGGGCGCCTGCACCGGCTCCGGCCCCTGCACGGTGGTGCTGGATCAGGCGCGCGCGGTGACCGCCCGCTTCAGCCGCGTCTTCTCGGATTCGACGCTGACCCCGCTCGCGAGCGTGATCCGCGCGGTCCACGTGACGGAGCTGCGCGGCGCCATCGACACCCTGCGGGCCCGTCAGGGACTCGCGGCGTTCGGGTGGACCGATTCGCAGTATCGTCGCGGGCGCGACGGTCATCAGGCGAAGCCACCTCGTCGAGCTGCGTTCCGCCGTGGCCGCGGTCTACACGGCCCGCGGGCTCGCGGCCCCGGCGTGGAGTGACTCGACGATCACGCCGGGCGCGACGATCGTCCGGGCCGTCCACGTCACCGAGCTCCGCGCTGCCGTCCTCGCCCTCGAATAGCGCCGCGTCCGTCATCTCCCTTCCTCCGGTACACTAGGGCGGCCTCGGACAGGGGTAGCCCCGAGCACGGAGGATCGAATGAGACTGAGCCTGGCCTACGAGATGCAGCGGCCCGTGGTCGACGACCACGCGGTCATCAAGGAAACCCTCGAGCAGTGCGTGCTCGCCGATCGAGATGGGTTTCGACACGGTCTGGTTCGTCGAGCATCACTTCCTCACGAGCTTCTCGATGTCGCCGTGCCCGGAAGTGATCTTCGGCGCGCTGAGCCAGATGACCAAGCGCATCCGCCTGGGATTCGGCGTCGTGATCCTGCCCTACCACCACCCCGTGCGGGTCGCCGAGCGCGTGGCCATGGTCGACCACATGTCGGGCGGCCGCGTCGAGTTCGGCACCGGGCGCTCGGCGCCGTACGAGCAGATGGGCATGGGGATCGATCCGCGTAACACCGCGCGCGATGTGGGAAGAGTCGCTCCGGATGATTCCGCGCATCTGGGAAGACGGCCAGTTCTCGTGGGAGGGGCAGTTCTGGAACGTGCCGCCGCGCGAGGTGCGCCCCAAGCCCTATCAGAAGCCGCACCCGCCCATCTGGGTGGCCGCGCTGCAGCCCGCGACCTACGAGCTGGCCGCCGAGACTGGGCATCGGCGTGATGGCGCTCAGCGTGGCGTCGCCGTCGTACCTCGCGCCGCACATCAAGCAGTACAAGGAGCGCGTGCGCCACGCGAAGCCGGTGGGGAAGTTCATCAACGACCAGTGGCTCAGCTCCACGATGGCCATCTGTGACTGGGACGACAAGGGCGCCCGCGAGCTGGCGGCCAAATCGCTGCGGAACGTTCTTCGGGCCGGATCGTCCGTATCTCAAGGATCAGACGCATCTCTACGAGCAGCTCGTCGCCTCGTGGGGCGGCGTGCCGGAGCATCTGAAGGCGAACTTCTCCCGCTACCTCAAGACGGAGGGCGGCGCCGAGGGCGCGCCGGAAGTCGACCTCTCCGGCGGATCAGGGCAGATCGCGTCCGCGCTGTGGAACCAGATCGACGCCGACACGCTCGTCGAGCGCGGCGTGCTGGTGGCCGGCGACCCGAAAGCTGCCTCCAGGGCATCGCGATCCACGAGGAAGCCGGAGTCGACGAGCTGCAGTTCCTGATGGCGACCGGAGACGGTGCCCCACGACAAGGTGATGACGTCGATCGAGCTCTTCGGCAAGCACGTCATCCCGGAGCTGAAGAAGAAGAAGGCGTGATCAAGGCCAGGCCGGAAGTCGAGGCGATGACGCCGTACGTCGCGCCACTCGAGGGCCGCCGATCGCTCCTGCGTCTGGATTTCAACGAGAGCACGATCGGGCCGAGTCCGGCGGTGGTCGACGCGATCCGGCGTCTGCCTCCCGGATGCCTACGGAACCTATCCCGAATACGCCGGGCTCAACGAAGCGTATGCCTCGGCGATCGGCGCGCCGGTGAGCCACGTCGAGGCCTTCAACGGCGTCGACGCCGCGATCCACGCGATCTTCGACGCCTACGCCGAGCGGGGCAACACCTTGCTGACCACCGCGCCGACCTTCGGCTACTACGCGCCCTGCGCGCAGCAGCAGGGAATGACGATCGACGAGGTCCCGTATCCAAACGACTTGAGCTTCCCGCTCGAGGCGGTCGCCCGGCGGCTCGAGGCGCGCCCGCGGCTCTGCTTCATCTGCAATCCGAACAATCCCACGGGACGCTCCTGGCGCCGAGCGCGATCGTGGCGCTCGCCCGCTCGGCGCCCGCGACCCTGGTGGTTGTCGACGAGCTCTACGTGGCCTTCACAGGACAGACGGTGGTTCCGGCGGCGCTCGAGCTGCCGAACGTGGTGACGCTCGCAGTCGCTGTCGAAGGCTGCGGGCATCGCGGCACTGCGGCTGGGCTTCGCGATCGGTCATCCGAGCATCGTCGAGCGACTCCGTCGGGTGACGGGGCCGTACGACATCAACATGTTCGCGGTGGTCGCCGGGAAGGCCGCACTGGCCGATGAGGGCCACATGAGGCGGTACGTCGCCGAAGTGCTGGCCGCGCGCGCGTGGACGATCGACGAGATGCGCCGGCTGGGCGTTCGCTGCGCGGGCGACGGCGGCAACTACCTTCTGGTGTGGCCCCGGGGAAGTGCGAGGACGTCGTGGAGCGCGCTCCGGGACGAGGGGATCCTCGTCCGGAGCATGGCGGGTAAGCCCGTCATCGATGGCAGCTTTCGCCTCACCATCGGCACGCGGCAGGACATGCGGCGCTTCGTGGCCGCGTTCGCCTCGGCGATCGCGGTCAGTCGGCCAGGTTCTGCAGCCGCTTCAGGATCTCGCGCTTAGGCACGGCGCCGACCAGCCGATCCTTCTCCGCCCCGTCCTTGAAGAACAGGAGCTGCGGGATCGCCTGGATCCCGAAGCGCGACGCGAGCGCCGGATGCTCGTCCACGTTGACCTTGCCGACCGTCACCTGGTCGCCCAGCTCGCTCGCGATCTCCTCGAGCACGGGTCCGACGACCCGGCAGGGCCCGCACCACGGCGCCCAGAAGTCGATCACCACCGGCCGCTCGCTCGTGACCACGCCATCGAACGTCGCGTCCGTCACTTTCACAGTCATCGCCACCAGCCTCCTGGCCCTTGAGACGCTACAATGCCCGGCATGGATTCACGCCGGCCGGCTCTCGATGAACCGCGCGACCTCGGTCATGTGCTCGTCGAAGAACACGAACACCGGGATCGAGCGGTAGAGCCCCTTCTTCAGATACTGGTCCATCACGTCCAGGTTCGCGTCGCGGGGAAAGAGGCGCATCTCGATGTTCGCGTGGCCCTCGACCAGCTTGGCCACGTAGGGAACCTGGGCGAGGCAGGTGCCGCACCAGTCCTCGGTGAGGACGAGCACCCGGCGCACCGCGCCGAGCCGCGCCAGGACCCGCGTGTCATCCGGCTCGATCGTCGTCTCCTCGAGCGCCTCGACGAAGCGCTCGCGGTTGACGGACATATGATCGACGTACTGCTCCAGGGTCATGCCCTGCTCGAACCGCTCCTTGGTCATCACTCCGGGTACCCTACCACGGCAGTCTAGAGGATCATCACCCATGAAGATCACACGGGTTCAGACGCTCGTTCTCAACCTGCCGATGGTGATCGAGGGCGCGCCGCCGATGCTCGGCGGCCGGCCCCGGACCAGCATCGACATGCTGCTCGTCCGCATCGACACCGACGGCGGCGTCACCGGCTGGGGCGAGGCGTTCGGCCACCGCATTTTCCCGGCGACGCGCGCCGCCATCGACACGCTCCTGGGGCCGATGTGCGTCGGCCGCGACCCGAGCCAGATCGCGGCCATCAACGACGAGATGCAGCGCCTCCTGCACGGGATCGGACGGAACGGGCCCGTGATCTACGCGCTGTCGGGCATCGACATCGCGCTCTGGGACATCGCGGGCAAGGTCGCCGGCGTGCCGCTCTACCGCCTGCTGGGCGGAAGCCCGCGCGCCGACCTGCCCGCCTACGCGAGCCTCCTGCGCTACGGCGCGGCCGATGCGGTCGCCCGCTACACGGTGCAGGCGCTGGGCCGCGGCTACCGGCTGATCAAGCTGCACGAGATCACCGTGCCCGAGGTGAAGGCCGCTCGCGAGGTCGCCGGCGCGGGGATTCCGATCATGATCGACACGAACTGTCCGTGGACGGTGGCGCAGGCGGTCGAGATGGCGCGGCGCCTGGCGCCGTTCGATCCACACTGGCTCGAGGAGCCGGTGTGGCCGCCGGAGAACCTCGCCGGGCTGGCCGAGGTCCGCGCGCGCGGCGGGCTCCCGACCGCCGCCGGCGAGAACTACGGCACGGTCTGGGAGTTTCGCCGCGCGTTCGAGGCCGGAGCCCTCACGTACGCCCAGCCGAGCGTGACGAAGATCGGCGGCGTGACGGAGATGCGCAGGGTCATGACGGTCGCCGAGGCGTTCGGGGTCCAGGTCGTCCCGCACTCCGCGTACTTCGGCCCGGGGCTGCTCGCATCGATTCACTGCATCGCGGCGATGCCGACCGAATCCTGGGTCGAGCGCTTCTACTGCGATTTTGCCGACAACCCCCTGGGCGACGCGATCCACCCGGAGAACGGTCGCATCGCCGTGCCCCAGGGGCCCGGCCTGGGTGTCGACCCTGATCCGCGAATGCTCGAGAAGCTCCGCACGAGCTAGCGGCCGCGCGACGCGTCAGGCGTTCCACTCGCGCGGGCCCTCGTCGTCATACCCGCACTGCTCGCAGGGCGCGAAGTAGTGCGTGGCGGGCGGCATGGCCACCGCCAGCCGCAGCGAGGTCTCGGTGCCCACGGTCTTGATGTGATGCACGGTGCCGCGCGGCACCCAGACGATGTCGTCCTTGCGCGCCTCGACGATGATGCCGCCCGTCAGCTCCCACGTGAACTCGCCGGCCAGGACCACCCACCACTCGTCGAAGTCGGCGTGCCAGTGCGGGCGATTGCCGCCGCCCGGACGATTGGCGATGAGCGTGACGAGCTGGCGCTCGTCCTGGATGACCCGGCGCGACCACGGCGGCGGTCCCATCTTGGCGACGAGGTCAGCCACGCGGGTACGGAGCGTGTTGGGCCCGTCGGGGCTGGCGGCGCGCGGCGGTGTCGGGCCCGTCGCGAAATGCGGAATGGTGATGGTCGTTATCGGCACGTCTCACCTCGCGAGTGGATCGGGACGAAGCTGGAACTTGACGACCTTGCTCGTCGTCCCCTTGCCGCCTTCGACGTGGAAGGGTGTTCGGGTGGCGTAGGTCGACCAGAGCCCCTTGCCCTTCCAGCCGGCATTCGGGTCGTCGATGCGTCCGTCCATCCACTTGGCGTAGAAGCCCATGGGGTAGGGCACGCGAAGGACGACGAACTTTCCGTTCACGAGGGCAAGCAGTCCCTCATTGGCGTTCCCGGTGCCGATCGGTACGTTGCGGCCCAGGCCGAACGTGTCGAACTGATCGACCCAGGCGTAGTAGCTCGCCTCGGCGCTGCCCGGATCCGTCACGTTCGCGAGCTGTGGCCCAGGGAACGGATGAAGCGTCCAGCCTTCGGGACAGTGTTGCCCCGTCGCCGTGGGCCCGTTGAGGGGCCCTTGCACTTGCGCCGGTCAAAGCTCGCGAGATGCCCGCTCGAAAGCGGCGTCCACACGACGCCGTTACGGTCGATGTCCATGCCGCGCGGCCCGTATCCTGGAAGCGGCGGCTCGAAGACTTCCGCGAGAGCAGTCGCGGGGATTCGAGCCGGGATTGAGGCGAATGACGTAACCCGGGAAGCCGAGCACCGAACCCCACACGGTGCCGTCGGTCGGGTTCACGCCGATGCCGTAGAAGGCCGCAACGACCCGCTTGTCCTTGGTGGGATCGACCGGCTGGTCGGGCTCGACATACTCATCGCGTTTCCCGTTGCCGTTGGTGTCGAGGATGAGCGGCGTCCAGCTCTGGGATTTCTGCTCGTCGCCGGTCTCGTCGAACATCTTGCGATTCAGCCAGCCGATGACACCGCTCGCGGGCCCGCCGGCGCTCGTCCACAGCGTGTGGTTGGCGTCCTCCGCGAAGACCAGGTGGTGCGTGGGGAAGCACGTTCTGATCAGCGTGATCTTCCCGCTCTTCGGTTCGTACACGGAGAGATGGCGGTTGGACTGTTCGATCGGGAAGAGCTTCGCGGACGGATGCGCGGAGCCCTTCTTGCAGAAGTCGGGATTCGCCGGACCACCGACTCGCGAGGTGAACCAGACCCGACCTCGCTCGTCGAACATCGGGTTGTGCATGCTGGTCTGGCTGTCCCAGATCGGGTCCGGGCCCCAGTAGGGCGACGGCGTCATGGGGTTTTGCTTCGACGAGGGCGTGGCGGGATCGCGCACCAGCATCTTCACCTGCGTCGCCTTGTGATTGACGGGATCGAGCACCGGGAAGAGATCGGTGCTCTCCTCGGGGGCGCCGTAGATCAGGCCGTAAGCGTTGACGGTTGGCTTGCGCTTGTCGGTCGAGATTTCGTCGTGCAGGTAGTCCTTGGGGCCGGCCCAGTCCCAGAGCGTGACGACCACATTGCGCTCGATGCCCTGGGGCCGCGGCGGCCTCGACGCCGGAAGCTCGCCGGCGGCGATCCGGTCGGTCCAGTCCGCGAACAGCTTGTAGGCCCGCGTCGGGTCGAGCCGCTTGATGTTGTTGGTCATCTGGGTCATGGCTTGCCCGGAGACGATCCGCCGGCCCCACGCTTCTTCGGAGTTCGTGAAATCGCCGAGCTCTTTCGGAATCGCGCGCGTCGCCTTGTTGCCCAGCTGGTGACAGGTGTAGCACCCGTTGGTCTTGACGACGTCCAGCCACTGGGTCTGGTCCTTCAACGCCACCGGGATGCCGTTGCCCTGAGGCCCGGTGCCCGGAAACTCGCTCTTCTCCGGGACCCGGAGCATCGAGTACCAGTAGATGGCCGGGTAGTATTCGGCGGCGGCCGCCGCGTTCGGAGCGATCACCGCATTCAAGTCGAGGAACTTCCCGGGCGTGGTCCGCACCCTGGGCGAATCGACCAGTCCGTACCCGCGCACCCACACGCTGTAGATGGCTTTCGGAAGGTCGGGAATGAGGTAGCGCCCGCGATCGTCGGTGACCACGATCTTGATGAATCGAGTCGGGAGATCGGTCGTCTCCGCGATCACCCAGACGCCGGCCTCCGGCCCGTTCGCGCTCGTGACCGCGCCGCCGAGGTCGCCGGCGCCGATGCGGATCGCGGGGTCGCCGCTCGGCTGGGCGCTCAACCGTGCCTGGGAGGAGATCAGGAGTATCGCGATGCCGACACCGACCGCGCCGAGGCCCAACGCCCGGGTCGTCCTCATCTTCTTCCTCCTGAACCGGCTACGGTCTGAAAACGGCGAAGACCTTGTCGGAGTTGGAGATCCACGACTCCAGGAACACCGATTCGTCGGGCTTGCGCTGGAGCTCGGCCATCGCGCCCGCCAGGCAGAACCAGTTCAGGAGCTCGTGATGGCCGCGATCCTCCGCCTCGGCGATCGTGGTGTTGCGCCACGTCGCCCAGTCGCCGTCGCGGAGCGCCTCGTAGTAGCGCTTGTCCGACTCGACGTCCGGGAACATCAGTGAGTTCTTCGCGACCAGGAACGAGTGGCTCCAGCTCGACGACGCGATGACGGCGACGCGCCAGGGGCTCGCGCTCAAGCCCCGCGCGATCGACGCGCCCACCTGGAAGCACCGCCACGGCTGCGGGCCGGGCGGGTCGAGCTCGGTGTGCTCCGCGAGCTTCGCCGCTTGCGACGGCGTCATCGGCGCGCCGTGAGCGCCGACCAGCCAGCGGCCGTAGGCGTTGACCGTGAACGGCACGACCGGGTAGGGGAAGCCCTTGCGGTCGATGTCCAGGTACATGATCGAGTTCATGAACGCGTGCCCGAGCGCGTGGTGCAGGGGGCTTGTAGGCGTACGCGATGTCGACGCCGTCGTTCAGCAGCGCCGTGGCCAGATGCTTGGCCCCCGCCCGGTGGCCCGTGACCGTGAACGTCTTGTCCTTGGGCTCGTCCCACCAGTTCTCACCGCGGTGGCCCTTCCAGGGCTGTACCTCGACCGAGTCGTAGGCGAGGATCGAGAACGGAGGCACGCAGTCCTCGCGGTAGTTCTCGTACTGGTCGTCGCCCCAGAGAAGAACGAAGTCGGGCTGGAACGCGTCCAGCTCGGCCCGTGCCTTGCGGAAGTGGTGGATCAGATCGTTCCGGTGCGCCTCGGAGTGGCCCGCGCCCTCGTCGGTGGACCACTGCGCGCGCATCGTCGGGTGCCACGTCTCCGGGGTGCGCAGATTCTCGGGTAGCAGCGGGTCGGCCATCAGCAGCTTGATGCGGCCGGTCATGTTGCCCTTGTACGAGAGGGGCGGGTAGTGCGTGATGCCGAGCCCAAGGATCTGTCCCATGGCGTCCTCCTCAGTCAGCGAGCGGAATCGTGACCGACAGGCGCGGCTGGTTTCCGACCACGCGCGTCGTGTGTCCCTTTCCGGTGAGGTCCTCGGCCAGCGTCACGTGCCCCGGGCCGTAGCGGTGCACGCTGCCGTCGGCGAGACCGATTTCCACTTCGCCGGCGAGCGTGATGACGAACTGCCGGCGCGGGGCGGTGTGCCAGTCGGAGAAGTGACCCGCCTTCGTCGTCCGGAAGACGACGCCCTTGGCGGCCTGCAGCGTCGCCAGCTCCGGATGGGTCGCGAGATCCATCTCCTCGATGTGCGTCAGGCCGTCCTTGCCGGTGTACAGCCGAATGAAGTTGCCCATGTCCGGTCTCCCTCTAGGGTACGCGCAGGACCAGCTTGCCGAAGAAATCGCGGCCGGCCATGACCTCGTGTGCCTTCGCGGTCTCGGCCAGGTCGAAGGTCTTGCCCACCACGCCGTGCAGTCCGCCGTAGCGCGCCATGTGCATCATGGCCGCGAAGCTCCGGCGGCTCCGCGCTCCGCTGCCCATCAGCGTCAACGGCCGGCCCTGGAGGACCGACAGGTTGAACGGGATCTGGCTCCCGCCGGTCGTTCCCGTGATGACGAGCCGGCCGCCGGGCTTGAGGCTCGCGCAGCCTCGTCCCACACGGGCGCGCCGACGCAATCGAACACCACGTCGACGCCGCGGCCGTCGGTCAGCTCCTTGACGCGCTGGCTGAATTTCGGCGTGGTGGTGTAGTTGATCACCTCGTCGGCGCCCAGCTCTTTCGCCTTGGCGAGCTTCCAGTCGCTTCCGGCGGTCACGATCGCGCGGGCGCCGATGCCCTTGGCCATCAGGAGGCCGAAGCTCCCGACGCCGCTGCCGACCGCCTGGATGAGGACGTCCTCCCACGGCTGGAGCTGCACGCGCTCGACCAGACAGTGCCACGCCGTGTGGCCCGCCAGCGGAAACGTCGAGGCTTCCTCGAAGCCCATGCCCTCGGGGATCGACTGTAGGTTGGCCGCGGGAACCTTGCAGTACTGCGCGTGACCGCCGTCGAGCTCGCCCCCGAGGCGCTTCTGGCGCTCGCAGTACTCGTCGCGCCCGAGGACACACGGCGAGCAGGTGCCGCACTTCACGCGGTTCTCCACCACGACCCGGTCGCCCTCTTTCCAGCCCGTGACGCCGGGTCCAAGGCGCGCGACTTCCCCGCGATGTCGAGGCCCAGAATGCGGGGAAGCGCCCCCGTGGCCGAGCGGCCCGCGCGGATCGCGAGGTCCGCGTGGTTCACGGCCGTCGCCCTGACGCGGACGACGACCTCGCCCGCGCCCGCCTCGGGATCGGGCCGGTCGCCGAAGATCAGCTTCTCGAGACCGCCGGGCTCGGCGATGTAGACGGCCTTCATCGGAAGATCGCCTGGCACTTCGGCGCGTTGAAGATCCAGGTCTCCACCCAGTCGACGAGCTCCATCTTGGCGCCGAGCGCGGACATGGCCCCCGCGAGGCACACCCAGTTCAGGACCTCGTGCTGGCCGGACGCCTTCGAGCCGCTCGAGGGGCAGATCGCGCCAGGTGTCGTAGTCGCCCGCGCGCAGGTGCTCCAGCAGGACGCGATCGGCTTCCAGATCGGGATAGATGAAGTGATTCTTCTCGGTCAGGAACGCGTGCGACCAGCTCGACGACGCCATGAGCACCACGCGCCACGGGCTCTCGCGCAGGATCCGGGCGGTCGCGCGCCCGAGCTCGAAGCAGCGGCGCGGCGACGGCGCCGGCGGATCGGCCTCCACGCCAAACTGGCTCCCGCCCCCGCGATTGCGGATGACGTCGCGCCCATAGCAGTTCACGGTCACCGGCAGGATCGGGTACGCGAAGCCCCGGCGGTCGAGGTCGAGGTACAGGAGCGTGTTGGCGAACGCGTGGGCCACGCCGTCGCCGTGCAGCGGCCGATAGGCGTAGGGCATGTCGATACCGGCCTCGAGGAGCCGCGTGGCCAGGAAGCGGCCCGCCGCGGGCTGCCCGGGCCAGGTGAACGTCTTGTCCCCGGGCTCGCCCCAGATGTTCGGGCGCTTGCCGAGCCGCTTGAACGGCTGGAACTCGAGCTTGTCGTAGGCCAGGAGGCAGAACGGCGGAATGATGTCTTCCTGGAAGTTCTCGTACTGATCGTCGCCCCACATCAGGATGAAGTCGGGTCGAAAGGCCTCGATCTCGTCGCGGAGCGTCCGAAACGCGCTGAACACGCGGGCGCGGTGCGCCTTGAACGAGGTGATCCCTTCGTCGTCGCCCCACCCGCGCGCATCGGCTCGGGCCAGTTCGCGGGATCCTTCATGTGCGCGGGAATGCGCGGGTCGGAGTGGAGCATCCGCGCCAGCGGCCACGGCTTGAGCTCGTCCGGCACCAGTCCGGGCGGAAAGTGGGTCGTCCCGATTCCTAGAATGTCCCCCATGTCCGTCCCCTCCCGAGGCGAGGGCGCCTCACGCGCGTGAGGATCGCACAAACTCTCGCCAGATCGCAATGCAGCGAGCCGGCGCCGAGTGCTGGACGTAGCCGCTGGCGCCGGGCACTTCCACCAGGGTTCCGCGCGGCAAGAGCTCGGCCAGGCCCTGCGCGCGGTCCGGCGTGTTCAGGGCGCTGTGCTCGGCGACCAGGATCAACGCCGGGAGCGTGATCTTCGGCAGGATGGGCGTGAGATCGACGGTCGCCAGATAGGCGAGGTCTCGAGCACCACGTGCTTCGGCGTTCGGCTCATCTCCCGGATGTACCACTCCTGGTGCCCGGGATCCGACGCGCTGGGCTCGAGGCGACGGCTGGCGGTCTGTCGCACCCACGCCTCGACGCCTTGCTCGTTCACGAGGTCGTAGTAGTCCAGGTAGGCCTGGATCCCGCGGAACTTGTACGGCGACGTGCAGGTGGTCACCGTGCGCAGACGCTCCGGGAATCGATGGGCGAACTCGAGCGCGATCGTGCCGCCGATCGTCTCGCCGATCAGGTGTGCCCGGTCGATCCGGAGGTGGTCCATGAGATGGCGGAGGTCATCGGCGAAGCCCTCGAGGGACCAGGGATAGCCCGGCGCGGGAACGGTCGATTTCCCGAAACCCCGAGCGTCGACGCGGATGACGCGATAGTCGCGAGCGAGCAGCGGGACCCAGCCGTACCAGAGCCTCGAGCTCTTGGCGTTGCCGTGATGGAGGATGACGGTTTCGGGCGACGACCACGGATCGGTGAAATCGTCGTCCTCGTAGTGCATGAGCAAGTCGCCCGGCAGCTGCGCGGTCGCCATCGTGGGCCTCCGAGTTCTCGAGTCGCCTACCTCGTACCTACTTCGTCCTCGCGCCCCCGGTCACCCAGGGCTGATCACGGGCGTACCGCGTACAGACGGTTGCTTTCCGCGAACAGCTGCAGCGTCTTCTCCACGTCGCCCGGCTGTTCCACCAGCCGCTCCGGATCCCACTCACTGCGTGGCACCCCGAAGAAGTCGCCGCCGTAGACGTGAATGGCACCAGTGAGCCGCCCGATCGGGTTGGTCACCGAATGAATGATGTCGCGGCCCAGGGGCAGAGCGTCGCGTTCGCTCAGCGCCCTGGCGCCGGCGGCCTCGATGCGGCCACTCGGATCGTCCGGAACGCGCCGCCACAGGATGTTGTCCTCGCGGCCTGTGTAAATCGCGATGACGGCCCACATGTTGTGGTTGTGCGGCATTACGGTCATTCGTGGTCCCCAGATGACGTTCAAAATCGTGAGGTCAGCCGCGCGGTGGAGAGTCTGCACTTCCGCGCGCTGCGGCTTGCCCAACGCGTTGAGGACTGCCCCGGGCGCCTCGACCGCTCGGGCCATGATCTCGCGAATGGTCTGCTGGGCCGCCACTCCGGCGGCCGCGGCGCAACAATCGCCCTTGAACCTGTCCAGGTCGAACACGGTAATGGCCCTCCCACTGCATCCGTTTGACGGCTCCGCCAGTCGTCGCCCGTGGCCTGGCCAGTTCCTACACTCCCGCAAGGCCCGCGACGATCAGCGCGACCATCTCCAGGCTTGCATCAGCACAACATAGTACGAAATGCCATAGCGTTCCGACGCGGCTGACTGCAGCTAAACCTTGCCGAGCACAAAGAAGCCACCGACCATGCCGGGACCGATCTTCATTTCTTCGGTCAGCGCGAAGAAGAACAACTTCGACTCCGGCGGGCGATACTGGCCATTGGCTGGCGGCCCCCTTTTGTTCGCAAATTCGAACATACCGGAATGGAGTCGAGCAAGACAATTCGGCGAAACGCGAGGGAGGGACGTGGCCGCCAGCAAGCGAAGTCGCGGGGAGCGCCGCCGCTCCCCGCGATTGACTCAGATCACGCCGCGCTTCGCCAGTTCGGCGATCTGCTCCTTCGTGTAGCCGATGGACGTCAGAACCTCCTCGTTGGCCTCGCCCAGCTCCGGCGCCGAGCTGCGCAGCGGCAGACGCTTCTCGCCGTGCGAGACCGGGTGGCCGAGGATGGTGAGGTCGCCCAGCGCCGGCGAGTGCACCGGCTGCGCCATCGCCAGGTGTTGCACCTGAGGGTCGGCGAACGACTCGTTGATCTTGTAGATCGGGCCGCACGGAACGCCCGGCGTCGTTGAGTATCTTGATCCACTCGGCGCTGGTCTTCTGCCGGGTCACCGGCATGAGGACCTCCATGATGGTGTCCCGGTTCGTCGACCGCGCCTTCGAAGTCGAGAATCGCGGGTCGGTGAGCAGATCCGGACGCTCGATGGCCCGGCAGAAGCCGCCCGTAGATGTCGTCGCCGGCGGCGGCGATGTTGATGTGTCCGTCCTTCGTCTCGAACACGCCCGTGGGAATGCCGGTCGGATGGTTGTTGCCCGCCTGCGGCGGCACCTCGTGGCTCATCAGCCAGCGCGATGCCTGGAAGTCGAGCATCGAGAGCATCGCCTCCAGGAGTGAGGTGTGCACCCACTTGCCCTCGCCCGTGGTCTCGCGCTCGATCAGCGCGACCAGGATGCCCTGAGCCAGGAAGATTCCCGAGCACAGATCGGCGATGGGAATGCCGACCCGCACCGGCCCCTGGCCTGGAATGCCGGTGATGGACATCAGTCCGCCCATGCCCTGGGCGATCTGATCGACGCCCGGGCGATCCCGGTAGGGACCGCTCTGGCCGAATCCGGAAATGCTGCCGTAGATCAGGCGCGGGTTGATCTGACGGATCGTCTTGTAGTCGATCCCCAGACGCTCCTTCACACCCGGCCGGTAGTTCTCGACGATGATGTCCGCATCCCGCGCGAGCTTCTTGAAGATCGCCACACCTTCGGGGTCTCTGAGGTTGAGCGTCATGCTCCGCTTGTTGCGGTGCAGATTCTGGAAGTCGAAGCCATGGCGATTGCCGCCCATGCCGTCGCCGGTGCGGCCGCCGGGCATCTCGATCTTGATGGCCTGCGCCCCCAGTCGACCAGCTGCCGGACGCAGGTGGGGCCGGCCCGGGCGCGGGTGAGGTCGAGGACTTTGAACCGGGACAGGGGAACGATTGGTTGGTCATGGTGCCGGTATGATACATGCTCCTGTAGAATCGCTCCATGCCCAGAGACGAGACGGCTTCCAAGCTCGAGATCGTGACCGAGGTTCCCGACAAGGCGATGGTGATCTTCGCGCATCCCGACGACGCCGAGATCGGCTCCGGCGGCGTCGTGGCCGAGTGGGCGGCCGCGGGCTGCGAGGTGACCTACGTGCTGTGCACCAACGGCGCGGCCGGCACCGCCGACCGCACGCTCACGCCGGCGGCCCTCGCGCGCAAGCGCGCCGACGAGCAGCGCGCTGCGGCCGATTTCATGAGCGTGCGCCACGTCGTCATGCTCGGCTACCCGGACGGCGGGCTCGAGGACACGCGCGAGTTTCTGGGCGACATCGTCGGCGCCGTCCGCCGCTATCGGCCGCACACCGTCTTCGTCCACGATCCGTATCGCATCAAGGGCTTTCAGCACCGCGACCATCGCAAGGCGGGGATCACCGCGACCGACGCCGTCTATCCCTTCGCCCGCGACCATCTGCACTTCCCGGAGCAGATCACGCGCGACGGCCTGCAGACCCACAAGGTGCGTGAGCTCTGGTACTGGGGCGCGGACACGCCCGACATCATCGTCGACGTCACCGACTCGATCGACCGCCAGATCGCCGGGTTGATCCGCCACGAGAGCCAGGTCCCCGGCTTCAACGTGCCGGAGGGCCACACGATCGGCGAGCGCGTGAAGAAGAACGCCGCCGAGCATGCCGAGGGCTACGGCTTCCAGTACGGCGCCGTATTCCGGCGCCTCATCGCGCGGAGGTAGAGAACCATGGCCGCCACGATTGCTCCCGCGTCACTCAAGAGCTTGCTCGAGGGCAAGACCCCGTTCGCCCTGATCGACGTCAGGGAGGCGGGCGAAGTACAACAGCAGCCACATTCCCGGCTCGAGCCTCATCGCGCGCCGGCAGCTCGAGCTGGTTGTGGCGCAGGCGGTGCCCTTCAAGGGCACGCCGGTCGTCGTGTGCGACGACGACGGGCGGCGCGCGGCGCTCGCGGCGGGCACGCTCGAGCGGCTGGGCTACCGCCAGGTCTCGGTGCTCGACGGCGGCATCAACCGCTGGGTCACCGATGGATTCGAGACCGAATGGGGCATGAACGTTCCCAGCAAGGACTTCGGCGAGAAGGTGGAGGTCGTCCACCACGTTCCCGAGGTCGAAGCCAAGGATCTCGCGGCGCGCATCCGGAGCGGCGAGAAGTTCGTCATTCTCGATTCGCGCACGCCCGAGGAGTTCCGTCGCTTCTGCATCCCCGGCGGCCGCAGCGTTCCCGGCGGCGAGCTGGCCCTGCGCATCACCGACATCGCCGCGCGACATCGACACGGACACGACCATCATCGTGAACTGCGCCGGACGCACGCGCAGCATCATCGGAGCGCGCGTGCTGCAGCGCATGGGGATTCCCCGGGTGTACGGCCTGAAGAACGGCACCGCCGGCTGGGTCCTCGCCGGGCACCAGCTCGAGACGGGCGCCGACCGCGTGCAGCTCCCGGAGCCCTCGCCGCCGGAGTCGCCGCGGCCGAAGCGTATGCCGCTCGCGCTGGCCGCCGAGGACGGCGTGCGCTTGCTGGACGTTCCGGCCCTGAAGAGCGTGATGGACCGGCGCGGCGCAGGAGTCGATCTATTTCATCGACGTGCGCACGGCCGAGAGAGTACGCCGCGGGCCACATCCCCGGCTTCCGGTGGTTCCCGGAGGCCAGGCGGTCCAGCGCTCCGACGACGTGGCGGTGGTGAAGAACGCCCCGGTCGTCTTCGTGTGCGACAGAAGGCGCGCGCGACGCTCGATCGCGTCCTGGTACCGGCAGATGGGGTTCCGTGACGTGTTCGCCGTCGACGGCGGCACCACCGCCTGGTCGGCGAGCGGCGGTGCGCTGGAGAAAGGGTTGCCCGACGAATCGCCCGTCGGATATCAGGAGGCGCGCGGCGCGGCAGAAGTCCATCTCGCCGCGAGAGCTGCAGGCTCGCGGCGCCGGCTTCGGTGATTTTCGTCGATACGAGCCAGGACTTCGCCCGCGGGCACGTGCCCGGCGCGCGCTGGGTGCCGCGGGGCTGGCTCGAGCTCTGGATCGGCGACATCGTGCCGTCGAAGAGCGCGCCCGCTCGCGGTCACCTGCTCGACGGCCGCGGCGCGCCGCTCGCGGCCGCGACCCTCGGGGAGCTCGGCTACCAGAACCTCTCGGTCCTCGACGGCGGAATGGCCGCGTGGCAGAAGGCGGGGCTCCCCGTGGAGCGAGGTCTCTCCGGCGTGATGACGCCGCCCACCGACGTCGTCCCGGCCGGGCCGGATCGAAACTTCGCCGACATGCAGAACTATCTGCAGCTGGGAAGAGGCGCTGGGCTACAAGTACGCCCCGGGAAGATAGCGATGGCCGTCGAGTTCGGCGTGCTGATTCCCACGCGCGAGGCCGTCATGTCCGGGCCGCCCGGAGACGGCGCCGCTCCTGACCATGGCCGAGCGCGCCGAGGCCGCGGGCTTCGACTCCGTCTGGATCGGTGACTCCGCTCACCGCGCGGCCGCGCCACGAGCCGCTCACGCTCATGGCCGCCGATGGCCGGGCGCACCGCCGGGTGCGGCTCGGCACGGGAGTGCTCCTGCCCGCTTTGCGCAATCCCGTCGTGCTCGCGCACATCGTCGGCACGCTCGACCGCGCCGCCGAGGGCCGCGTCATTCTCGGTGTCGGGCTTCGCCGCCGATAATCCGTCGATCCGCAGCGGAATTCGCCGCCGCCGGCGTGCCGTTCGAGCGGCGGGTCGGGCGATTCCTCGAGACGATCGCGATCTGCCAGGCGCTCTGGCGGCGCGACCACGTGAGCTTCAGCGGCAAGCACTTCACGCTCGACGACGTCACGATGGAGCCCAAGCCCCATCGGCCGGGCAGCCGCCCATCTGATCGGCGGCAGCGGGCCCACCGCTCTGCGCGAGGCGGCCCGCTTCGACGCGTGGTTTCCGACCGGGCCCAGCGTGGAATTCTTCTCGCAGCATTTCCCCGGCGTGCAGGCGGCCGCGCGCGCCGCCGGCCGGCCCGCCGGCGCGGTGACCGGCGCGGCCTACGTCACGCTGGCGCTCGACGCGAACCGGGCCGCCGCCGAGCAACGGCTGGACAAGCTTCCTCGAGACGCAACTACGCGGCGCCGGCGAAGACCATCCTGGCGCGCCAGGCGACCGTACGCGGGGCCGATCGAAGGGTGCGTCGAGTGGCTCCAGCGCTGGATCGACGCCGGCGCGGTCGCACTTCGCTCTGCGTTTCGCCGGCGGCGACCAGCTCGCGCAGGTCGACGAGGCCGGCGTCCAAGCTCCTGCCGAAGCTCCGGCGGGGCTGAGCCGCTCTCGCCGGCGTGCGCGCCGCCGCTCTCGACCGTATTGGAATTTTCACACTTGACAGATTTCTGCGCCGGTTTTCGCCGCGTGTCGCCAGCACACTGGGGACGCGGTCTCAACGGCCCCATGCTCGCCTGCTGTGAATCGGGGCTGGGTGTCGTGAGAAATGGCGATTGCGTCGCGATCGCCGCTCTGAGCGTCTCGGAGGTGGCTCGAAAACCGGGGTGTAGAGTCGCCGCAGCAGAAGGGGGACTCGCCATGCAGAATTCTTCGTCAGACCGCGATCTCGATCGGCTCGGCGACGAGATCGCCGAGCTGTCGGCGCACCTCGACGCCGCGACCGCGCGCCTGCTCGATCTCATCCGCGAGTTCGACGCCCGCGGCGGCTGGAACAACGGCTTTCGCTCGTGCGCCGCCTGGCTCACCTGGCGCGTGGGGTCTCGACCTGGGCGCGGCCCGCGAGCACGTCCGGGTCGCGCGCGCGCTCGGCGACGCTGCCGCGGCTGTCGCAGGCGCTCGCCCGCGGCGAGCTCTCGTACGCCAAGGTGCGCGCGCTGACCCGCGTGGCCACGCCGGAGACCGAGGAGCGGCTGCTGGCGGTGGGCCGCGCCGGCACCGCGCGAGCACGTCGAGCGCATCGTGCGCGGCTGGCGACTGGGTGGACCGAAGCGCCGAGGCGCAGGAGGCCACTCGCCAGCACACCGGCGCGCGCGCTGCACGTGTACCAGGACGAAGACGGCATGGTGACGATCCGGGGCCGACTGACCCCGGAGGTCGGCGCCTTGCTCCTGCAAGGCGCTGGACGCGGCCCGCGAGACCCTGTACCAGCGGCGACGCGCAGCAGGCGCCGGAGCGCCGACGCAACGCCGACGATGGAGCAGCAGCAGGCCGACGCGCTCGGCGCTGCTCGCCGAGACCGCGCTGCACCACGGCATCGATCCCGGCGCTCCGGGCGAGCGCTACCAGGTGGTGGTCCACGTGGACGCCGCCGGTGCTGGCCGATGCCCGACCAGCCCGGCCAGTCGGTGCTCGAAGACGGCATGCGCGTTCCCGCGGAAACGTCTCAGCGCCTGGCGTGCGACGCGAGCTCGCGTCGTCATGCGCCACGACGCCGACGGCCGAGTCGATGGAGGTCGGCGCCCGGACCCGCACGATTCCGCCGGCGATCACGGCGGGCGCTCCACCATCGAGACCGCGGCTGCCGCTTCCCGGGCTGCGGCGTCCGCGTCGGCCAGGGCCATCACATCCGTCACTGGGCCCAGGGCGGCCCCACCACGCTCTCGAATCTCGCCCTGCTCTGCCGCCGGCACCATCGTGCCGTGCACGAGGAGGGTTATCAGCTAGATCGCTAACCCGACGGCTCGCTGCTATTTCGCCGCCCCGATGGCCGGGTCCTTCCCTGAAGTGCCATGTGGCCCTGGGATGCGTGTCGATCCTGTAACGGACCCGCGAGCGCGGCACGTGGAGCAAGGGCTCGTCATCCACGCGAGACTGCAACGCCGGAATGGCGAGGGGAGCATCTCGACGTAGGTTGGGCGATCGACGTCTTGCACCCGCTGCGCGGTAGCCCGAGCGGCGCCACGGGATGTCGATTCTGTTACGCCAGCTCGACCTCCGCGCTCATCGCCACGGTGCCCTCGGGGGTGACGGCCCACAACTCGCAGCGCCCGTTCCCCGCTGGACGTCCGCGAAGCTCGAACGGCGCGGTGTCGAAGAGCGGCGCGCGCGCCTGGGTCGTAGGCGGCGATGCGGCGTCCGGGATTCTGGTCGCGGGCGAAGTCGATGAGGAGCGTTGTGGTGAGCGGTCCGTGCACGACGAGGCCGGGATAGCCCTCGACCTCCATCGCCCAGGCCCGGTCGTAGTGTATGCGGTGGCTGTTGAAGGTGAGGGCCGAGTAGCGGAATAGCATGACCGGGTCGGGCGTGACGCGTCGCCGCCACGCGACGTCTGTCGGGGCTGGCTCGCGCGCGGCGGCGCCTGGTTGCCCTCGCCTGGCTTCGCCTCGTCGCGAAAACACCGTGCGGCGCTCTTCCTCGACCAGCGAGCCTGCGGCGCCGAACACGGAGCTGGTCACGGTGGCGAACACGAGCGTGCCCGTGCCGCCGCGCTTCAGCGAGATGTCGGCCAGCCGGGTCTCGCGCCGGACGGTCTCTCCGAGGCGCAGGTCGCGGTGGAACCGCACGCGCTCGCCCGCGAACATGCGCCGGGGCAGCGGGACCGGCGGGACCACGCCGGTATCCCGCGGGCTCCCATCGGGCCGCAGCTGAGTCCGCCGCGACGCGGGGCAGGAAGTAGAGCGTGAGCCACGCCGCCGGCAGCGGGTCGCCCTCCCGGTACCCGGCTCCGCGCGTCCGAGCGCCAGCCGCAGGAAATTGGCGGGACCGGGGTGGAGCGCATCGGTCGCCGCCTGCGTGCGGCCGATGTGCGATCGGAGGTCGTCGAGATCGAGCGGACGCCGCGGCGTGGGCGCTCAGCCCTTGTGCTCCTGCAGGCACTGGAGCGCCAGACCGCCATGGCTCCATGCGGCGCCCGCGGCTATCGCCATCGAGACGAAGGTCGTCTCGGCGATCTTCGGCGTCCGAGGCGCCGGCCATCGCGGCCTTCTTCGTGTGCGCGTCGATGCACCAGGGGCACTGGGTGATCTGGGCGATGCCGAGGGCGATGAAGCTCCCTGGTCTTGCCGGGATGGCGCCGTCCCTTGAAGGCCTTCTGGTCGAACTCGAGGAAGGCCTTGTAGGTCTCCGGGACGAGCTCCCGCATGCGCTTGAATTGAGTCTTCACGTCGACGCCGTGAAACTGCATGCTCACCTCCTCGGAATGGGCCTACTTCAGGCCGTAGAACCCCATGGCGCCGCCCGCCAGAATCTGGCGCTTCGTCTCGGCGGACAGCTCCGGCCGATCGGCGATGAGCTTCGGCGCGCCGGGGAAGAAGCCGTCGGGATGCGGGTAGTCGGTCGCCCACAGGATCTTGTGCGGGCCGATGTAGTCCGCGAGCACGGACAGGCTGCCCTCGACGGGCTCGAACGAGATCCAGCAGTTGCGCTGGAACAGCTCGCTCGGGCGCATCGTGAGCCCGGAGTCGTTGAAGCCCTGGTCGTCGAAGTGGCGGTCCATCCGGTCGAGCCACGGCGCGATCCACCCGCCGCCCGACTCGAGGAAGCCGATGCGAACTTCGGGATGACGATCGCACACGCCTTCCCAGATCACGCTCATCGCCGCCAGCATCATCTCCATCGTGTGCGAGATGATGTGACGGGCCCCGCGCTTCTGGAAGCGGTCGACGCCGACCTGGGGCATGCCGCCGCTGGCGCCCTCGTGCAGGCCGATGGAGAAGTCGAGCTCCTGCGACCTCGCTCCAGAAGGGCTCGTAGTCCGGGTGGTGCAGCATGCGGCCGTTGTACGGATTGGGGCGCAGGAAGCCGCCGCGCATGCCGAGCTCCTTGCGGGCGTAGCGCATCTCCTCGATGGCCAGCGGGATCGACTGCATCGGCAGCATCGCCACGCCGAAGAGGCGGTCGGGGTAGGGCGGCAGTAGTCGGCGAGCCAGCGGTTGTAGGCCCGGCACATGGCCGCCGCGAGCTCGGGATCGTCGATCGCGCCGCTGAAGAGGCCGAGGCTCGGATAGAGGAAGGCGGCGTCGATGCCGTCCAGGTCCATGTCCGGAATTCGCGCGTGGGGGTCGAAGCCGCCCTGCCGGCCCTCGACGTACTTCATGGTGACGTCGTCCACCGTGCCCTGCGCGGGCTCCGATGCCGCCGATGAGGCCGAGGCCCTTCGGGCTCCCCAGGATCTTGCCCTCGACGAGCAGCCGCTCCTTGCCGTCGGTGTCGACGATCATCCGCGGCGCGCGGTCGCGGTAAGGCGGGATCGATGTACTTGTCCCAGATGTCGACCGGCTCGAGGATGTGTCCGTCGGCGTCGATGACGTGGTAGGTGCGCGCCATGATCAGTCCCCTTGCCCCCAGAGGATTGCGCTCCTCGGTCGCGGAGTCAAGGACGCCGCGGCCGCGCCGGGCGAAGCCGCCAGGCGATGGCGGCCGCGGTCAATGGCACGACCGTGAAGCTGCCGTAGAGCCAGGCTCCCGGCGCGCGCCGCCGTCGCCGGTGAAGCGTCGGCAGCGAGGCCGGCCTGGTTGGCGATGATGCCGGACACGGCGGATCCGAGCGCGATGGCGAAGAGCTGGTCGTCGGGATGCATCGAAGCCGTCACCGTGCCCTCGTCGGCGCGATCCGAGGAGAGGATGACGGCGCCGATGTGAGTCCAGCACGCCGATGCCGCCGCCAACCAGCAAAAGGGCCGCTCGCGATCGCTCCTGACCGGCCCCGAGCCGATCGTGAGAAAGAGCCCGACGAATCCCGACGCCATGAGCAAGGGGCCCAGCACGATCGCCTCGATGCGCGCGCTCGCGCGCGATCCGAGCACCCACGAACGTGCCTGCGGTCCAGGAGAGCGACTGCACCGCGTAGAGATAGCCGGCCGCCGCGGGCGAGACGCCGTGGAGCAGCTGCACGAGGAGCGGGACGTAGACCCCGCCGGGTGTCGTCGACATGCCCAGCTAGGAAGATCATCCAGTAGCCCTTGCCGAGCTGCTGGTCTGGCGGAGAGCATGCCGGTCGGAAGCAAACGGACGCGAGCCGTCCGGTCGAGCCGGAGCGCCAGCAGGAGGGGCGGCGACCGCGACGGCAGGAGCAGGGCGCGGACGGCCACGCCGCGGGTGTTCGCGATCGAGCCGATGCAGAGGACGCTCGCGCAGATGAGGGAGAGAGCGACCGAACGGCACCGGCGCCTCGTGAGCCTCGCGCGTATCGGCCGCGCCGAGCAGGCGCCACGTGAGCGCGGCGGCGACCATCGTGATCGGCGCCATCGCCCAGAAGGCCACGCGCCAGAGGCCGAGCGCGGGCCAGCGCGCCCCCGAGGGCGGGCCCGCCCAGCGCGGCGGTGCCCAGGCCGCGGAGATCGCGGCGAGCATGTGCGGCCACAGCCCTCGGGGAACATCTCGCGCACCATGGCGTGGGCGGCCGCGAGTGAGCATGCCGCCGCCCACCTGGAGCGCGCGGCCGGCGACGACCATCTTCATGGTCGGCGCCGCGCCGCATGCGGCCGCGCCCACGACGAACGCGCCCGTGGCGAGCAGGAACGCGCGCCGCATCCCCACGCGGCGAACCACGACGGAGCTCCCGGCGCTTCCGAGGATCGCGCCGACCGCGTAGGCGGTGGAGGCCCACGCGTAGAGCTCGAGGCCCCCGATCTCGACGATGGCCGACGGAAGGATCGTGGCCGTGATGAACGCGGCTGAACGCGGGAGCCAGGATGCCCAGGACGACGACGGCGGTCGAGAGGCGGTGCGGTCGCTCGAGCAGCGCCGACCAGGAGCCGGGTTGCACGGCCGAGGCATACGCTGGATGCCGCGACCCCGTCAACGCGCTGCGGATGCGTGCCGCGGCTAGGTGGGCTCGATGGCCGGCTCCAGGAACTGGCTCCGCCGCGCGCTCGCCGCCGTCAGCCGACCACGGCGCCCAGCGCCTCGGCCAGCGAGGTCACGATGTCGGCGGCGCCCGCCGAGTGGAGCTTGCGGCCCGGACGCCGGCCACGTCGCGGAGTCCCCAGCATCACTACCAGGGATCGGGATGTCCGGGCGCGCGCCGCGCAGCCGCTCGACCACCTCCGCGACGCGACACGCCGCCGTCCACCGGTGCTGAGGCAGATCAACGCCATGATCGCCGTTTGCGGTGTCGCTGGAGCCTTCTCGATCGCGCCCCGTCCCCACTCGCTGGACGTCGGCGATCTTCCTGGCGATGGTCGCGCAGTAGTCGGGCATCGTCCGCGAGCGCGGTGACTCCTGGCTGAAGAGCGGCCCAGCCCAATCCGCCGGCGAGCAGACGGTCAGGCTGACGAGGATGACCGCCGGGATCTGCGTCCGACCGCTTCGCGCGTATCCAGCGCGACCACGGGGGCTCAGGAGAAACGCGATGAGCGTGGCGCGCGATCGGGATGAAGATGACCGCGCCCAGTAGAGGCATGCGACGACCGCGGACGAGGCCGGCCCAGGATGGCCGGTGCGGCCAGGCGGCGGCGGTGTCGACGCCGGCGGTCTCTCACTACTTGCCCCCGGCGGTGGCCCTGCGCCTTGTGCTGCGTTCATGACGGTGACGCGCCGCGACTTCCGCTGGCGCGGCCCATAGCCGCGAGCGCTGGGCGCCGCCTTGATGTGCTCGTATTGCCGCTGCTCCTTCGCGCGACGCCGCGCAGGTGCATCCCCTGCATGGTGGATTCCTCCTTTCAACGACGCAGGCACGCAAGACGAGTGCCACCACGAACGAATTGAAATCTCGGGCTCCGCTGTGCGCGGTGCGCGCGTGCAGTAATCCTTCCCCGGTAAGAATTACGCGACGCAGCGGCGAGGAGCAGCGGCGAGAGCACGGTTCCACTCGGAAACGCGCGTGCGGTCGCGGCCGGTTGCGGCGGAGACGTCTCCGCCCGGAGCGATCCCGGCACACCGATTGCCACTGACAGGCTGGCGTGAAGGGTCGCGAGCAACGCGACGAAAACACGGCGCCCGGCGCATCGCGACGCGGGCGTATACCATAGAGTCAGTCAGATCATCCGTGCCGGGAGGGACCGAATGCCAGGTCTCAAGATCATCGCGGTGCTGCTGATCGTGCTCGGTGTCGTCGCGCTCGCGTATCAGGGGATCACGTACACGACGCGCGAAAAGGTGCTCGAGGTCGGGCCCATCACGGCCACCAAGGAGAAGAAGGAGACGATCCCGCTGTCGCCCGTCCTGGGCGGGTTGGCGCTCGTCGGCGGGGGTGGTGCTGCTCTTCTTTGGGGTCGCGGCCGCCCGTGAGGGCGCGGGCTACACGCCCAGGAGCTCTTCGAGGTTCTGCCAGAGGATTCTGTTCTTCTGCTCCACGGTGAGGCCCGGAGTCCCTGCACCCACGCGACGGGCGCGCGGTCCCAGCGGACGAACGGCCAGTCACTGCCGAGCACCACGCGGTCGGCGCCGGCGTGCTCGAGAGCAGGCGCAGTCCCGCTTCGGTGGAGTGACGCGCAGTCGTAGTAGAGGCGGCGCAGGTACGAGCTGGGCGGCTTCTGAATGTTCCGGCGCGCCTCCGCGCGAACCTTCCAGCCGTGGTCCAGGCGACCCATCCCGAAGCAGGCCGGTCCGCCGCCGATGTGCGCGATGCACACCTTGAGGGTCCGGACAGCGCGTCGAGGATGCCGCCGAAAATGAGGGTGGCGGCGATCAGCGCATCGCTCGACGATGACGCCGATATTGTTGGCGACGCCGTAGCGATCGGTCCCCTTGAACAACAGGTTGCGCTGCGGCTGCGGGTGGAAGAACAGCACGGCGCCCATGCGCTCGGCGGCTTTGAAGAGCGGGAGGAACTGCGGCTCGTCCCAGTTGGTGCCGTTCACCACCGTATCGAGCTCCGGCGCCCTTGAGCCGCCGAAGCGCGGCGCATCGAGCGCGTGCAGCATGTCGCGCAGAGCCGAGAGCCGCCGCCGCGCCAGCTCGCGCGCGCTGCGATCGGCGCCCTGAGGCAGGCGCCACGCGTTCGGCAGCGCCTGCGCGGTTGTCCGCTGCAGGGACGGTTCCCGCTGCGCGCGATCTCGGTAACGAGCCGCGCGGCCTGCGCGTAGTCGAGCGACGTCGCCGACCAGAGACCGTCCACCGTGCGCTTCCATTCCTTTGCGTGCGCAATCATCGCGAACATTCCCCGACGGCACGCGAACGCGCATTGCCCGCCCGGCGTTTCCGATGGCTAAAATTGAATGAATCAACAGATGGTTACTTGCGCGCCCGCTCCCAGCACGGCGCGCACCGCCGCGGCGACGCGACGTACGGTCATCACTTCGGCGCCGGTGACCGTCAGGCTCGCATAGGTCTCGGCCTCGACCGTCACGCGTTCGCCGTCGATCACGGCCTGCAGCGTCTCGATCTCCCCAGTGAGCCGCCGACGCCCCAGGATACCCTCCCGGCACGGCCCCCATCTCCACAAGCGCGGTGCGCACCGCCTCTCGCAGTGCGTCGTCAGAGCCCATCGCCGAGGCGGATGGTCATTGGCTGCGATGTCATCGACCCCTAACCCTACGCCAATTCCGCTCCGGCCGAAGCTGCCCACCACATCGGCCACGTTCTGCCCATGACGTAGTGCCCACTTCCGATGGCCCTCGCGCGGCGGGACACAACCCAAGATGTAAGCCCGGTCGATCGGTGCCAGAATGACTTCGAGCCGTCATCGCGAACGGCCTGAAAGTGGGGGAGACGCAACATGTGCATCATGTGCAGTCAAGGAAGGCCACAGAATCACTTCGCTTCCCGGCGCAGCTCCCAGGTACGTCGCGGCCGGCGTTACGGCCGCAGGTCTCAATCTCTTCGCCGCCAGTCCTGCGCGACGGCGCACGACGGCGACGGCAGCGATCCGCCGCGCGACAGCGGGCCGGCCGGGCCGGCGCTACCTGATCCAGCGGCGGCTCGATCAGCTGTCGATGGACCCGCAGGTCGGCGACCTCGTGCGCGGCGACGTGCTGGTCGAGGGCAAGCGGATCCTCGCCGATCGGGCCCAACCTCGCCAATGCCGGCGGCGCCGAGGTGATCGACGCCGCGCGGGCGCATCGTGATGCCGGGCTTCATCGACACGCATCATCACCATCAGTTCAGCAATACGTAACTGAACGCTAC
>ERZ1370068.7521-contig-6432_pt1 | contig 31170 bp, 43 predicted proteins | sample MGYA00561227_ERZ1370068 | MGnify/ENA primary metagenome ERZ1370068 (study PRJEB38410, sample SAMEA6850437) | metagenome | study: Metagenomic assessment of the ecological functions of the soil: analysis of the soil microbiota associated with the...
ATTTGTACTTCGTTCAGTTACGTATTGCTATGACGTACCCGCGGCTTTCTGATGGGGTTTTCACCGTAGCGGAGCGTCGCGCACCGGCAGCAGCGAAAGCTCGACCGTGGCATCCTTCGGAAACGGCAGCCCGATCGTCCGCAGGAATCGCTGCTCTTCGACGTCGACCGCCGCGAGCGCCGTCGCGATCGTCGCGTCGTAGGCCGCGGTGTGCTCGAACGCCTTACGCATCAGCTCGAAGCGGAACGTCGGCGGTCGGCGTCTCGTCGATCTGGCGCAGCAGCCGCGGATAGTCCTCGGGGTCGACGACCACCAGGACGCCGCGGAAGTTCTTCGCGGCCGCGCGCACGAGCGACGGCCCGCCGATGTCGATCTCCTCGACCAGCGCTTCGAAGGGCGTCGCCGGATTCGGCCGCCGCCTCCGCGAACGGATACAGATTGACGACGACGACGTCGACGAGGCCGATGCCGAGGCGCCGCGAGCGCGGCGAGATCGTCAGGCCGATCGCGGCGAGCGAGGATGCCGCCGTGCAGCGCCGGGTGCAGCGTCTTGACGCGGCCGTCCATCATCTCGGGGAAGCCGGTGAGGTCGGAGACGCCGGTCACCGCGAGGCCCGACGTCGGTCAGCGCGCGCGCGGTGCCGCCGGTCGAGACGAGCTCGTAAGCCGCGTGCCGACGAGACCGCGCGCCGAGATCGACGATCCCGGTCTTGTCCGAAACGCTCAGCAGGGCTCTTGGCATAATATGAGAAAGTCCAGTATTATCTCATGCCGACGCCGGGCGGGCCTGGCGCCGTAAGGAAAAGGCCGCACAACGCGGCCTTTTTTGTTCAATGACGCGAGCTCGCGTCACAGCAAGTAGGGAAGAGAACGATGCGTATCACAGGCAAGGTCAAGTGGTTCAACAACGCCAAGGGCTACGGGTTCATCGAGCGCGACGGCGGCAGCGACGTCTTCGTTCACTATTCGGCCATTCAGGGCGACGGCTTCCGTTCGCTCGAAGAGGGCCAGGCGGTGGAGTTCGAGATCGTCGACGGCCCCAAGGGCCCGCAGGCCGGCAACGTCACCAAGATCTAGCCACATCACGCGGCGAGGGCATCGGGCCGGGGGCTGCAGCGTTCCCGGCCCGGGCCCTCAGCCTTAATCGTCATCGCCCGCACCCTTCAGCGCCCTCGCCGTAAAGCTCACCTTCCCGTCCTTCACCGCCACGCGGAACGCGACCTCGGGCGTGCCGCTCTGGCGCAGCTTTTCACCTGGCTCTTCACGAGGTCCGCGAACTTGTGGAACGGCGGCGCCGCTCTCGCCGACTTCGCGGCGCGCTTCGGCGAGCGATTCGTAGAGCTCGGTGAGCTTGTCGATCTCGCGCACCGGATCGCGGAACGACGAGACGTGGAGGATGCGATCGTCGGGCCCCTTCTTCTCCGGTTCTTTCGCGGCGCGGTGCTGCGCGAACGGCCCGGGCGCCCCTCCTCGCGGGCGCGCAGGCCGCGATCCCACAGGTCGATGAACGTCGCGAAGCGCGACTGCAGCGTGAGTGAAGCGGAAGCGATCGCCGGTGTTGGTGATGTGGCCGCGGTCGTAGCTGCTTGACGAGCGCTTCCACCCGGGCCGCGTCTCCCACGGCGGCTTCGGGCAGGCGGCCGGAAGAACATGTTGTATTCGGCTTCGAGCTGCTTCAGGTCGGCTTCGAGGCGCTGCAGATCGCGTTCGATGCTCGGACGATCGGCCACGGCCTGCCTACCTGGGGATGAGGAACCAGACCAGCGGCAGCCACAGCTCGCGGGCGTAGCGGCACCGGCCGGTCGTCGATCAGCACGTCGGTCGCGTGCGAACCGCCGACAATCTGGAAGAGATCGCGCAAGCGTCACCGCGTCGCTCGACCAGAAGCGGGCGCGATAGCGCCGCGCGGCGCCGCTCCCGGTCTCGCGGAACTCGGCCGAGGCGCGCGCCAGCTCGAGGGCGTGCGCGAACCCCGGCACGTCGAGCGCCGGAAAGACGAGCGTGATCGAGAACGGCCGCGGCTGCTCGCCGAAGAGCGCCTCGTGGAGATCGGGATCGAGCGAGGCGAGCTCCTCGTCGGTCGGCTGCTCCGGCAATTCGGCGTACGGCCAGAATCGTTCGAGCGGGCGGTATCTGGGGGATCCGAGGTCATGGAGGTGATGACATAGTATTGCAGAATTGCCGGACCGCCGGACCGCGCGGATTGCGCGCCGACGATTCCCGAAATGCGCGGTGCTGCACACTCACGATGCCCGACTTCAGACTGATTCCGTCGATCGAACAGCTGCGGCAGCGCGCCGCGCGCGCGCGCGCTCGAGGCGCGGTTCGGCGCCGACCGCGACGGTCGCGCGCGCTGCGCGAGGCCGCGGCGGCGGTGCGCGGCGCGCTCGCCGGCGGCGATCCCGCGCTTGTCGACGACGACACCGCGTCACGCGCCGGATCGAGTCGGAGGCCTCCGCCCGGCTCGACGCGGTGTTCCGGCCGGTCGCTCGAGCCGGTGATCAACGCCACCGGCGTCATCGTCCACACCAACCTCGGACGCGCGCCGCTCGCGGCGGCGGCCGATCGATCGCGTCGTCGAGTGGCGCGGGGCTATGCGTCGCTCGAGTACGACCTCGGCCGCGGCGCGCGGGGACGGCGCGACGTCCACGCCGACGCGCTGCTCTGCCGGCTCACCGGCGCGGAGCGCGCGGTCGTGGTCAACAACAACGCGGCGGCGACGATGATCGTGCTGGCGGCGCTGGCGGCCGGGCCGCGAGGTCATCGTCATCGCGCGGCGAGCTGGTCGAGATCGGCGGCGGCTTCCGGGTGCCCGATGTGATGGCCCAGTCCGGCGCGACGCTGCGCGAGGTCGGGACGACCAACAAGACGCGTGCGACAGACTACGGCGCGGCGATCTCCGACCGGACCGCGCTGATCCTGCGCGTCCACCCGTCAAATTTTCGCATCGAGGGCTTCACCGAGCGCCCGGCGCTGCCCGAGCTCGTCGCCCTCGGCAAAAATTCAACATCCCAGTCGTCGAAGATCTCGGAAGCGGCTATCTCGCTGGGGACGACCGGGGATCGTCGACAGACGGGTCAGACCCGGGTCAGACCGGTGTCAGACCCCCTCCGGACCGTGTCTGACCCCTGATCGGAGATCGGAGCCATGCGGTTGCAGACATCGGTCGCGGCCGGCGTGGACGCCTGCTGCTTCAGCGGCGACAAGCTCCTCGGCGGACCCCAGGCCGGCATCATCGTCGGGCGCGACGGCGATCGTCGACCGCATCCGCACGCCATCCGCTGATGCGCGCGCTGCGCGTCGACAAGATGACCTACGCGGCGCTCGAGGCGACGCTGGCGGAGTACGCGGCCGGCCGCGCGGCCGACGACCGTCCCGGTGCAACGCATGCTGACCATGACCGCCGGCGAGATCCGGATCCGCGCCGAGGCGCTCGCCGCGGCAAGTCGCGCAGCTCGCCGGCTGGCGCGCCGAGATCGTCGCCGGCGTGTCGGCCGTCGGCGGCGGCAGCGCGCCGGGCGTCGAGCTGCCGACCTGGCTCGTCGCGATCGCGAAGGACGGCCTGACGCCGGACGCGCTCGAAGAACGGCTGCGCCGCATGACGCCGCCGGTCATCGCCCGCATCGAGCACGATCAGCTGCTGCTCGATCTGCGCACCGTGCTGCCCGACGAGGAGCGTCAACTGGCCGCGCTACCTCCGGGCAGGCGTGAGCCGCGACGCTGACGAGGCACGCTACAGCGGCGCCCTACGACAGACCGCCGCGTAGGTAGTTCGCCCTTTCAGGGTGCCGGGGTGCGATCTGCTTTTATCGATCGGACGCTCGGCCGCGCGGCCTGAGGTCGAAGGATCAGCTTCTGCACCTGCCAGTTGGAGCTCTCGGCCACGTAGACATCGTTTTCCGAGGGGCACGCCAGCTGGTGCGCCCCGAGAACTGCTTCAACTGGCGTCCCGACTTCCCAATCACCCCGAGCACCTTGCCGTCGAGCGTGACCTTGAAGATCCGCCCCGGCCAGGTGCCTCGCCGACGAACATCACCTGAGTTCGGTCCCGGCGTGATGCAGACCGCGTTCGGCGCGCCGACGCCGTCCATGCTGCCGGGCGGCGGCGTCGGCCCGTTGACCGCCTGGTCCCGGGCGCCGGCGGGATCTCGATCTTGAACATGCGCAGGAACTTTCCGTCGGTGTCGAACACCTGGATGCGCTGGTTGCCGCGATCGCCGACGTAGACGTTGTCGTTCCGGTCGATCGCGATCGCGTGCGGCGTGCGGAACTGTCCCGGACCGGTGCCCGGATCGCCCCACGACTTCACCCAGTCGCCGTTCCTGTCGTACTTCGCGACGCGCGAGTTGACGTAGCCGTCGGTGATGTAGATGTTGCCCTGCGAATCCCACGCGACGTCGGTCGGCTGGCGGAAGCAGCCCGTCCTGCGGCGGCAGCGGCGGGTTCGGGTGCTCCCACGGCTCGGCGCCGTCGGCCGATTCCTTGCCGGCGGCCGAACACCATCAGCACGCGCCCCGCCTGGATTGAACTTGATGATCATGTCCGAGCCCTTGTCGACGGCCCAGATGTTGTCGTCCTTGTCGATGCGCACCGTGTGCGCGAACGACCAGCCGTAGAGGTTCTTGCCGATCTCGCGGATGAACTCACCCTTCGGACCGAACTCGAGCAGCTGCGCCGCGGTCGGCGCCGAACGCCGGACCGGCGACGCTGTTCGACCGCGTGAACACGAAGATGTGCCCCTTCGAATTCACCGCCACGCCGGGGACCTCTCCGAAATTCATCCCGGCCGGAAGCTTGAAGAAGTCGGCCACCGAATCGAACGGAATCTCGGGCGCGCTCTGCTGCGCGGACGATGGCGCCGGCGAGCAGCAGGACGATGACGGCGAGCACACTGCGTTTCATACCAGCCTCCGCTTCGCGCGCATTATAGGCTCTATAATCCGCCTGGCCCGATATCCCCACGGCCACGGTGATTCTGACGGAGGGTGCTTGCGTGACTCGACCGCTCCCGCTCGGCGCGGCGTCTCGTCCTGCTGTCGATGCTGCAGACGACGGCGACCGCGCAGACGCGCCCGGCCGGCGGCGCCGGGACGCGCGACGTCGTGACCGGCCAGCAGATCTTCGACGCGCAGTGCGCCTGGTGCCACGGCAACGGCGGCGACGGCGGCACCGGGCCGAACCTCCACGGCCGCCTGCGCCACGCCACGACCTACGACTCGATCGTCGACATCATCACCAGCGGCATCCCCGGCACCGACATGCCGTCGTTTCGCAGCCGCGCTCACCGAGCGCAACATCCGCGTGACCGCCACCTACGTGCAGTCGCTGTCGCGCACGTCGGCGCGTCCCGGGCCCGGCAACCCGCAACGCGGCGGCGCGCTGTATCAATCGAACGGCTGCGCCTCCTGCCACATCGTCGAGGGAAGCGGCGGCATCCTGGGCCCTGAGCTGACGAGCATCGGCGGCCGGCGCGGTCCCGCCTACCTGCGCGACGCGATCGTGAAGCCCGCGGCGCGCATCCGCCCGGCTATCTCGTGGTGCGCGCGGTGTCAGAACAGCGGCGCCGAGGTGCGCGGCATCCGCGTCAACGAGGACGTCTTCTGGATCCACATTCGCGACGGCGAGCGGCGTCGTCCACACGCTGCAGAAATCCGGAGCTGGCCCGCGTCGACCGCGAGCTCGAAGCCACGCTGATGCCGTCGTACGCGTCGCGGCTGCAGCCGGCGGAGCGTCGACGATCTGGTGGCGTATCTGGCGACGCTGCGAGGTGCGAAATGACGAACGATCACGGCAGCTCCGGCTGGCGCGCTCACGACGCTAACCTACGGCGCTACCGAATGCGCGCAGCGCTGCAGCCGCGCCCTGATCGGCGTTCGTCGCTGGCGTCGTCGGCACTCGCCGCGCAGGACGGCCAGTGGCTGATGTACTCCGGCTCGTACGCTCGCACCGGTTCTCGCCGCTCGCGCAGATCTCGGCCGCCAACGTCGCGCCGCCTGAAGCCGGTGTGGGTCTATCAGCCGCCCGGCACCGGCTCGGTCGAGTGCGCACGCCGATTGTCGCCAACGGCGTGATGTACGTCACGGCGGGGCCGACGTCGGTCGCCGCGCTCGATCTGCAGGAGCGGCAAGCCGATCTGGGAGTGGACGCGGCCGATCGCCGCGAGCGTGCTGAACCTCGGCTTCCCGCGCGTCAACCGCGGCGTCGCCATCCTCGACAACACGGTCTACGTCGGCACGCTCGACGGCTACCTCGTCGCGCTCGACGCGAAGGCCGGCATCGAGCGGTGGTCGGTGCACGTCGGCGAGAACCCGACCGGTCACGCGATCACCGCCGCGCCGCTCGTCGTCGGCGACAAGGTGATCGTCGGCATCAGCGGCGGCGAGGCCGGCATCCGCGGCTTCCTCGATGCCTACGACGCGAAGACCGGCAAGCAGATCTGGCGCTTCTGGACCGTGCCGTCGCCGGGCGAGCCGGGCAGCGAGTCGTGGCCGGGCGACAGCTGGGTGCACGGCGGCGGCGCGACGTGGCTGACCGGGTCGTACGATCCGGCGCTGAAGCTGCTCTACTGGGGCACCGGCAATCCAGGGCCCGACTGGAACGGCGATTCGCGCAAGGGCGACAACCTCTACACCTCGTCGCTCGTGGCGCATCGACGTCGAGACCGGCAAGGCGCGATGGCATTTCCAGTTCACGCCGCACGACGTCCACGACTGGGACGCGAATCAGATCCCGGTGCTCGTCGACACGCAGATCGGCGGGCGGCCGCGGTCGGCTCGTGGTCATGGCCAACCGCAACGGTTTCTACTACGCGCTCGATCGCCAGACCGGCGAATTCCTGGTCGGCGCGCGCCTACGCGAAGCAGACCTGGGCGAAGGGGCTCGACGAGCGCGGCCGGCCGATCGAGATTCCCGGGCATGGCGCCGTCGGAAAAGGCACGCTCGTCTATCCGAGCCTCCAGGGCTCGACCAACTGGGCGAGCCCGTCGTACAGCCCGTCGACCGGCATGCTCTACGTGCCGGTGCGCGAGATGGGATCGATCTACTTCAAGACCGGCGTCGAGTACAGCCGGGGACCTACTACACCGGCGGCAGCGAGAAGCGGCTCGACGAGGAATCGTGGGGCGCGGTGCGCGCGCTCGACGTCGAAGACCGGCAAGCTGGCGTGGGATTTCGCGCTGCCGTCGCCGCCCTGGGCCGGCGTCATGTCGACCGCCGGCGGGCTCGTCTTCGGCGGATCGAACGAAGGCAACTTCTTCGCGCTCGACGCGACGAGCGGCAAACCGCTCTGGCAGTTCCAGACCGGCGGCCAGATCCGGTCCAGGTCCGATGTCGTTTCTCGCCGGCGACAAACAGCACGTCGCCGTCGCCGGCGGGCACGCCATCTTCGTCTTCGCGCTCGACTGAGGATACGACGATCAACGCCAGAACCCGCGGAACCCGCAGAGCATCGAGCATCTGCGAGTTCTGCGAATTCCGCGCATCAGCCGTTCGTCTTCCTAGAACCCAAGCGCAGGCTGAACTGCAGCGCCCGCGGCTGGCCGTTGCCGCCGTTCAGGCGCCGTCAGCGTCATGGAAGTCCGACAGCCGCTGGTCGGTCAGCGACCCGAAACCCGCCGTCGCCGCCCCCGGGTTGCTGAAGTTCGCCGTGTTGAACAGGTTGAACAGCTCGACGTTGACGTCGATCGTGTCGTCCTTCATCGGATGCAGCCGGTAGGCGAACTTGAGGTCGGACTGCCGGAAGGCTGGTCCTCGCGCGCCGTTGCGGCGCCCTGTCGAAATCGGCGCAGTAGGCGTTCGCGCCCGCGCCGCAATAGTGACCCGCCGGCAGCCGGTCGAACAGCAGGCCCGTTCCGATCGGCATCCACCGCCGAGTTGATCAGAGTGATCGGGGTCGCCGGTCATGTAGCGGTAGATGCCGCTGACCGTGAGCCCGCCGGTTTTCGGAACCTCGTAGCGGCCGTTGACGACGAAGTTGTGCCGCCGGTCGGCGTTGAGAGGCCCGTAGTTCATGATCGAGCCGCGGATCGCCGAGCAGCTGGTAGTATGTTCTGGTGGGTCTGGTCGGCTTCGGCGTTGCCGCGCGCGTAGCCGGCTGCGCATGAGATCCGGCCGGCCCAGTGGTGGCTGTAGCGCTTCTCGAGCGAGAAGTTCAACCCGTCGAACTCGCGACGAGCCATCGTTGGTGCGGGTCAGGAGCTGATTCACGAACGGCGCGATGCCCAGCTGCCCGGCGATGCCGTTCAGGTCGGTATAGTTGATGCGCCCGGTCCGGCTCGTATCCACTCGCAGCCCCGGATTCAGGTCGAACGTGATCAGCTGATTGCGATTCCAGCTGTGGATGAAGTCGGCGGTCAGCGCCATCTGCGCGCCGACCTGCTTCGCTCGTAGCCGAACGAGATCTGATGCACCTCCGGCACCACGCGATCGGGGTTGTCGATGTAGGTGAGGCCGATGTTGCGGCCCATCGAGCCGGCCGGAGACTGCGCATTGACCAGGGACCGATTGACCACCGGGCCGTTGACGAGGAACGGATCGGTCGGGAACTGCCCACGGCTCGGGCCCGGATCGGCGGCGTTCACCGGGAACTGCGCGGTGAAGGACGAGCTGTAGACGCCAGTCGAGACAAACGGCGTCGTGCGTCTGCAGGGTGACTTTGTCGTAGAAGATGCCGTAGCCGCCGCGAATCAGCGACGTCGCGCTGCCCGCCGGCTTCCACGCGAAGCCGACGCCGCGGCGCGAGGTTGTTCTTGTCGACCGCATGGTCGCCGTTGCTGAACAGCGGGTTGAAGGCGTTGGTCGAGCGGCGTGATCTCGAGGTCGTAGCGCAGGCCGAGGTTCAGCGTGAGGTCGCCGCGATGCCACTTGTCCTGCACGAACAGCACCGCGACGTCGGTCGGCATCAGGATGTCGCTGGCGGCCGGGACGCGGATGAACGAGGCGCTCCGGATAGGTCGCGGATCGGTCGGCGTTGAACGCGCGATCGGTTGAGAACGAGAACCGCCCGTTCATGTCGGTCTGATCCGGAAGATTGATGCGTCGAGTAGATGAACTGGCCGCCGAACTTCAGATCGTGATCGCCGCCCATCTTCTGCGGCACGAACTGCGAGAACGCTCGCTCAGCTCGTAGGCATTGTCGATGCGGAAGTGCGCGCCGTTGCGCGTCCCGTCGGTAAAGGTCAGCATGCTCAGCGTCGGCGCGAGCTCGGTCATCGGCACGGCCGTCCTGCACCTCTTTCGCGGTGAAGCCGTTCTTCTCGTGCGTGTAGCCGACACGCATCTCGTTGACGCGGGTATTGCCGAGGACGGTGTTCCAGCGGCCGCCGGCCAGGCGATCGACGTCGATACTCCTGGTCTCTCGAGGCCAGCGTCCACCTGGCTGGCGATGCGGTTGTAGGTCGGCGAGGTCTCCTGCAGGAAGCGGGCAGTCCACGTGTTGTTCTGGTTGATCTGCTGATCGAACCGGATCATGTGGTTCCAGAGGTACATCGTCTGCGTGTTCGAGTAGTTCAGCTCCGGCCGCGCCGCGAACGGTGTTGCTGCGTCCCTCCGCGTAGACGAGGCGGTCGAGGCTGTAGAAGAAATGCGCCTTGTCCCTCTCGATCGGGCCGCCGATCGTGCCGCCCCAGTCCTTCTGCTCGGTCTGCGGCTTGGCGAGGTTGCTCTGCGCGACGAAGAAGTCCCTCGCCGTCATGTCCTGGTTGGTGTAGCTGGCGAACAGCGAGCCGTGGAACATGTTGCCGCCCTGCTTGGTGATCGCGTTGACGATCGCCCCGCGCGGTCGGCCGAACTCGGCGTCGATGCTGGTTGGTCAGCACCTGGAACTCCTGCACCGTTTCTGAGCGCCGGGACGCACCTGGCTGCCGCACGAGCTGCCGAGATAGTCGTCGTTGTTGCCGCCGCCGTCGATCGAGAAGTTGCCGCTCCGGTTGCTGCCGCCGCCGACGATCAGCGACTCGCAGGCGAACGAAGCGGTCGACGACGAGACCTGGATGCCGGGCGTCAGGCCGACCGGCGAACATCCAGTTCTTGTTCATGATCGGCAGCGCGGCGATCTCGGCCTTGCGCGATGTTGGCGCCGATCTGCTTCGAGGTGATGTCGACCAGCGGCGAGCTCGCCGGACACCGTGACGCTCTCCTCGAGGCCGCCGACGCCGAGCGTGATGTCGAGCGTCGCCGTGTTGCCGATCTGCAGCAGCACGTCCGGCCGTTCGCATTTCTTGAACCCGGTCAGGTCGGCCGTGATCGCGTACGGCCCCGGGAGAATGCCGGTGACGAAGTAGGAGCCGTCGGCGTTGCTGACGACCTGGCGGAACATGCCGCTGCCCTGGTGGGTGACGACGACCGACGACGCCGGGCAGCGCGCCTCCCGACTCGTCGAGCACATGACCTTGCACGGCCGAATTCTGACCCTGGGCAGCGGCGGCGACGGGGAGCAGCGGCAAGGAGACCGACGAAGCACGGCGACGGCGAGTCTACGCATGTGTTCTCCTCCATCCCAGCGGGAACAGACTAGCCGAACCGCCCGAAGGCGGTTGTTCGCAACGGCTAGTCGAGAGGCGCGTAGGGCGCGTGTCCGCTCTAGGCGAAGGCGGTCCTATAGCTCGTCGGTTTACCCTCTGTCATGGAAGTGTCAAGAAAAACGAAAAGAGATCGGGGGCGACGTGTCAGCTCGGGCCGGTCCCGGCGAGGTAGCCGGGGCGGGCCCTGACGTTCACCCGCCGTCCCTTCACCCGCACGTCCAGCCGGTGCCAGCCGTTCCTGTCGACGCCGCGCGGGGTGTAGCTGACCAGATAGCTCCGCCGGAATTCCTCCAGCATGCCCACGAAAGATCTCCCCGAGGGTCGCCGTCCTCTCCACTTCGAACAGCCGCCCGCCGCGTCAGCGACGTCACGTCGCGAAGGAATTCAGGCTTCAGGCGCGATCGCGTCGAGACCGCGTAGACCACGGCGTCCGATCGCTTCGCGGTGTCGAGGACGCGCGTCGGACGTCAGCCAGCTCGACGTGTCGACGCCGTCGCTGAAGACGATCACCAGCGCCCGGCCGACGTCCGATTCGCCGACCGTGATCCGGCGTAGGTCCCGTCGACGAGCGCCGTGTCCCCGATCCGACCTGCGCGTGTCGATCGCGCGCCGCACCGGCGCCGAGGTCGCTCGTCAGGCCGGCGCCGAGCGCCGACCAGGTGGCTGAAGCGTGACGAGCGCCGCCTGATCCGTCTTTCTTCAACGCCGCGAGCAGCGCCGCGCCGGCGCTGCGCAGGTGATCCGAGCCGCTCGCCGGCCACGCTGTCGCTCATGTCGAGCGCGAGGATCACGTTCAGCGGAATCTGGTCGAAGCTGACCAGATCCACCTGCTGCGGCACGCCGTTGTCGGAGACCTCGAAATCCGCCGCGCACAAGGCCGGCCACCGGCTGCCCGTTCTCGGTGACGAGCACGTCGACGCGCACCGCCTCGACCTTCGCGGAAAAGACGCGTGTTCTGCGTCTCGGACGACGCGCGGCCGGATGCCAGCAGCAGGACGGCGAGCAGCACGGTCGCCCGCGTCATGGCTCGCGCTCCGTCGCGAAACGGCTGGCACAACTGCTCCGAGCAGCTCGTCGGCGTGCCTGCGCCTGCTCGACGTGATACGTCCACCACGGATCGTCGCGATCCGGCTTCTCGACCGGCAGCGCGAACAGCTGCCGCAGCGCGCCCAGGACGCCGGCGCGGTCGCCGCGCCGGCGCGCCAGGCTGCTCAGCGCCAGCAGCGGCGACTGTGCCGTCGGATACAGGGCGGCCGCCCGCTGATACGCGTCGAACGCGGCGTCGTAGCGGCCGAGCGCCTCCTCCGCCGCGCCGAGAAACAGCTCGCCGTAGTAGCGCAGCAGATCCTCGCCGGCCGACGCGAGCGCCTCCCGCAGCTCCTGGCGGCCGCGGCATGGCCGCCCGAGGAGCCCCCTGCACGCGGCCGAGGCGGAGCCGGGCTTCGCCGTAGTCCGGCTTGATCTCGAGCGCGCGACGCAAAACCCCTCGGCCTCGCGCAGCTCCCGCGCGACGACGCCAGACGGCAAACGTGACGCCGGCGGGCAGCACGGCGGACCGCACCGCGCTCTGAATGCCGGCCCGGCATAAGTCTCCCGCTGAGAGCCGCTCAGGAACAGGATCTCGGGGTCGGCGGGAAACATCTGCCGCGCGCGATTCAGGTGATCGGTGTCGTGGTCCTCGACCGCCTGCATCCACGCGGCGGTGGCTTGGGCACCAGAGGCGCACCATCTCGTCGCGTCCGGGCGCCGGCGAGGTCTCGCCCGCGGGCGTCACCTGGTCGAGGAGCAGGTGGGCGATGTCCCAGTGCACGGCGGCCGGCCCTGAAATCGGTCTGGTGGCCATCCGCGAGCGTCATCTTGAACCGCTCCGGACCCGGTGACCGCGACGCCGGCATCGGCTCGACGCCGCTCGGCACGACCACGCATCGCGACGTCGCCGTGGAGCAGAGCGCGCCGCGGCGGAGGATGTAGGTTGTCGCCGTCGCCCGCCGACCTCGCGGCCAGCGCCAGTCGAGACACGCTCGACGAGCTCCGCATCGCGATCGACCGCCGCCTTGTTCTCGACGCAGCGACGGTCGGCGACGATGCCGACGGCGGCGCAGGCCAGCGCCCGGAGCCGACGCAGCTGCACCGGCGTGTAGCGAATCTCCTGCGGCGTGCGCTGGCCGGGCGTCTTCATCGTGAAGCGAGTCACCCCGGATGGCGCATCAGCTTCACCAGGACGTCGACGTCAATCCACAGCGTCTGCAGGTCGGGCATGGCCCAGGCCCCGACCTCGGTGGCCGCCGCGTCGGCGTCCCCGGCTCGTGCCGGGCGACCGCCTTCATCCACTGCTCCACCCGATCGATCCGGGCATCGTCGACGAATGCCGCAAGCGGTCGCGGCTGGGGCTGCGCGCACACCTGCCGCCGCCGGCGGCGATGAGGAAGACGCACAGGGAGAGCGTCAGACGTCGCATGACACCTGGCCCAGCGGGCGGTGGGCCGCATCATGCTAACGCGATTTCGACATCGATGTGGCGCGAGCTTTCAGGCGAGCGGCCGAGTCGGCCGCGCGACCCTGAACCGTAGCGGAGCTGGAGCCTGACGCCTCGGCGTCTGGCCTAGAAGATGGTCGCGATCGAGGCCGCGGCCCAGTCGATGACGCGCGTCGGCAGGATGCCGAGATAGAAGACGAGAATCGCGGAGACGACCAGCGCGGCGCCGGCGATCCGCGGCACCGGCGGGAACCGTGCCGGCGTGTCACTCGGCGTCAGTACATCATGACGACGATGCGCAGGTAGAAGAAGACCGAGACGACGCTGGTCAGCACGCCGATGATGGCCAGGCACGTTGTCGCCGGCCTTCACGGCGGCGCTGAACACGTACCATTTCGCGATGAAGCCGGCCATCGGCGGGAAGCCGCCGAGCGACAGCAGGAAGATCGGTCATCAGCCCGGCAAGCACCGGGTGGTGGTTCCACAGCCCGGCATAGTCGCGGATCTCGATCGTTCGGCTGGTCGGCGTTGTCGAGCAGCGCGATGACGCCGAACGCGCCGATGTTCGTGACCGCGTAGGTCAGCAGGTAGAACAGCACCGAGGCCTTGCCGACGTCGTTGGCCGCCACCAGCGCCACCAGCAGGTAGCCGCCGTGCGCGATGCTCGAGTACGCGAGCATCCGCTTGACGTTGGTCTGCGCGACGCCGACCACGGTGCCGACGACCATGGTCGCCGCCGCCACCACCCAGATCACCTCGCTCCAGCTCCCGCGCATCGGTTCGAACGCCGAGAGGAACACGCGCACGAACGCGGCGAAGCGCGGCCGCCTTCACGCCGGTCGACATGAACGCGGTGACCGCCGGCGGCGCGCCCTCGTAGGCGTCGGGCGTCCACATGTGGAACGGCACGGCCGACACCTTGAAGCGCGAACCCGACCAGCACCAGCCCGACGGCGCAGCAGCTGCATCGGCGTCGGCGCCATCGCCTGGGCGGCGAGGATTCCGCCGATGCGATCGAGGCGCGTGCTGCCGGTCAGGCCGTAGGTGAACGCGATGCCGTAGAGGAAAAACGCGCTCGACAGCGCGCCGAGCAGGAGCTACTTGAGCGCCGCCTCGGTGCCCTTCTGCGAGTCGCGCCGGATGCCGGTCAGCACGTAGACCGCCAGCGACAGGACCTCGAGCGCGAGGAAGATGACCAGCAGGTCGATCGCCGTCGCCATCAGCATCATGCCGGCGAGCGCGAAGCAGCATCAGCGCGTAGCATCTCGCCGCGCGGCAGCCGCTCGCGCTCGATGGTCGGGCCCGAGATCGCCAGCGACAGCAGCCCGACCACGATCAGGATCGCGGTGACGAACAGCCCGAAGTTGTCGGCCGAGACGACGCCGAAGCTGACCGCGTTGCGGTCCCAGCAGCAGCCGACGTCGCGATCGCCGCGCCGATCAGGCCGACCGCGCCGAGCCCGCCGATCGGCATGCGCTCGCCGGGATCGCGGAACGCCTCGGCGACCATCGCGCGCGATGGCCCGCGGCGGTGACGCACGCCATCGGGACGATCGCGTTGAAGGACGACATCATCGCGAATCCCGGCCTCGGATCCGGCGCCATGGCGCGCGCGGCGCTGCACCTGGTTCAGCATGCGCTGGACCGACGGCTCGATCGGCCGCAGGAACAGGTTCGGCAAGACGCCCATCAGCACCGCCAGCGCGATGATCGGCACGATGATCGCCCATTCGCGCGGCTGCAGATCCGGCAGGCGCGGCGTTCTTGTCGTTGCTCACCGGCCCGTAGTTCACCCGCTGGAACATCCACAGCATGTAGGCCGCCGACAGGATCACGCCGGTCGCCGCGAACGCCGCCAGCCGCGGATCCCAGCGGAACGCGCCGAGCAGAATCAGGAACTCGCCGACGAAGCCGTTCAGCCCGGGCAGGCCGATCGACGACAGCGTCACGATCAGGAACGCGGCCACCAGCCGCGGCATCACCTTCTTCAGCCCGCCGAACTCGGCAATCAGCCGGGTGTGGCGCCGATCCGACAGCATGCCGACGATGAGGAAGAGGCCGCCGGTGCTGACGCCGTGGTTGAGCATCTGGTAGACCGCGCCCTGCACGCCCTGCGTGTTCATCGCGCGCGATGCCGAGGACGACGAAGCCGAGGTGGCTGACGCTCGAGTAGGCGACCAGCTTCTTCATGTCCGGCTGCACCATCGCGACCAGCGCGCCGTAGATGATGCCGATGACGGCGAGCCCGGCGATGAACGGCGCGAAGCAGCGCCGCCGCCTGCGGAAACAGCGGGAACGCGAACCGCACCAGCCCGTAGGTGCCCATCTTCAGCATCACGCCCGCGAGAATCACCGAGCCGGCGGTCGGCGCCTCGACGTGCGCGTCCGGCAGCCAGGTGTGGAACGGAAACAGCGGCACCTTGATCGCGAACGCCAGCGCGAACGCGAGGAAGAACCAGAACTGCAGGCGCAGCGGTCATCGGCAGGTCGTAGAGCTGTCAGCAGGTCGAAGCTGTAGACGCCGGTGGTCGGTGCGATGCAGATAGGCGAGGCCGAGAATCGCCAGCAGCATCAGCACGCTGCCGGCCATCGTGTAGAGGATGAACTTGATGGCGGCGTAGATGCGCCGCGTCGTAGCCCCAGATGCCGATCAGGAAGTACATCGGCATCGAGCATCGCGTCCCAGAACACGTAGAACAGGAACAGGTCGAGCGAGACGAAGACGCCGATCATCGCGCTCTCGAGCAGCAGCAGGAAGATGCAGAACGCCCTGCGTCTGCTTGTGCACCGATTCCCACGAGCTGAGCAGCGCCAGCGGCGTCAGAAAGCCGGTCAGCACGATGCAGCAGCAGGCTGATGCCGTCGACGCCGACGACGTAGCTGATGCCGAACGCCGGAATCCAGGCGTGGCGCTCGACGAACTGGAAGTCGGCCGACGCCGGGTTGAAGCGCGCTCCACAGCAGCAGCGTCTCGCCGAACACGAGCAGCGACACGATCAGCGCGATCTTGCGCGCGAACGGCGCGCTCGTCCTCTTCGTCGCCGCGACGAAGAAGAGCAGCAGCGGCGCCGAGCGATCGGCAGCGCGACGAGCGAGGTCAGAATCGGGAAACGCATCTGGGCTATCGACCGTATCAACACAAGGACACTAAGGACACAAAGGTTGATCTGTGTCACCGCCACAGGTAGTCAACCCGAGTACCGCAACACCACGCCCAACAGCAGCGAGGCGGCATAGGCTCGGACCGAGCCGGTCTGGACGCGCCGCAGCACCGCGCCAGTGCCGCCGACTGGTTTGCGCGACGCCGTTCACGGCGCCGTCGATGACGCGGACGTCGACGAACTTCCACAGCGCCGTCTTCCGACACGATGCGGATCGGCTGGACGACGGCCGCGTCGTAGATCTCGTCGACGTAGTACTTGTTCAGGAGCAGCCGGCAGCACGCCGGAGAAGCGCTCGGCGACGGCGTCCGCCGCGCTCCGGTTCTTGAGGAAGAAGTAGACACGCGATGCCGATGCCGCCGACCGCGACGGCGATCGACACGCAGCCATCAGCTAGCTCCTCGAGCGGCCGTGCTCGCCCGCCGCCTCTTCCGTCGGCGTGCACCCCGCCGAAGCTCGGCTCGAGGAAATGTTCGAACCTGTTCGAGCCGCCGAGGACCGCGGGCAATCCGGCATAGCCGGCGACGGCGGATCCGATCGCGAGGACGATCGAGCGCGAGCGCCATCGGCGGCGGCGCGTCGTGGAGGTGACCGTGGCCGTGCGCCGTGCGCCGGCCCGTGGGTGCTCTGGCCGCGGGCGGGGCCGGCGTGCGGCACGCGAAGCGCTCGCCGTGAAACGCCAGGAACACGAGGCGGAACATGTAGATCGCCGTCAACAGCGAGGTCAGCAGGCCGACGACCCACAGGAGCAGTGTGCCCGCTCGCGAAGGTGCGATAGAGGATCTCGTCCTTGCTGAAGAACCCGGCGAGCCCCGGCACGCCGGCGATCGCGAGCGCGCCGATCGAGAAAGGTCCAGTAGGTGATCGGCAGATCGCTGCTTGAGGCCGCCCATGTCGCGCAGATCCTGCTCGCCGCGCAGAGCGCGTGAATCACCGCGCCGGATCCGAGGAACAGCAGCGCCTTGAAGAAGGCGTGCGTGTAGAGGTGGAAGATGCCGGCGGCGTACGCGCCGACGCCCATCGCCAGGAACATGTAGCCGAGCTGCGAGACCGTCGAGTAGGCGAGCACGCGCTTGATGTCGTTCTGCACCAGGCCGATGGTGCCGGCCATCAGCGCCGTCGCGACGCCGACGACCGCGACGATCGTCAGCGTCTGCGGCGCGTGGCTGAACAGCACCGCGTTCGCGCCCGATCATGTAGACGCCGGCCGTCACCATCGTCGCGGCGTGAATCAGCGCCGACACCGGCGTCGGCCCTTCCATCGCGTCCGGCAGCCAGACGTAGAGCGGAATCTGCGCCGACTTGCCGGTCGCGCCGACAAACAGCAGCAGCGTGATCAGCGAGACCGTGCCCGAACGCTGGTCTCGGGGCTGAGTCCGGCGCGGCGGCGCGCGCGACCTCCTGGAAATCGATGCGTGCCGAACCGCACGAACAGCAGCAGCACGCCGAGGATGAAGCCGAAGTCGCCGATGCGGTTGACGATGAACGCCTTCTTGCCGGCATCGGACGCGCGACTTCTTCTGGCACCAGAAGCCGATCAGCAGATACGAGCAGAGCCCGACCCCTTCCCAGCCGACGAACATCACCGAGGAAGTTCGCGCCGAGGACGAGCACGAGCATGAACGCGGCGAACAGGTTCAGATACGAGAAGTAGCGCGCGAACTCCGGCGTCGCGCTCCTCGTGCATGTAGGCGGTCGAGTAGATGTGGATCAGCGAGCCGATGCCGGTGATGCACCAGAATCATCACCGACGACAGCGGATCGAGCGCGCAGCGTGAACGCCGCCGTGAAGTCGCCTGACGAGATCCAGGTGTAGACCCGGCTGCGCGATGCTCGCGCGATTCCGGCCGGCAGCGCGACCAGCCGCCACGACCGCGGCCACCGACACGCGCGAACGAGCCGAGCATCGCCGCGCACGGCCACGCCGCCCGACACCGGCTTGCCGAGGCGCCGGCCGAGGCTGGCGTTGATCAGAAAGCCGACGAACGGCAAGCAGCGGAATGAGAGCAGCAGCATTCGCCCTACCACTTCAGCGCCGTGAACGATGTCGGGGTTCGAGCGACTCGCGATGCCGGAACAGCGCGATGACGATCGCCAGACCCAACCGCGCGCTTCCGCGGCGGCCACGGTCATCACGAAGAACACGATGATCTGGCCGTCGGCGGTGCCGAGCGCGCGGCCGAAGGCGACGAACGTCAGGTTGACCGGCGTTCAGCATGATCTCGATCGACAGCAGGATCGTGATCAGGTTGCGGCGCAGGAACACGCCGGCGGTGCCGATCGAGAACAGGATCGCCGACAGCACGAGGTAGTGGTTGAGCGTCGGCATCAAGCGCGTCCCGACCGGCGTCGCGCCGCGCCAGCACCACCGCGCCGACCATCGCGACCAGAATCAGGATCGAGGTCACCTCGAACGGAAATGCGTAGTCGGTGAACAGCGAGCGCGCCGATCGCCGCGACCGAGCTCGACCGGCGTCGCCGAAGCGCGCCGGCGTCGCCGCCCTCGCGTCAGCGCCCAGACCAGCTCGACGACCAGCGCGAGCGCGAGCACCGCGCCGAACCGCATCGGCGCCGGGGCGCAGCAGCGGATGCGACGCGCTCGTCGTAGCTCGGTGTCCTCGTGCGGCGCGTTCAGCAGCATGACCACGAACAGGAACAGCACCATGATCGCGCCGGCGTAGACGATGATCTGGATCACCGCGACGAACGGCGCGTCGAGCAGCACGTAGAGCCCGACAGCGCGCCGAACGACGCGATCAGCAGCAGCACGCTGTAGATCGGATTGCGCTGCGCGATCACCAGCAGCGAGGCCGATCGACCGGCGATCGGCGCCGAACAGGTAGAACGCAGCCATCGACGCTCACAGAGCTCCGAAATACAGCACGCCGGCCGCGGTCGCGAGCAGGTTGACGACCGACACCGGCAGCAGCACCTTCCAGCCGAACGCCATCAGCTGGTCGTAGCGATAGCGCGGCAGCGTCCACGCGCATCCAGACGTAGAAGAACAGAATCGCGCCGACCTTGATCAGGAACCAGATCCAGCCGAGCGACTCCGGCAGAAACGGCCCATGCCAGCCGCCGAGGAACAGGTCGGTCGCCACCGCCGACACCGTGACCATGTTGATGTACTCCGCGAGGAAGAACATCGCGAAGCTCATGCGAGCTGTACTCGGTGTGGTAGCCGGCGACGCAGCTCCTGCTCCGGCCTCCGGAAAGTCGAACGGCGCGCGGTTGGTCTCCGCGACGCCGCGCGGTCATGAAGATCAGGAAGCCGACCGGCTGCAGGAACACGAACCAGCGCGGGATGAACCCGAACCAGGTGCCCGGCCTGCGCGTTCACGATCGTCGGTCAGCGACAGCGAGTTCGCCGAGCAGCAGCACGCTCGGCCAGCGCGAGGCCGTAGGACAGCTCGTAGCTGATCATCTGCGCCGACGAGCGCAGGCCGCCGAGCAGCGAGTACTTTGCTGTTCGAGCTCCAGCCGGCGAGCACGATGCCGTAGACGCTCATCGAGGCGATCGCGAAGATGACCAGCACCGCGACGTTGACGTCGGCGACCTGCAGCCGCAGCGGCTCGTCGAGCAGGCCGAAGAGCGTCGTCTCGGCGCCGAACGGCACGACCGCGAAAGGCCGCGAACGCCGCGGTCGCGGAGATGATCGGCGCCAGCGCGAAGAGGAGCGCGATCGGCCGCGCGCCGGGCCGCAGCTCCTCCTTGAACATCAGCTTGATGATGTCGGCGAGCGGCTGGAGCAGCCCTTGCGAGCCGACCGAGTACGGGCCCGAGCCGCTGCTGCAGGCAGCGCCGCGACCTTGCGCTCGACGCAGACCATCGCCGCCGCCGAACTCGAGCAGCATGACGAAGACGAACAGCGTCAGGACGATCTGGGCGATGAGGAACGGCGTCATCGCGAGCGTCGATCGTCAGCTGTGCGCTCCACCGGGTGCCGGCGCGCCAGTCGGCGCGGCAGCGTGCAGCGCCCTTCCTTGATGTGCGCTTCGTACTCGTGCCGGAAATGCTTGAGCGTCGTCAGCACCGGCGTCACCGCGGCGTCGCCGAACGCGCACAGCGTCTTGCCGGCGATGTTGCCCGAAATGCTCGCAGAGCAGATCGAGATCGCTCATCTGCCCGTCGCCGCGCTCGATCTTCTGCAGGATCTTGTGCAGCCAGTCGGTGCCTTCGCGGCACGGCGTGCACTTGCCGCACGACTCGTGGCGGTAGAAGTGCAGCAGGTTCTCGGCCAGCCAGACCATGCAGGTCGTGTCGTCGAGCACGACGATCGCCGGCCGATCCGAGCAGCGAGCCCGGCCTTCTGCATCGCCGTCGAAGCTCGCCTGCGTGTCGAGCTGATCCGGCAGCAGGATCGGCACCGACGATCCGCCGGGGATGACCGCTTTCAGCGTGCGGCCGTCGCGGACGCCGCCGGCGTGGCCGTCGATCAGCTCGCGCAGCGTGATGTTCATCGACGCTTCGTACACGCCCGGCCGCTTGACGTGGCCGCTGACGCAATACAGCTTCGGCCCGCCGTTCTTTCCGGCCCGAGCGCGGCGAACCACTCGGCGCCCTTGCGCAGGATCGAGCGGCACGTTGCGCGAGCGTCTCGACGTTGTTGACGGCGGTCGGGCTTGCCGTAGAGGCCGACCACGGCCGGAAACGGCGGCTTGTTGCGCGGCTGCGCGCGCTTGCCTTCGAGCGACTCGAGGAGCGCCGTTTCTTCGCCCGCTTCGTAGGCGCCGGCGCCGCGGTGGATGTAGACGTCGCAGTCGAAGCCGGACCCGAGAATGTTCTTGCCGAGAAACCCGCGCGCGTAGGCCTCGTCGATGGCGTGCTCGAGCACGTGCTGGACGTGGAAGAACTCGCCGCGGATGTAGATGTAGGCGACCTTCGCGCCGATGGCGTAGCAGCGCGATCGCGCATCCTTCGATCAGCAGGTGCGGATTGCGCTCCATCAGCAGGTGGTCCTTGAACGTGCCCGGCTCGCTCTCGTCGGCGTTGCAGGCGATGTAGCGCGGCTTCGGCGACTTCTTGTCGACGAACTGCCACTTCATGCCGGTCGGAAATCCGGCGCCGCCGCGGCCGCGCGAGGCCCGACGCCTTGACCAGCTCGATGACCTGATCGGGCGTCTGCGCGAGCGCCTTCTTCAGCGCCGTCGTAGCCCTCGTGCTGCAGATAGAAATCGAGCGTGAAGCAGTTCGGCTCGCGGACGTGCTTGGTGAGCGATCAGTCCAGCTGGTTCCATGGCGCTCGCTACTTCTTCTCAACCACGTGATGGCACCCGGTCAGCGCCGCTTCGCCGCGCGCGCGCAGATCGTCGAGCAGCTTCGCTGCGCGTCCTCGGGCTGTCAGGCACTCGTGCCACGCGTCGTTGACCATGACCGACCGGCGCGCGATCGCACGCGCCGAGACACTCGACTTCGAGCAGCGTGAACGTGCCGGTCGCGTCGGTCTCGCCCGGCGCTGATGCCGAGCTTCGCCGCGAATCTCCTCGGTGACGCGCTCGGCGCCGTTCAGCGCGCACGACAGCGTCCGGCAGACGCTGCAGCACGAACTTCCCGACCGGCTTCGTGTAGAACATCGTGTAGTACGACACGACGTCCTCGACGTCGGCCGCGCGTGATGCCCGAGCAGCTCCGGCGACGTAGCGCATCGCGTTGGCGGTGATGTAGCCCTGCTGATGCTGCGACGAGATAGAGCGCCGGCAGCACCGCCGACCGGCGCTGCTCCGGCGGATAGCGCTTGACGATCGTCGTCGAAGCGCGCGCGGTGCTCCGGCGCGTAGACGAACGGCGGCGCCCGGCTCCGTCAGCTGTGCGCGACGACTTGTGGAACGTCGCGCCGTACGCCATCTTCGGGATGAAAGCTCACCGGTCCACGTCTCCCATCACGACGTCAATCGATCCGATCACGGCGATCACGTCCGGCGATCAGGCCGCCGACGATCATCTGCTCGAGCGCCTGGCACGCCAGCAGCGACGGCGCACGCGACTTCACGCGCCACGGCCGGTTGGTGCCGTCCGACACGATCGTAGAAGCCCTGCTCGCCGCGCGGCCCTTCGACCGGCACGTAGGCCTCGCCGGCCGGCACCGTGAATCCCTGCGAGTAGATCAGGAAGTGCTGAATCAGCGCTTCCATCTCGGTTAGACGCGATCCTTGGGCGGCGGCGTGATCCGCGGATCGTCGACCGCGTAGCGCGCCCAGTCGGCGGAATCCGATCGAGCGCCTGGCGGCAGATCTCGACGCTCTCGCGCATCTCGGCCACGCGCACCAGGTAGCGCGCGTAGACGTCGCCGCTCGGTCTGGGTCGGCACTGTCGAAGTCGTAGGTCTCGTAGCCGAGATAGGGAAACGCTTTGCGCACGTCGTAGTTCGACGCCGGCCGCGCGCGCCGATCGGGCCGACGCAGGCCGTAGCGCCACGGCCATCGTCCTTCGAGATCCGGCCGACGCCCTGCGTCCGCTTCGATGTAGATCTCGTTCTTGCGTGAGCAGGTCTTCGTACGTCGTCGAGCTTCGGCGGACGAACCGATCGAGAAACGCGCGCGACCGCGTCGTGGAACCCGCGCGGCAGATCCTCGCGCAGGCCGCCGACGCGCATGTAGCTCGGAAACAGCCGGAAGCCGGCGAGCATCTCGTTGATGTTGAGCAGCAGCTCGCGCTCGCGGAAGCAGTACAAGCATCACCGACACGGCGCCGACTTCCATGCCGTGCGTGCCGAGCCAGACCAGGTGGCTGTTGATGCCGCTGCAGCTCGGCGATGAGCACGCGGATCGATCGCACGCGCTCGGGCATCTCGAGGCCCAGCAGCCGCTCGACCGACAGGCAGAACGCCATGCTGTTGGACTGCGCGCTCAGGTAATCCATCCGCTCGACGAGCGGGATCACCTGCTGCCACTTCTTCTGCTCGGCGGTCTTCCTCGATGCCGGTGTGCAGATAGCCGATCGTCGGCGACCGCGGACAGCGACCGTCTCGCCGTCGAGCTCGAGCACCAGCCGCAGCACGCCGTGCGTGCTGGGGTGCTGCGGCCCCATGTTGACGGTCATCGTTTCGGTGCGGTCAGGCATCAGCTCTGCGCGAGCGAATCTCGGCGTTACAGCGTCTCGACGAACGCTCGTCTCCACCAGATCGCACATGACGTGCAGCAGCGTCCGATGCACTTCCTGCACCCGCGGCGTCGAAGTCGACGGGCACGCTGATGTGAATCTCGGCCATCGACCCGACCGCGCCGCCGTCGCCGCCGGTCAGCGCGATCGTTCTGCAATCCGAGTAGCCCGCGCCGCTGTCAGCGCCTCGACGACGTTCGGCGACGCGGCCGCTCGTCGCTGATCCCGAGCGCGACGTCGCCGGCGCGCCCGAGCGCCTCGATCTGCCGGCGCGAACACGCCGGTCGAACGCGTAGTCGTTGGCGACGCTGGTACAGCACGCTGGTGTCCGGTCGTCAACGCGATCGCCGCCAGCGCGTGCGCGCTCCCGCGGGAATCGCCCCACGAGCTCCGCCGCCACGTGCTGGCGCGTCGGCGGCGCTGCCGCCGTTGCCGAAGATCAGCAGCTTGCCGTCCGTGGCGAAGCGACTCGACGATCGCCGCCGCGGCGTCGAGCGACCGGCCGCGGATCGCGCCTGCTTCACGCGCTCGTGCAGCGCGATCGTCTCGGCGAGCGATCGGCCGGTCAAGACGTCGTCTCACTTCGCGGGCAAGCCGATCCTTCTCGAGGTTGGCGCGGAATTCCTCCTCGCGTGCACCTGCATCGGCTCGGCTCGACCTGCGGCTTCATGCGGATCTGCACCGGATAGTCCTTCCGCAGCGGATAGCCCTCCCAGTCCTCGGGCATCAGCAGACGCCGCGGATCGGGATGGCCGTCGAACACGATGCCGAACAGGTCCCAGACTTCGCGCTCGAGCCAGTTGGCGGCCGGCCAGACGTCCTGACACGGTCGCCACGCTGGCGCGTCGTCGCCGTGCAGCGCACCTTCAGCGCGCAGCCGCGGCCGATGCTCGAGTCGAGACCAGGATGTAGATCAGCTTCGAAGCGCGGCTCGCGCGGCCAGAAGTCGACCGCGCGTCAACTCGGCGAGCAACGCGAAGCCGCAGCTCGGGACGGTCGCGCAGCGTCGCGCATGACGCCGGGCACATCGTCGCGCGAACGTAGACCGTCGTCTGCAGATCGACGCTCGGCGCGCTCGAGTCTGAACGCCGGGCAGCGCTTCCTGCAGCAACGCGACGAGCGCGTCGAATCCATTTACGAGAGCTTCTGCTGGGCGATCTTCCGCTGGAGTTGAACGATGCCGTAGATGAGCGATTCGGGCCGCGGCGGGCAGCCGGGCACGTAGACGTCGACCGGCACGACCTGATCGACGCCCTGCACGAGCGCGTAGTTGTCGAACACGCCGCCGATCGACGCGCAGGCGCCCATCGAGATGACCCACTTCGGCTCGGGCATCTGGTCGTAGATGCGGCGCAGCGCCGGCGCCATCTTCCGCGACAGCCGGCCGGCGACGATCATCAGATCCGGACTGGCGCGGGCTGCCGCGGAACACTTCGGCGCCGAAGCGCGCGATGTCGTAGCGGCCGCAGCTCATCGCCATCATCTCGATCGCGCAGCAGGCGAGGCCGAACGTCACCGGCCAGATCGACGATCGGCGCGCCCACTGCACCATCTTCTCGACCGACGTCGTCAGGACCGGGATTTCAGCTTCGAGGTCCCATGGTCAATCGCCGACTTACCTTCGCGGCCTGCGCTCTGGCCACGGCTACCTCGCGTCCCCAGTCGAGCGCGCCCTTGCGCCACACGTAGACGTAGCCGGCGAGCAGCGAGCAGCATGAAGAGCACGACCTGGACGAAGCCCGGCCATCCGAGATCGCGCAGCGCCATCGCCCACGGATAGAGAAACGCGACCTCGATGTCGAACAGCAGGAAGATCATCGCGACGAGGATAGAACTTCGACCGACTGCCGCTCGCGGGCGTCGCCGACCGGCGGCATGCCGCACTCGTAGGGCGCCGATTTTCCGGAGTCGGCCGGCGCGGACCGAAGAGGCTGGACAGGACGACCGAGACCAGCGCGAACCCGGCGCCGAGCGCGATCATGATGAAAATGGAAAGCCAGCCTTGCATGGGAGGCGCTGGTCTCGACGTGACTCGGCTGCCGAGCTTGTGAACGATTTCTCGAAGCTCGGTCTAATGCTAACACTCTCAGACCAACCTTACGGCGTGCTGCCGTCGGTGCATGCTCCCAAGCGAGCACCGGCAGTCTCGTGTGCGTGATGACGACGCTGTTCCTCCGACCGGCACACCGACGCGTGAAGTGATAGAGGCTCTGGAACGCGTGATTCTTCAGGCCCGAGCACCTCGTGGACCGGATCGTCGATAAAAGCAGCCGATTCCGGTGGACCGCACGCCGGCGGCTTCCGCCTCGAGGTCAGAGAATCTGACCGACGAGCCCTGATTCCCAGAATAGATGGCGGTAAAACGACGGGCCATACTCGGCAAGACTCGCGTCGAAGTCCGCGATCATGCCGAGGCTGAAACAGCCATCCGACGCGATGTCCTGATCGCAAAAGCTGAGACGACGGGCGAGGCGAGCGTGGCAGTCGCCGCCGCGCCAGCGGCAGGCCGAAGCGGCGGCGTGTCGCGCGCTACGGTCCCCGCACGTCGTGGCGCTCGTATCTCGCGAAGGAGCCGCTCAAAAACCGCCCGGATCGCGGCCGCATCACATGACAGTCCCGGGGCCACGCCCACGACCCGATGGACGAACAGCACGAAGTGGATCCGCGGCGTCCACCACAGGCACGCTGGAGGCGACGAGGGGACCGCCCCAGCGTTGCGGGCGAGCATGGCAAAAGTGTCGTGTCGGCCTCGATTGGCGAGCGCGCGTCGAATGCCAACGCGCTTCGGCGCTGCAGCATGAGCGCGCGTGCTGGCATGGCCTGCCGGCTCACGCCGTCGCCGACCAGCAAGCGCGCGAGTTTCACATCCGCCTGGATCGGCCACGGACTCGGCCGCGCGGGGCGGCCAGGGATCCTCCGTCGCCCATCGCCACGTCGTCGATGAAGGTCCACTGGACATGGTCTCCGCTGAGGACTGCAGGGGCACGGCCCGACCAGCGACCGCTGCCGATTGCGGCGAGCAGATGATCGGACCCGCGGGAGAGGCCATCAGGGACCGGCCCGGCGGTGACCGACGAGCACACAGCCCGGCTCTTCGCGCTCGGCGTCGACGAAGTCGTCGTCGCGGTTCAGGCCGAGCAGCGCCGCGGTGATCGCCTGGTGCGACCACGCGGGCGAGCAGGTCTGTGCGCCACCCGAGCATCGACGCGGCCAGGGCTGACGGTGCCGCGATCGCGTGCCCGGAGATCGATGCTGATGCAACGTATACCTGAACGCCCGCTCGCCGTAAATCTCCACGCCTCGTCGCCAGTGGATCGACGTCAGCGCGACGAGGACGAGGCCTTCGTCCTGCGATGTCACGGGCGGTTGTCCCAGTCGCGACGATCGAAGCTGGCGCACCGCTCCTCGGGAGCGTGCGCGTCAGCGGCGTAGTGGTAGACGGCGGCGTCGTCCGCCAGACCCGGCAGCGGGCCCGACACCGCGTGCTGCCTCGGTCGGATGGAGGTTGCCGCTCGAAGGATTGGCGCGGAGCGACCAACGCGAGGATCCCGAACACCTTCCACGCCGACAGTCCGAGCGAATGGCGCAGAGGGAGATCGCCGACCGCGCCTGCCGACAGCGGCAGAAGTGCGGCACCGCCGTGCTCGGCTCGAGCGGCTGGTGGTAGTCGAGCGGCCACCGGCGTCGGCCGCCGACGGGAGCGCGTCCCTGGTGCGGGAAAGAGCGGATATGAAGCGCGATCCGGCAAATGATCGAAAGGGACGCGGCTGCGTGGCCCAATCGAGATAACCGAGCGAGCGGGCGAAGCGACTGAAGCGATGTTTGGTGCCGTCGTGATAGCGGAGAATCGGATCATCGGGCTGTTCCACTCATCTCTTTCATACGGCGGGTCGACTTCTTCGATCGCCTGCAGTGATCTGCGCGCGGCTGACGTTCGTGCGTCGTGCTTCGAGTTGACCCTCGAGCTCGGTGCGCGCGAGCCGCAGCGATTCCAGCGCCCGCACCTGTTCCGGATTTCCTGCGCTCCTTCGTCCGCGACGTCGAACGCTCGCGCTCAGAGTTCTTCCATGCGCTCTTTGAATGCGCGCGTCCGCATCGATCAGTCCTTCGCCAGCATCACCCATGAAGACTCCGTTTCCTAGTCAGTGTAAGCGTCCATTATAAGATGCCTTTCGTGAGGCGCCCGCGCGAATTTGATCCGCTCGCGCTATTTCACCCGCCGGTACGCGAGTGGTTCGCGCCAGTCGTTCGTCGGCGCCGACGCGCCCGCAGGCGCTTGGCTGGCCGGCGATCGCGCGCGGCGAGTCGACGCTCATCCTCGCGCCGACCGGCAGCGGCAAGACGCTCGACGGCGTTTCTCTGGTGCCTCGATCGCGCTGATGTTCGCGCCGCCGCCGCCGACAGGCGCAGCGCTGCCGCGTGCTCTACGTCTCGCCGCTGAAGGCGCTCGCGGTCGACGTCGAGCGGAACCTGCGCGCGCCGCTCGCCGGGATCGCGCAGACGGCCGCCGGACACGCGGCGACGTCGTATCAGTCCCGACGATCGCGATCCGCACCGGCGATACGCCGGCAAGCCGAGCGCGCGCGATTCCAGCGCGAGCCGGCCGACATTCTCATCACGACGCCCGAATCGCTGTAGCTCGCTGCTGACCTCGAACGCGCGCGACGCGCTGCGGTCGATCGACACGATCATCATCGACGAGATTCACGCGCTCGTCCCGACCAAGCGCGGCGCGCATCTCGCGCTCTCGCATCGAACGGCTCGCGGCGCGCTGCGAGCGGCCGCCGCAGCGCATCGGCCTGTCGGCGACGCAGCGGCCGCTCGACGAAGTGGCGCGGTTTCTCGGGCGGGGCCGAACGCGCGCCTCGGCAGGCGCAGGACTCGGGCACGGCCGAGACGCAGGCCGTCGACCGCTGACCAGCGGAACATCGACGACGAGTTCGCCGCTCACGCGCAGCGCGGTCCGCTACCGGCCGGTGACCATCGTCGACGCCGGCGCGAAGAAGGCGCTCGCGCTGACCATCGAAGTGCCGGTCGAGGACATGGCGCGGCTGACGCAGCCGCGTGACGAGATCCCGAGCGGACCCGCGTCGGTCGGCGACGCGCGGCCGTCGATCTGGTCGGCGATCCACCCGCGGCTGCTCGAGCTGATTCGCGCGCACCGCTCGACGCTGATCTTCGTCAACAGCCGCCGGCTGGCCGAGCGGCTGGCCGGCGCGCTGAACGAGCTGGCGGGCGAGACGCTGGTGCGCTCGCATCACGGATCGATCGCGCGGCGCGCAGCGGATCGAGGTCGAAGACCTGCTCAAGGCCGGACGCCTGCGCGCGCTGGTCGCGACCTCGTCGCTCGAGCTCGGCATCGACATGGGCGCCATCGATCTCGTCGTGCAGATCGAAGCGCCGCCGTCGGTGGCGAGCGGCCTGCAGCGCATCGGCCGCGGCGGTCCATCAGGCGAACGCCGTCAGCGAGGGCGTGATCTTTCCGAAGTTCCGCGGCGACCTCGTCGCGTGCGCGGCCGTCGCCAAGGCGATGCACGACGGCGCGCGTCGAGGCGACCCGCTATCCTCGCAACCCGCTCGACATCGTCGCGCAGCAGATCGTCGCGATGGCCGTCGATGGACGAGTGGGACGTCGACGATCTGTTCGCCGACGATCCGGCGCGCGGCGCCGTTCGCCGAGCTGAGCCGCGACGGTGTTCGAAGGCGTGCTCGACATGCTGTCGGGACGCTATCCATCGGACGAGTTCGCGGAGCTGCGGCCCGCGCGTCACCTGGGATCGCGTCGGCGGGCACGATCACGGCGCGCGAAGGCGCGAAGCGCGTCGCGATCGCCAACGGCGGCACGATTCCCGATCGCGGACTGTTCGGCGTGTTCCTGCTCGGCGCGCCGCGCCGGGCGCGGCGCGCGTCGGCGAGCTCGACGAAGAAATGGTGTTCGAAAGCCGCGTCGGCGAAACGTTCGTCCTCGGCGCCTCGTCGTGGCGCATCGAGGAGATCACGCACGACCGCGTGCTCGTGTCGCCAGCGCCGGGCGAGCCGGGCAAGATGCCGTTCTGGAAGGGCGACCGGCGCCGGCCGGCCGCTCGAGCTCGGCCTCGCGATCGGCCGCCTGATGCACGACCTGCTGCGCATGCCGCCGCCGGCCGCCGTCGATCGGCTGACGCGCGATCACGATCTCGACGCGCGCGCCGCCGAGAACCTGCTGCAGTACCTGCGCGATCAGATGGCGGCCACGCGCGCCGTCCCCGACGCCGCCGACGATCGTCGTCGAGCGCGTGCGCGACGAGCTCGGCGACTGGCGCGTCTGCGTGCTGTCGCCGCGCGGCGGACGGATCCACGCGCCGTGGGCGATGGCCGTCGCGGCGAAGATCCGCGAGGAGACCGGCGTCGACGTCGAGACGCTGTGGGGCGACGACGGGTTCGTCGGTGCGGTTTCCGGATGTCGATCGAGCCGCCGGATCCGCGGCTGCTGCTGCCCGATCCCGGACGAGGTGCAGGCGCTCGTCGTCCGGCAGCTCGGCGCGACGGCGCTCTTCGCGGCGAAGTTCCGCGAGAACGCGGCGCGGTCGCTGCTGCTGCCGAAGCGGCGGCCCGGGCATGCGCGCGCCGCTCTGGCAGCAGCGCAAGCGCGCCGCCGATCCTGCTGGCGGTCGCCTCGCGCTACGGATCGTTTCCGGTGCTGCTCGAGACCTATCGCGAGTGCCTGCGCGACTTCTTCGACATGCCGGCGCTCGTCGCGACGCTCGCCGACGTGCGCAGCCGCACGATCCGCGTCGCGACGGTCGACTCCGAGACGCCGTCGCCGTTTGCGGCGTCGCTGCTCTTCAGCTACGTCGCCAGCTTTCATCTACGACGGCGACGCGCCGCTCGCCGAGCGCCGCGCGCAGGCGCTCGCCGTCGATCAGGCGCAGCTGCGCGAGCTGCTCGGCGATGCCGAGCTGCGCGAGCTGCTCGACGCCGAGTCGATGGACGCGATCGAGCGGCAGCTGCAGCGGCTCGATCCGCACTATCCGCGTCGAGAGCGCCGACGCGCGTGCACGACATGCTGCTGCGCGATCGGCGACCTGACGACCGGACGAAATTCGCGAGCGTGTCGCTGCGCCGGACATCGCCGACGGCATCGAGACGCTCGCCGCCGCCCGGCGAGAGCGGTGCCGCTGTCGATCGCTGGCGGCAGACGATACGTGGCCATCAGGGGATCGCGCGCCCGATATCGCGACGGTCTCGGTGTCGCCATGCCACCGGCGATCTGCCAGAGGCATGCATTCTGAATCCGGTGCGCGATCCGCGCTGGGCGACCCTGACGCTGCGAGTTCAGCGCGCGCCCACGCTGCCGTTGCCTTGACGGAGTTCTCGTCGCGACTTGGCCTCGACGCCGCTGTTGCCGAACAGGCGTTGGAAACGGCTCGTCGGCGAGGGGCGGCTGATCGAGAGGAATTCCGTCCGGAGCGGATCGCGACGCAGAAATTGGACGGAAGCCGGAGTCCTGCGGCAGCTGCGCCGGCGGTCGCTGGCCAAACTTGCGGCGATGAAGTCAGGCCCCGTCAGTCAAGATCAGCGGTGCTCGGACGGCTCACGTCACGACGTGGCAGGGGCTCACGAGACGTCGACGACGCGAGATCCGATCGCTCCTGCGACGTCATCCGAACAACGCTGCAGGGCGCACCGCTTCGGCCTCAATTCTGGAGACGGAAATTCTGCCGGCGCGTCTCGACAGCGCCACGACGCCGCAGCGATCTGGACGTGCCGTGATGGCGGCAGGAAGAGAGCATGGTGTGGATTGGCGTCGAAAAACGCTCGAGTGGACACGACGGCCGCGTCGCGTTGTATCTCGCCGATCACGTCGCGAAAGCGCATTACCTGTGTACGGTCCGCCTGAGGCGGACACTACGACCAGGCTGTGGGGACGTACGTA
>ERZ1370068.7320-contig-6245_pt1 | contig 31165 bp, 47 predicted proteins | sample MGYA00561227_ERZ1370068 | MGnify/ENA primary metagenome ERZ1370068 (study PRJEB38410, sample SAMEA6850437) | metagenome | study: Metagenomic assessment of the ecological functions of the soil: analysis of the soil microbiota associated with the...
GCTTACGTATTAAGCAATAATCAGCACGCCGCGAATGTCCTCCGCCCGCGCCAGCGCCAATTCCATCGGAGTCGTAGTTCTCCGCGCGGTCCATCACATCGTCAAAAACCAGGTAATGGTGGTCTGCGCGTCGCCCGGAATAATCGTGGCGTGCGCCGTCGAGCGCCCGCGTGTCATGCGCCAGAGGACGGTGGGGTCCATCGGAGCGCTCATCAGTCAGGCGCGTGCGTTCTCGCGGCCTGGCATGACGACCACACGGTCGAGCGCATGGGCCTGGTCGGGACACTTTCGTGTCGCGCGCGACGATCTTTCCGACAACGCGGCCGAGGAAGTCGCGATAGGTCTCGACCTCACACCCAGCACGACAGGCGCGTTGCGGATCGGACATCGCCTGGATTCTATCGAAGAAAAAAGAAGAAAGCGGACCGACTATACCGAGCGTCGTTCCATCAGGCGCAGACGCGCCAGACCGCGGATGTCACTTTATGGGCCAGCACGCCCAACCGCGTTGTTTCACGTGCGCACGCTTGCCATGCCGCCAACGCAACCTCGCGCGCAGTATGCCGCAGACCGCGAACAGGAGACCGTTTCCTTGTCAAACGGTCGTCGAGCTCGACCAGCCACTGATCGATCACGTCGTCCTGGACGGCGCGCCGTAAAGCGATCGTCGAAGTTAGCGGATCATGAGCAGACGAGAGCAGCGCGGCAAGCTAGCCACAGCGCGACCGGCACCTCGCGCGAGCGGCCGACGCATGCGTAGAGCAGCGCGTGCAGGATGAAGCCGCAGAGGATTCCCTGCGTAATCGAGAAGGTCAGCGGAATCAGCACGAGCGTCACGAACGCCGGCAGCGCGTCCTCGATTCGCCGAGAAGTCGATCTGCGACACCATCTGGAACATCGCCACGCCGACCAGCACGAGCACCGGCGCCGTCGCATAGGTCGGCACCGCGGCCGCCAGCGGCGCGACGAAGAAACAGGGCAGGAAGCAGAGCGCGGTGACGACCGACGCCAGCCCTGTTCGTCCGCCCATCCGGATGCCGGCGATGCTTTCGACGTACGCGGTTCCGGACGACGTGCCGGCGAGCCCCGCGGTGAAGCGTGGCGAACGCATCGACGATGAGGCCGCGTCGCAGGTTGAGCGGCCGGCCGTCGGGTTCGGTCAGTCCGGCCGCCGGTGGCGACGCCAATGAAGGTCGACAGCGAATCGAACAGGTCGGTGAAGACGATCGAGATCGATGCCGGCAGCAGCGCTCGGTCTGCAGCGCGCCGACGACGTCGAGCTTGAGCGCGACAGACGAGAAATCAGGAAGGCTGACGATCTGGCCGGGCGCCTTCGCGTAGCCGAGCGCCCAGGCGAGCAGCGTCACGCCGAAGATCGACGGCAGAAAGGCCAGCGGGCTGCCGCCGCCGCATCAGCACCACCGCCGTGACCAGCCCGAGCAGCAGGAGCGCCGCCCGGTAATCGATGGTGCCGAGGCGCACCATCGTCGCCGGCATCCGGCTCGATCAGGCTCGGCGTTGCGCAGACCGATGAACGTCAGGAGCAGCCCGATGCCCGCCGCGGTCGCCAGCCGCGAGGTTGGCGGGAATCGCCGTGGCGATCCGCTCGCGCAGCGGTGTCGCCGAGATGAGCGAGGAACAGGACGCCGGCCCAGAACACGATGCCGAGCGCCGGTCTGCCACGGCACCTTGTCCTGCAGGACGATGGTGTAGGCGAAGAACGCGTTGGAGCCCCATGCCGGGCGCGACGGCGAACGGAAGCCGCGCGTAGAGCCCCATCATCAGCGTCATGCTGAAGGCGACGAGGACGGTCGCGCTCAGCACGCCCGCGAACGGCATGCCGGTTCCGCTGCCGGCGAGGATGGCGGGGTTGACGATCACGATGTACGACATCGTGAGGAACGTGGTGACTGCCGCCGGTCGATCAGACGGTTCAGAAGGTTCGTCGGTCAGAGGGTTCGAACCTTCTGACGCTGCACCTACTGAACCTTCTGAACCCAAATCAGACGCGATAGCGGCCGAGGCGCGCGGTCAGGATCGCCTTCAGATCCGCTTCCGACCGCGTGCCGGTGAGATCGAGATCCGATTCGCTCAGCGCGTCGATGAGCGCGCGGATGACGTGCGCGCGGCTGATCGCGACGCCGCTGGCGGCGCGGATGTCGGCGCCGAGCCGATCGAGGAAGACGATCTGCCGGTCGAAGAGGACGACGGTGACCTTCGTCCAGTGCTCGGTGTGCGAGGGACGGCGCCCGCGCTTCTTCGGCTTGTCCGCGTTGGCCGCCTCGTGCGGAACGAAGATCTGCGTCGCCGCTCTTGCCGATTCGTTTGCCGGTCGGTCGCGGTTGCCATGTCGGATACTGCGCCCCATGCGCCGGACCGGCCGACTGGGGATGCCCTTCAATTATTACGTAAGTAAATTCGACTCGAGCAGTTGAAAGCGCGACGATCCTAAAGCACTTCGCGACGGTGCGCAAGCGCTAACGAACCGCGGCGCGTCACTTCGCGCGCCGCTCGACGCGCTGCAGCAGCTCGCTCGTGAGACGTTCGTAGGCCCGCGCCGCGCGTCGACCGTGCGTAGCGCATCAGCGGGATGCCGTGCGACGGCGCTTCGGGCACGCGTGGATCGGCCGGGATTTCGGTGTGGAACACGCCGCGGCGGTTGTGCACGCGGATGATGTCGACGATTTCGCGCGTCGCCTCGCGCCGGTAGTCGACCATCGTCAGCAGAATGCCCGAGATGCGCGCCATGCCGGCGCGTCGCGCGCCGCGGTCGCGATACCAGCGCAGAAAGTGTGCAAGCGACTCCAGCGACAGGTAGTCCGCGCGAATCGGCACGATCAGGTGCTCGGCAAGCGATGGCACGCTCAGCGACAGCACCGTGAAGTTGCTCGGCGAGTCGATGACGACGTCGTCAACGGTCGCGGCCAGCGGGCGGATGCAGTCGCGCGAGCCGCCGCTCGGGTTGCCGCGCGTTGCGCAGCGCCGCGTCGATGCCGGCGAGCGCCGGCGAGCCGGTCGACGAGATGCAGGTTCGGCACGCCCGGCACGGCGCGAACAGCGTCGGCCTGGCCGTCGCTCGTTCAGCAGCAGCTCGAAGATCGACGCGTGCTTGTCGCCGGGCCCGACGCCGACCGAGATCGACGCGCCCATGTCGGCCTCGAGATCGACCAGAGCAGCACCGATCGTCCGCGGCGCGCGAGGTCGGTCGCGACGTTGACGGCCGTCGTCGTCTTACCGCAGCCACCCTTTGGGTTGTAGATCGCGAGAATCATCGGACGCGCGCGCGCAATCGTGCAGCGGATTTAAGTCCTCATTATAGAAGGAGACTAGCCGTCCCGCGTCTGAGACCTTCGGCGTGCCGAGCGCGGCGCGCACGATGAACCGCTGCGGCGCGGAGCCGACGTAGTTGAACGGGATAGCAGGTCACGAGCGTCAGCGCGGATAGCTCGTGGCGTCGAGCACCCAGACGTCCTTCGGCTGCGACGATGCTGGTGCGCTGCACGTAGTAGTGGAAGACGCCGTCCCTGGTCGTCACGCGGATTTCGTCGTCGGGATTGATGTCGCGCAGCTTGCGGAAGAACGTGTCGCGATGGCCCGCGAGACCGACGTTGCCCGTGTTCGCCAGGCAGCGCGGTGCCGGGGATGTAGCCGACGGCCAGGCGCAGCGTGCGCGCGTCGCTGCCGGCGCGAATCACCGCGGACACGCCGAGCCGTGGAATCTCGATGCGGCCGATCGTCGAACCGGTGCCGGCGGCTCGGCTCGCCGCGGCGGACCGCGGCCGACGATTCGGCCGGCGGCGGCACTGCCTGCAGGATCGCGTCGAGCTGTTGGTCCTCGAACGACTGATAGAGTCGCGCCTCGTGTACCCGTAGATGTAATAACCGAAGGCAGATCACGCCGACGACGATCAACAGGCGCTGGAGCCCGAGGCTAATCCGATTCCATGTACACACTGCGGACCCTGACGGACAAGTCTTTGCGCCCTGGCAGCGCACGACGACCTTCACGCGATGCGTCTGATTGTGCACGTGCGTCGACGGCGGCGGCGTAGCCGATGCTGTAGCCGCGGCGAATGTTTCCCGCGATCTCCTCGAGATCCTTCACGAGGTCCCGGCTGTTCTTCGGAAAGTAGGCGACACCGCCAGAAAGCTTTCGCCAAGCGTTTGAGGACACTGCGATCGCCTTCCCCGGCGTGAACACGTCCGGATCGACGACCGTGTAGACCAATCGCGTTGCTCATCGCCACCCGGTCGAGCATTTCCTGCTCCGAGTGGCGGCTCGCGTTGTCGCCGCCGTCGCTCGAGCACGACGAGCACGTGCTTCTGGTAGCATGCCCTTGTCGAGATGATTCAGACCTTCGATCACCGCGTCGTACAGCGCGGTCTTTCCTCCCGGCGGAAACCGCTGCAGCGATGCCTGCGCAGTTGAAGCCGGTTGGTCGTGAACTGAGTCGTGTCGGGCAAGCCCGTGGCGGACATGCTCGTTGAAGACGATCGCAGAACATCTCGTCTTCCGGGTGACTCGATTCGGCAAAGGCGTTGGTGCCCGCCAGCCACGAGCTCGCGCTCGGTCAACATGCTGGTGCTGTTGTCGATCGACCAGCCCGACGGTCACCGGCACGTCGCCTGCGCTGAAAAACGAGATGTCCTGGGGCTTGTCGTCCTCGAACACGGTAAACGCGCCTTGCGGCAGGTCGGGCACCGCGTCGCTTCGCCTGTCGAAGACGTTGACATGCAGGACGACGAGCTCTGCGCCTGCTTTGAAGACCTGTTCGTCCTGCTTGACGGTCTGCCCGTCCTGTGACGACCTGCGTCGCTGGGCGGCGCGACGCAAGCGAAGCGCGGCGCACAACGCCAGTCCTGACCAGGAAGATGCCGCGCGTGCCGCCGGTCCATGTGCACCCTCGAATGTGTCGGCGAAAGGGAACGGGTCACGCCGACCCGCTCCCCGTTCGACCTAACGATACGACTCAGTACGTGTTGCGCGCCAGCCGCAGGCCGGACGCCGCCTGCCAGCGAGATCAGGCCGATCAACCCGATGAGCTGGAACGGGCTGGCCGTCGTCGGCAGCTCGCTGGACGCCTGCTGACGCGGCGCCGGGTTCTGGCCGGACGCACCGGTCGCCTGGTTCTTCGGCGGCGCGATGAAGCGCGGACCCGATGCCGGCGAGTTGTTCGCATCCGCCTGGCTGTTCAGGCTTGCCGTAGATGGCGCAGGCCTTCGCCGCGTTCGTGTTCTCGCTTTCGAAGCGGTTGCGTTCGCGTCATACTGCGCCTCGGCGCCGTTCGGCTCGACGCGGAACACATGCGCCTGCCGCCCGTGCTGACGTCCGTATCGGTGGCGAGCACGGTCTGGTGCGTCGCCGCGCGCGATCTTCAGCGCCTGGTCCTTCGGATAGATGAACTCCTTCCCGGTCAGATCGGTCGGGTAGAAGTAGCACTGAATGGCCGGCGTCAACCCCTCGGGCATCTCTTGAACATCACGACCGGCTTGCCGTTGGCCGCGCTGGCTTCTTCAGTGGTCCGGTTCTTCGGGATGAAGAACCACTGTCCGATGATGCTGCTTCTCGTCACCATCGAACACCTGCATCACGTTGTGCAAGCGCGGTGTCGGCGAGGCGGAACACGCATTTGCCTCGCCGGCAGCGTCACGCCCGGCATCTGCACGGGGCCGCTGAAGGTCAGAAACGTGCGCTGATTGATATTCGAATCCTGCGCGGAGGCGCTCGTCGCCGCCGTCAGGAACGCCGCTGTAAAGACCGCGGCTGCGATTGATGTGAACCTGTTTCATCCTGTCCTCCTGCTTTCGCGTCAAAGTCTTGCGGTCGCGGACTCAGGTGGCCGCGCGTCCGGATGCGCTAAATTGCATCTTGTATGCCTCTGCCGACCGCGTCCGTATCGCGGACGGCTCAGCTGAATGCCGCGTCGCGATACTGCAGACGTCGTCATCGTTGGTGCTGGGCGCGCCGGGCTCGCCGCGGCACGTCTTCTGCGCGCGAGCCTCACGAGGAGCGACGCATCGTCTGTGCCGACGGCGCGAAGAGCCGTTGGCGCAAAGATCCTCGTCAAGCGGCGGAGCTCGCTGCAACGTCACCAATCGCGTCGTCGACAGAGCGGGACTTCTGGGGCGGCGACCGACGCGTCATCCGTAACGTGCTCCGTGCGTATCCGGCCTCTCGAGCTGCAGCCGTCTTTTCGAAGAGCTCGGTGTCGCGCTTCACGAGGAAGCAAGACGGCAAGTATTTCCCTACCAGCAACCGCGTCGCGCACGCGTGCTCGATGCGCTCATCCGCGCACTCGCCGAATCACGCGCCGAGCTGCACGTATGCCGCCGCATCTCGAGCGTTCAGCGCGGCGAGCGACGGTCGATTCGTCGTCGACTCGCGTGGACGGCGACTCATACGACGCGCGGATCGTCGTGCTCGCGACTGGAGGTCGCTCGCTTCCGAAGACGGGGCAGCGATGGAACCGGCTACCGATTCGCGCGCGCGCTTGGTCACGGCTACGTCGAGACGACGCCCGCGCTGGTGCCGCTCCTGCTTGGCCGACTCTGTTCACGGACGTCTCGCCGGTGTCGCGCATCCCGTCACGGTGATCAGTGCGCGTCGATGGCGCAGCGTCCGGTTCGCCTCGATGGGGCGATGCTCTGGACGCATTTCGGCGCCAGCGGCCCCGTCATCCTGAACGCGTCGCGGCACTGGCTGCGGGCGCGGCTCGAAGGTCGCGCCGCGCGGAAGTCGTTCTCAGCGTGCTGCCGGGCGCCACGTTCGAGTCGCTCGAGACGTGGCTGCAGGAACAGCAGCGGGATCACCCACGCGCACTCGTTCGCACCGTCCTGGCCTCACGCCTGCCTGCAGCGGTGGCCGAGGCCTGGATCGCGGCAGGCGGCGTGGACGCGTCAACGACGATGGCGCATCTGGCGCGCGACGATCGCCGCCGCGTTGATCGCGGCGCTGCTCGAGACACCGGTCGCGGTGCGCGACAGCCGCGGCTACAACTACGCGGAAGTCACCGCGGGCGGCATTCCGTTGTCGGAGATTGATCCCGCGACGATGGAATCGCGCGCTGTGTCGCGGGCTCTACCTGATAGGCGAGATCCTCGACGTCGACGGTCGCATTGGCGGCTTCAACTTCCAGTGGGCGTGGTCGTCGGCATGGGTGGCCGCGCAGGCTATCGCGCAGAACGCTGCAAGCGTGATGGGCGGCACGTATTCGCTGACGAGCTGCCGGTTCCACCAGCGTCCCGTCTGCCGGCGCTCGGCCGCGGTCGTGAACCAGTATCGATAGTAGCGCGCGCGAAGATAATGGCGGCGGGTGATCCGGAAATGGATTCGTCTTCAGCAACGACAGCCGTCGCGGCGTCGCCACGCAGCAGCTGCTGCAGCAGCGCGACGAACCATTCGTCCTGCGGCTGCGAGCGCGAACGCCTCGAACCACATCAGCCAGTCGAGCCGAAGATGATACGGCGCGATCTGCGGCGGCCGTCGTGCCGGATCGCCGGGCTTGCCCTTGAACTCGTATCTCGCCACGTGGTGCTGGGTCGCTCACCGCTCGGCTCGTCGGTTCCCTCGATCACGATCTCATAGCGCATCCGCGTGATGCTGCCGAACGCGCCGTACGTGTTCACCAGGTGGAACGGCTCGAACGACGTGTTCATCACCTGCGACGCCGACAGCATGTTCATCGTCGGCGCGACGCTGAGAGCATCGCGACGACGGCGGCGAGCAGCGTAAATCGCGCCACGATGAATCGAGGTCGGGCTCGTGCAGAGACGGTGGAGATATCGGCAGCCACGACAGGAATCGGTCGTCGAGCGTCGGAATGCACAGGACGACCGTCAGCCAGTTGAGCCACGAGAGGTTGCCGCTGACGATAAGCACGCCCTGGAACCCTATCGTGATCGAGGCCCGCGATGCCTGCGACCGGCTGCGGCGCAAAGTACGCGAACGGCACCGACGAGCTCGACGAAATGATTGATGGCGACGCCCGCCTTGTGCATGCTCTCGGGCAGCCAGTGGAAGTACCAACTCAGTGAATTGGGAATCGGCTGTGTCTCGAAGTAGTAGTTCAGGCAGGTGAGATCGCGCCAGCACGAATCACCGCGGATCTTGATCAGTCCCGCGCCGAACATCACGCGGAACAGGAGCCAGCGGTACATCCACACCAGCCACATGCTCGGCGTCGTTGTCCAGCCGCCGAGGAAGATCGCGAGAAAACCGGATTCGAGCAGCAATGTTTCCCAGCCGAAGCCATAGAAGGTCTGGCCGACGTTGACGAAGGAGAGATAAAGCAGCCACAGCAAGGCCCACACGATTGCCGAGGCGATCGCACCTCGCTGCTGCGGCCAGCCGCTCAGGGCAAGGACCGCGAGCGCGATGCCCATCCAGGCGCCGATGCGAAATGCGGTGTCCGTGGGCGAGAGAAAGAAAAGGCTCGGCGACGCGCGGAACGGGACAAACTGAGTAAAGCGGGACGCCGGCAGGAGACCACGTTCGCCGAGCAGCGGCACGAACTGGTTGGCCGCGACGGCGAACCCGACAAGGTACATCGCCGCGAGTGCACGCTCGAACAGGAAGCGCGAGTACCAGTAACCCATCTTGACGATTGGCGATTCGTGATTTGTGATGGTGCAATCACTGAATCACTAATCACGTCGATCACGATTCACGAATATAGATCGAGAGACGCAGACGTGGCGCAACCTGATGGGATCGTGATCGGCTCGGGACCCAATGGTCTCGCTGGCGCCATTGCGCTCGCGCAGGCGGGATGGAAGGTCACCGTCTACGAGGCTGAGAGCACCATCGGCGGCGGTGTGCGATCGGCCGAGCTGACGCTCCCGGGCTTTGTCCACGATGTCTGTTCGACCGTTCACGCGACGGCTGTCGCCTCGCCATTCCTGCGAACACTGCCACTCGAGAGATACGGCCTCGAATGGATCCAGCCGTCCGCCATGGTCGCGCATCCATTCGACGATGGGACCGCGGCGGTTGTCGAACGCTCGATCGAACGCACGGCTGCGCGGCTCGGTCGCGACGAGCAGGCCTACGCGCGCCTGTTCGGCAATCTTGCGCGCAGCTGGCCGCAGATCGAATCGTCGGTGCTGGGCCCATTACGATGGCCGCGACATCCGTTCGCGCTTGCGGGGTTCGGACTGCATGCGCTGCGCTCCGCGGATGCTCTCGCGAGACGCACCTTTGTCGACGAGCGGACCCGGGCGCTTGTTTGGCGGCATCGCCGCCCACGGGATGGTGCCGCTCGACCGGCCGCTGACAGCCGGCTTCGGACTCGTGCTCGGCGCCATGGCGCACATCGTCGGATGGGTGATTCCGCGCGGCGGCGCACAGAAGCTGACCGACGCCCTGGTCGCGCATTTGCGCACGCTCGGAGGAGAAGTCGTCGCGGACCATCGCGTCACGTCGCTCGATGAGCTGCCACCCGCACGCGCCGTGCTCTGCGACCTGTCGCCACGCCCGTTGTTGCGCATTGCGGGAGCGCGCTTCCCGGCGTCATGCACCGGCGCAGCCTCGAGCGATATCGGTACGGGATGGGTGTCTTCAAAGTCGATTGGGCACTCGACGCGCCGATTCCATGGCGAGCGGCCGAGTGTGCGCGTGCATCCACCGTCCACGTGTGCGGGGACGTGGCGGAACTGGCGCGGTCGGAACAGGACGCGTGGTCGGGCGTCGCGTCGGAGCGGCCGTTCGTGCTGCTCGTGCAGCCGACACTCTTTGATCCGTCGCGTGCGCCGGCGGGAAGCACACGGCGTGGGCCTATTGTCACGTGCCGAGCGGCTCGACGGTCGACATGCTGCCACGCATCGAAGCGCAGATCGAGCGCTTCGCGCCCGGGTTCCGCGACCGCGTCCTGGCGCGCTCGGTCGATGTCGCCCGCCGACATCGAAGCGCACAATGCGAATCTGGTCGGCGGCGATATCGGATCGGGAATCGTCGACCTGCGCCAGTTCTTCACCCGGCCGACGTGGCGCACCTACTCGACGCCGCTGCGCGGCCTCTATATCTGCTCCGCGGCGACGCCGCCAGGTGTCGGCGTCCACGGCATGTGCGGATACTTCGCGGCGCAGCGCGCGCTCGCCGATGCCAGCGTCCGATGACCCTCTCCGCGCTTTCGACTGACCTCTACGAGCTTGACGATGATCGGCGGCTATTACGTTGCCGGACTCGCCGGGCGCGCCACGTTCGATCTCTTTGTGCGGCAGCTTCCGGCCACGCGTAACTTCCTGGTCACCGCAGGTCTCGAACAGGCGCTCGACTTTCTCGAGTCGCTTCGTTTCACCGGGGAAGAGATCGATTTCCTCCGGACCGTTCCGGCCCTCGCGAATCTTCCACGCGCCTTCTTCGACGACTACCTTCCGGCTTTCCGCTTTACCGGCGACGTCTGGGCGATAGACGAAGGAACGCCCGTATTCGCGCACGAACCGATCATGCGCGTCACCGCGCCGCTGGCGGAGGCGCAGCTCGTCGAGACTGCGCTGATCGCCGAGACGATGTTCCCGACGTCGGTCGCGAGCCGGGCGGCGCGCGTCATCGAAGCGGCGGCGGGCCGAAGCGTCATGGAGTTCGGCGCTCGCCGCGCGCGCACGGTATCGACGCCGGCATCAGGGCGGCGCGCGCCGCCTACATCGCCGGCTTTGGTTCGACGTCCATCGTCGAAGCGGGCAAGCGCTTCGGCATTCCGCTGTCGGGAACGATGGCACATTCATGGGTGATGGCGTTTGCGGACGAGCTCAGCGCGTTTCGCGCCTACGCCGAGGTATTTGGCGATGCAGCCGTTTTCGTTCTCGATACGTGCGATCCAGTCGCCGCCGCTCGCATGCTGACGGCATCGGGACTGAAGCCGAAGGCGGTTCGAATCGACAGCGGCGACATGATTGCGATCAGCCGGGAGGTTCGGCGCATCTTTGACGAACACGGGCTTCATGACACGGCCATCGTCGCCAGCGGGGATCTCGACGAACTGCGCATCGCCGAGATTGTCGCGTCGGGCGCGCCAATCGTCGGGTTTGGCGTCGGTACGCGGTCAGCACATCGAGCGATGCGCCGGCGCTGTCAGGCGTGTACAAGCTCGCGGAAATCGAGCGCGATCACCGTTTCGTGGCGGTCATGAAAAAGAGTGCGGGAAGCAGACCTATCCCGGATGCAAGCAGGTCTGGCGCGTGATCCGCGACGGCATTGCGATCGAAGATGTGCTCACCCTGGCAGACGACGACCCGCCTCGAGATGGGCAGCCGCTGTTGAAAGAGGTGATGAGAAACGGAGTCCGATGTTTCGCGCCCTACGCTCGGGGAGATTCGCGAGCGGTGCCGTCAGCAGGTCGCGCTATTGCCGCGCGATGTTCGACGGCTGATTGACGGCACGAAATGCCCCCGTTCGAATCAGGATTGATTCCTGATCGCATCCTCGACTGCCGCGGCGGTCACACGGAAGTGTGATGCGCTCCACACCACGCGGCCATCCCGAATGAGCAGCGCCTGCGGCATCTCGTGACGCACGCCGAGTCGCTGTGCGACGGCATTCGATACGGCGCGATGCGTCTGCACCGGTCACCATCGCGTACTGCGGCGCGGTCTCGGACTCGTCGGAGCGCGCGATCGCTCAGGTCCGCGATCATTGAGATGGGCGACAAGCTCGTCGAGCGCTTCCATGCTCGTTCCACACGTATAGCTGTGTTTGAAGAGCAGGACCGGGCGCGATTGCGACTCCTCGATCAGACGGTGGAGCTCGTCGAGGTGCTCGAGTGGTGTCAGGTCAGGGTGCATCTGAGTTCCAGTCTAACAGTCCGACGAAACTGGCCTTGACTGACTATGCCCGCTCCTCCGTCTACCGGCTACGGTCAGGAGGCCGCTATACTGGCAGGCCAACGCCGGAGTGGTGAAACTGGCAGACGCGCGGGACTCAAAATCCCGTGGGGTTCACCCCCGTGTGGGTTCGATTCCCACCTCCGGCACTCTCGCTCGCTCCCGCTGGCTCGAGCGCCGGAGCTGCAATCAGGCGCTCGACCTTCGCCGCTCCGCGCCTCGGTCTTCGGGCACGATTCTCACCTCCGGCACCAAATTCTGACCAAGATTCAGACTTCACCTGGACCGACGGTCGCGTCGCGTGTGACGCCGACGCTCGGGCGGTCCACCTCGGCGGTCGTCCGTACCGCTGCCTGGCGGAACGCCGTGGTTGGCTTTCGCGATGGTGCGCAGCGTGGCGAGTAGCGATGCGGGCTCACCCGTTATAACCGTGGCCGGTCCATCAGTCATCGCGTTAGCCGCAACCCGTTCCGCGTCCGAGTCGGCCAGGACAACGACATGCTGGGCGCCCATTTCAAGGCGCGAAAGCGATCTGACATTCGTCACGAGCACCTCGCCGACGGGCCAGGTTTCGAGGTCGGCCAAGCACGTGGCCGCGCGCACCGGAATATCTTCGCGTGCGAGGCACGACGCCAGTTTCACGCGGCGCGTTTCGTCGGTATCAATGAGTACGACAGTGACCAACGGGCTGACAAACACCCGCGCGCAGCGGGCGCATCGCCACTCGATTGCAAACGCGTGATCGCGGACACGCGTAAGTCGTACAGACGCACACTGCGGGCAACGGTGGTCCATCGGATCGCCAAATTTCTCCTCCGGTTTCGCCTACGACGCCACCGGACTGGTTATGCGTGGGTTCAGTAGTGGTAAACCAAATTCGATGCCGCAGGCGGTGGGACGAAATCAGCGCAGTGAGCCGCAAGACGCGGCTGGGTTGTCACCGACCGACGTCAACAGCCAGGCGTCGGGAGTACGTCTGAACAGCGGTGTTCAGGTTGAGCGCACTCACGCGCCAGTTTGGCGGATATGGACGGGCGGGTGATGAATTGCCGAGGCGAGCTTAGGCTGGCGCGGTCACGTACTCTCACGAGCGTCCGCCACTGTGATTGCGCATCATCACGAGGGACCACGCCGCAGATCCACGTGGTGTTGTCCCGTCGCCGCTTCCACGCGACATCGACGGGCACACTGAGAGCCGCCGTGGGCAACACGAGTGTAAACGTCGGCGGCAGGTCTGCGCCGTCGACGCACTCGACCAGCAGGCGGGCGCCTCCATCGCTGACATCCACCAAGCGGGCAGGCGGATCTCTGACGACGAGGACGGAGACCGGAGTCGTCAGGGACGCACGAGGCCAGCGCCTGGTGGAGAGTAAATCCGCTCCGCCCTTTCGCGGGGCCGAGCATGCCGGCGATTACCGCGAGGAGCGTCGCGGGCGACACCGGCTTGATAAGGTACTCAGCACCGAAGCGCCGCGCGTCGGCTTCAATGACGGGATCGGCAATGCCGGTGAGCACAATGGCCGGGATGGGTGTAGGTGCCATCGCGATGATGTGCAGCCCGTTGTAGGTGTCGAGCCGAATCTCGGTAATCAACAGGTCCGGCGCGCTCGCCCCGAGGATGTGCATGGCGGTCGGCACATCGCTCGCGGTCAGCGTCTCATATCCTTCATGCGTGAGCAGCTGCGCGAGTTCGTCGCGCGTCGCCCGGTCGTCGTCGACGATCAGAATCTTGTTCGCCATTAAGTTGTCCGCGTATCATACGCCGCACGCTGCAGACGCGCGACGGGCCTGCTGGTTTCGCCACACGACGACCCGCGCCGCGATCGGGCGCTTGCTTGCGGATGGGCCGGCGAAGCGAGTGGATTGCGATGCCCTCGGAGCCTGCGGAATGCCATTTGCGTGGGAACACGCCACGTGAATTTCGCCTGCTAAAGCGACACGCACCGCTACACCGCATTCGCGAGAATGCCATGTGCACATACGCGCACTTTGGGCGGCTAAGTGCGAGAGCGCGAATGGATCTACCAGAACACGACGAAACCGCCGCGCAACGTGACGAAGGGGCCGATCTCGAACTTGTCGACCCCGACGAAGCGCTTTTGCGGTTTCCCTCTGAAAATGTCGAACACCTCGCAACGCCCATCTCGCAGGACCATGCGTTACCGAAGGGTAAGACCGACGACCGCGCCGAACGCAGGCCTGCCGGCGAGCGTGCCGCGACAGCGCGCAGCGTCGCAAGGCGCGGGTCTGTTCTTCTGGTGTCCGCGGGTTCGTTCGTCTTCGGAGTCGCTGCCGGAGCGGCGCGTCGTGTGGCTGTCCGGTCCGTCGGCGAGCAGTGCGGCGGCCGCTCGAACCGCAGCGCCACAACTGTTCACCAGTGAGCATCCCGTAGGGCAGGTTCACACGGTGGCGCTGTCTGTTCCGCGTCTGCTGAGGTGCAACCGCACGGTCATCCGCCTCGAAGCATCGCCTGCACCGCCCCGGTCGCCGTCCGCAGGCACGACATCATTTCGAGGTTCGCTCATCGTCTCCTCCCAACCGTCTGGGCGTACGTGTCTCTGAACGGACGCCGTGCCGGAACGACACCGTTGGTGCTGAAGAATCAGCGCGTCGGATCGCGCGCGGTACGAGATCGAGTTGGACGGGTGACGGGCATGGACATCCGCAGTCCAGGTGGTGACGAACACTTCGACCAATGTGCGCGCTGATCTGGAAGGCCATGCGAGGACTCGAACGTTGAGCCGCTGGCGACGCTGATGTTCCTTGGCTCGGGCCCCCTGCGATGGCTCTTCGGCGTCGCGGTTCGCTTACTTTTCCGTCGATCGGTGCGTGAGGTGCGCCGGCGATCGGCTGGCCCGGCACGGCGTTGTCCTTCAGTAACCGGCCAGTGCGCTGGCATTGAAGACAGATCCAGATCAGAGATGCCGTCTCGCCGGAAATAGTCGATTGGAGCCTCACCTGCCCGTCAAGTGCCACACGACGGGCACCGATCAGGAATACGAAACCGAAAAGGAAAGGCAGGCACATGCTTCGTATCGGATCGAGCTGTGCGGGCCGTTTCTCTTCCCAACAGGTAATCCAGGAATTCATCAGACTTTGTTGTTCATTACGAGAATGTAAGTCGGGCTGCGTCCGTCACTTAACGAGTCGCTCGGTTGGCGGTGCCTTTGCCATTCCTTGATCGGAAAGGGTTCCTACGGATGATTACTGACAAGATACAGGCAATTCCTTTGTGGGCTCCAGGGTCATGATGTGCTGCGTCACTTCGGTAAGACACGCGTCTCGCTGCAGTGCGTCTCCTGCGGATATGGAGACGCCCGGTTGGGACCTTCAACGAACGACTGGGCAACCGAGGCTGTCGAATTCGAGTCGCGCGGCGCGTCCGCTCTCTGGGAACGTGGTATCGACTAATCACGTCCTTGCGTCAACAAACGCACACGCGTACGGCGAGTCGTAGGTAATTTCATTTCGGTCTGCCTCCTTGCGTCGCTTGCTGTAGTGCCAGCAAGCGCGCAGTCTAGCGCCACCGCTACCTGGCGTAGCTCCGAGTCAGCCTCCGTCGACAAGAAGGGCGTGTTTCTCGACTCCCATGGCGCTGCTCGCGATCGAGCACGGCATCCGCCTCGGGTTGCAGCCCGGCACGCGGCGCGAGCTGCGCGGCAACTTCTGGCGCGACTATCGCCGCTCCGTCCGCATCCCGACCACCTGGGAAGATACGGATCGGTGGCCGGTCAATTACATCGGTCACCCGATTCACGGCGCCGCCGCCGGCTATTTATGGCTCGAGCACGATCCGAAGGCGCCCATCACGATCGGATTCGACAACCGCTATTGGGTGAGCCGCGCGCGAGCCACCGCCGCCTTTGCCGCGGCGCACGTGTTCAATTTGAGATTGGTCCAATCAGCGAAGCGTCGATCGGCAACGTGGGTCTTCGTCCCGAGACGACGGGATGGGTTGATTACGTGGTGACGCCAGCGGAGCGTTCGGGCTGGTGATCGCAGAGGACGCGCTCGACAAGTTCCTGGTCGAATGGGTCGAGCGCCACACGAGGAATCGCGTCTGGCGGGCAAGCCTGCGCTTGATCTTCAACCCGACGCGCGCAATGTCAAATACGGCGGCGGACATCTGCCGTGCATCCGGCCTGATCGAACGCTCGCCTGGTAGGCCGACCTGAAGGCCGGCCTCTACGGATGGGTTGAAGGTCCGCCTCGACGATCAGAATGTCTATTTCGGCAACGCGCATTTGAGGTGCGCGAACGTTCCAGGCAGCCCGTGTCCGCCACCCTCGCTGGCGAGATATACATCGCCTTCATTCGTGATGGCGACCCCTTCACCCTGCGGTTCGTCGAGCGGCGCCAGATCGAAGTGCCAGAACGTATTGAAGCGTCCGGCGATCACATCAGCGGCCCGGTAGAGCAGCAGCGCCTTGTTCGTGCGCATCGCCACCCACTTGCCATCCGGTGACGTTTCCGCGTCGGTAATGCGCGTTTGGCGGCTGATGGTCGTCTTCAGAAAACGTTCGGTCGGCACCTGGCCGACGCGTTCGAGCGTGGCCAGCGTTCCCGCCTCCATGCGGCGCGGAAAACGGAAGACGAGCGACGGGTGGCCCTTTTGTGACCAGATAGAGCTGGCCGTCGGCGACGAAACATCGCTTCCGGCCTCGTGATCTTCGTCCGCGCGGGTATGCCGCGCTGATACGCTTCGGCAGGCTGCGTCCGCGTGTCGGACACACCTGGCTCGAGGACGCGATAGACGACGACGTCGTTGCGTTGCGTGCCGCCGCCATTCCCGGTGTCCGCGACGTACAGGCACGAACCGCTGCCGCAGGGAGCGATGGTGACATCCTCCCAGTTGTTTACGTCCGCGCCGGTGATTCGCACTCGCCCGATCACGCGCCCGGTCTGGTCGAGCGAGAAGACTTCAGGCAAACTCTGAATCGTTCATCGACCACAGCATGCCTGGCGAACGCGTGCTCAGCGCAAGACCACTGGCTTCCGGCAGCGGGCCGAGCATGACGTCATGCACGACCGTGCTGCACATCAGCTCGTCGGTTCCTCGGACGAGGATGGTGGTGGCGGCGCGGCGCGTCGAGCGGCAACCGTCTGCCAGACAAAAATGATCAGGATAGCTGCGAGGAGCCAGGGTAAGCGCTGGTGAGCAGCGAGCGGAGCGAAAGAGGCAACCGCACATGTACCGCTGCGTTGCAACATCGGAACCGCGTTGGGTACCATTGCCGCCCACACGGAGGATTTATGAAACGCTTCGGCTGGCTAGTGCTGCTGATCGCCGGACTCTGCGTAATGCCGGGCACGATCGCGTTCGCGCAGCGGCCGGCTGGCGACGCGGCGACGTTCGCCGCCTACGTCGGCACAGGTTATCGAGTTGTTCCGAATGTTACGTGCACGACCGCCAGCGGCGTTGAGCTGAAGCTCGACCTTTATCGCCCCGCTCAGGCGTCAGGCCCTCTGCCGACTGCCATCTTCATGCACGGCGGCGGCTACCGTATCGGGTCGCGCAAAGAAGCATCGGCGCTCAGTGTCATGCCGTATGTCCAGATGGGATGGAACGCCGTGAACGTCGAGTACCGCGCGAGCGGAATCGCGCTCGCGCCGGCCGCGGTCGAGGACGCGCGGTGCGCGCTTCGCTGGGTGATCCACAACGCCAAGGAATACAACGTCGACACGGAGCGCATCATCGTGACGGGGCAATCCGGCCGGTTCGCACCTGGCGTTGATGACCGGTCTCGTTCCCGAGTCGGCCGGCTTCGATCGCAACTGCCCTGGTCCTGAACCGCTGAAGGTCGCCGCCGTCGTCAGCTGGTACGGCGTGTTCGACTACACGACGCTGGTCGACGACCCGAAGCGTGACTACGCGATCTCGTGGATTGGCGGTCAGCCGGGTTACAAGGACGTCGCGAAGCGCGTCTCGCCGATGACATGCATGCGCGCGGGGCTGCCGCCCGTCATCGCGATTCACGGCGATGCCGATCCGATCGTTCCCTACGAGCAGGAAGTTCGCGAGATCGATGCGCTGAAGAAAGCGGGCGGCGTCGCCGAGCTCGTGACGATTCCCGGCGGCGGACACGGGAACTTCCCGCGCGACCAGGTGCTGCGCGCCTGGACCGCGATCGACGCGTTCCTGACGACCAACGTGATCAACAAGAAGCCTGTCACGACGTCGGCCGCCCGCTGACGTGGATGACGACCGCGCGGGGCTGTGCGCCTCCTGCGTGCATGCGCAGCTGGTGACCTCCTCGCGCGGGTCGACATTCTATCTCTGTCGTCTTTCGTTCACTGATCCGCGATTCCCTCGCTACCCGCCGCTTCCGGTGCTGACGTGCGCCGGCTACGAACCGACCCGCGAACCTGCGAACCCACGAACCCGCGAACCGTGCAGAATCCTGATCACCAGCTGGGGTTCGTTCGGCGACGTCTACCCGCATGTCGGGCTGGCGCTTGCGCTGAAGGCCAGGGGCCATAGGCCAGTCATCGCGATGCCCGAGTTCTATCGCGCGCTCATTGAGACGCTCGGCTTCGAATTCCGCGCCGTGGGTCCGATGATCGATCCCGACGATCGCGCCACGATCGCGCGCGTGATGGATCCGATCCGTGGGAGCGGACGCGCGCTGGTCAAAGCGGATTCTGATGCCGTCGCTGCGGGCCGACTACGCGGCGCTCGACGCAGCCGCGCGCTGACGTGGATCTGATCGTGACGCATCCAATCACGTTTGCCGGTCCGATCGTTGCGCAGGCGCGGGCGCTGCCGTGGGTGTCGACGGTGCTCGCACCGATGTCGTTTTTTTCGCCGACGGATGTTCCGGGTACTCCCGCCGGCGCCGTCTCTTGCGCACCTGGCGCGTCTTGGCCCGTGGCACGGACGCGCGCGTTGGCGCGCTTCGCACGGAGCCGCACATATCGTTGGATGAAGCCGGTATTCGATCTGCGGCGCGAACTCGGACTGCCGCCCGGCGATCATCCGTTGTTCGAAGGACAGTTTTCGCCGGCACTCACGCTTGCGCTCTTCTCGCGCGTGCTTGCGGCGCCGCAGCCGGATTGGCCACCGAACGTGTCGGTAACCGGATTCGTCTTCTATAACGGACCCGATGCCCTGCAGCCGGAACTCGAGGCGTTCCTCAACGCCGGAGATTCGCCCGTCGTCTTCACGCTCGGCACGTCCGCGGTGGCCGCCGCCGGCAACTTTATGAAGAAAGCCTCGAGGCGGTGAGACGTCTCGGCGTCAGGGCCGTATTGCTGACGGGGGCTTCGAGCAGAACCGGCCGCACGGACGGTTGCCGGCCGATGTCCTGCTCGTCGATCGCGCGCCGCATCAATTGCTCTTCCCGCGCCGCCGCGCGGTCGTCCACCAGGGGGGCGCGGGGACACTGGCGCAGGCGCTCCGGGCCGGGCGGCCGATGCTCGTCGTGCCGCATGCGCACGATCAACCCGATAACGCGTTCCGCGTCGCGCGCCTGGGCGTGGCGAGGATCGTCAGGCCGCGGTCGTACCGCGCGCGCCGCGTCGCGCATGAGCTCGCATCGGCTGCTCGCCGACGAGACGTACCGTGCGCGCGCCGCGGACGTCGCGGCGACCGTGCGTGCCGAAGGGGAGCCGCCTCTGCGGCTGCGGCAATCGGCGCCCTTCTCGGGTAGACCTGCGAACCGGTGCATCTGGCACGCTTGTGCTACTCTCTGGCGCGGCAACGCGAACGGCTCCAACCTCACAACATCACAGGCGACCGGGGCGGTCCGCCTCCATTTGAAGGAGAAGCTAGATGGGTAAGACGACTCAGAATTCTTGCTGCGCTCGCGCTGTCGGCGCTCGCTACGACAGCCACCTTCGCGCAAGGCGGCGCCGGTGGGCAGCGAGGCGGCGGTGGCGCAGGTGCACCTGCTGGCGGAGCGGCGGTGGACAGGGTGCCCGCGGCCCGGCGGGCCCGCCGCCGCCGATGTCCTTCTTCATCACCAGCGCGTCGAAGGGTGACGGCGCGAATTATGGTGGTCTGGCGGGCGCGGACGCGCATCGTCAGCAGCTCGGTGCCGCGGCTGGTCGCGGTGGCGTGATGTGGCACGCGTATCTGAGCCAGCAGGCGAAGAACGGGATGCCCGCGGTCAACGCTCGCGACCGGATCGGCAGCGGCCCCTGGTACAACCAGAAGCGGCCAGATGATCGCGCGCGACCTCGGGACGCTGCACGGAGACACGATCGACCAGGCACGCGTCGGCAATGCCCTCGGCAAGCAGGTCTCGTTCACCGAAAAGGGCGGCATCGTCAACGGCGTCGGCGACATGCCGAACACAGCACGACATCCTGACCGGCTCGCGCCCGGACGGCACCGCGTACCCCGACGACGCGGACCACACGTGCAACAACTACACGAGCAACAGCACGGGCAACGTCCAGCTCGGACACGCCGACAAGCAGGGTGGCGGCAACTCGTCGTGGAATTCAGCTCACCAGTCGGCCGGCTGCAGCCAGATGCAGTTGGTGCAGACGGGCGGCGCGGGCTGCTGTATTGCTTCGCGGTTAATTAGTCTTCGGTTCGCCGGGTCCGACGCCGCTGGTTAGTTCCGGCGTCGGAACCCGGCCTACCGTCAATCAGAAATTGATTGAGGTGCGTGGGGCGGGTCCCGCGAAATTACCGTAGCCACATTTCGCGGACCTGCCAAATCGATCACATCGCGGACCCGCCAAATCATCAGGCGACGACAGTATTCCCCGCGGCTGCCATCACCCGATCGATCACCTCGAACAATTCCAACAGGCTTGATCGGCTTCGCGACGTAGCCGTCCATGTCGGCGTCGAGACATCGCTGGCGATCGCCCTGCATCGCGTGCGCGGTCAGCGCGATGATCGGCAGGCGTGGCGCGCGCGCGTCGCGCTCGCGGGCGCGAATCGAGGCCGTCGTTTCGAAGCCGTCCATCTCGGGCATCTGCAGATCCATCAGCACGAGATCAAACTGATCGTGCATGGCGAGATCCAGCGCTTCTCGGCCGTTGGCGGCCAGGATCGGCGTGTGACCACGCCGCTCGAGCAGGTGCTGCGCGAGCCGCTGATTCACCGGATTGTCTTCGGCCACGAGCACGCGCAGGCGGCGCGCCGAGCGCGTCGGCGTCACGGCTGGTGCCGCGGGCTCCTTGTCCGCCGTCAGGCGGGATCCGACGACGCGGCAGACGGCGTCGAGCAGCGCGCGCTGGCCGACCGGTTTCACCAGGAATCCGTTGAGCGCCGGATGACTCGCGGCATCATGCGGCTGATCGGCGGACGTCAGCAGCAGCATCGGGGTTGCGGTGCAGTTCTTCAGCTGGCGCAGCTCTCGGCGACCTCCACACCGGATGCTCCGGCCATGTTCATGTCGATGAGCGCGATCGACAAGGGACGTGATGCGGCCTCTACCGCGCGGGCGGCGCCAGCGCCGTCAGCGGTCGCAATCGCCTGCATTCCCCAGCTCGAAAGCAGCTCCACGAGAATGCGGCGGTTCGGTCGCGTTGTCGTCGACGACGAGGGCTGACATATCGACGAGTTCGTCGCGCTGCGGGACAAACAGCGGCGCGACAGCCCGTTGGCTGGTCGGGAGCGTCACCACAAAATGAAACGCGCTGCCGCCCTGCGGTTCGCTTTCGACCCAGATGCGGCCGCCCATCAGCTCCACCAACTGCTGGCAGATCGACAGTCCGAGTCCTGTGCCGCCGTACTGCCTCGTGGTCGACCCGTCGCCCTGTGTGAACGGCCGGAAGATCTTCGCCTGCTTCTCGGGCGAGATCCCGATGCCGGTGTCCACGACGCTGAAGCGGAGCGATATGCGGCCGTCTTCGCGCGGGCGCGTCCGCTCGATCCGCACGACAATCTCACCGCGGTCCGTGAACTTGATCGCGTTGCTCACGAGGTTGACCAGCACCTGCCGGAGCCGGTGCGGGTCGCCGACGAGCGTGTCGGGAACCGACGACTGGATGTCGACCATCAGCTCGCACTGTTTTTCGTGCGCGCGCAGAGCAAACGGCTTCAGCGTCTCGTCGAGCATCTGCCGGAGGGAGAACTCGATCGACTCCATGTGAGTTTGCCCGCCTCGATCTTCGAGAAGTCGAGCACGTCGTTGAGCACGACGAGCAGCAGCTCCGCCGAGCGGTGAACGGTCTGCAGGTAATCGCGCTGCACGGCGCTGAGCGGTGTGTTCAGCGCGAGCTCGGTCATGCCGATGATGCCGTTCATCGGCGTGCGAATCTCGTGGCTCATGTTCGCGAGGAATTCGCTCTTGGCGCGGTTGGCCTCTTCCGCCACCTCTTTCGCGTGGACGAGTGCGACGGTTGCCTGGTCGCGCTCGGTGTGGAGTTTCTGCAGGTCCGCCGCCATCTGGTTCAGGCTGTAGGCCAGCTCGCCGAACTCGTCGCCGCGGTCGAGCGCAATCATCGTGTTCCAATCGCCCGCGCCGATCCTGACGGCGCCGCGCTGGAGCAGACGGACCGGCCTGGCGATGGAATGTCCCATGGCCATCGCGCCCACGAGGATGAACAGGGCGCAGGCGGCAAGACCCACGACACTCAGGTCGATGACGCGCCCGTTCTCGTCGGACATTGCCGCGTTCTGGGCGAGCAGGATCTGACGGCGCTCGTTCGTGATGGCATCCACGGTCGTGACGAACTGACGCTCGGCCTCCTCGAATTCCTGGGTGTCGCTCAACGATCGAGGGACCGCGTCCGCCGTCGGAACGGATGCCGAGGCTCAGCGTCTTGATGCGATCGCTCGCACGCTCCATGCGCGTGATGTCCGCGCGATCCCAGCCGGTTCGCCGCCAGACCGCGCGGGTGCGTTCGAGGCTGTCGTTGAGGTCGTGGGTCGCGCGCGACGATCTCGCTCTCTTCATTACGCATCCGGGCGCGCGTTGCGGATCGGATCCTCGAGGCGGAACAACCGATAGTCGGTGGCCGCCGAGATGATCCGCAGGCCTGAGAACTTGATCGTGCATAGCTGTTGAAGGACGGGCCCGGAATTGATGACGGTCTCACGCTGCGTGTCGCGCACCTGCCGGGCGTTGGCAATCCCGAGGTAGGCGGCCGAACAGACAAGCAGCACGCTGGTCAGGGCTAGGGCGAGGAGGCGGGTCCTGATACGCACTTTACGTAGTTCTTATCGACGGATCGGAGCGGCGTAGATAGCCGGATTCGGCGCCCGGATCCTTCCGCCTGCCTGCGATTAGGCGGATCGTCCTGCCGGCTCCTGCTGCGTCAGGCAGTGCAGCGTCCCCAGCCCCCACACCAGATCGACGGCGTGGATCCCGACGATCTGGTGTGTCGGCATCAGCGACGCGAGCGTGCTCATCGCCACCCGGTCGTTCGGGTCGTTGAACGTCGGCACGATCACCACGCCGTTGGCGATGTAGAAGTTGGCGTAACTCGCCGGTAACCGCTCGCCATCCATGACGACGGGCCGCGGAAAGGGCAGTGTGACGATCCGGAGCGGGCGGCTGCCTCGCGCGCGGCGGCCTCGAGGCGCCTCAGGTTGTCGATCGAGCGCGCGTGATTCTCGTCGAGCGGGTCTTGCTCGACGGCGAGCACGATCGTGTCTGCCGAGACGAACCTGGCCACGTCGTCGACATGCCCGTGCGTATCGTCGCCAACGCATCCTTCGCCGAGCCAAATCGTCCGGTGCCACACCGAGCCATTCTGCGAACACGCGCTCGTAGTCGGCACGCGTCATTCCCGGATTCCGAACCTGCACGTCGCTGAGCAGCCATTCTTCGGTGACGAGCATCAGGCCGTCGCCGTTGACCTCGATGCCGCCCCCTCGAGCACAATCCGCTCGCCCGGCCGGCCGCCGCGGCTCGACTCGCGGCAGCCCCGTCGCCCGCGCGATTGCGTCGCCGACGAGCGCGTCCCGTTGCCAGTTGTCGCATTTCGCCCAGCCGTTGAACGCCCAGTTCACGAGCACCACGCGGCCCGTCGTCGTCGATGGCTGCGGTCGGCGCTGAATCGCGAAGCCAGACGCGATCGGTCGGGACGATGTGGAGCCGCATGCGAGCGGCGCGCACGCCGTGCGCGTCGAGCGCAGCCTGCGCGGCGGCCATCACCGAGCCATCGTGGCAGAGGATTTCGACCTGTTCGTGATTGGCGAGGACGCGGGCAATCTCTGCGTAGACCCACGGGATGGCGCCGAGCTTACCGGGCCAGTCTGGTTCGTGATGCGGCCAGGCGATCCACGTAGCCCGGTGCGGCTCCCATTCCGCAGGCATTCGCAGGCGATTCACGCTTCTGAGTTCTCGCTTCCCGGTTCGTGTTCAGGTTCGGGGTTGGGGGTTCCGAGATAGCGGCTGAGAATCGGGCCGTACGCGTCGACGCGACGGTCGCGGAGGAACGGCCAGTTGCGCCGGACCGATCTCGATGAGCGCCGGGTCGCACTGCGCGATGACGATCTCCTCCTTCTCTCCCGCTTCCGAGACGAGGCGGCCAAATGGATCTGCGATGAAGGAATGGCCGAAGAACGTGATGCCGTTGGTTCCCGGCTCTTCCTCGTGTCCGATCCGGTTCGGCGAGGCGACATACACGCCGTTGGCAATCGCGTGACCGCGCTGCACGGTGCGCCATGCTTCGACCTGGGCGGCGCCCCATTCGTCCTTCTCGGCGGGATGCCACCCGATCGCGGTGGGATAGAAGAGGACCTCCGCGCCAAGGAGCGTCGTGATGCGCGCCGCTTCCGGATACCACTGGTCCCAGCAGATCAGCACGCCGATGGTCGCATAGCGCGTCTTCCAGACCTTGAATCCGTTCGCCTCGCCGGCATGCTCGCCGTGGTAATCGAAATGTCCATCGCCGGGCGTGAAGTAGTACTTCTCGTAGAACAGCGGGTCGTCGGGGATGTGCATCTTCCGGTAGACGCCCATCAGCGATCCATCCGCATCGATGACCGCGGCGGAGTTGCGATAGATGCCGGCCGTCTGCCGCTCGAAAATCGGCACGATGACGACGACCTCGAGCTCGCGCGCAATCGCTTGCATCCGCTCTGTCGTCGGTCCGGGAATCGGTTCCGCGAGGTCGAAGCGATCGCACTGCTGCGCCTTGCAGAAATACGTCGCGTTAAACAGCTCCTTGAGGCAGATGATCTGCGCGCCGCGCTGCGCCGCATCACGAACGAGCCGCTCCGCCCGCGCGACATTGGCGGCGGTATCGTCGGTCGCGTGGTCCTGGATGATGCCGATGGTGAAGGGTGAATTCGCCATGTCAAGGTCTACAGTCTACGGTCTCCGGTCTCCGGTGGTCTTCGGGCGTGAGGGTTTCGGCGCGAAAACGACCCTCAAAGAGGCCATTAAGGCAATTGCCACGGCCACGTATCATTCGCAGCTGCCCCTTGCCCTGCCGATGCTGCTGGGCGTATGATTTTCCCAATGTTTTCAAGTTCTTCGCCGGTTTTGGGCGTGACCGCTCCGGTCTCGTGTGCGTGTGCGACATTTGTATGTGTTGCAGCATGGCGCGCGCGACCTGGTCGATGGCATAACGGTCCCGGCAGGAACCCCGACATCACCAGGCCCGCCGACCAGTTTCGGCGGGCCTTTTTACTTTCGAATGAACACTGACATCCTCGTTCCCGGTTCGGTCGCGAACCTCGGCGGCGGTTTCGATACGCTCGCCGTGGCGGTGCAGCTGTATCTGCGCGCGCGGATCGTCGACGTGCGGACGGACGGCGGGTCACGTCTCGAGGTCGTGAGCAGCCGCCCGGCCGTGAAGGGAACCAACGCCGTCGAGCGGGCGTTCGCCGCCATCGCGCGTCATGCGAGCGTTCCGGGCACCGACAGTGTTGGTCGAAATCGACAGCGATGTTCCGATGGCGGCGGGGCTGGGCAGCAGCGCGGCGGCATCGATCGCCGGGTTGCGCATTTTCGAACGCGTCACCGCGCCGCTTCCGGAATCGACACTCCTCGCGGTCGCCACGTCGCTCGAAGGGCATGCCGATAACGCAGCGGCGGCGCTGCTCGGCGGCATGACGTCGGTCGTCGAGTCCCCGCCTTCGCCCGAGGGCTTCGGGCGGGCAGGCGAGCCCGTGCGCGCGTTGCGGTGGGAATGGCCGAACGATCTTCGCTTGATTGTTGCCACTCCCTTTACAGGCCTTGCGACCTCGAAGGCACGCGCCGCGTTGTCGCCGACGATTTCGCGGAAGGATGCTGTCTTCAACCTGCAGCGTGTGCTGTCGCTGGTCCATGCGCTGCAGAACGGTGAATACGATCGGCTTCGCGAGGCGCTTCAGGACCGCTGGCACCAGCCGGCGCGCGCCGCGCTCGTGCCGCACCTCGGCGCCGCGCTCGCAATCGACGATCCTGATGTGCTGGGTGCGTTTCTTTCGGGAGCGGGCCCGTCGGTGGCCGTCGTGGCGCGACGGGATTTCGCGCGGGTAGAGCGGCTGCTGCAGGCGACCTGCGAAGCGGCTGGATCCCCGGTGACCGTCAGGACGCTAGGCGCGCACCGGGAATCAGTGAGGAGGGGATGCTGTGGCATCGGCGACGGGGAGAAGCGCATGAAATTCGTCTCAGGATTGACGTGTCACCTCTGTGGCGCCACCTATCCGGCACAGGCGCTGTGGGTGTGCTCGGAATGCCTGGGTCCGCTCGAAGTTACGTACGACTACGCGGCAATCAGGAAGGTCATCAGCCGGCAGGCTGATTGAATCGCGGCCGCGATCGTTGTGGCGCTATCTCGAGTTGTTGCCGGTTGAATCGCCGAAGACCGGTTTTCACTCCGGCTTTACGCCGCTGGTGAAGGCCGATCGTCTGGCGCGCGAGCTCGGCGTGTCGGAGCTCTATATCAAGGACGACTCGGTCAATCATCCGACGTTCTCGTACAAGGACCGCGTTGTCTCGATTGCGGCGACACGCAACGTGGAGCTCGGCTTCCCGGTGTTCGGCTGCGCGTCGACCGGCAATCTCGCCAACAGCGTGTCCGCTCACGCCGCGCGACTCGGCCTTCCAGTGCTACGTCTTCATTCCAAACGATCTCGAGCCGAACAAGATCCTCGGTTCCGCCATCTATCGGACCGCAGGTGATCGCCGTCGAGGGCAACTACGACGATGTCAACCGGCTGTGCACGCAGATCGCGGATCGATACGGGTGGGGCTTCGCCAACATCAACCTGCGGAGCTACTACGCCGAAGGCGCCAAGACGATGGGCTTCGAGGTGGCGGAGCAGCTTGGCTGGAGATTCCCCGATCACCTCGTGTCGCCCGTCGCGGGCGGGACGCTGCTGCCGCGCATCTACAAAGGGTTTCGCGAGTTCCTCGAGGTCGGCCTCGTCGAAGGAAAGCTGCCGCGCATCCATGCGGCGCAGCCGACAGGGTCGGCGCCCGTCATTCGCGCGCTCGAGCCGGGCGCCGAGTTCCCGGATCCCGTCAAGCCGAACACGATCGCGAAATCGCTGGCGATCGGCAATCCCGCCGACGGTTTCCAGGTTGTGCGAGTCGTGAAGGAAACGGGCGGCAGCGGCGCGATGGTCACCGACGACGAGATTCTCGACGGCATCGAGCTGCTCGCGCGCACGGAAGGCATCTTCACGGAGCCTGCGGGCGGCACGACGCTGGCGGCCACGCGCGCGCTCATTCGAGCGCGGCGTGATCAAAGCGAACGAGTCGGTGGTCGTCTGCATCACCGGCAACGGCTACAAGACGGCAGAAGTCGTGCGCGACCGCGTCGCGAAGCCGACGCAGATCGGCCGATCGCTGGCGGACTTCGACCGCGTCATGGGATCCCGCCTGAAGGTGCCGGCGTCAGTATGAACGTGATGTTCCCTGCCTTCCTGGACCTCCAATCCCGCAAAGTCGTGGTTGTGGGCGGCGGGCCCGTCGCCGCAAGCAAGATTGAGTCGCTGTTCTCGGCAGGTGCGCGAGTCACGGTCGTGGCTCCGCAGATCCGGCCCGAGATCGAGCGCTCGGATGTCGAGATTGTTCGCCGTGAATTCCGCGAGACGGATCTGGATGGCGCGTGGTGGGTCGTCGCCGCGGCTCCGCCTGCTGTCAACAGGCAGGTGAGTGCCGCGGCGGAGGCACGCCACATCTTCGTGAATGCCGTTGATGATCCCGAGCACGCCACCGCGTATCTCGGGCGGCGTCGTGCGCCGCGACGGCGTGACGATTGCCATTTCGACCGACGGCCGCGCGCCCGCGCTTGCGGGCCTGCTGCGCGAGGCCTTCGATGCGTGGTTGCCGCGCGAGCTCGACGCATGGATGACAGCGTCAGACGCTGCACGGCGCGTGTGGCGTGAGCAGCGGACGCCGATGGAGCAGCGGCGACCCGCGCTGCTGGAGACGCTGAATAGGCTCTACGCAGGTAAATCCCAAATCCCAAGTCCCAAGTCCCAAGTCCCAATGAGGGTGCGCGTGGCGCTGGTGGGTGCGGGACCAGGCGATCCTGATCTGTGGACGCAGCGCGCGGTTCGTTATCTCGAGCAGGCGGATCTCGTGCTCTATGACGCGCTGGTCGACGCCTGACGCGCTGCGGCGGTTCACGAACGCGCAGTGCTTCTGCGTCGGCAAGCGCGCGGGTCGCGAGAGCGTCCGGCAGGAGACGATTCATCGCGCTGATGATCCGCGGCGCTCGCGCCAGGCAAGCGCGTCGTGCGGCTCAAGGGAGGCGACCCGTTCGTCTTCGGCCGCGGCGCCGGAAGAAGCGCTCGCGCTGGCGAGGGCCGGCATCCCGTTCGAGGTCGTGCCCGGCGTCAGTTCCGCGATCGCGGCGCCGGAGCTCGCTGGGCATCCCGGTCACGCATCGGGGAGCCGCCTCTGGCTTTCTCGTGTTGTCAGGTCACACGACGCGAGGCACTTGAAAACGGCCTGAAGGCCGTTCAGCCGAATGCCGCCGTATCGCTGATCGTCGTTGATGGGACTCTGGCGGCAGGGGTGAGCTCGCGGAGACGCTGATTGCGCGTGGCTGGAATGCCGCGAACGCCCGCGGCGATCGTCTGCGGTGCATCCACGCGCCGAACGAGTGGATCTGGACCGGCACCGTCGCCGGAGCTGCGAGTGCGACTGAACCGCCCGCCGGCATCGCGGGTGTCGTCGTCAGTTGGCGAAGTGGTGCGCGTTCGCGAGGCACTGGCGGAAACCGAGGGGAGCAGACGAGGTGATGTATGGCCGCAGTCGATGACGCGAAGACGCTGGGGCGTGCGCGCCTGGATTTTGCGAGCGAGCACGACATCGACGAGTTCGTCGAGATGCTGGCCAGGTTCGAGAGCGGGCGAGATGCCGGCCGACCAGTGGCGTCGGTTCCGGCTCGTGCGCGGCACGTACGGGCAGCGGCAGGACGACGTCCAGATGCTGCGCATCAAGGTCGCCGCAGGGCATCGTCACCGCGTCGCAGATGCGCGCGCTTGCCGGGCGTCGCGTCGCGCTACTCGCGCGGCTTCTGTCACGTCACCACACGGCAGAACATCCAGTTTCACTTCGTGCTGCTGAAGCGTCGTCGAAGCGGCGATGCGCGAGCTCGCGGACGAAGGGCTGACCACGCGCGAGGCGTGCGGCAACTCGGTGCGCAACATCACCGGCTGCCCGTACGCCGGAACGTCCGGAGACCGAGATCTTCGATCGTGACGCCGTACGCCGAGGCGATGACGCGCTACTTCCTGCGCCATCCGCTCAGCGGCGTCGCTGCCGCGGAAGTTCAAGATCGCGTTCGAGGGGTGCACCGAGGATCACGCGGTCGCCTCGATCAACGACATCGGCTGGCGTGCGCGCATCGTCGATGGCAAGCAAGGGGTTCCAGCGTCACGGTCGCCGGCGGCACGTCGATCCTGCCGGTCACCGGCTACGTGCTCTACGACTTCCTTCCCGTCGAGGAGATGTTCAACGTCGCGGAAGCGGTCGTGCGCGTGTTCCACCGCTTCGGCGACTGCAAGCATCCGCAGCGGAACCGGATGAAGTTCGTCGTCAAGGCGCTCGGCTGGGACGGCTTCCGCGCGCGTTTCGAGGAGGCGCTCGACGAGCTTCAGGCGCGAAGGCGGCGCGCGCCTCCCGTTCGATCCCGCGAGCGCACGCGACCGAGAGCTGCGCCTGACTGGGCACCGGCTGAAGCGCCGACGCTGCAGGCCGTCGCCGCGATGGCGGCGCACGCCGGTGAGCGGCCCGGGCATCATGCCCGGCACCGTCCGGCTGCAGCCGCTGCCGGATGCCTATCGTCCGCTGGATGCGCAGCAACGTGCAGCAAGCAGCGGCAGCCCGGCTACTACCACGTCACCGTCCGCCTGCCGCTCGGCGACTTCACCGCGGGTCAGATGCGCGTGCTCGCCGATCTCGCCGAAGCGTACGGCGACGGATCGATGCGCCTGACGGTCGAGCAGAACGTGCTCTTCCGGTGGGTGACGACGCGAATCGCTGGAGCCGTTCTACCAGCGCCTCGCTGCGGCCGGACTCAGCGCGCCTGACGCCGGCACGCTGAGCGACGTCGTCAGCTGTCCCGGCGCCGAGAGCTGCCGGCTTGCGGTCACGCAGTCGCGCGGGCTCGGCCGCGTGCTGACCGAGCATCTGCAGCGCGCCGTCCTGATCTCGGTCGATCTCGTGCCGTCGGGGAACATCAAGATCAGCGGCTGCCCGAACGGATGCGGACAGCATCACATCGCGTTCGCTCGGCTTCCAGGGCAGCGTCCGCAAGGTCGGACGGCGCGCGGTGCCGCAGCATTTCGTGCTCGTCGGTGGCGGCATCGAGCGACGAGGGCGCGCACTTCGGGAAGGTGGTCGCGAGATTCCCGCGCGCCGCACGCGGAAGCCGCCGGCCGCCTTGTCGAACTATCAGAGCAGCGGCAGAGTTTAACTGAAGAGCTCGGCAGCCCGCGGAGTTCGACGCATCACCCCGGCCGTGGCGTCGGAGCGTCTGAAAGACCTCTTGTCGAGCTGAACGCGAATGAGACAACGGTCGACGACTGTATCGACCTCGGCGAAAGCCAGGCATTCGACCCCGCGGTGATGATGGGAGTGTCGCCTAATTCCCAACGCCCAACTTCCAACTCCCAAGTGAGCTTGCGTGGCGTCAATCAGAATCCACCACACCCTGGCGGATCGCCAGCAGCGCAAAGCTCCAGGCGGTTCATTCGTTCCTGGTCGAAGATGCTGGTCAGATGATGCTTCACCGTCTGCGGTAGCTGATTTGATGACGCCGGCGATCTGGCGGTTGCTCTGGCCTGCGGCGATCGCCGACACGATATCCATCTCCCGGGCAGTCAGCCTGTAGGGTCGTGGCCGCCGGCGCCGACCTGTCACCGCCTGCGCGAGATCGCTGGCCACGTCCGCGCGCCGATATTTACTTCCGTCCATCACGCGGTGGATGCCGTCTATCAGCAGCCGCGTCGCCGATTCCTTCGGGCAATACGTAAACTGAACGAAGTACA
>ERZ1370068.410-contig-10370_pt1 | contig 31161 bp, 46 predicted proteins | sample MGYA00561227_ERZ1370068 | MGnify/ENA primary metagenome ERZ1370068 (study PRJEB38410, sample SAMEA6850437) | metagenome | study: Metagenomic assessment of the ecological functions of the soil: analysis of the soil microbiota associated with the...
GTTGTACTTCGTTCAGTTACGTATTGCTGTTGTGATGATCGGCAGGTTCGCGAGCTGTAGAACGACTTTGTTGTAAACGATGCCGAACCCCGCCAGGGTCGCCCCGTACCACGTATAGTCCGGATCGTACAAAGGCACGCCTCCCAAGCGGGGTGGGATGTTTTTCAAGAGCTCTTGCGGCAAAGCGTAGGGGCGAAGAAGCTGCTCTTTTTGAGAGCGAGATAGGGTTCAAGCCCGCCCCCAAAAAGACATCAATCCCGATGCCCGCGGGCTTGTTGTTGAATTCCGATCGAATAAAGCGAAGCACTTCTGAGGTCCCGCCCACATCCAACCACTCGAACTCTACGGTGCGGCCAGTTTCACGAAGGTGATGTGCCTTGAACGCCCTTTCGAATTCATCTTCAATTCCCTTCCAGTGCGGCGAAAGGAGCACAAGGCGATCGGCAGCAGCGACCAACGGACCATTAAAAATAACCAGCAGCAATAGCGACGACAACATAAACACACGCCAGAATCCGTCGCCTTGGGCAGTGCTTATTCATGCGAGCGTAACTTACCCTACCGATAACAAATTTGCCGGAATAATTGGTCGGGCTCATGCCCGCCGTTTCTTTATGCCCGCGAAGATGGTTGCGGGATATCGGATCAATTCGTCTCTCCTCCAGGCCACTCACCAATTCAACCCTAACCAACCCACCGAAATCCTGTCAATGAAAAATAGGCATTGGCTTTCGAACCAAACCTTACGGCGCGGACGGGCCGGCAGAAAAACAGCGAACGAAAAAGAAAATTCTATAAGGTCTCTTACGTCTTTTACTTTTTCCTCTCGGGGCGGGTCTCATGCCTGCTTGGCTTACAACCAACGTCTTGAACGTAGCGAAGCGATTGAACGGCTGGAACGTTTTGAACGGCCGCAGGTTTGAAGCCCTGCCGCCTCGCGCCTCACCGCCTATTCAATAGTATGCCCAATAAACGACGATCTCCTTCCGATTGGACCCCTGACTACCTCCTCTACCAGGCCATTCGGCAGTCAATTAGCGGAGAGAGCAGGAGCTTTTGGTAAGTTGGACGCAGGCTTACGTACGTTCGCCTAACGCGAACTACAGAGGACTATCTCGAGTGGATGGGCGGCGCATTCGACCCGAGAAGTTCAACGATGATTTTGAGGATTCGCCGCGGGATACTAAGAGCACTTTAGAGTCAAATCTGGACTTTGGTACTTCTGATGCGTAACACGTCGAACAACGCTAATTGAGTTTTTGCTTGCACTCGTTCAGATTCAGATCACCGTCAGGCCGATTCGTAAGAACAGGGTCAGGTATCAATTGTCCTTCCTGAGCCAGTTGCATGTCGCATCGCAAGACCTGACCCTACGGTTTCCTACGGTTTTTCTTGGCTGAAGCTTCGTTGCAGGCCAGGATTTACTGCGTTCTAACCGCAACGCTGGTGGAGCCGCGTATCACACCGCCGGTGTCCTTGAAGCGCACAAAACCCGGTTCGCGGCGGGATCAAATGGCACAGTGCCGTTGCCCTGAACAAAGATCCCAAAGGTCGGTGTCGCGTTGGCGTTGATCTGCGTGGTGACACTGGGACCAATCGCCTGAGATGCACTGCCCGTTGGCCGGGTCGGTCTGACACAGAGAGATGTTCACTGGCAATGTTGCTGCACCCCGTGTCCGCCGATGCCGTGATACTGCCGCTCGCCCCTAAGTTCACTGTCGCCACGGCAAACGCTCCGGTTCCGTTCGTCCCGCCGATATTCACAATGCCGTCGTTGGTGCTTGTTGCCTCCAACGCTACAATGTCGGGCACGGAGGTAAGCGGACGCCGATAGCAGCAAGGTGTTCAGCCCAACGTTGATCTGCGCCGGATCGCTGTTCGCGCAATTAAAACTAAACTGCACTTCGGTGGGCGGAAAAGGTGCAGTTGGTGTCAAGGCAAGGACAAAGCTCTGCGCCGCACCGGCCGCAATGTCCACAGTTGCGTTCGGAAACCCGGTGACCTGATTCGTGGCAGTATTGGTGGTCTGAAAGGCAAAGGAGGCTGGCACACTAGTGAGCGGCGCAATACTACAGCCCCGGCTATTGCCTGACCCGTGTTGATGACCGTGGCAAATACGGTGGCAGGAGTCTTGACCTGTACGGAACGACTGCTGGGTAGAACAGCGGCAAACAGTGGGCCACCAACCACAAAGGCCGTCCCGTTCAGCAGAATTGACACGTTGTCGCTGAACTGATTCGCCACCGCTAGATCCTGTTTCCCGTCCCCATTGAAATCCCCTACCGCCACCGACAGGGGGCCAGTCGCCGCAGCAAAGTTCGTTGCCGCGCCAAAGGTCCCATTGCCGTTGCCCAAAAGTACCGATACGGTGGCGCTACCCTGATTAACCACCGCCAGATCCTGTCTGCCATCCCCGTTGAAATCCCTAACCGCCACGGAGAGCGGGGCAAACCCCTACTCCAAAGTTCGTCGCCGCGCCAAAGGTCCCATTGCCGCTGCCCAAAAGAATCGACACGTTGGCGCTACCCTGATTCGCCACCGCTAAATCCTGCCTCCCATCCCCGTTGAAATCCCCGACCGCCACGGAGGACGGGGCAGACCCCTGCTCCAAAGTTCGTTGCTGCGCCAAAGGTCCCATTACCGTTGCCCAAAAGTATTGACACGTTGGCGCTACCCTGGTTCGCCACCGCCAAATCCTGGCTCCCATCCCCGTTGAAATCCCCAACCGCCACGGAGAACGGGATAAACCCTACTCCAAAGTTCGTCGCCGCGCCAAAGGTCCCATTACCGTTGCCCAAAAGTATCGATACGGTGGCGCTACCCTGATTCGCCACCGCTAAATCCTGCCTCCCATCCCCGTTGAAATCCCCAACCGCCACGGAGACGGGGCAGACCCTGCTCCAAAGTTCATCGCCGCGTCAAAGGTCCCGTCACCGTTGCCTAAAGTATCGATACGGTGGCACTACCCTGATTCGCCACCGCTAAATCCTGCCTCCCATCCCCGTTGAAATCCCCGACTGCCACGGAGGACGGGGCAGACCCTGCTCAAAGTTCGTCGCCGCCGCCAAAGGTCCCGTTACCGTTGCCCAAAAGTATCGACACGTTGGCGCTGAGCCGATTTGCCACCGCTAAATCCTGCCTCCCATCCCCGTTGAAATCCCCAACCGCCACGAAGCGCGGGCGAACTCCTGCTCCAAAGTTTGTCGCCGCAGTAAAGGCAACACCCTGAGCAAAACTGATCGCGGGGAAAAATCCACTGAAAAACGCAAGAGAAAAAAGAGGGATCAAACGACTAAATCTCATCTCCAAACCCTCCGGACTGAACCATCGACCTGGTTATTAATCGCGCCGCTAAACTATCCTTGCACATCTACCTCGTCTACCGGTCAAATATTTTGGCTTAAAGAAGCCGATCGTTAACCCATTGTTTAGCTTCTTCAAGCGCGTGCTTCTCGGCGCTTGTTTTCTCATAAATCGACCAATTGGCGACGGTAGATAAACGTCGCGAAAAGGTTCGGGGATCTTCATTAAATTGCACATGTAAGCTTGTTGTCCAGACACCTCTGCTACGATCTAAATACGCTTTCGCGAATATCAAGTGCCCACGATACCGTTCGACCATTACGCTTCAGTCCACCGCAAGCATAAGTTCTAGAGCTGCAACATCACCCGCTTTTAAGAACCTATCTGATCGTAGATCCATCTCTTTGCCTGTTGAAGGAAGGCGTGTTTAGCTTCCGCTTCAGTCTTAAAAGTATTGATTGCTCCATTGACAATAAAACTGCGAGACGTTTTTCCTTCGATAAGCTCAACGACTCCTCTTGTTTCCCAGTAAAGCGTTTCCAAATTTTGCTCTGCTTCAAATCTGATGATGTGCCCGCGATATCGCGTACGAAGCTAACAAAGAAGTCCTCCCGACGCGTCTTTATCGCAGGCCGGGAGGCGAAAGCAAGGGGGTCGGAACCAACCGCCCATCAAGGCACGGCAAGGCCCGATTTGTCTAATCCTGTCAACACGGACGGATGCACTGAGCGCGGCAGTTCGCCGCGAGTCATGACATGAAAGTGAAGGATGAAATTGAACGCTTGGCTAAGGAATACGGGAAGCTCAAGGAGCCGTGGGTGTTTAGGCCAAAATGAAAACCATTTATCCAAAACGAAACCTCCTTCCCGCTCAACTAATCCCTGTCGCCTTCCGTCGTAAATCACACTTTCCTTTATCTCTATCCGCGTGATACATAACGCTCGAAACGAGGTGCGCAATAGGTGAGTAAAAGAGACAAGCTCAACAAATACCTAAATACAGGAGGGTCTTATATGTTTCGCCATTCTACCAGCACTGCTTCGTTTTCTCCGTCCTTATTGCTGCGCTCATTTTCTCGCTCTCTCTGGCGGGGTTGCTGCGGCGCAGGGCAACACCAGTCTGGGGACAGGGGCGCTTCAGAGCAACACCACGGGCAGCTACAATACCGCCATCGGAGTCGATGCGCTCTTTGCAACACCACGGGCAGCTTCAACACCGCCAGCGGAGTCAATGCGCTCGTTTTAAACACCACGGGCGACTACAACACCGCCAGCGGCGTCAATGCGCTCTTTAGCAACACCACGGGCAGCAACAACACCGCGAGCGGAGTCCATGCGCTGTTTAGCAACACCACGGGCGACTACAACACCGCCAGCGGCGTCCAATGCGCTTCAGAGCAACACCACGGGTACTTCGACAACACCGCCAGCGGAGTCAATGCGCTGTTTAGCAACACCACGGGCAGCTCCAACACCGCCAGCGGAGTCAATGCGCTTCTTAGCAACACCACGGGCGACTACAACACCGCCAGCGGAGTCAATGCGCTCTTGTAGCAACACCACGGGCAGCGCCAACACCGCCAGCGGAGTCAATGCGCTGTTTAGCAACACCACGGGCAGCGACAACACTGCCAGCGGAGTCGAGGCGCTTCATTAGCAACACCACGGGCAGCTATAACACCGCCAGCGGAGTCCAATGCGCTCTGTAGCAACACCACGGGCAGCTACAACACCGCCAGCGGAGTCAATGCGCTCTTAGCAACACCACGGGCAGCTTCAACACCGCCAGCGGACTCGATGCGCTCTCCTCGCAACACCACGGGCGGCTACAACACCGCCATCGGGGCCTTAGCCGATGTGTCTGCTGGGAATCTGACCAACGCTACGGCTATCGGCGTTGGAGCCATCGTCAATGCCAGCAATAAGATCCGCCTGGGAAACACTGCTGTCACGGTGATCGAAGGGCAGGTGGCGTTTACTGCCGTTTCGGACAAGACCAAGAAGGAAAACTTCCAGCCGGTGGATGGAGAAGCAGTGCTGGGAAAGATTCGCGGCTTTGAGCTATCGAGCTGGAACTTCATTGGCCACGATCCTAAAGAGTTTCGCCACTATGGTCCCATGGCGCAAGACTTCTTTGCGGCCTTCGGCCACGACGGAGTCGGACAGATCGGCTCGGAGACGACGATCAACTCTGGCGACCTGGCGGGGATTCTTATGATCGCCGTGCAGGCGCTGGAGAAGCGCACGGCGGAGCTAAAACAGAAGGAGGCGCGGATTGCTGTACTGGAATCGCGGCTGGAGGCGCTGGAGTTGCAGAAGAATCACCCCATCCAGATCACAGCCGAGAAAAGCCTCGGTGACCAAGATGGTCGTGATGCCATAAGGAAATCAAGTGAGGACGCACAATGGCAGAACCAGATAAAAGACCTGTCACGTTGGAAGAACTTCTCGTCTCAAGCCTTGCGCAGACTGACGCGCTGGCGAAGCTCTTGAACTAGACACGTGTCTGGAAAGGATTAAAGTGTAGCGCCCGCTCTTCCGGGGCAGGCGAGGATTGAAACATGGGCGACCTGATACACTATCAGCGAACTGCGCGACAAGTAGCGCGCCCCTCTTCGCTTACATTCTGCCTATCGCAAGCTCTACGGCTTGAAACTGTGGATTAGTTTCTAAGATATTTTCGTATAAAAAGCAGTTGCGAAATTCGTCCACTCTGTGGAGCTCAGGCGTCGCAACGGTAAACCGTTGCGGCGCTTTGATCTTACCCTTGATTGTGCTGTCGGTAGTGAAGCTCGTATTTCCTCGACCTCACTCACGACACTGTCTTCGTGCGCGCCTGACGTTAAGCCGCGAGATGAAATAAGTGCGATAGGTGAGCACCAAAGTTTCAAGACTCTTGAACTAAAATGAGTTCATGGCCGCAAAGCCAAAAATCGTGAAGGACGAGTCGACGGCTCACATATCAGCCGCGGCCGTTGGTCTCATGTAAGCCTGATCGGGATCAGTTCTCTTGAAAAGCATATGAACCTGCGGTCCGCTTGGCAGGAACAGTCACGGCACTAACGTCAGAATCCTGCGAACCAGACCGCACAACATCCGGAAAACGGCCTCAACCATCTCGATATCGAGTGATAGAAGATCATGAAATTCCTGACCGTTCAGCTTGAGGGCACGGACATGATCAGCCGCTTTTGCCGGTTGCAGAACGAGGGCGGAAATCAAGGACGTCCAGGGTCCCAAAGGTTTCTTTTTCCTTGATCTCACGAAAGGTATTGCCATTTCTATCAAGAAACACCCGACCGCTTAATAGCAGATACAAGGCGTCTCCAGGCTCTCCCTCTTTAAAGATGGTTTCTCCCGGCTCGAAATGAACCTCTTCCATTAATCCTGCGATGCGGCCGAGATGCTCTACGGTGGCATGCTCAAAGATATCTACGGATTTGAGAAAGATGACCTTCTCAATTGTCGTTAGCTTCTTTTCTGTGGTCAACTTAGATCCTTGACATCACAAGCGCGGCGGTTTCCTTGAGCACAGGCTCCTGTGGAATTGAGATACTGCTGGAGCTCCCCCGGAACTCTCGAAGTCCTCTCAAGCCGATCTCCCAGAGAGTGGCCGCTTTCAGCCAGACGTCATCCTGTTTCAATAGCTCCTGCAACGCCGTCTCTCCATCAAAACTCCTTAGTCCCAATAGCGCAAGAAACTTTTGAAAACGCTCGGCGGCGCGGGCATCGTCAAACAGAGGGAAGACGTGACGCTTTACATCTCCTGTAAGCAGGTTGTCGAGAAACTCGATCGCTTGGGCTTGCTTTGGCCGGAATGTCGCTGCGCAGCGCCGGCGCTGGCGCTTCCAATATCCTCGGGACGATAGATCAGTGAAAGCAGTCGCAGCACCCTTTCCTTTTCCCTCTCCATATTTTCAAGCAACGCTTGATGGAGCAGCGAGCCGTTGTTCATTGAACGATCATTGTCATCTCCAAAAGCGCAAAAAAGTCAAGAATCGTCGGTAATAGCGGTCTAGCTTCCGCGTCAATAGCCATCTCTACGACATGTCGGTCTATGCGCAAATTCGGCAAGCGTCGCGCCATCTCTTCGAGGCCGAGGATTATTCTGTAGCGGAGAGAACCGTCTTCCTGGTTGAGTCCGTTGAGAAGCGCGTCCATCGCGCCAGGAGACGCGATTTTGCTTAACGTCGCGGGGAATGCTGAGTCGGATATCACGAGAGATGTTGGAATCCAGGAGCGCCTCCCTCAAAGTTTCGACCGCAACCTCACCATATTCGACCAAGGCCTGGCGCGCCCAACTCTTTGTCTTCGGGACAGCAGAGTCGCATGATAATATCTCTCAGAAGTGTCGGCTCCTTTCTCTTGCCGGCAGCGGCTAACGCCTCGCGGATCACCGGGATGGAGGAGTCTTCCCGGATCAATTTGCTTAGGTACCCAGGAAATTCAGGGTCGTCAACCTCGCCCATGAGGCGGGCAGCTTCTATTCGACCGGCGGCTCCATCGGTTCCTGGGTCTGCTATCATCTTACGGAAGGTAGCCAGGGCGACTTCACGGATCTCCGCGTCTCCATGGTGCAGCAGACACTCGATCGCCGATCTCTGGACTCGTGGATCAGGGCTTTCCAGGTAAGGCCGCATAAGGGGAATCGCCTCTTCCTTGCGGATGGCGCAGACCACGTTGATCGCTTCCGCCTGGACTTCTCGATTTTCGTCCTCGAGCAATCGCACTATTTCCTTTAATTTTTCGGGCGTCCGTGCTCGTGGCAAAAGTTTCAACGATCGACCTCGGACTAGAGCCGAAGGGTGCTGTAAGAGGCTGCAGAGGAAGACGCGGAACGATGACTTCGGGATCCAAGTTTTCTGCCAGGTCAAGCCCGAATAACAAAGCCCGCTCGTCCTTTCTCTGCAAGTTTTGCAGCACTGCTTCGATGGTTTGCTTGTCGGCATAGTTAATATCTCCTCCCTCCCACGTAATCGGCCTGTGTTTCCAGTCCCGCCCGCAATGCCTCAAGGTAGCCGCTGCGCAGAACAAGAATGAACATGGCCCAGAGGATGATAAGCCCGAGGGAAACATAGCCGAGACTAGCGGGGTCTGACTGCATCATAAATAGAGCGTAAAAGAGCACGATCAGCCCCGCAGCGCCGTCTCCCAACCGTTGCAACACAACATCAAGGAACGTCTGGATCTGTTTTCTTAGACTCGCAGAGAGCGGAAGATAGAGTATCTCCATGCCGCTCTGGTTCACACTTGACCGCAAGACTGCATCTGTCAGTCGCGTCGCCATCGCGGAGAAAAGTCCCGGCCAGACCAAAATACCCAGAGATCCTGCGAACAGACTCACAGGGAGGAGTAAGAGACTCGGGATTAAGCCGAAGGCGGTTAGAAACCTCTCGAGTTAACACAACCTGGCTAAAGAAAGTAATAATGGCGACCCAGGCATAATAGGAACCGAAGAAGGCTGTCAGGCTCATCTTGAGAGGGATAGGCCGTCTTTGCCGCGGCCTTGAACTGGAAATCGATCAGAGTTGAGACTGCCACCGAGACAAAGATAGCGCCGGCAATCAACTGAAGATATCGGGAGGCTAGGATCGCGCCAAGCGCGCTAGTTTGTTGGATAGCCTTCGTTTCTTTTGATGCCGGGATTTCCTTCAGCCGCTGCGGTTTGGAGCTCGCTTAGTTTGCTGCCCGCCAACCAAACCACCGCAAAAGCACCGGCAAACAGCGCTCCGATCAGCCAGAAGAAGCTCGTTGGCTTCCCATAAACAGGTTAACCGCCCATCCACTCCCAAAGCCACCCAGGATAGCTCCGAGTGAGCCGCCGGCGTTGAAAATGCCGAACAGACGTTTCGCCTCGCGTGAAGTGAAGATCAAGCCGGCAAGCGTCCAAAATTGGGCTACGGCAAGAATACCGACGATTGCGGACCAGATGTAAAAGGCGTATATCCCCCAGGCAAAATTAAAAACACTATAAGGAACCAGAATATGATCACATTGGAGATGATGAATGCATTCGAGCCTAGCATGAGCCGGTAGAGTGGAAGGCTCACCGTATAACGCGTGTAAACAGTGATGATGACTCCCGCAAGAAGGGCGGCCAAGAGGTAAACGTAGGGCAGATGGGTGATGGGAAAGCGGCTGAGAAAGAGAGAGTCTCTTACAACTTTGATGACGTTGTTGGCGGCGAGCAGGAAAAAAGAAGAGCGACCATCATGCCGACACGCCGGGCCTCGCCGGGTCGGATGTCAAGAAAGCGCGACAAAGTGTTTGTCAGAGAAAAGTGATTCACAAAAATTAATTGTATTGCTATTTTTATAGAGACGCTAGCCTGCTCCTTTATACGGCATGTCCATTGATTTACTCAAAGGTGAAACAGTCAGCGCGCTGCGGATCGGCGTAGTTCCGTTTGTTTTCGATCGTATTTGCTAGAGCAGCTTTGCGTTGAGGCGAATCTCCGTTCCGGCCAGCACTTTCAACACCGGACAGTTCTATTTGCCGGCGCGAAAGTGAAACTGGACAAGGTTAGGGTTAAACCGGCTAACTCTGGTCGAGCAAAAGCGTCCCTAATTTATCTAAGACTTCATCGGTGGTTTCGCGGGACAGTTTGCAGATGAATTTCGCTTTCCGAATGCGCCAGTCGAGACTCTTGACTTGATCGGAAAGAATCACACCGCCGAGCTTTGATCCGGAGGGGATGGTGACTTCGATCGCCGGTAAAGCTCGACAGTTCGACAGGTGCCGATCCGATGAGTAGTCAAGAGATCTTCGGCGACCGCGCAAGCGGGTCAATGCTCTGCCGCTTGCTTCGGAACGGTCCAGTATCCTGGCTGTAAGACCTGCACTCCATACCCGCCGTCCACCCAGCGTGGCTGAACGTAAATTCTGTTTTCGGCAGGTTCGCTAGGTTCGGCGGTTGGTGCAGGCTGAGACTGCTGAATAATGATGACCTGCTGATCGCCCTGATCGCCGAGTCCATCCACACCAAAAATCCAAAGCCGGAAAGGCGTTGCCCGTGCATCCTAGAAGCCCCGACGCTCCCCGACCTGCCGAAAGATTGACTCGCACCAAAAGCAAGGTAGAGGTTGGGTCAAGGTAATGCCGATAGCGAGAATAAAACCGAAGATCATACGCCTAGTACTACCCGACAATCTCATACAATCTTTTGCTCTCTCTCTGGTAATTCCAGTTTTTCGACTGGCGGTTTTCTGATTCATCTCCTGTTCCTGACCACTAATCAAGGCAAGGCACTGTGCCAGAGCGTTCTTGATGTTTGAAACGCGCCAATAAATGGCGAGAATCAGGAACGTTGGCGCCTGTGGCGTTTCTGGTTATTGGAAGTGGTGACGAAGAAAAGTGCCGAGCTGTCGGCACACTGCCGAAATGATGGTTTCTAAGAATTGAATTCGTTGAATAGTCGAAAATAAACTCTCTCATAGGCAAATTCGTGATACGTACCGCTTGGCGTCCACCGCTTGCCCCGACCTTCTTAGCTCTGTATCTTCATTGGTAGAAACAAAGGGGATGCGAGATGCATGTCCGAGTTCAAAAATGGGGCAACAGTTTGGCTGTCAGGATTCCCAAGCCGCTGGCCGAAGACGCTGAGGTCAAGGAAGGAACGGTGCTGAACTTGGCTGTTTCCGACGGGAAAGTCGTCGCCACTCCTATTGCGAAAAGGAAACTAACGCTCAAGCAAATGCTCGCCAAGGTGACTCGGAAAAACCTCCATGCCGAAGTCGATTCCGGTCTCTCGGTGGGACGTGAGATTTGGTAGTGGCCCTGCGCTACGCTCCAGCCCGTGGCGACGTGGTCTGGATAACTTTCAATCCTCAAGCCGGACATGAGCAAGCCGGTCGCCGCCCGGCTTTGGTGAGATCAATGCTTATTAACTGTTTCGGTTCCCCTTCTTTGCTCGTTGCCACTTCAATACAAGCATGTTTGTCATCAAAGCTAACCGCGCGCTTTATAGTTCGCTCTCGACCAAACCACGCCCCTGATATGATCGCCGTCGTAAGCACGACACCGTAGACGATCAGGCCGAAGGCTGAGCGCCGCGAACAGCCAGTTGAGTGAGCCGGTTAGGCGAAGCGCAAGCCAGCCACCGCCGATCGCAACGATGACGCGGAGGAATCCAGCCAACAGGGGCCATAAAAGTCGTGCGGCGCCCTGAGACGCGAAATAGAGCGCCATACCCAGGCCAAAGAATCCATACGCCGGTCCGACGATCCGCAGATAAGCGCTGCCCGTCTCGATCACGCGCGGATCGGGACTGAATAGCGCGAGCCACGCCTGCGGCCAGAGCGCCGCGATCAGCCCGAGCGTCTGGCTGATCGCAAAGGCGATGGCGCCGCCGACCAGCGCGATGCGCAGCGCTCTTTGTTTTTGGCCGGCGCCGATGTTGGTCCCCACAAGCGCCACCAGCGGCGCGCCCAAGCCGAAGATCACCGGTATCAGCAGATATTCCAAGCGCACGCCGGTGCCGTAGCCGGCGACGGCGTTAGTTCCAGCGGCGCTGGCGACCAACGCTGTGGCGAGCGCCACGGTCAAGTTTGTCTGTAACGAGGTGACTGCGGCGACGGCGCCCACGGCTAAAATATCGCGAAACAGCGGCCAACGAAGACGCGTCAGCCGGAAGCGCGCCAGGTTGCGTCCTGAAAGGATGTACCAGAGAAGAACCGCGGTTCCCGCCGCATAGAAGAGGACAAGTGCCACGCCCGCTCCGGCCACGCCGAGCTCCGGGAAAGGACCAACTCCGAAGATCAGACAAGGCGAGAGCGGCACGAGAACAACCACGCCCGCGCAGATCACCATCGCCGGCACCAGCATGTTGCCGGTGCCGCGGATCACGCTCGCCAGCGCGTTCATGAGCCAGAGTAAGATATTGCCGGCGAAGACGACGTTGGAGTAGCTGAGCGCCGTCTGTAGTTCGCCGTCCGTCCCACCCAACGCGCGGTAGATCGACGGTCCGAATACGAGCATGACGATCGAGAAGAAAGCGCCCAGCGCGACGTTGACGACGACCGCATGCAGTACCAGCGCGTCGGCTTCATCGCGGCGCCCGGCTCCCAATGCCCGCGCGACCGCGGAAGAGATGCCGCCGCCCATGGCTCCGGCGGAAACCATCTGCATCAACATGACAACCGGAAATACCAGCGCCATGCCGGCCAACGCGTCGGTGCCGAGATGCGAGACCCACCAGGTTTCGATCAGCCCGGTAGACGCCTGGGCCAGCATGACCAGGATATTGGGCCAAGCAAGACGCAGCAGCGTAGGAACGATGGCTCCGCGCAGTAGCGCGCGCGTGCGTGAGTCGACTTCAGCCGCTCGCGATGCGCAGCGCCGTTTCGGCGATGGGAGCAGCGACTAACGGCCTCGCGTCGTGCTGCGGTAATCATGACGCCCTGCGCTTTCTGGCCGCGCACCGGTCTCGACGACTGCTGAGCGCGCGAATGGTTTCTTTGATCGATCATTGCGTAGCGGCGGCGTGTGCGCTCGCTGGCGGCAGGGCCGGCGGCAAACACAAAGTCGCGCTCGTTGAGCGGTCTTCCGCTCCGCCGATCGACCAGCACGGGATCTGCCGCCCTCTGTGTCTTTTTATCGACGAGCAATACGCTCGCGCCCTCGGGAGCAAAGTGCCTGTTGCCCCAGGCGAACATCGCCACGATGACCGGGCGAAAATCGCGGCCCATGTCGGTCAGAATATATTCGTAGCGCGGCGGCCGTTCGCTGTAGCGGCGGCGCTCCAAAAGACCGGCATCGACCAAGGCGCTCAAGCGGCGCGTCAGCATGTTGGGCGCGATGTTCAGGCTCTTCTGGAATTCGTCAAAGCGCGTGAACCCGTGCAAGGCGTCGCGAATAATCAGAATGCTCCACCACTCGCCGACTCGCTCCAGGCTGCGAGCAATGGGACAGGGCCATCTTGCCGAAGCTTTTGCGTTGCATATCGAAACCCTACACTAGTGACTATCATTATGCAAGTGACATGCCAACAGAATCCGCGCTCACCTTGCCGTGCAACCTCCGGAGCCGCGATCAGCCGAAGCTTTGCGCTGCCATAGTAACTATCATGATGCAAGTGACTCGGCTGAATTAGAGCCGACATTTCGTCAGGTGCCGATAACTGGGCAACTACATCTCGTCACATCCGCCGGCAGCCGAGCTGCAACATTTGGGATGATCCTTATAGTTTCAAAGATTCCAGATATCGAATCGAAACTGGCACGTCCGTTGCTCTAACCGCTTTGCATATTACGAAATCTGCAACAAACGTGTTCATAAAAGGGAGACTGCCATGAATTCAGGAGAAGTAATGATGAGCAATGCGTGCCAAGTCGGTCGCGGGGTACGGAAGCCTGAAGCATCAAATGGTGCTATGAATATGTCACGGTATATTTCCAAAAGCGTCTTGTTGCTGACATTGAGCGTAGTCATTTGCTGCGGTCTATATACGCTGTCGCCATGGGTCATCGGTCAGGGCATTGTTCCCTTTCAGGCGAATAACAGCATGCTTACCGGCCCTGACAGTAAAGTTGTCGGTTCGCGCCAGAGCGCGCAGCCTTTAGTAAGGACGAATATTTTCAGCCTCGCCCGTCCGCCGCGTCTCACGATGCATCAGCTTCGACCTCGTCGGCAGTGGCTGCATCGAACAACATCTTCGATCAGAATCGCGACTTCGGTGCAGCAGAAGATCCATCGTTACAGCGCCCAACTCAAAGGGTCTGCCGTTTTTACGATTGTTGACGATGTCGACGGCGGCTTCGCACAAGTGTAAGCACTCTGATCATTATCGAAGGATACAACGAAATGAAAAAAATCTTCATCCGACAGTTCGTCAGGTTGTTTTTAAAGACGTCTCTTGTGATTTTTCCTTTCTTGGAACATCAACGATGGATTCAAAAGAGACCATCAAGTGGGAAGACGGCAAGAGCTATCCGCTGATCAAGGTTGAGATATCATCGGCGTCGCATCCGTTCTTCACCGGAAAACAGCGTGTTCCCGATACGGAAGGTCGCATAGGTCGGTTCAAGAAAAATACGGAAAGAAGTGAATTTCCCAGGCGCATCTCCCGGCGCGATCAGGGCAAACTAATCACCGGCGAAACACTACTCATCGCGGGAGGTCTTCGTTAGGCATTTACAGAAAATGACTTCAACAACACGAAAGGAAAATTAAAAATGAAAACGAAATTACAACTATCCAAGAACGTGACCATGAACAAGCCGGACGAGAAGAGACAGGGAATGAAGGTACGCACGGTTGTCACCGGCCACGACGCCAAGGGTCGGGCTGTTTTTGTGCGAGACGAGAAAGTCGATGGGACGCCCATCCCTGGCCTAGGAGAGCTCGCCTTCCTCTGGAATGCGAATGAGCCCGCAACCTACCCGAACGCGGGGAACAATCCGGCGGCGCCCGGTATTTTTCCGCCCGTAGGTGGCATCCGCTTCATCATCGGGACGTACTTGCCGGGAGACTTCATTGCACCAGAACCCACTCCCGAGATGCACCTCGAGGATGGCGACGAACTCGGTGGAGCTAACGCCGGCTTTCACAGGACCGACACGACGGATTTCGGGGTCGTTCTCTCCGGCAACCTGGCACTCCAGCTCGACGATGGCGCGGAGGTGTCGCTGTCTCCCGGCGATGTCCTGATTGAGAACGGAACTCGCCACCGTTGGCGCGTGGTTGGGGACGTGCCGGCCACCCTGGCTTCTTTCATCATCGGAGCCCAGCGCCGTTAGGATCCGGCCTGCACGTGAGGTGCGGGAGGACCGACACGGATATGTTTAATCAAAAATCAAAAGGAGTGACGACAATGGGTAGGCTAGCGGACAAGAATATCCTTATCACCGGCGGCAACAGCGGGATCGGGCTGGCCGCAGCGCAGGAATTCGACCGAGAGGGCGCGCGCGTCGCCATCTGCGGCTTGAATGAGGGGTCGCTGCAGGCGGCTAAGGAGACGCTTGGAGCCGGAAGTCTCGCCGTTCGCGCGGACGTCAGCAATCTCACCGACCTCGACACGATGTTCGCCACGATCAAGCGGGAGTTCGGGCACCTGGACGGCATCTTCGTAAATGCAGGTTACAGCGAGTTCCTGTTGTTCGAAGAGGTGACAGAGCAAAGCTTCGACAAGGTGATAGCCGTCAATTTCAAAGGGGCTTACTTCACGATTCAAAAGGCCTTGCCGCTACTCAGGCAAGGCTCGTCTGTAATCATCAATGCGTCCGTTGGCGCGCGCAAGGGGTGGCCGACAACCTCGACCGTCTCGACCTGCAAGGCCGCGGTCGTCCATCTCGCTCGAATCCTCAGCGCCGAACTCGTGGACCGCGGGATTCGCGTGAATACCCTAAGCCCAGGCCCGACGGACACGGCGATGTTCGGTCGCTTCCCAGGCGAAGAGCAGGGCGAGGCGGTTAAGGACGTCCTCCGAACCAACAATCCAAGCAAGCGGATGGCCGATCCGTTGGAAATCGCGAAGCTGGCAGTTTACCTCGCGTCGGACGATTCTGCGTACGTCGTCGGGGCAGACTTCCTGATCGACGGCGGGGTCACGGCCATTTCGGCCGTGGGCGCCTGAGCCTCGTTGTATATACATGCATATGCATGTTTCTGCCAGGTGACTGTCATTGGAAGAATGACCAAACATTAGGAGACCGCATGAAAGATTTGTTAACCCGCGCCCTTGACGCGCACGGCGGCCTGTCGCGCTGGCAGGGAGATTGAAGCCTTCCAGCTCAAGGTGTCCATTGGCGGCGGGCTGTGGCGGCTCAAGGGGCTTCCGGACGGCCTGCGCGACGTGACACTGCGTATCCAGGCTCACCGGCCGATTGTCACGATCACGCCGTTCGGTGGCGAGGCGCGAACCGGGCACTTCACGCCAGACCGCGTATGGATCGAGGATGCCAATGGTGGCGTCGTTGAGGAGCGTGCCACGCCACGGGCTTCGTTCGCCGGGCACGTCCTGACCACACCCTGGGATAAATTGCAGGAACTCTACTTCGTGAGCTACGCACTGTGGAACTACCTTGCGACTCCGTTCGTGTTCACCGAACCCGGCTTCGAGACCCGTGAGATCGGGCCACACGAGGAAAACGGCGAGACGTGGCACCGCCTCCTCGTCAAGTACCCCCAAGCATCCCGACCCACTGTGCCGAGCAGGTCTTGTATTTCAACGCGCAAGGATTACTCCAGCGTATGGACTACTCCGTGGATGTGGTCGGCGACATGGTCGCCGGTGCCGCCTCTCACTACTGCTTCGATCATACCCCGTTCGGTGGCATCGTCATTCCGACCCTCCGCCGGGCGGTCAGCCGCACTCCGAAGGGTGCAGTGTTATCGGGTCCGACGGGCGTACTGTTACAAATGAGTGACATCAAACTGATTCCGAATGCTCCAAAGGAGAAAAACAATGACCGATAGCGCACAACCGTTCGCTGCTAAGAAGTTCTTAGAAATCAAGGGCCGGAGAATGGCCTATATCGACGAGGGCGAAGGCGCTCCCATCGTTTTCGCGCATGGAAACCCGACCTCATCCTATCTGTGGCGCAACGTCATGCCGGCCTGTCGTGGCCTGGGCCGGCTGATTGCCTGCGACATGATCGGGATGGGCGATTCCGAGAAACTTCCCGACTCTGGCCCCGACCGCTACACCTACGCCGAGCAGCGCAGCTTTCTGTTCGCGCTGTGGAAAAGCTGGGGGTCGATAAGGATGTGGTGTTTGTGCTGCACGATTGGGGTTCCCTCTTAGGCTTCGATTGGACGCGCCAGCACCCCGAGCGCGTCCAGGGTATCGCCTACATGGAGGCGCTTGTTCAGCCCATTACCTGGGAGGATTGGCCTGAAAATGAGCGATCCATCTTCCAGGGATTTCGCAGCAAGGATGGCGAGACAATGGTGCTCCAGAAGAATATGTTCGTTGAAAACCTCCTGCCGGGAGCGATATTGCGCAGGCTGAGCGACGATGAGATGGCTGCCTATCGTGCTCCATTTGCCAATGCAGGGGAAGATCGTCGTCCAACGCTGACGTGGCCACGTCAAATTCCCATCGAAGGCGAGCCGCCCGAAGTAGTCCGAGTGGCCACTGATTGCGGTCGGTGGCTAGCCGAGAGCCGTATCCCGAAGCTTTTTATTAATGCAGAACCGGGTGCGATATTAACGGGCCGGCAACGTGAGTTTTGCCGGACCTGGCGCAATCAAACCGAGCTGACTGTCGAAGGAATCCACTTTATTCAGGAGGATAGCCCCGAAAAGATCGGTGAAGCGCTAGCGGCGTTCGTGCGCTCATTGAGGAGCCTTTGACGAACAGAAGCCGCCATGCGTCAGGCCGGCGGCCGACATCAGACATCCAATTCTACACCGCTCATTAGATGTCAGATGACATCTATATGGTCAAGCCAACCAAGTGCCGAGGAGGGAGAGATCATGGCTCAGAAGAAATTCCTAGTGACGGGTGCGACCGGCGACACGGGCGGTTACACGGTCGAGCAGTTGCTGGAGCGAGGACATGCGGTGCGGGCGCTGGCCCATCGCGAAGATGACCGCTCGAAACGGCTGGAAAAGATGGGCGCAGAAGTGGTTATCGGCGATTTTCTGAAGTTCAACGACGTGCGCGCGGCGATGCGAGGAGTTCGCGGCGCATACTTCTGTTATCCGATCCGCCCCGGCATTCTGCAGGCGACAGCCTATTTCGCTCAGGCCGCTAAAGAGGCCGGCCTCGAATGCGTCGTGAACATGTCGCAGAAATCGGCTCGCGAGGACGCGCTGAGCCACGCGGCGCAGGATCATTGGCTCTCCGAGCAGGTCTTCGACTGGTCGGGAATTACCGCGGCCCATCTTCGCCCCACGTACTTTGCCGAATGGCTGCTCTATCTTGCACCGATGATTCGCGCCGGAGTGCTGCACGTCCCATTCGGCACCGGTCGACACGCTCCTATTGCGGCGGAGGACCAGGCCCGTGTGATCGTGGGGATTCTGCAAAACCCGAACCCGCATCGCGGCCAGGTTTATCCTCTTTACGGACCGGTTGAGTTCACTTATGCCGAGATCGCCCAGGTCCTCAGCCGCGTCTTGGGGTGGGAGGTGCAATACAAGCAAGTGAGCATTGAGACGATGCTGACAATGATGGCCTCTGGCGGTCAGAAACCACCTCCTGGGCATAACGCGCGGGCTCTCTATGGCGAGTTCGAACCAAAACCCGAACGTCAAGGAGATTCCTTCGCCATCCAGCATCTGCGTGAAGTCGCCATCGATCATCAGAACGGTATCTTCGCCGGGACGAATGATCTGGTTGAGAAAATCGGCGGCCGTCCTCCGACGACACTGGAGGAATTCATTAACAAGCACCGCGCTGCCTTTGCTGCGTGAATATGACTGCCACGAACGCGTGCCAGTTGACTCGGATGCCGAGCGAGACGGTGTCCGCCGAAACAGGAGGGAAAGTATGAGTCGAGCCAAGACCTTAGTCACAGGAGCAACGGGGATGACGGGAAGTCACACGGTCCAGTTGCTGCTGAAACGTGGGCACACCGTCCGCGTAATCGCCCATAACGAGGACGAACGTTCAATGCGGCTTCAGGAGCTTGTCGCCATGACGGTAATCGCGCACGTCGACCGAAGGCGGCGGGTGGACTCTTTGCGGAATTCGCCTGGCACGAATCTATATCTAGGACCGACTGTTCAGGCTGTGTCCGCCGGCTAAGCCGAGGCGATGCGCGAACACGTCGTTAGGCGGATTCAATTTAAGAGGTTTTTGCATGAGTACTAAGAATGATAGGCTGTTCCTGATCACAGGAGCGACCGGGAACACGGGCGATACCACGGTGCGCCTGCTGCTTCAGCGTGGACACCGTGTCCGAGCCTTCGTCCACCGCAGCGACGCGCGTTCCGAGAGCTTGGCCGCGGCCGGTGCCGAGATCGTTGTCGGTGATCTTCTCGACTTCCATGCCGTCAGCTGCCGCGCTGCGAGGAGTCACGGGAGCGTATTTCTGCTACCCGATTGCTCCAGGCCTGCTCGACGCCATCGCCATCTTCGCTCAGGCGGCCAGCGAAGCTGGTGTCAAGGCAGTGGTGAACATGTCCCAGATCTCCGCACGCCGCGAGGCGAACAGCAACGCCGCGCGCCAGCACTGGATTGGCGAACGCCTGCTGGACCGCACCGCCATGCAGACGGCACACCTGCGGCCGACGTTCTTCGCCGAATGGCTGATCTGGTACTGGAATTACCGTGGGACCGGAACATCCCTCGGATATAACGAGGGTGTTCTGCGACTTCCTTTCGGAAACGGTCGCCACGCACCGATCGCTGGAAAGGACCAGTCCTACGTCATTGCCGCCATTCTGGAAAACTCCGGAACCGCACGACCGCCAGATCTACCCGCTCTACGGCCCGGTCGAGATGAACCACTACGAGATCGCTGACGCGATCTCACAGACACTCGGCATCCCCGTGCGGTATGAACCTCTCGAGGTCGCCACGTTCGCGGAAGGGCTGAAAGCAAGGGACTCCTCATCTCACCTCGTCCAGCACCTCAGCAATGTCGCCGTCGACTACCAGAACGGGATCTTCGCCGGAACCAACAACCTCGTCGAGGGGTCATCGGCAACAGGACGCCGATGACCGTCGAGGACTACGTGAACGCCAACAAGGTAGCCTTCGCCAAGGATGGGTTCCACGCCATTACCTCGACCCCGGCCCATGCCTCTAAAGGGAGAGGGTAAACATGAGAAAGTGCGCAGGTCTCGTCCTAGCCCAGGGATCATCGCAAAAATGAATTACCGCAAAGAACGCAAAGTCCCTCAAAGTGAAGAATTATGAGCCCTCATTTTACCTCAGACGCTGTCGCGGGTCGGCTAGGCCAGGAGCCTGGCGCGAAGAAGATCTTGGAGGTGCTATGAATCCTGAGACGGCACGCATCAGCAATCTCGATTATTTAAGAAAACTTTTGAGCGGCACAGTCACCCCAACGGATAAGTCTCCGTTCAATTTCCCTTTTCCCATTATGAAGACTCTCGGATTCAAGCTGGTTGAGGTCAGTGAAGGGACGGCTTCCATGGAGATGGAAGCTAAGACCGAGCTGCATTCGAATCCCATGGGAACGATTCATGGTGGAGTCCTGTGTGACATCGCCGATGCGGCGATTGGTACAGCTCATTTCACGACTCTTGCAGAAGGGAGAGCTTCACCAGTATCGATTTGCAGATCAATTTCTTTCGACCCGTTTGGAACGAGAGGCTTAGAGCGGTCGCTAGACCTGTTCACAGAGGAAGAACGGTAAGTCGCTATGTTTGCGACATCACCAGGGCGGATGGGAAGTTAGTCGCGCAAGTCACGAGCACGATCCTGACCCTTCGAGGCGAAGCGGCCCAAGGGAGATGAGTAGCGGGATCATGCGAAAAGATGATCGCAGCGCAAAAATGAAAACGGAGGCAGTTGAGGGACTTTCTACAAAAAGGAGAAATCGAGATGGCCGAAAAAATCGCTCGCCAGATAGTCCTTGCTGCCCGACCGCAAGGTCGCCCGCAGCCAAGCGACTTCCGCCTTGAGGAAACCGCGATCCCGACGCCAAGTGCCGGGCAGGTTCTGCTTCGGGTCCAGTATCTATCGCTCGATCCCTACATGCGCGGCCGGATGGATGACCGGAAATCGTATGCGACGCCGGTCCCGCTCGGTGGTGTCATGCAGGGCGAATCCGTTGCGACGGTGATCGCCTCGACAACATCCCGGCTACTCGGAAGGCGACATCGTGCTTGCCCACACGGGATGGCGCACGCACGCGCTGTCGGATCGCGCGGACCTGCGCAAGCTCGATCCGGCCGTCGCGCCGGTCACGACGGGGCTCGGCGTACTCGGGATGCCCGGGTTCACCGCGTATGGCGGCCTGCGCGTGATCGGCAAGCCCGCGCCCGGGAAACGGTGGTCGTCGCGGCGGCGAGTGGACCGGTCGGGTCGCTGGTCGGCCAGCTCGCGAAGATCGCCGGCGCGAGGGCGGTCGGCATCGCGGGCGGCCCCGAGAAGTGCGCGTATGTGAAGGACGAGCTCCGCTTCGACGCAGCCATCGATCACCGCGACACCGATTTCGCCGCCAAGCTGGCGGCGGCCTGCCCGGACGGCATCGATGTCTACTTCGAGAACGTCGGCGGGGCGATCTGGCAGGCGGTGTTGCCGTTGCTCAACAAGTTTGCGCGCGTCCCGGTCTCCGGCCTGATCGCGCAGTACAACGGCGTGGGAAAGGGCGACGGCACCGACCGGCTGCCCGCCACCATGCGCGCAGATCCTGTCGAAGAGCCTGACGGTGCGCGGCTTCCTCAACAACGAATTTGCCGCCGAGCACTATCCCGCATTCCTGCGCGAGGTCGGTGCCGGCATCGCCGATGGCCGCATCCGCTATCGCGAGGACTTCGTCGACGGTCTGGAGAACGCGCCCGAAGCCTTCATCGGCATGCTGGAGGGACGCAACTTCGGCAAGCTGATCGTGCGAGTGGGCGCATAGACGCCCGAAGGGAGAGACACACATGAAGATTCCACAATCCGTTCGCGAGCTGTTACCAAAGGCGCCTCTTGCTCATTTGACCACGCTCAATTCAGACGGCAGCCCGCAGGTCACCGTGGTGTGGGTCGGAATAGAAAACGAAGAGTTCGTAATCGGCCACATGGCGGCGCATAAGAAAGTCAGGAACGTTCGACGCGACGCGAGAGTCGCGTTGTCCCTGCTCGGCGATAAGACAAATGCGAACGGGTTGCGCGAATACGTGGTGATTTACGGTAACGCGCGCGTGACCGAAGGCGGCGCCGCGGATCTCTTGCAACGCCTGGCCCGAATCTATCTGGGACCGAATGCTGTCTATCCACCGCCGGCAATGCGGAACATTCCCGGTTACATCACCCGAATAACACCGACCCATTTCGCCGGCGTCGGTCCGTGGAATGCGCAAGGCGCCGAATAACTGAGAGACCGATGATACGTTGGAGAACAACATGAAGAACGAAATGAAGCTGCCCAAACCGATTGGAAACTTACATCAAGGCTGTCAATGCGCATGATCAGGGATGCGTTCTGAATGAGCTTCGCTCTTAACGCGGTAGTCAAAGATGTGGGACGGAAATTCGTGGCATCGCTGCGATCAAAGAATGGGCCAATCAGGAGATCTTCGCGGTTAATGTCACGCTGGACGTTAGGGAGGTAGCCGCGCGTGACTGGGCAGATCCATTGTAACCGTAAAGATTGACGGCACGTTCGACCGCACCGGCCTGCCTGATCCGCTTCTGATGGATCACTGTTTCACGATCGGTGCCGACAAGATCTCGGTTTCAACGTGTCGGTTGGCCGCGAAAGCAGATATCGCAAGCCGCACTCGATGCCGAGAGGAGACAAGCCATGTCTTACAGCATATCGACCTTGCTGACCCGCAATCTTCACGACGTCTTCGGTGAAAACGACCCCGCGCGTCGGCGCGCGGCCATCGACGAGATCTTCACCGAAGATTGCGTGTTCTACGACCCCAGCACGGGCGTCTACCGTGGCCGCGACGAGATCGATCGCGTCGCGGGCGCGATCAGGGCTACTCACCCTGACTTTCGATATCAGCCAATTGCCGAGCCCGAGGAATTGGGCAATGGCGGGCGGGTCCAATGGGTATCGGGCCGCCCTGGTGAGGCGCCAGCTTACGCCGGGACTGATTTCATCATTGCCCGGGACGGCCGGATTGCCGCCCTTTATCTCTTTTTCGACGCCCTCGTCACCGTGAGCCGTCAACTTCCAGTAACCCGAGGCGTGATGTTGCGGAGCCAATGCCGGCCGCCGAGCGATAGGCCGCTCGCGGCATCGCCCAGGTCGTGCGGAATATAAAGCGGATTCTCCGCGGGCCCCTCGTGGGCTAGACGGCCCAGAGGACAGCAGGCTCGTGTTTCGTGCATTCCTTCGGCGCGGCGACACTTAGCGCCGAACCCGGCGCTGCAGCCGACCGGGCCGGCGGCAGCGGGTTGAGTGGGTCGTAGTCCGTCAGCCGGCCCGGCGATTGAGCTTTGCGTTAGGGCTGACGGATATTCGATAGCTCGGATATCAGCATGAGTTTCAGCAGAGCTATAGTCGCTCATCGTGCCCTTCGAACGTCAACGCCACACCGCATCGTTTCTACCCGAGAGAGCTCGGTCCAGATAGAGTCGCTGCGCTGATCAGCGCGAGATGCGTAAACGCCTGCGGAAAGTTGCCGAGGTGCCGGCCGTTTGCACCGAGCTCTTCTGAATACAGCCCGAGGTGGTTGGCATATCCGAGCAGTTTTTCAAACAACAACTGCGCCTTTTCCAACTCGCCGGCGCGAGCCAGGCATTCGACGTACCAAAACGAGCAGGCGGTGAAGCTTCCTTCGTGCCGGGCAGAGCCGTCCACATGTGTGCGATCAACTTCGTAACGACGGACAAGCGTATCTTCGATTAAGTGGTTTTCGATCGCTCTCATCGTCGAGCAGCCACATCGGGTCCACTGGACTGATGAACCTCATCATCGGCATCAGCAGCGCCGATGCATCCAGATCTTTTGTCCCCTTCGCCTGCACAAAGGACTGCAGCTCGTCGTCCCAGAAGTTGGTAAAGATATCATTTCGAATCTCGTCTCGCGTGCGTTGCCAGACATCGAGAGGTCCCGAGAGCGAGCGTTTCAACGCCAGGCGTAATGCACGATCGAAGGCAACCCAGCACATCACGCGTGAATGCAGGAATTCCCTCGGCCCGCCGCGAACCTCCCATATCCCCTCGTCAGGGCGGCGCCAGTTTTTCCAGCCAGTCTAAGACGCGCTGAACATCCTGCCATCCGGCATGAGGGATGCCATGGCCGTATTTATTGGCGAGATAAACCGAGTCCATCATCTCGCCATAAATATCGAGTTGTAGCTGTTGGTAGGCTGCGTTTCCAATCCGTACCGGCCGCGAATTCTCATACCCATGAGATGATCGAGCGAAATTTCGTCGAGTTCCTGCCTGCCATCAAGGCCTGTACATGACCTGCAATGGCCCCTCTGGGCGTCGTCACCCAGCCTTCCTTTTAGCCACTCAATGAATGCTTCTGTTTCGTCAACAAAACCTAAGCGAATCAGCGGCGTACAGCGTGAACGCCGCGTCTCGCAACCAGGTGATAGCGATAATCCCAATTGCGCACGCCTCCGATACTCTCTGGTAGAGAAAACGTCGGTGCCGCAATCGAGTGAACCATGTTGTGCGGCTGATGAGTAACTTCAAAACTAAAGCGGACCGGTGAACCATTTCTCGCCAGCGGCCTTTGTAATTCGATTTTGAAATCCATGTCTTCCAAAACTGACCTGTGTCGAGGAACGCGCTGCCCAAGGAGATCCATTTCCGGCGGCTCTCCTTCGGCGCGCAGTCCGCCAAGAACGAAACTCGCCGTTTCACCCGCCTGCAAACTGAATTCCGAGCTTATGTCTTGGGATTCTCTTTCAATGGCGACGCTGGAGTACAGTGCCATTGGCGGACAGCTATCGTGAGCCGGGAAAAACGTCGCGCAACGATCGGAAAGCCGCAGTTCATGATTGACTTGCCGCATAGTTGAAGCGGGGCTGGCAACGCATGTTGAAATGCACATTACCTCTGATGACCGACACCCTTCGGACGATCTCATTGGGTTGTGCTCCGTCCTTTTCAATCGGCATGTAGTCCGTCAGCTCGGCTACGCCTTCTTCGGCAAGAAAGCGGGTAAGCAGGATATTTGTATCGGGTAAATAAAGCTGACGTACCCGCACGTTCGTGAGCTGGGGTCGAATTTCAAATCGGCCGCCGCGTTGATCGTCGAGGAGCGCAGCAAAACGGTTGGCGAATCGAAATTCGGATAGCACAAGAAATCGATGGAGCCGTTCATGCCCACCAGCGCGATGGACTGCATGTTCCCGATGACGCCGTAATTTTCAATTGGTTCAGAAGGCCATGTGGCGATCCGTATGACTGTATTCTAGAGGCAGACCAGGCGGTCGGCTTAGCTTTTATCGAGCAAACTTCGAAGGCACAAGGTTAATTCGGTCCCGTGGGCCGTGAAAAAATACACCCAATTGCGTACTCGTGGTCTTCATCAGGGGTCTTCTTTCTTCTTAGTTGCTTCTTCCGGAAGAACGGAGCTCTGTCGAGGTTTGATTTGTGCGCGTTGTCGGATGTGCCTGCGCCTTGCGAATAATTCGCTCGGCCAGATCCGGACTAGCGGGCTGAATCGGGCGAGCGCGGGTGCTGCCAACGATCGTGCGGTGTTGCGCACGCGTAACATTCCTCACCGAGAACGATGTCCAGGAGGTCATCGACCTCACGACAAGTGAGCCGTGCTCTTTGATGGCGACGGCTGGCGGCGTCACGCAGGCGACTCTTCGCAGCGCTTTCCAGTCTCGGTGAAATCGCATCGCTGGAATACGATGGGAGGTGATCGCGAAAGGACTCGACCATCGTCGGCGAGTCATTGATCTCAGCTCCGGCAGCAAAAGGGCCTCGCTTATGCGAAGCACGGCTTCAGTAGCGCTGCGTTTCACCAGGATAAGCACGTCTGCGCTCATCTCCTTTACGAACGAGCCCGAACTTGATAGCTCAAAGATTTTTTATCTCAAGGAAGATCATCCCATTCAACTCGCTGCGAACCTCACACTCTCTAACGACGAGCGGTCGCGTACTGTGAGAAACTCAGCTGACTGCCAGTGTTGGGAGTGGATCGTCTCTTTCGATTTTGCCACCTTTCACGCTGATCCAAACCTGGCTGTCGACTCGTCCATGATTCCGCACAGTCGCGTAGCAACTTCCTTTCCGGCATAGCGGTTGGTGCTTTGCATGAGACAAGAACGCAAGTCGAAAGATCCGAACAAAGATCCGAACAATGTGTCGAGGCAGAGCGACGCTGTGCGCCTAGGACGAATCCAACACGTGCGTGAGCAGTCGCGGCCTGAGGGGGAAAAGGTTGAAGGCGAGGTGGCGAGGGTTTGCGCAAAGCGGAGGCTCGGAAGGTGGAGGCCATGTTCCAGCTTGCTGTCGCTGAAGCAAAGCGGGCCAGATGGGGAAGAAGGACGAGGAGGCGCGAAGTGAGAATGTATTACTGCCGGCACTGTAGAGCCTATCACACAACGAGCAAAAACAATTGGGGAATGATGGATCCAAGCGACTGGCCGCAATTTGGCGTGAGATCCTCTGGAATGATCTTCCATTCTCATGCTCTCGGCCGGGCGTGATCACTGCTCCGTAGAACGTGACTATGCAAAGTGGTTTGCATTAAAACTTTCGTCGCGGCTCTCCTTTAACGAGCGAAGACAGTTGATCGGACGCCGAGCATACGGAGGGACTTGGTTTACTTGGCCGAATGGATGTGTAAATTTAATGTGTTGGTGGTGGTCCTGCGACAGCTATCGGTGTAGGCTAACCTATATAAAAGGTAGAACATCCCTTGTGGAAAAGTCATGACGGCTCCGAAGTCTAATCACGAAACAGATTTCACCGCCCAAGCGAAAAGCAACGATGTGCCTGAATTGGTTGTAGCCCCGTCTGAAGGCGCAGAAAACGAAGATGTTCCCGAGCGTTACCAAACGCGAGAGGATTTAGAGAAGGCGCTCAACGAGGCGAAGAAATCGGAGGCTCATCTCCGAAAGATCATTGACACGATTCCAACGCTGGCGTGGTGCAACTTGCCGGATGGCTCCAACGAGTTTGTTAACCAGCGATGGTGCGACTACACGGGTCTCTCTCCCGAAGAAGTACAGCGCGTGGGGTGTAAAGTCGTAATTCATCCCGAAGACCTGCCGAAGTGGCTGGACGAGTGGCGGACGCTAGTAGCTTCTGGAGAAGGAGGCGAAATCGAAGCGCGCCTTCGCCGCCACGATGGAGCCTACCGCTGGTTCCTCATCCGAGTAGAACCCTTGCAAGACGAGTCCGGCGAGATTGTCAGATGGTATGGAACCAATACCGACATCGACGACCTGAAGCAGACGGAGGCGAAACTACGCGAAGACGAGCGCGAGCTTCGCCGGATTACCGACGCCATACCCCAGACCATTGTTATCCAGGACCCGGACGGCACTCCGGTCTACGCGAACCAGGCAGTGCTCGACTATACCGGCCTCACCATGGAAGACGTGATCACCTCGGACTTTCGCGCACGGATCTTTCATCCGGAGGATCTCGAGAGGCTGCGGGAGGAGCGCCGGGCGGCCCTTGCACGCGGTCTCCCGTTTGAAATCGAACAACGAGCGCTGAGGAAGGATGGGCAGTATCGTTGGTTCCTCATCCGTTACAACCCGTTCCGCGACGAACAGGGACGCCTCGTGCGTTGGTATGCAACGGGAACCGACATCGACGATCGCAAGCGGACCGAAGACAGGGTGCGAAACGAAAACGTCGCGTTGCGCGAAGACATCGTACGCTCTTCGATGTTCGAGGAAATCGTCGGTTCCTCCGAAGCACTGCGTCAGGTACTGGCGCAAGTCTCGAAAGTGGCTCCGACGGATTCCACAGTCCTGATCTTAGGTGAGACCGGAACCGGAAAGGAACTGATTGCTCGCGCCATTCATAATCGCTCTAAGCGTTCAGCCCGCGCCTTCATTCGAGTGAACTGCGCGGCTATTCCGCCTTCGCTCATTGCCTCCGAACTGTTCGGCCATGAAAAAGGCTCCTTCACGGGAGCACTTCAGCGGCATCTGGGACGCTTTGAATCGGCCGACGGCGGAACAATTTTCCTCGATGAAGTAGGTGACCTCCCGCCAGAGACGCAGGTTGCCTTGCTACGAGTTCTCCAAGAGCGGGAATTCGAACGAGTGGGTGGGAGCCAAACGGTTTCGGTGGACGTGCGAGTACTCGCAGCTACGAATAGGGACTTGAGTGCAGCCGTGGCTGAAGGCACGTTCCGTCAGGATTTATTCTACCGTCTCAATGTTTTCCCGATTCGAATACCGGCACTGCGCGAGCGCGTTGACGATATTCCGTTGTTGGTCGGATACCTGATCGATCGTTACGCCCAAAAAGCTGGTAAAAAGATTCGAAACATAAACAAGAAAACCTTGGACCTGTTCCAGGCGTATGACTGGCCGGGCAACATTCGCGAGTTGCAGAATGTAATCGAGCGCGCGGTGATTCTGTGCGACGGGGAAACCTTTTCCGTAGATGAAACCTGGCTTACGCCGGTGGCTCCCAAGTCAGCTGCGACGAGTGTTCCGCTGGTCGCTAACCTTGTCGAGCGTGAAAAAGAAATGATCGAAACCGCACTGCGGGAAGCCGAGGGCGTGATCGGCGGTCCAACCGGCGCCGCTGCCAAGCTGGGCATTCCCAGGCAGACACTCGAATCAAAGATCAGGAAACTGCGGAATCAACCGACACCGTTTCAAGACCTCGTAAATCTCTCTTCCTTAGAAAACCGCTGAAGTTACCGCTCAAGATCCGCTTGCTCAAAGTCTGTTGCGTTTGACTTAGCCCTCGGCCCTTTCGCCTGCCGCCATCGGATTGCTGGAATCAAATCTGACCCGGGCGCCGACGGGTGCTGGCCGAAATTTCAGCGAACGCCGAAAAATCGGCCCGACCTCAACGTTTAAGTGCTGGTAATTCATGTGATTTACGAATGGTGCTGGCATTGCAATTCGTTCGAGCGTGGAACGTCAGACAGATCGAACATGACCTTAAAAATCGAAAGGTATTCCGATGGGCTCAGCACGACGATTCGACTCATTGGCCGAATGCGAGCGGAGCACTTGGAGGAATTGAAGACGCAGATCAGGGAGAGCGGATCAAAGATTACGCTGGACTTGGAGGAAGTGAACCTAGTCGATGTAGATGTCATTCGCTTCCTTGGGACCTGTCAAGGAGAAGGCGTCTGTCTCCTTCACTGTTCCCCTACATCAGCGATTGGATCGCCAAGGAGCAAGGTAGAGAAAAATAAACGCCGAGGAGGACTGAGATGAATACACCCGTTGTTTTGATTACTGGCGCACTCACAGGTATCGGGCGTGCCACCGCACTGGCCTTCGCGCGAGGAAGGCGCACGCATTGTTGTTTCCGGCCGGCGCGATGAAGAAGGCCAGCAAGCTGGTTGCTGAACTCCGCAAGCTCGGCGCGGAGGCCGAATTCCTGCGCGTCCGACGTGCGCCACGAGGACGATGTGCGCAGCCTGGTCGATAAGACCGTCGCGCGCTTTGGTCGCCTGGATGTGGCCGTCAACAACGCCGGCACCGAAGGCAAGCCCGGCCCGGTAACCGAGCAGTCCGCCGAGAGCTACGCGGCCACCTTCGACACCAACGTGCTCGGCACGCTGCTGAGCATGAAGCACGAGCTGCGCGTGATGCTGGCGCAGGGGCACGGCAGCATCGTCAATCTGTCGTCAACCTACGGCGATCGAAAGCTGCGCCGGGCGCCTCCGTGTACACGGCCAGCAAGCACGCGGTCGAAGGGCTGACGAAGTCGGCCGCGCTCGAAGCGGCAGCGTTCGGCGTGCGCGTCAACGCGGTCGCCCCTGGTCCGGTCGAGACCGAGATGCTGAACCGGTTCACCGGCAGCTGCCGAACGGAAGGCCGGTTTGATCGCGGGCGTGCCGCTCAAACGCATCGGGAACACCCGAGGAGATCGCCCAGACCATCGTGTTTCTCGCGTCGGACAAGGCGTCTTTCATCACGGGTCACATCATCGCCGCGGACGGCGGCAAATTGGCAGCGTAACGCGCGTGTTCACATGACGATCTTAGCGCAGTAAGGTTCGGACGGGGTTCGCGCATGATCAGCACAGGAAGGAACTCGAAGCTATGAAGGACAAGCAGATAAGAATTCCCAGGGCCGGATCATCCCATCACAATTGAGCGGAACCCGGTGCGGGTCGTCGTGTCCGTCGCGGGACGTGTGATCGCCGATACTCGGGACGCCCTGACGCTGCGTGAGTCAACCTACCCGCCGGTCCAATACATTCCCCTCAAGGATGTCGACATGTCATTGCTGGAACCAACGGACCACTCTACCTACTGCCCTACAAGGGCGATTGCGCCTACTACAGCATCCCCATCGGGAGGGGACAAGTCAGTGAATGCCGTGTGGACCTACGAAGTTCCCTTTGCAGCGGTCGCCGAGATCAAGGACCACTTCGCCTTCTACCCCGATCGCGTCGATGAGATAGCGCTGCAGCCACTCTCGTGAACCATGAATCGGAGAATCAGATGAATCAGACCATTGAATCGAAAAACAAAGCGCTCGTGCTTGAAGCTTTCGACACGCTGTTCAATAAGCGTGACTACGTAGCGGCTGAGCGCTATTGGTCAACTAACTAAGAAGGAGAAGAACAATGTCAAAGAAACTCGAAGGAAAGATTGCGCTCATCACGGGCGGATCGCGCGGCATCGGTGCCGCAATCGCCAAGCGTCTGGCTGCGGACGGAGCGAACGTGGCCATCACATACACGAAAGGTGCCGACGCGGCCGCGTCGGTCGTCAAGGAGATTGAACGCGCTGGCCGAAAGGCGATCGCAATTCAGGCGGACGCCACTGATGCCGGCGCCGTCGAAGCCGCGGTCGAAAAGACCGTCGCGACATTCGGCCGGCTCGACGTGCTTGTGAACAATGCCGGCACGGCCATTCCGAAGACGTTCGAGGAGACCACGCTGGAGGAGTTGGACCGCGTGATTGACATCAATGTCCGCGGCACACTGCGTCGCGACGCAGGCGGCGCTGAAGCACATGAAGAGCGGCGGTCGCATCATCATGATCGGCTCGTCCGTGGGCGAGCGTGTCCTGGTGCCCGGGCTGGTGCCCTACTCGGCTACAAAGGGAGCCGTCAAGATGTTCACTCAGGGGTTGTCCAGAGAGGTGGGAAGCCGGGGCATCACGGTCAACAACGTCCAGCCGGGTCCGATCGACACGAGCAATACGTAGCG
>ERZ1370068.4230-contig-3312_pt1 | contig 31158 bp, 43 predicted proteins | sample MGYA00561227_ERZ1370068 | MGnify/ENA primary metagenome ERZ1370068 (study PRJEB38410, sample SAMEA6850437) | metagenome | study: Metagenomic assessment of the ecological functions of the soil: analysis of the soil microbiota associated with the...
GACGGCACGACCTACACGATCGTGGTGACCAACACCGGGCCGAGTCCGGTGACCGCCGCCAGCGTGAGCGACCTGTTCCCGGTCGCGCTCGTCGCGCCGGCGTGGACCTGCACCGCGGACCCCGGATCGAGCTGCGCCGCCGCCTCGGGCACGGGCAACCTCGCGACCACCGTCACGCTCGAGGCCGGCGACCGCGCCACGTTCACCGTGACCGGCCTGATCGCGGCGAACGCCACCGGCCTGCTCGTCAACACCGCGACCGTCACGGCGCCGGCCGGGGCCGTCGATCCCGATACGGCCAACAACACGGCGACCAGTTCGGTGACGCTGACGCCCTCCGCCGATCTCCACATCGCCAAGGAGGGCCCCCTCAACGCCGTGGCCGGGACCAATGTCGTCTACACGATCACCGTCATGAACGCGGGACCATCGGATGCCACCGGCGTCACGCTCGCCGACCCGACGCCCCCGGCCTGACGTTCGTCGTCGAACGCCGGGGATTGCACGACGGCCTTCCCGTGCGATCTCGGCACGCTGCCACGCGCCGCCACCCGCACCATCACGGCGACCTTTGCGATTCCCGCCGGTTATACGACGCCCAATCCGATCGCCAACACGGCAACGGTGTCGAGTCTGACGCCGGACGCGGCAGCGGGCAACAACAGCGCGACCACCAACACGCCGGTCGGCGCGCCGGTGACCGATCTCCACATCACGAACACCAACGGCGTCAACGGCGTGGTCGCCGGCCTGCCGACGACCTACACCATCACCGTCACCAACCCGCTCGGGCCGAGCGACGCGAGTGGCGCCACGGTCACCGACATCGTTCCCGGCGACGCTGACCGGGGTCACGTGGACGTGCACGGGCACGGGCGGCGGCGCGTGCCCCGCGTCGGGCAGCGGCGACATCAACACGCCGGTGACCGTGCCGGTGGGCGCGAGCGTCGTCTTCACCGCCACCGGCACGGTCGATCCCGCGGCCACCGGCGAACTCGTCAACTCGGCCGCAGGTGCTCCCGCCGCTGGGCCACGCCAACCGGACCTCGGCGATCGCGACCGACCGCGATGCCATCAGCACCGAGGCCGACGTGGCAATCACCAAGACGGTGGATCAGGCCTCCATCGTCCCGGGCAACCCGCTCGTCTACACGATCACCGTCACCAACACCGGGCCGTCGGACGCCGCGGGCGTCGTCGTGAGCGATGCCGACGCCGACCGGGATTGACGTTGGTGTCGAACACCGGCGCGTGCACGACGGCCTTCCCGTGCACGCTGGGCGTGCTGCCGGCCAGCGGCACCCAGATCATCACTGCGACGTTCACCGTTCCGCCCGACTACAGTGGCCCGTCGCCGATCGAGAACGTGACCGATAGCGTCCTCGACGACGGTGGACACGAACACGGCGAACAACGCGGCGACCGCCGTGACGACGCTGAATCGCAATGCGGACGTCGAGGTCACGAAGACCGTGCCTTCGTCCAGCGTGCCTGTCGGTGACGAGATACTGGTCACGATCAATGCGCTCAACCATGGTCCCAATCCGGCGACCGGCATCGAAGTCACCGACAGCCTGCCGGCCGGGTTCGACTTCGTGTCCGCGTCGGCGAGCCAGGGCGCGTACGATCCGGCAACGGGCGCGTGGTCGGTTGGATCGCTGGCCGTCAGCGAAACCGCGCAACTGGTCCTGACGGCGAAGGTGACAGCGCCCGGCGCGATCACGAATCTCGCCGTCAAGACGGGCCAGAACGAGCCGGACCCGATCGTGGGCAACGACTCTGCGGCGGCTGGCACCACCGCGACGCCTGCCGCCGATCTCGAGGTCGACATGGAGGTCGATCGCCACGACGCGCTGGTGGGCGAGACGCTGACATTCACCGTTCGTGCAACGAATCGCGGACCGAGTCCGGCGACCGGCGTCACGATCGCGGATGCGTTGCCCGCCGGGCTCTCGTTCGTGTCGGCGGCCCCGTCGCAAGGCTCGTACGACACGGCGACTGGCATCTGGACGGTCGGGGCACTCGATTCGGCTCGCGCAGGCGACGCTGACGCTGGTGGCGACGGTCGACCAGCCCGGCGCACTCGTGAACAACGCGTCCATGGCGTCGCAGGACCAGATCGATCCGAACCCGATCAACAACAGCGATGCCGAGTCGGTCAATGCCGCGCCTGCGGCCGACCTTCGAGTGACCAAGGCCGTGAGCGACGCGGCACCTGGTGTCGGGGCGCTCGTGACCTACACGATTGCGGTCACCAACCTCGGTCCCGACGACGCCACGAGCGCCGACGTCAGCGACGTGCTGCCCGCAGGTGTTGCGTTCGTATCGGCGAGAGCATCACAGGGCAGCTACGACGCGGGAACGGGCATCTGGACACTGGGCGCCGTGCCGGCGACCCGGACCGAGATATTGACGGCTGACGGGCCGCGTCACGGAACCAGGCACGCTGGTCAACACGGCGACGCGCCAGTCGAGCACACCGGTCGATCCGAACGCGGCGAACGACACCGGCACCGCGACGCTGACATCTTCAGTCGTTGCCGACCTCTCATTGACGAAAGACGCCGAGCGTGCCGGTCGCCGCCGCGGGCACTGTCATTCACGTGGACCGTCGCCGTCGTCAACAATGGCCCCAGCACTGCGGTGGGGGCTTCCGTCACCGACTCGTTCCCGGTGCCGTTCACCGGCGTGACGTGGACGTGCACTGCCAGCAGCGGATCGAGATGCACGTCACCGTCGGGCACAGGGACGATCGCCACGACGGTCGATCTCCTCGCAGGCGGGAGCGCGACGTTCGTTGCGACCGGTCTCAGCGCGCCCGTCGGTAGCAGTCCGCTCGTCAACGTCGCGACGGTGGCGGTCGCCGCCGGCACGACAGACCCCGATCTCTCCAACAACAGCGACACGAGCGCAGTGGGATTGGTGCCCTGGCCGACGTCCAGGTCACGCAGGCCGGTCCATCGTTCCTGGCCCCAGGCACCTCAGCGCGATTACCTCATCACGATCGCCAATGTCGGACCGTCGCAGACCGCGAGCACGACCCTGATGATGCCGACTCCGCGCGACTTCGTGCCGGTGACCGTTCGTGGCGCATGCTCGAGCCTCCCTGCGCGCTTGGAGCGCTTGCGCCTGGCGAAGCGCGCGAAGTCATTGCGACGCTCTCCCCGCCCGCCGACTATGCCGGTCCTCCGACGTTGACCGTGCAAGCGCTCGCCGTGAGCGCTCCCTTCGATCCACGTCCCGAGAACAATGCCGCCAGCGTCGTGACGACCGTCACGCAGCTCGCAGATCTGTCGATCACCAAGACCGGGCCGACAACTGCCGTTCCTGGTGGGCGAGTGACCTATGCGGTCACGGTCGCCAACGCCGGACCCTCTGCCGCGACAGGAGTCAGCGTCGACGATCCGACGCCGGCCGGATTGACGTTGGTGTCGACGAGCGGCGACTGCACGACCGCCTTCCCCTGCGATCTGGGGACGATGGCGCCTGGTACTGACGCGAACCATCGCCGCCACCTACACCGTGGCGGGGGCACTGCGGCTCCTCCGGAAATCACCAACGCGGCGACCGTCCTCAGTGGAGTCAGTGACCCGAATCCGGCCAACAACCGCGCAACGATCAGCACGAGGATCCGCATCAGGGCGACGTGCGATGTCGACGGCGACGGCCTGGACGAGATCGTCACCGGCGCCGGGCCCGTCGGCGGCCCTCACGTTCGTGTCGCTCAAGGTCAGCGGCGGCGCCGTGACGGAGCTCGCCAGCTTTTTACGCCTACGACCCGAGGTTCACGGGTGGTGTTTCCGTGGCGTGCGGCGACGTGACGGGCGACGGCGTGGCGGAGATCATCACCGGGGCGGGGCCAGGCGGCGGGCCGCACGCGCGCGCGTTCAGCCTGGCGCCGGCAGCGTCGTAACGGAGGTCGCGAGCTTCTTCGCATACGACCCGGCGTTCACGGGCGGCGTGCATCGTGGCGGCCGGCGGATCATGACGGGCGACGGCGTGGCCGAGATCATCACGGGCGCCGGGCCAGGCGGCGGCCCGCACGTGCGCGCTGTCGAGCCTCGGCGGGCGGCGCGCTCGACGGAGGTGGCGAGCTTCTTCGCCTACGACGCCGGCGTTCGCGGGCGGCGTCATCGTGGCGGCCGGCGGATCGTGACGGGCGACGGCGTGGCCGAGATCATCACCGGGGCCGGGCCCGGCGGCGGGCCGCACGTGCGCGCCTTCAGCCTGCGCGGGCGGCACGCCGACAGAGGCTGCGAGCTTCTTCGCCTATGACCCGGCGTTCACGGGCGGCGTTCATCGTGGCGGCGGCAGACACTGACGGGCGACGGCGTGGCCGAGATCATCACCGGGGCCGGGCCAGGCGGCGGTCCGCCACGTCCGCGCGATCGAGTTCAACGTGCGGCGGCACGCCGACAGAGCTGGCGAGCTTCTTCGCCTACGACCCGGCGTTCGTCAGGCGGTGTCAGCGTGGCCGGCGGTGACGTGACGGGCGATGGGATCGCCGAGGTCATCACGGGCGCGGGGAGCGGGCGGCGGCCCGCATGTGCGCGTCATCGATGTCAGCGGGCGGGAAGCTGACTGAGATCGCCAGCTTCTACGCTTACAACCCGGCGTTTACCGGTGGCGTCCGCGTCGCGTCCGCCGCTACGCCGCGTGGCGATGCGGCAATGGCCGCGGCCTCAGGATCCGGGGGCCATGCCCTGAACGGGCATGACGTCAACGGCATGGTGCTGGCGCGAATCACCTGACTCCTTGGCATATGACCTCGCGGATCCGTCCCCAGTCAGCGTTGACGCAGCTGGCCTGTTCGTCGACGGCGCTGCGATACGCCAGATTCTGGCGGAGCGAGCGAATCGATGCCCCGACCTCCGACAAACCTCGCGCATGGGATCGCGCCCGTGGATTCGCCCGGCCAGGAAGCCCTGGTCCCGGTCGCGGATCCTGATCAAGATACGCGCGCGCTGTATCGCGCAGATCTTCGAACAGAACGGCTGTGAAATCATCGAGGCACTCGATGGACGCGATGTGCGCTCACGAAGGCGCTCGTGCGCCCGCCGACGCTCGTCGTCACCGAAGTCGTCCTCCCGTTCATCGACGGCTACCCCTTTGTGAAATCCTGCGCCGTGATCAAGCGACCATCCATGCGCGGATTCTCGTCGTCACTGGCGAAACACGCGCTGGCGAACTGAGCCGCGCCCGGCGATCGGGAGCGAAACGATGTGCTCGTCAAACCGGTCCGCCGGGCCCGCCAACGCGACCATGGATGAGGCGGCCGTCGAGAGTGCCGCGTCCGCCGAGTGCCTATTCTGTTGATTCAAGTTCCTCAGCTGCCCACCGCTGGTCTTCGGCGGGACGACTCGCTCATGATCACACCGTAAGGACAGCCGGGATATTTGGTGCACTATTTGCTCACGTTGCCTTTTTCGCGACAGCCAAACGTGACCATCCAGGCCCTCTCGATACGACGGTGTTGATCTGCACGCAGCAACCGCGGCAACCTCCTGTTTGTCAGTGGATGGCCACGACCTGCCGAGTGCCTCGCGGCGTCGAGTTGATCCGCAAGGGGTTCATGCCGTGAAATTCTCAATCGTCATCGCCACATTCAACCGCGCCGCGGTTCTACGGACGACGCTCGAGAGCCTCGCGTCCCTCCAGCCAAAGGGAACATGGGAAGTCATCGTCGTCGACAACAACTCGTCCGACGACACGCGCGCGGTCGTCGAGAGTGCCGCGGAACGATTTCCGTACTGCTCCGATATCTGTTCGAACCTGAGCAAGGCCGAAGTGCCGCACTCAACTGCGGCGTTCGAGCTGCCGATGGAGAGATTCTCGTCACGACCGACGATGACGTTCGCGTCGAACGGGACTGGCTCGAACGCATCGAAGCCGGCCTCGAGGCGCACCGATGCGACTACGTGGGCGGCCGGGTGCTCCCATCGTGGGCTGGCGTGGTCCCGCCATGGTTGCCTTCCTCGGTTCGAAGTGCTCTGCGGCGTAATCGCCGTGATGGACTACGGCCCTGAACCCATGAGTACTGAGTTCGCGCGCCCTCGGCGTCAACATGGCGATCCGCCGGGCCGCGTTGGATCGCGTCGGCGAATTCGACGCGCGAATCGGGCGCAAAGCCGGAACGCTCCTGGGGCAGGAAGTTCGAGATTGGTGCGTGCGAGCCCACGCCTTGGGCGTGGTCGGCTACTATCGGCCGGACATTGTCGTTCATCACTTGATTCCGCCGGAGCGGCTCACCAAGGCGTATTTCCGGCGGTGGGTACTACTGGCGTGGGGTCAGCCGCGCGTTGCTGTACCTGCACTCGGGTCGGGACATGGAGATTCCGGAACAGGCTGCACACGACCCTGCGAGCACCCCGCATATCGCCGGAGTTCCCCGATATATGTTTCTGCAGCGCGCTGGGTGTGCTCAAGGGAGGCAGCCATCGCGCGTCTGTCACGCGATTTGGAGTTGAGTTTCGAACGGGAGCTGTGGCTCTGCAATTTTGCGGGCATCCTTCACCAGCGTTGGCGGGATAAACGCCTGCCGCTTAGCGGTAGCCCACACCGTACAGCTTCGGAAGCGGCGTCGGTCCTTTGATGGATTCAACTCCCGACCCGCTGCGCCGGTCCATCAAGCGTGTTATCGCGCGGGTTGACGACTCGCTCGGCTGCGCGTTCGGGCGCCGCGTCGTGTTCGACCTGCGAAATGACATGAACGTCGCCGTGCTCCAACCACTGATCTCGATGCTCCGGCGCGACCCGCGCATTCGCATCTGTTTCTCGTCCGGAGCAGCCGGCCAAAGTGGTTGCAGCCGTGCGGCGTGAGTTCGGGCCGTCCAACGTCCTCCAGCATTCTCACGTCCAGTGGCGACGGTGGGATTCGTACGTAAGCGCCGATCCCTGGACCAGACCACGACTGCGTCGCTGCGCAAACTCTGTGAACTTCTTTCACGGCGTCGCCGGAAAAGGCGACCTCGACGATCCTTCTTCGCTGCCGATTGATTCGACTGGTTCGACAAGGTTGCGTTCATCAATCGAGAGCGCATGGAGACGCATCGTGAGTCGCGGACTCGTCACGACGGCTGCGGCTGTGCTCGTCGGTTTTCCGAAGCTGGATCGGCTGGTGCTTGGTCGTTACGACATCGCAGCAGTCAGACAGCGCCTCGGCCTCGCGTTCAGGCCGACCGTGCGCGTACGCGCCGACGTGGTCGCCGGCGTCATCCCTTCACGTGGCTGGCGAGCAGATTGTCGCGAATCTCGCCGAGCACGGTTTCAACGTCATTGTCAAGCTGCACGCACTGTCGCTCGATTCGCTGCCGAAGCATAGTGGAGGAGTCGACTGGCAAACTCGTATGCGGCAGTTGAGTCGCCCGGCCGCGTGGCGTATGTGGACGACGCGGATATCGGCCCGCTCATGGCGATCAGCGACGCGCTTGTTACAGATCACAGCACTGTCGGATTCGAATATTGCCTGCTTGACCGCCCAATCGTCGTGTTCGACGCGCCGGATCTCGCGAGGCGTCGCGAAGATCAATCCCATGCAGATCGAGCGACTTCGGAGCGTCAGTCGGGTGGTGCGTGCGGCCGCCGACGTCGGTCCGGCGGTGAAAGACGAACTTCTCGTCTCGCACCGGCGTTCGGCAGAACGAGCAGCGCTCGCCGCCCGGATGTTCTATCAGCCGGGCTCCGCGACGCCGCGTGCCATTCGGATCCTGTACGACCCATTGCGTCTCGAGATGCCTGAGTCGTTGAGCATCGCGGACGGCGCGGCAACGGCCCGTTGCGTCGCAACCGCACCCGACTCCTGAACTGGAGCATGTTCACATCGCGATCCCAACAGTGGGCACGAGTGTCCTCGGTGCTCAACGGATTTGTGACTCGACACACTAACTGACTGTATCTGATCGGTAACTGGGCTGTATCTGATCGTGCACTGAACCATATCGGTCCGGATACTGCTGGGGTCGACATTCCTTCACAATACCGAGACGCTTCCGTCGCGCCAGCCAGTGCGATACTGTGCAATTGTGGACCAAATTGTGCTTTGTGTGGTTCAGGTCAGAATGAACAACGGGTCTCGTGATTAATCGATCAGTAAATCTCACACTCAGCTTGGGGCCACTTCCGGTGAGCAGAACTCCATACGGTCAGACCGTTATCGTCATCGCATTTGCGGTGGTGCTGTTCCGCCCTTCCGCCGCTCCTGCGTCCGCCGCTCGAGGTGTTGTGCGATACGGCGTTCGAAAACTGCCGCAACGCGGCTGCTCGACGTTGATCGACAACGAACAAGTCGGGATCGACGTCGGGTTCTGGGTCATGGAAGACCAGCGTTACGTCACCCATCTCGATCAACCGGAAGAACGCGGGCGTTCAGGTTCGGGTGATCATGGATTCGCGATCGCTCGACGAGTTACCCGCTGAACCAAGACAGCGTTCGACGCGTTCCAGCAGGCCGGGATCCCGATCGATCAAGAAATCGGGCGGCGGCATCATGCACTGGAAGCTGATGATCTTCGCCGGCCAGAACGCGATCGAGTTCGGCGCGGCCAATTACAGCAGCAGCGAGTTCGTTCCGGTCGCGCCGTACATCAATTACATCTCGGAGACGGTCTACTACACCGACGATCCGGCGCTCGTCAACTCGTTCAAAACGAGGTTCGACGACCTGTGGGTGAACAGCGCGACCTACAGCGGCTACGCCAATGTTGCGGCACGGACGCGTTCGTATCCGACCTACGCCAATCAGTCCCGACCTCAACATCCCGCCCGGCCAGAGCTTTGCGACGCGCGCTGATCAAACTCGAAAATGCCGAGACGCAGCAGATCGACGTGGCCATACCGCATCACGCAACAGTGCCACGGCGACGCGTTGATTGCGGCGTTCCGCCGCGGCGTTCCGGTTCGGTATCTGGGCGAGAGCGCGAGAGTACCGCCTGGTCTCGCGCCTCTGGGTCGCCTTCAACATGGACCGCATCTACGCGGCCGGCATCCCGATGCGCGTCCGGCGCCCACGAGGGCATGAACCACCAGAAGCTGGTGCTGCTCTACGGCCAGGGCATGTCGGTGTTCGGGTCGTCGAACTTCACCAGCCCGTCCGACAACTCGCAGCAGGAGAACAACTACTTCACGACCAAGACCTGGATGTTTCAGTGGTTCCAGTCGAGCAGTTCGAGCGCACAGTGGAACAACTCCACCGGCAACATCGAGAACGACGCCGTTCGTGCCGCTGCCGCCCGACAAGCCCGTGTATCAGCGCATCGCGAACGGCGCGGTCGGCGTGCCGACGACGGGCCAGACAGCTGAAGTGGTGCGGCGGACCGTGGGCGCACCTCTACGACATCTACTTCGGGCACCGATCCAACGGCGACGACGCTCCTGGCCGGCAGCCAGCCGCTCGGTCCAAGCGAGACGACGACGCAGAATCAGAGCTTCGCGCTGCCGGCGCTGCAGCCCGGCACCACGTATTACTGGAAGATCGTCTCCAAGACGGCGGCGCTCCTGGAGAAGTCGGGACCGATCTGGAGCTTCACGACGGCCGGCACCGCCACCGCCGCCGCCACCGCCATCTGGCGCGACCACGATCGTGCTGTGGACGTCGAACACGCAGTCAGCAGATCTCCACGGCAACTGGTCGATGCTCGCCGATGCGACCGCGTCCGGCGGCGCCGCGCTCCGCAATCCCGACGCCGGCCAGCCGAAGATTTCTCCGGCACTTGCGGCGCCGGCCAACTACTTCGAGAGGACGTTCACGGCCTTTCACGGCGTCGCGTATCACCTGTGGGTGCGCTTGAAGGCACAGAACAACTCCGCTCGGCAACGATTCCGTGCACGTGCAGTTCAGCGGATCGGTGGACTCGTTCGGCTCGCCCGACGTGGGTGATCGGCACCACGAGCTCCGCGGAAGTCGTGCTGCAGGACGGAACGAGCGATCCGTCGGTGACTGGATGGGGATGGGCGGACAACGGATGGGGCGCGCTCGGCGGCAACATCGTTATTTCGCCGCCGACGGTCCGCAGATCGTACGCGTGCAGCAGCGCGAGGACGGCGCGATCGTCGACGAGATCGTCCTCGAGCCCCGACACGCTATCTTTCGTCGCCGCCGGGTCCACGCGACAACGACGCGACGGTGCCTGCCCGGAGAACGACGGATCCGCGCCATCGCCGCCTCCGCCGCCGTCGCCACCACCGCCGCACGTCCGATCCGACGATCGTGCTGTGGACGGCGCACGCGCCGCCGTCAGGCCATCAGTCGGCTGCGTCGGGACGTCGGCAACTGCTGCTGACCGACGCGATCGGCCGCAGGCGGATCGGCGCCTGTGGAATCCCGACGGCGCGCAGCCGAAGATCGCGCCGGCGCCGCGACGCCCGGCGAGCTACGTCGAGATGACGTTCACCGCGACCGCCGGCATCCCGTATCACCTGTGGGTCCGGCTGCGCGCGCAGAACAACTCGCTCTCGAACGACTCAGTGCACGTGCAGTTCAACGATTCGGTCGATGCGTCCGGGAACGCGACGATGGCGGATCGGATCGACGAGCTCGGCGGAGGTCATCCTGCAGAACGGACCGAGTGGATCGGCGGAATCAGAACTGGGGCTGGGCCGACAACGGGTGGGGCGTGCCCGGCGTCCACGTCTACGCTTCGCGACGACCGGGCGTCCACACGCTGCGAATTCAGCAGCGCGAGGACGGTCCCGATCGTCGATCAGGATCGTCCTCAGCCCGAACACGTATCTCACGACGCCGCCCGGGTCCCCGTCAGAACGACGGAACGATCCTGGATCCCAGCTAGGGACAGATTACTTGACGGTGAAGATCGACGAGCGACCGGCCGATGATCCGACGGCATCACGCCGTTCGCGTCGCGCACGTCGAACACCTGCGACGAGACGAGCTTCAATGCCGTCGCGCCCTTCGAGTAGTAGATGCTAGTCGAGGACGCTATTCCGCGTCTTGCCCGTCGGTGTTGCCGGGATGCGCGACCGCCGTGCCATCGCTCTTCGCCTGCGCCCACGAATCGACGTAGCGTCGCCTTCATCGTCGCGTCTCCGGTGGTGATCGGGCTGCGCGTTGAAGTCGCCGGCGATGATGCGCTGCTCGGCGAGTCCCTTCTGCCCACGAAGTGAGCTCGCCGATCTGGTCGAGCCGCCAGCTCGTCGAGTCGTAGTAGAGGTGCGTCGTCGTGAAGTTGATCGATCGGCCGTTGACGTTGATCGACGACGTCGAGCGCCAGCGCCGTTGTGGCTGAGCAGGCGAACTCTCGCTCGAGTCGAACGGGAAGCGCGAGAGGATCATGTTCCCTTGCCGTTCGCCGATCCGCTGTGCGTCGCGAACTTGTAGTACCAGGTCTGACCCGAGTACTGCTTCATCAGCGCCGCGATCTTCGACCGGACGCGTCGTAGTTCGCATAGCTGTCGGAAGCGCTCGACCTCGTTGAACGACACGATGTCCGGCTTGAAGCTCGACCGCCTTCTTGATGAAGCGATCGACGTCGGCCATGCCGTCGGTGCCGTACGCCGCCGTGCTGCGAATTCCACTGGAGCACGCGCAGCGTCGTCGAAGTGCTGGGCTGGGCGGCGGCGTGCGGCGGCGGCGGTGGCGGCGTCGTGTCGTGCACCGTAGACGACTGTCAGCGTCGGCCGCAGCGCGCTGTTCGCGTCGTCGGGCGTGTAGAACTCGCGCGTCGAATCGACGGTCGCTGGATCGAGATCGACCAGCGCGATGCGCGTGTAGCGCGAGGCGCCGAGCGCTGCCGGCTCACCGCCGACTTGACCAGCGACGTGACGTCGAAGGTGACCTTCGTGCCGGCGACGTTCGAGACGACCTGCTTCGCGAGCAGCGACCCGAGGTCGCCGCCGCCGGTCGTCCACCCCGTCGCCGCGCGGCGACTTGTTCCAGGTCGTTTCCGTCTCGGCCCACGACGTCGTCACCTGATACGCGCCAATGGTGCGCGTCGTGTCGGCGGCGCTGCCGCTCTTGACCGTCAGCGGTGAGCAGCGCTGACGTCACCTTGCCTGCCGGCAGGAATCCTGTTCTGCGTGTCGAACTTCAGCAGCGCGCGGCGGTGATTGCTCGCCGTGTCGGTCGCGCGCGCCTTCAGCAGTCGTCGGAAAATTCGTGCTTGGCGTAGGCGCCGGCGCGCAGCGTTGCGTAGACGACGTCCGGCCTCGAGTCGTTGAAGATCACCGTCGTCTGAGCCGTCGCCGCCGAAACCGACGCCGCGGCGGCAGCGAGTGCGACGAGCGCACGCGCGCACACACGAGACACGATCTTCCGCATCGAACCCCCAGGGTGAGCTGTTGGAAAATAGCCGGCGGTCTCGCCGGCCGACGAATAGAGCGGGTATCTGAGAACTGTCAAGAGCAAGGCGATGGCCATTCTCAGTAATCGCCGGGAAACGTGAGGATTTTGACAATGCTCCACCTGAGGCAATCGGCACCGTCGCGTTTCACGACTCAGCCGTTAACCATCTTTACATCCTTGAGCGCTGTTGCAATGTCCTTCTATTCGAAAACTACGTGAATCGCCGCTCGAGCCGTGTATATAGCTCAGTTGCGATCACGAACAGTCGATCTGGGCGGGGCGCGGTTCGCCGGTGGATTTGATCGCCTTTGTATGGATCGGCCGACAGGCCCGCGAGCGATCCTTGCTAACCGCCCAGCGAACAGGTGACGCTGGCCGCGGATCAGGCGGTCGGGAAGCCGAGGCAACTCAGATAGCGGCCTGGCCGGCTTCGATGTAGTCGAGCAGCGTCTGGAACGGCACCTGCGTGCCCATGAAGACCGGTGTCCCGCTCATGATTTCGGGATCGCTCTGCACCACGGAGAATCGCGTCCACGACACGGTCTGAACGTTCCTGCCCCTGAGGTCGGCTCTCGGGCGCCACGCGCTCGCTCCTCGTGGCAGTTTTTCCGTCTATCGCCGCTCATCCGCTGCTCTTCTGGATTTCTCACCTCCCGACGGCGCGTTTTTCCGCTCGTGGCGATTTTTCTTCGTCCGACGGTACGGCTGGTTTCGTGGCGATTTTTGCTGTTCGACGCGATGTCTTTCACAGGCGTTTGAATTTTTTCGTCCCGACGACGCTATTGGCATGCACACGCTAGCTGTCGTCGAACGTGAAGTTCAGACCGAGCGTCGCGAGCGCGTAGCGCTTCTCCTGCTGCTCCTTCTTGAAGGCGTCGAGCTCGGTCTTGTTGCTCTGCAGCCAGGTCAGGTGAGGTCGGGTTCACGTTCGCCTTGGCGATGCTGTCGATCAGCTGGTTGCCCATCTTGGTCAGCCAGACGCGCATCTTGCCGACGCTGTCGTGCGCGCGGAAGCACGCGTTGAGGACGCCGAGCCAGTAGGTGATGATGCGCTCCTGATCCGGGGTGTAGCCGTGCGGGATGCGGCGGTCGCGCGCCAGCGTCGCTGATGATCTTGATGGCGCCGCTCGCGATGGTGTCGCCCGGATCGAGCTTGCCGTCGCCGATGTCGAGTGCTTCGCGGCGAAGTGCGCGCGCAGGATGTCCGGCGTGGCATGACCGTAGTCGACGCGGCTTGCCGACGCTCGGCGGCACGTAGCGGTTGTGCGTCATCACCGCCGCGCGGATGTACGTCAACTGGCCGATGGTCAGGACGTCGCTCGACACGCCGCCGCGCACCTTGGCAATCCCGGCGGCGTGGTGCGCGTCGGGATTCCTCGGGTCGGGACGACTCTTCGCCTCGGCCTCGACGGCGGCGCCGAGCACGATATCAACGAGCTCGATTTCGCCCGCCTGTTGACCCCGCGATGCTCCTTCGCGAGCTTGTGCTTCCTGGCGGTCAGGCCGACGAACGCCTGCGCCGATTCCTGGCTCTTGTACCAGGTGACGAGCTGTTCTTCCTTCTCCTTGTCTTCTGTGACCTCGTTCCTGCGCCGCTTGTCGACGTACTTCGACAGCTCCCTCGAGAGCGGTGTCAGCGCCGGGCGGGCGACGTTCTCGTCGTACGCCGGCTCGAGCTCCGCGGCGACCTCCTTGCTCAGCAGCGATGACAGGATGCCGGCCGGCCCGATGCCGTACACGATCAGGTCGACGTTGTCGACGCGCTTCCGCTTCACGTCGTCGCGCTCGCGCGAACAGGCGTCGGCGCGCTCGTGCTTCTCGCCACCCGTTTTGACCTGGTCGCAGTAATAGACGGTCAGCTTGCCGCCGTGATCAACCCCTTCGACGTGGACGGCGTCGGCGCGATGCACCGCCTGAAGCTTGTAGGGTTCGTCCATGTAGAAGGTGCCGGGCAGAAACGCCCGGCGACCCGGCGAACCACACGACCGTCCAGCCGTAGTATTTGGCTGCCGCGACGGCGTCGATCGCCGCGTTGGGGCCCATCACGATGACCGTGCCCTTCGGTTCCTTGTCCACCCGGTCGCGGATGAACGTGTCCATGTCCATCACCTTCGACCGGAGCCCCAGCGGCATGTCCAGATCGAACGTTTTCGCGCCGTCGCCTTTGTAGCCCGGGGCCTTGTGTCCGCCGGCGCCGGCCGCGAACACGACTTTCTTCACGGTGTAGGTGGTTTTTGCCTTGGTCGTCTTGTGCTCGGTGACGATCTTGAAGAGATGCGTTTCGTCATCTCTGCTGATCCCGTTCGTCACGATCGGATCGGCGATGCACTGCTCCGCGGGAATCGCTTTGGCGATCACGGTTGCCGCGTCCCCTGGCAAAGGCTTCGCGCTTGACGAACATCCCCGTGGAGCGCGCACCCTTCGGATACTCGTTCGTATTGCGACTCGGGAGATCGATCTGGCGGCGCGCGTGATTGATGAAGTCGATCGTGATGCCGCGCTGCTTGGCCCATGGATTCTCTTTCGTCTCCCCGAACAGCAGCGTCGTCGAATGATCGTGGTGCGGCCCGAGCGTGTCGATGGGCATGCGGTCGTGCTGCCGGCGCCGATGAACGCGAGCTCGAAGACGGCCGGCGCCGGCTTCGGCGCCGTCAGGATTTTGCGGGCGGCCTCCAGGTTGCCGGTCCGCACGTAGCGGCGGATGAACGACTGGACTTCGAACGTACAGCAGCGCGAGATGCTGATCGTCGGTGATGTCGAAGGTCCCGTAGTTCTCCGGGAACGAAGCCATCTCGGTGAGGTTCGCCCCGAGGATCCGCTTTTCCTGGTCGATGGAGTTGCCGAGAATCGGCGGCCAGTTGTGCGAGCGCGCGGCGTAGGCGAGCCGCCATGCCAGCTGGTTCATCCCGATGTTCGACGGGTCCAGTTCCATGCGGCGCTGCACCGCGGAACGGCGCGCGATCACCGATGCATCCGGCCGACCGGAAGGCATCGCGGCGCGCGGCGCCGGCCGCCGTCGGCCGATGCGGCGCGGGCGGCGCGGCCGAGGCACGCTCGGCCATCCGATCGGCTTCGGCTTCGAGCGCGTGATCCTGACGACGGCCACGCCCGAGCCGAACGGATTGCGGACGCGGCCCGATCGTTGCTTGCACGACGTGCGCCAGTTCGTGGCCGAGCAGGTGCTGCCCCTGCCGGCTGTGCGGGTTGTACTGGCCGCGCGCGAAATAGATGTCGGTCCCGTGGGTGAAGGCGAGCGCGTCGATGGCCGCCGCTTCGTGCCCGACGTAGACGCGCACGTCGGAGAAATCGGTGCTCATCGCGTGTTCCATCCGCTGGCGAACGGCGGCCGGCAACGGCTGACCCGTGCCGCGCCGGAGCACGAAGCCGTCCGGCACTTGAAACGCCTAGCCGCTGCCGCGGCGTTGAATCGCGTGGGTGGCGGGGATGGGGCGCGGGGCCGGGGCAGCGGCGGTGCGACGTGCGGCCGCGACGGCGTCACGCCGCGGGGAAAACTCGCCTGGATTACGCCGCCTGGCATCGTTCGGCGCGATTATCCGGGCGTTCGAGTCGTGATTCAAGTGGAGGCCGCGCGATCCCGTGCAGCATCAACACGCCAGCGCGATGGCGGCCGACCCGCTCGGCGGTTTACCCACGTCGAGCCTTGTCGAAGCTCACGAGGTCCGCGCCGGCGACGGTGCTGTCGACGGGCCGGCAAGTCAGCGAAGACCGGTGCTCGTCAACGTGATCGTGCGGTCGGCGAGCGCGTCAGCGTCATCAGGATCATGCGTCACGTAAATCGCCGTCAGCTGCAGCTCACGCTGCAACGACGCCACCTCAGCGCGCAGGTTCAGCCGCAGGTCGACGTCGAGGTTGGAAAATGGCTCGTCCAGCAACAACACGTGCGGGAACCCACGAGCAGCGCGCGCGAGCGCCACGCGCTGCTGCTCTCCGCCAGACAGCTGGTGCGGGTAGCGATCCAGCCAGCGCACACATCGAGTCTGCACAGGCGACGGACGTCGTCGACGGCGGCCTTACGCAGAGACTTTTCGATGCGCGCGGAGCCGGCGACGAACTCGAGGTTTCCGCGCACGGTCAGGATGTAGCCACAGCGCGAGGTCCTGAATACGAAGCCGATTCGACGCTGATTCGCGGGCACGGTGTTTCGCCCTGGCTCCGCAACCTTCCGTCCGTCGAGCCAGATTTCGCCGGAATCAGGCCGTTCGAGGCCCGCGATCGAGCCTCAGCAGGGTTGTTTTGCCCGAGCTCGCTCGGACCAACCACGACGACGCCTTCGCCGTCCGCTACTTCGAGCGAGACGTCCACGATTCCACCGTGTCCGTCGTACCGCTTCGTGACCCTGGTGAGCCGCAGAAACGCGTCATACGACTTTCCCGCTTGGCAGTGACGAGACCGAGAACTGTCAACGGAAACAGGATGACGATCGACTGAAACAGCGCCAGTGCGGCCACTGACCGGGCGGCGCATTCGCGGTCAACGTGTAGACACGAATGGGCAGCGTGCTCTCGCCGGGCGGCGCCACCGCAGAATGCTCGCGCCGACTCTCGCCGAAGGCGAGAATGAACACGATCACCCATACCGCGAGAAGGCCGATGCGACCTGTGGCAACACGATCCGGATCATCGTCCGCAGCCAGCCTGCTCCCGCTGACAGCCGCCGCTCTCCTCGTGCGATTCGGGAACAGAACGGAGGATGGCTGGCGAGGCCAGCGCGCCAACCGGCGCGAATCGCGCCAGATAGGCGAAGACCAACATTGCCGGCGTGCCATACAGCGCGCCCCACGCGCTCGTCGTGTTCCAGATCCCGATCAGCCCGATTCCAACGACCGTGCTCGGCACGGTGAACAACACGACCGAGAGCACATCGAGGCCGGCGCCAACTGTCGAAGTCGCGCGGGCTCGCGCATAGCCGACCGCAGCCGCCAGCATCGTCACTGCCGTCGCGCCCACGAGCGCCAAGGTCAGGCTGTTGATGACGGCCTCGCGCGAGCTCAGCACGATCGACCTGATCGACGTCGAACGCCACGCTTCGTTGGCGAGCGCGGCCAGCGGAACGATCAGCCCGGCGACGATTGCGGCGAGGACGGCGACGGCGCCAAGCCAACGCCAGGAGGCAAAGGCGTCGGCGACCGAACCACGAACGGGTCGTCTCGTCGTGATCAGCCGGTTGCCGAGAACGACCGCCGCACCGCCAGCCACGACGAACGACACGAGGAGCACTGGCAGCGACAGCGCTGCCGCACGTCCGAAGTCATACAGGGATGCGAACGCAGCGAAGACTTCAGTCGTGAAGACTCGCACACGCAGCAAACCAGGGGACCGAGAACTCAGAGATGGTCAGCACGAAGATGACCAGCGCCGCGGCGGTCACGTTCGGCGAACACCAATGGCCAGGTGATCTGGCGCAGCACACGAGCCGGCGTGGTGACGAGTAACGCGGCCTCCTCGAGCCGCGGATCAACGCGCCGCAGCCCGACTTCCGTCGCGAGCATCGACAGCGGGTAGAGCGCGACCGCGATGACGACGATCGCGCCACCCAACGTGAACGCGAATTGTCCTCCAACGTAGGTCCATGCCAGTGCGATCACGTATGGAGGCAAACACTGCCGGAGCGACCAAGGCGATCCGCACAACCGATTTGAACGGCAGCGCGATACGTGCGAGCACGAAACCCAGTCCCGCACCCAACGCGGTCGCCAGCGCCGCGGTGCACGACCCGAGCACGATCGTCGTATAGAGGAGGCCCTGCTGGCGGCTATCGAGCAGCGTGGTCCTGAGGACCGCCGCTGGATCCTGCGAGCGAGCGATTGCCGACAGCATGTAGAGCGACGGCAGCACGCAGACGACGGCAAACGCCGCCGTCGCGGCCACGATTACGAGGGTGCGGCTGGAGCGCCATCCCCACATCACAAACCGAGGAGCAACGCGAGGCGCTTCGTGACGTCTTCGACCCGCGTCGCGGCCTCTGGCGTAGTCCAGCGTCATCGGCTTGAAGCTGGAGATTGGCGGCATGTTCTTCGGCCCGGCGACGCCGGCGTGAAGAGGAATCTGAACCGCGTCCGATTCGGCGAGCCTGCGTTCAACCTCCGCCGACAGAAGGTAGTCGATGAGACGTTTCCCTTCCTCCGCATGTGGCGAACCCGCCACGAGCGACACCATGTTGGGCATGACCGGCACGCCGATCCCATCGCGATCCGGCAGGATCATCGCCACCGGCTGCTTCGCCTCGATCGCCACGTTCACATCGTCGGTGTCGGTCAGGCCGACCAGCACGTCGCCGCGTGCGACCATGTCGCGAACCACCGAGTTGCCGTCCACGATCTTCACGTCGTTCGCTTTCAGCGTCCGGAAGTAGTCGTCGGCGCGCTCGTCGCCGACCTCGGCGTACAGCGCGGCGACGTGGAACGACGTCGAGCCGAATCGTGGATCGGCGATTGCCACCTGGCCCTTCCAGCGCGGATTCGCCAGATCGAACACCGATCGCGGCGCGTCGCCGTCCGCGACCTTCGCCGTGTTGTAGACGATCACCCGCAACCGCGCGGAGAACCCGGTCCAGTAGCCGTCGCGGTCCTTGAAGGTGTCGGCGATTCCCGCCGCCGCGGCGGACTGATACGGCGCGAGCACGCCGCGTGATTTCAGGACCAGCGTCCGCACCGGCTCGTTCGACCAGAAGACGTCGGCCTGCGGTCGATCCTTCTCGGCGAGCAAGCGGTTGGCGAGACCGGTCGACTTGGCCTCCTCGGTGTCGTAGACAACATTGACGTGGACGCCCGATTGCCGTTGATATTCCTGCATGATCGGCTCGGAGAACGGCCGATCGGCCGACACGTAGGCGGTCACCTCGCGTGCCGATCGATCCGCGCCGCGGCAGCCGGCCACCATGGCGGCGCTCAGCGCCGCGGCACACGCGATCCAGGTCGCTGTAACGAATCGGCTATTTCGCGCCATACGTAAAGTCATCGAACTACGGTGACGCTGTCCGCCTTCGTCCAGACGCCAACCTTTCCGGCGTCCTTGAACGTGTCGTCGTCCCAGTCGAGCGCCTTCTGTCCGTTGAACGTCACCGTGAAATGGTTGTCCTGAAACTCGACCCGCAGCGTGTGCCACTGGTTCGACGGCGACCTTCATGTTCACACGCTTCTTCTCGGTCCGACGGCCGTTGATCGTGTGGTAGATGGTCACGTTGTTCTCGAGCGCGTTCGCGCGGGCGACGTAGTAGTTGTTGGCGTCCTTCGCGCGCCAGATGAGGCCGCCGGCCTGATCTTCGCGGCCGGACAGCGCTTTGAACTTCACTTCCACGAAGCCGTCCTTCAGGCTCGTGTCGTCCTTCAGGCAGATCGGGATACGTGGCCTGACCCGACTGCTTCAGCACGTTCGGTTTGCTGGGCGCGGTGTCGTCCTGCACGATCGCCCATGTGGCCTGGCCCGATCCGGTCTGCGTCGCGGTCCAACCGCTCGGCGGCTTGCCGACGTCGGCCTTGTCGAAGTTCACGGTGTCCGCTCCGGCGGCGGCGAGCGGGACACCCACCAGTTCGTCCAACAGTTGCTTCACGTGTCGCACGATCGCGTCGCGCATCGGCGCATAGCCTTGATCATCGGGGACGTCCGACCAGTCGGCCGACTTTCCGGATCGTGCGGCCTTCTCGGGCAGAGTGCATCCGATCGCGAAGATGTGCGTCGCGTCGGCGACGTCCGTGTCGCTGATCGCCGACGGCTTTCCGGACGGCACGGCCACGCCGTCGGCCTTGAGTCCTTCGACGGCGCGGACCGACAGGTTGTCCTGCGGGGCCGTGCCGCGGAAGGTCGCGCGAAATGGCAGTCCGCGTTCCGCGGCGAGCTTGTTGAAATAGGCGGTCGCGACGACGCTCTTCGCCGCGCCGTGCTCGCAGACGAACACGACGGCTTTGTCGCGGGCCGCTGGTTGGAGTGCGATGCGGAGATCATTGTCCACAATTGCATGCGCATACGTGCCCTCATGTGAATCGAACATTCATGACGTCGTGGCGAGAGGCAGGACGATCCGGAAGACCGATCCGCGTTCCGGCGCTTTCGACCGCGATGCGACCGCCGTTTGCCTCGACCGCCCATTTCGCGATCGCCAGGCCGAGGCCCGGTGCCGCCCATCTCGCGCGATCGACCCTCGTCGATGCGATAGAAACGATCGAAGATCCGCTCGCGGTGGACTCGGGCGAAATGCCCGGGCCGTGGTCCGCGACTGACGACGACCGTGGCCATGTCGCGTCGCTGCGCGACACGAATCTCGATCGTCGATCCGTGCGGGGCTGTATTTGATCGCGTTGTCGATCACGTTGCGTGATCGCGTCGCGCAGCACCAGGCGATCGGCAGACACCTCGGACGTTCTCGGCCGACGTCAACGTCGATGCGCTGTTGACGCTCCTCGGCGAGAATGCCGAGCGAGGACAGCGACATCGCGTGCGAGTTGTCCGAGATCCACGACTCTCGGGCGCCAGTCGGACCGTGCCCGCGTCGCCACGCGACAGCCGCAGCAGCGTATCGACGAGGCGAGTCAGCCGATCGACCTCCTCGAGCATGCTGCCAATCGCGTCCTTGTATTCGGCCGGCGTGCGCGTTTCGCGCAGGCCCATCTCGCCGATGCCTCGGATGACCGACAACGGCGTCCGCAATTCATGAGACGCGTCGGCTGTGAACCGCCGCAGCTGGTCGAACGACGATTCCAGCCGTGCCAGCGTGTCGTTGATGACGACCGCCAGCCGGCCGATCTCGTCGGTCTGATTGGGGACCGACAGCCGTTCGTGCAGGCGATCGGCGCTGATCCGGCGCGCCTCCGCTCCGAGGTGGTCGATCGGCACGAGCGCACGCCGCGCGAGCACATACCCGCTGACACCCGCCAGAGCCACGGTCAGCGGAAGGCCCGAGGATAAGGACGACCAGGATCTCGCGCAGCTGCTCTTCCATCCGCTCTTCCGGATTCGCCTCCAGCTCGTGGCCGCCGCCGTCTTGCTCTGATTGCTCTTCGAGCTGCTCTCGAAACTCGTGGCGCACCGCCACGTAGGTCACCGATGCGTAGACGATCAGCAACAGGGACAGCACGACCGCGTACAGGGTGGCGAGCCGCACACGGATTGACGCGCGCGACCACCAGCTGCTCACGGCTCGCCCTCCCGAAGCACGAACCCAACTCCGCGGACGGTATGAATCAAGCGTGCGTTGCCGTCGAGATCGACCTTCTTGCGCAGGCGCGTCATCTGCACGTCGATGACGTTGTCGAGCGGCGTCGCTCGCCGCGGCTCCTTCCAGACGTCGCGGGCGAGCATTTCCCGCGAGACGAGATGGCCCTGATGCCGGAGCAGATACTCGAGCAAATCGAACTCGCGCGCCGGTCAGCTCGATCGGCCGATCACCACGAACCGACGCGCGCGCGCGACGAGATCGACCTCGAGGTCGGCGGCCTTCAATCGAAGGACGTCCGTCGGCCGGCCACGACGCAGCAGCGCGCGGATGCGCGCGAGCAGTTCCGGCAGCGCGAACGGCTTGACGAGATAGTCGTCCGCGCCGAGATCGAGCCCGAGCACACGATCGTCGACCCCGTCGCGTGCGGTCAGAATCAGGACCGGCGTTTCGATGTGCCGTTCGCGCAGCGTCTGCAGGATCTCGAGCCCGCTCCGGCCGGGCAGCATCAGATCGAGGACGACCAGGTCGAACAGCTCGGCGTTCGCGCGGTAGAACCCGTCCTCTCCCGTCGCCGCGACGACGACGTCGTAGTGCTCGGCCTGCAGGGCCGAGGACAGGACGTGCGCCAGCTTACGTTCGTCTTCAACGACCAGGACGCGCACCAGGTCGAATGTTACCGGCCGGCGCCGGCTTCGATCCTGACTTTTGTGTCAGGTACGCATGGGCGCCTCCGATCGTGTGAAACGGCATCGACAGCAGTCCAGGGAAGGACGCAATCGCGCTCGGATCCGCGTCGTCGAGGCCATAGACCACGGATCGGCGCGGTCCGCTGGCGTGTAGGTGCCGAGCAGACGGTCGTAGATCGTCATCAGGTTCGCGTAGTTCGAATTCGTTTCCGACACGTCGCGCGAGTGGTGAATCTTGTGGACGTTCGGCGTCACCCAGACGAGCGACAGCACCCGGTCGAGCGGCGCCCACAGGCGGATGTTGGCGTGCTCGATGACGCCGTTGGTCGCCTGCAGCAGCCGCTGGATGACGACGGCCTGCGCCGGAATGCCGAGCAGCCAGACCGGCACGATCGCGAAGCAGGAACCGCCAGACCGTTTCGACCGGATGCGGTGCGATAGGTCGTCGTGACGTCGACGAACGGATCGCTGTGATGGATCTGATGGAATCGCCACATCGCCGGCCACATGTGCATCGTTCGATGCGAGACATACCCGACCGAGAAGTCGAGCACGACAATACCGACGACGATCTCGAGCCACACCGGCCACTCCGAGCCTGCGCCATGCAGTCCGGCCGGACGCAGCGTCAGGCGCGGCCAGTCGCCGCCAGCGACGCCAGCAGCCAGTTCGACACGAACGACAGTGCCGTCAAGCCAGAGATTCGCGCCGCGGCGTCCGTCGCCTCCGACGGCGTCGGCGACGAACATCGGCACGACCGTCTCGATCAGTGCGCCGATCGCCATTACGGTCGAGGATGATGGATGACGTTGGTCAGGAACTCGCGAGCACGTCATCGTTCTCCTCCACCGCCAGCGTAGGAGGCTGAGCGCACGCGGACGAAGCTACCTGACGTTGCGTCAGACGAATGCTGACTTTTCTGTCAGGATTCGCGATCCGCGCGAGCGCTGGCACTGGAGACAGTTCGATGTTCATAGCTGAAGCCGGCTCCTCCTCCTGCGAGCCGTTCGTCTCTGCCACGCTCTTGGCGCTCGCGCGCGCGTTCCCAGCCGCTGCGCGCAGGACATGCCTGCGGACTACCAGCAGGTCCTGCAGCGACGCTCGGCAAGCAGGGCGACTTCAAGGACAACGTGCTCAAGGTCAACATCCCGCGCAACGACGTCAGCGTCACGGTGGCCGGCGTCGCCACGCCGACGCCGTTCGGATTCGGCGGCTGGGTGGCGATGACGAAGGGCGACGGCGGGCATGCAGGTCCTGATGGGCGACCTCGTGCTGCTGCAGGACGAAGTCAACCCGGTCATGTCGGCGCTGCTCGACAACGGCCTCGAGGTGACCGCGCTCCACAATCACTTCTTCTGGGACGAGCCGCGGATGTTCTACATGCACGTGCACGGGCACGGCAGCGCCGCCGAACTCGCGCGCAAAGCTGAAGCCGGCGCATCGACCTGATCGGCAAAGCCGGCCGCGGCCGCCGCGCCGCCGCGCCGCTCCCGCGGCGTCAGCGCGACGACGATCGAACACGGCCAGGCTCGCCGAGATCGTCGGCGCGCAGGGCGAGCAGACCGGCGCCGTCTACAAGATCACGCTCGGCCGCGACGATCTGAAGGTCGTCGGAAATGGGCGCGCCGATCAACGCGCGCATGGGCCTCAACACGTGGGCGGCGTTCACCGGCACGAACGACAAGGCCGCGATTGCCGGCGACGTCGCGATGCTCGAGAGCGAAGTGACGCCGGTGCTCAAGGCGCTGCGGAAGAATTGGGCTCGATGTGGTCGCGATTCACCACCACATGGCGGCGGATCCGGCCGATGATCATCTTCCTCCATTACTGGGGCGCTGGATTCCGGCCGAGAAGCTGGCGGCGAAGCTCTCAAAGCCGCGGTGAACAGCTTCGGCAAACGAAGCTGCAGCGCCCCGGCTGCCGCGCGTCTCGATGACTCGATCGGCGTTGACTGCGCTGCTCGTGGCAGTGGTCTCGGGCGGCGCGCCTTCACCACAGCAGCCGACTGCACCATCTCTGTGTCGGAGGAACTCTCCGACTTCGCCGGCTCGATTCTCACGCCTGATTTATACGACGACGAGAGGGCAGCGAGGCTCCAGGCCCGACCAGAAATCTTCCTGCAGACCCGCTTCTCTCGCGGACGCGTCAAGGCGCAGAGCCGGAAGACGCCGTTCAGAACTTCCGGGATGACGAGGATCGAAGCGGGATGGGCCGGACATCTGTCCGATCGTGTCGGTGTCGGCACTCGAGCTTCAGTTCCATCGGCGCTCGAAGGCGCCGCCGAGAACTGGTCAACGACGCGTTTGTCGAGCTGTACTTTGACGCCTGGTCTCACGGTTCAGGCCAGCCAGTTCATCAAGCCATTCGGGTTCGATGTGCCTCGCTCTGAGTGCCGCGCGCGAGTTTCCAGAACGCGGCATGTTCGCCGGCTACTTCTTTCCAGGACAGCGGGACCGGGGCCTGATGCTGATGTGGGATGCCGGCGCCGGCGCCCGGCGTGCTGAAGAACACGCACGTCTACGCCGCGGTTCACGAGACGGCAACGTCACGCCTTCTTCGCGGATCGCGACGGCCGGCTCGATGCGCTATTTCGCGCATTCGGCGCGTCTTCCCGTCGATCCGGTTTCGCTGACCGGCGCGTCAGTGCAGGTTGGCAACCAGTTGCTGCCACCAACCGCATCCGGTCCGGAGACGATGGCGTGACGATCGTCGGCGCCGACGCGCAGTATGTCGTCGGCAATCTGCGACCTCAGGTTCGAAGTGGTGCACGGCACGACGCCGTCGACGCTGTTGGCTCTGGAACCACGAATTCGCGCCAGGCGTTTGCTCAGGGCTCAGACCAGCGGTGTCACCGCGGGCGCCATCTATCGGTTCCAGCGGATGCTGATCAGGCGGCGCGGTCGCTTCGACCTGCTCGACGGCGATCCGGTCACGGGGGACCCGCGCGCGCCGTCGATATCGAGCTATCTTCGCGTCATCGACGAGCATGCGCGCATCGGCGTGAACTGGCAGTGGAAGAATCGGCCGACCTTCAACGACGACGAAGTCAACGCGCGATTCAGAGTCACCATCGGGTTGCTGCGAGTGCATATGCGTAATCGGTCCGGCGCGATTCTCCTTCGGACGCTCGGCGGCTTCTGATGCGGCGCCATCGCGTCAAGTGCAATGAGCGATGGCGTTGCCGTTTTTGCGGGGATAGGCCGATGAGAAGCCGAACGGTGACATCCGCGGCGATTGCCGCGCTGATTCTGGTGGCGCTTTTTGCCCTCTTCATCAAGGCCAGGGGATTTCGCGCCTCTTCCACGCCGGGCGCGTTCGAGACGTCTGCGGCGCGGCTGGTGCGGGACTTTGCCATCCCGCGCGCAGCAAGGGCCAGAAGAATCCGTTCGCGGGTGACGAACAGGCAGTCGGCCAGGGGCGGGACGAATTCTTCAGCCGCTGCGCGACCTGTCACGGCAGCGACGGCCGCGGCGCCACGCCGATCGGCTCGAACCTGTATCCGCGCGTTCCCGACCTGCGCGGGCCGACGACGCAAGGCTCTGACCGACGGCGAAATCCGCTACATCATCGCGAACGGAATTCAGCTCACCGGCATGCCCGCAATGCCGGCGCTGAACGGGCAGGAAGAGCAGCGTCAGCTGGGCGCTTGTGACCTATCTCCGCAGCCTGCGCTCAGGCGACGCCCGCCGAGGCCGCACGCCAGCAATCGATCGCTGAACACCGCGCAGTACGTGGGTTCACCGGCCTGCGAGCGCTGCCACAGCGCGATCTACGGGCGCTGGAAGAGTCACGCCGATGGCCAACGTCGTGCGCGACCCGCGCGAGCATCCCGACGCCATCATTCCCGATTTGAAAACGAACAACGTCGCGCCGTTTACCCTCGACCAGGTCGCCTTCGTCTACGGCAGCAAGTGGAAGCAGCGCTACTTCACGCGCATCGGCGACGACTATTATCCGCTTCCGGTTCAGTGGGACATCGGCAACAAGACGTGGCGACCCTACCACGTCGCAGACACCGGCGCCGATTGGTGGACCGCCTACTATCCCTCCAGCAATCTCGAGCGCCCCACCGGGCCAACCTGCGATGGCTGTCACTCCGTCAACTACGACATCCGGGCCAAAAAGCCGTCGGAGTGGAACGTCGGCTGCGAGACCTGTCACGGTCCAGGCAGCGCCCACGCCGCGCAGCCCTCGCGCGCGAACATTTTCAATCCGTCGCAGGCAGATGCGATCGCCTCAACCGATACCTGCATCCAGTGCCATTCCCAAGGGCAGCCACGCGGCGGCCTCATCGACGGGAAAGCGTATGACTGGCCGGTCGGCTACCACGTCGGATTGCGGCTGCAGGATTATTGGAAGCTCGAGCCGCACACGCTCGGCGAAACCAACTTCACGCACTATGCCGACGGCACGGCACACAAGAACCGCATGCAGGGCAACGATTTCGTTCAGAGCGTCATGTATCGCCGGGGCGTCACGTGCGCGTCGTGTCATGACGCGCACGGCACGGAGAACTATGCCCAGCTCCGAAAGCCGGCGGCAACGATCTGTCTCGACTGTCACGCACCGAACGGTCCCAATGGCCCGCATGTCGCCAGGCTCGAGGATCACACCCGTCACAAGACCGACAGCCCGGGCAGCCAATGTGTGGCCTGCCACATGCCGAAGATCGCACCGAGGACGATCGCCGACGTCATACGTCCGCGCGCACACGTTCAGGTTCATCACGCCATCGGAAAGCGAACGGCTCAAGGTGCCGAATGCCTGCATCGGCTGCCACAGAGACAAGACGAACGCCTGGGCATCGGAGCAGCTGACAAGCTGGCCTGAAATCTCGCCGTGGCGCGTCGGGACCACGCAGTCACCGCGCGCGTTGCTGATCGCCGGCATCTCACTGCTACCGGTATCCGCCCAGGACGCAGCCCCTACGCTTCGAGGTCGGCACGATTGCCGGCCGACCATCGCGATCGACGGCCGGCTGACCGAGGCGGCGTGGGAGTCGGCCGACGTGATCGAGGATTTCCGGCAAACCGATCCGGTCGAGGGCGCGCTGCCCAGCGGCTCGCACGCGCGTGCAGGTCCTGGCAGACACGCGGTCGATCGTCATCGGCATCGTCTGCGAGGAACCGGACCCGACAGACATCGTCAGCTTCAGCGTTCGCCGCGACGCCGTCCTCGACTCCGAAGATCACATCCGCATCGTCCTCGGTCCGTTCGCGGACGGCCGGTCGGGCTACGTCTTTGCGGTCAATCCGAGCGGGCGCGCGCTACGACGCGCTGATCAATCCGGGCGGCGAGAGCGACAACCCCGACTGGGACGGCATCTGGGAAGCGGCGACCGCGCGCACTGCCGACAGGCTGGAGCGCCGAGATCCGCATTCCGGTCCTGACCATCGCGTTCAATCCGGCCTTCACGAATGGCAGTTCAACGTGCAGCGGCGGATCCAGCGCCGGCTCGAAACCGATCGATGGGCGTCACCGAACCGCCAGTATCAGATTACGCAGACGAGCCAGGCCGGACTGCTGCACCGGCCTCCCGGACTTCGATCTCGGCGTCGGGCTGACCGTCCGGCCGGCGGTCACCGGCGGCGGCGGCATTCCGGCGCCCGACGCCGAGCGTCGACGGCGACTTTCCAGCCGAGCCTCGACATCAGCCAGCGGATCGGCGCGAATGTGCTCGCGTCGGCGACGGTGAACACCGACTTCGCGGAAACCGAAGTCGACACGCGGCGGACGAACCTGACGCGGTTTCCGCTGTTCTTTCCCGAGAAGCGCACGTTCTTCATCGAAGGCGACGACATCTTCTCGTTCGGTCTCGGCCTCGAACCAGGACGTGATTCCGTATTTCAGCCGGCGCATCGGCCTGATCGACGGATCGCGAGGTGCCGATTCTCGCCGGCGGCAAGGTGAACGGCCGCATCGGCGATACACAACTTCGGCGGCGTCGCCGTCGGCACGAGGCCGAACGAGGCGTCATCGACGAGCGACACGTTCATGGGCGTCGGGCGGGTGAAGCGCAACCTGTGGAGCGAATCGTGGATCGGCGCGATCGCCACGGTCGGCGATCCGCTCGGGCCGCCGCCGGCAGCTGGCTGGGCGGAGCCGATTTCACCTACGCCGACGTCGCATTTCCGCGGCGACAAGAATTTCCTCGTCGGGGCGTGGGGGCTGGCGACCGGCCGCGAGGATCTCGGCGAGCGACTCGACCGCGCACGGCTTCAAGGTCGACTATCCCGAACGACCTGCGTCGACATGGCGATCGACCTACAAACGGATCGGCCGCGACTTCGATCCGTCGATCGGCTTCGTGCCGCGACGCGCGCGTCCAGCTCTGGAATGTCGGCGCCGACTTCAGCCCGCGATTCGGACGCGGGCCCATTCAGCAGATGTTCTTCGAGTTCGAGCCGTCGCTCGCGACCGATCTCGTCGGGCCGCTGGGAGAGCTATCGGGTGTTCTGGGCGCCGGTGAACTGGCGCTTCCGCAGCGGCGATCGGGTCGAGTTCAACGCGGTCCCGGTCGGCGAGCGGCTGGCCGGATCCGTTCGAAGTCGCCAGCGGCGTCGTTCATTCCGCCGGGCATCGTACGAGTGGCTGCGCTATCGCCTCGAGGCGGGCACGGCACAGAAGCGCCGCCTCTATGCGCAGGTCACGTGGTGGTTCGGCGACTTCTACAACGGCACGCTCGATCAGTATCCAATGGACCGGCGCGTGGAATCCGAAGCCGATCGTGACGGTCGAGTTCTCCGGCGAGCGGAACGTCGGGCGCCTCGCGACGGGAGACTTCACGCAGACGGTGCGTCGGCACGCGGCTGCGCGATCAACATCTCTCCCGACCTGTCGGTCGCCAGCTACATCCAATACGACACCGACAGCGAATCGGTCGGCACCAACACGCGCCTGCGCTGGACGTTCCGTCCCGTCGCCGATCTGTTCGTCGTCTACAACCACAACGTGCGGTCGATGCTGGACCGCTGGCGGCTGGACTCGAATCAGCTGCTCGTCAAGCTCCAGTACGCGCTGGCGCATGTAGGTGTTTCGGGTCATCGTTTGACCATCACGACGGTGCGAACCATAATGGCATCCGTGCTGGCGAGACACGTGGCGATCGTGCTGATGCTGACGGCCCAGGTCGCCGTCGGACCGGGACTCGCTCCCGAGCACGTCCACGAGCGCGACGAGCACCATCCGAGCGCAACTGTTCATCGCCATCTGGCGCCGCATCACGCGCAACACTCGCAGGATGGCGCGAAACTCGACGATGACGACGAGAATCGTATCGTCTGGCTGACCACAGCTTTCCTGCAGACCGCGATTTATCACGTTCCGGTTCTGACGGCTGCTCCCGCGAGAATCACGGTCGTACCTGCGCTCAGCGATCGCTGGACCGCGCTCGTGCTGGACGATGGCGCGCCTCCACATGGACCGCCGCGCGCGCCTCGTTCGCTTCGCGCTCCTCCCTTCCCTGCCTGACCTGACCTGACGGGTCGTCACCCGTCGTCTGTCGTTCTCCGTTCCAATTTCGAGGTGTTATGCGCAGTGTGGTGCTTTGCGCCACGTTTGCGGCGCTCACGTTTCCATCGTTCGCGGCCGCTCAGCCGCTGCCGTTGACGGAAGCCGAGGCGCTGCAGCGATTGTCCGATCTCGAGTCCTCGCGTCCGCGCGATCCGCGCCGCCATCGATCTGGCACGCGCCGACGTGCTCGCCGCCGGGCGCTGGCCCAATCCGCGTTTCACGTTCGATCGCGAATCGGTGGCCGGCAATACCGGAGTATCTGACGATGTTCGGACAGCTGCTCCCGATCACCGGTCAGCGAAGCTCGCAGATGGAGGCCGCGTCGGCCCTCGTCGAGGCCGCGTCGAGCCGCGCGGACGATGCGGTCCGCCGGGCGCGAGCGGACCTGCGCTGGACCTTTGCGCAGCTCGCCGCCGCGCAAGCGCGTGAGCGCGAGCTGACCTCGGCTCGCGATCGGTTGCGCGACCTCTCGGAGATTCTGTCCAGCGCGAGGCCGCCGGCGATGCGGCCGGCTTCGATCGCCTGCGGGCGGAGCGCGAGGTGCTCGACGTGGACACCGATCGCGCGACCGCGGCCAGCCGAGCGCGCCAGGGCGCAGGCGGCGCTCGCCGCGTTTTCGCCGAGCCGGTCGATTCGACGCGGATCATCGCGGTCGTGTCCGATACGAGATCGGTCGCCGCCGCTGCCAACGGTCGACGCCCTGATCGAGCGCGCGATCGCCAGCCGCGGCGAGCTCGCCGCCTTCCGCAAAGAGGTGGACGCCGCGAATCTGTCCGTGCGGGCGGCCGACCGGCGGAAACTGCCCGAGCCCGAAGTGATTGCCGGCACGAAATCGTCGTTGCGGCGACATCGGCAGCGTCGTGACCGGTGCAGGCCGTCCTCCCGTTGTTCGATCACGGAAAGATCGAGCACGCGATTGCCACCGCGCGTGCGAGCCAAGCAGAAGCGGCGGCAGCCGCATTCCGTCGATCGCTGCGCGCGGAGATTGAATCGCTTCATGCCGCTGTGCAGGAGCGACGCGACACCGCTGCGCGATATCGGGGAGGCGCCGTCGCGAGCGCCGATCAGCTCGAGCGCATCGCGCAGGTCAGCTACGACGCGGGCGAGCGCGGCATTCTGGAGCTGCTCGATGCCTATCGCACCGGCGCCACCTCCAGGGTCCGTCAGGCGATGCTCGAGGCCGCCATCCGTCAAGCTGAGATCGAACTGGAATTCGTGAGCGGTTGGGAGATGCCGTAATGTCATCGCGAACCTTGATCGCACTCATGCTCGTCGGCGTGTCGGCCGCGGCGGGTTGCCGGAAACAAGCGGCCGCCGAAAAGCCGAATCGCCGACGCTCGACGTCACCCATTGGACCAGCAAGACCGAGCTGTTCATGGAGTACTCCGCCGCTCGTCGCCGGCAAAGCCGCGCGGTTCGCGGTCCATTTGACGACGCTCGATGACTTCAAGGCCTTGAACGCCGGCCACCCGTCGGCGGAGTTAGCAATACGTA